>OBMZ01000047.1_pt1 | contig 91432 bp, 97 predicted proteins | sample 1641141 | NCBI WGS metagenome assembly OBMZ01 (sample SAMEA104232307, study PRJEB22302) | sediment metagenome | biome: forest; feature: aquifer; material: sediment | place: USA | collected 2011-08-07 | depth 0.01 m | reverse complement strand
CCTCGCCCTGACCGTTCAGTTCCGCGATGCCACGGCGCATCTCGGGCCCGAGTTGGACGGTGGCGACATCGCCCAAATGCACGGCGATGCCCGCATCGTTCGTCATCAGGGGAATCTGCCGGAAGTCGTCGAGCGTCTTCAGGTAGCCGCTGGCGCGGACCATGTACTCGGCTTCGCCCAGTTCCAGCACGGAGCCACCGGTCTCCTGGTTGGCACCCTTGAGCGCTGCCAGCACCTTGGCCTGTGTCAGGTTGAACGCACGCAGCCGGTCCGGCTGCAACACCACCTGGAACTGCTTGACCATGCCGCCGACGGAAGCGACCTCCGCGACGTTCGGCAGGGCCTTCAACTCGAAGCGCAGGAACCAGTCCTGCAACGCCCGCAGTTGGGCCAAGTCGTGCCGGCCGGTCTTATCGACCAGCGCGTATTCGTAGATCCAGCCCACGCCGGTGGCATCCGGGCCCAGCGCCGGTTTGGCCGCCGCAGGCAGGCGGGACTGCACCTGGTTCAAGTACTCCAGCACGCGCGAGCGTGCCCAATACAGGTCAGTCCCGTCCTCGAACAGCACATAGACGAACGAATCGCCGAAGAACGAGTAGCCGCGCACCGTCTTGGCGCCCGGCACCGACAGCATGGTGGTGGTCAGCGGATACGTGACCTGGTTTTCCACGATCTGCGGCGCTTGGCCAGGGAACGGCGTGCGGATGATGACCTGTACGTCCGACAGGTCGGGCAGCGCATCGAGCGGCGTGCTGCGCGCGGCCCACAGACCCCAGGCCGTCAGCATGACGGTCGCTAGCAGCACCAGGAAGCGGTTGCGGATGGACGCGAGAATCAGCCGTGCGATCATGGCTTGCCCCCCTGATCCGCGCCGGCCGGCTCGACCGAGGACAGGACTGCCATGCCATCGTCATGCAGTTGGAACCGGAAGCGCACACGGTCCCCAGGCTTGAAGCGCTTTGGCAGGCCGGAGGGCGGTGCGGCAAAATCCATTGTCATCGCGCTCCAGTGCGCGGACGGAATCGCGCCATGTGAGATCGTCAGGCCTTCGCTGGTGACAGCCTCAATGCGGCCGACGCCTTCATGCTCGATGGCGGCCGCTGCGGGCGCGGAGGCCGCAGGTGGCGATGCCATGCGTTGGGCGGTGCCGCGCAGGCTAGCTTCCGAATCAATCAGGAACTGCCCGGAAACCACCACCTTCTGTCCCGCGCTCAAACCGTCGGTCACTTCGGTCTGCCCATTGGCTTCGGCTCCGGTCTTGACTTCGATGGGGTTGAAGCCGCCATTGCCGGCGTCCACCATGACGATCGTGCGCGTACCGGTGCGAATCAACGCCTCCGTGGGGACCAGCAGCTTGTCCGGGCCGGCTTGCGCGCCAAACCGCACGTTGGCGAACATGCCGGGCAAGAGGCGGCGGTCCCGGTTCTGGAGTTCGACGCGCACCTTGACGGTTCGCGTATTGGCATTGACGTCGGGCAGGATGGCATCCACCTTGCCGGTCAGCGCGTGTCCAGCGATTGCCGTCGCCGTGGCCGTCACCGCCTGGCCCGGGCGGATGGCCGATGCTTGGCTCTCGGGAATCTCCGCCAAGACCCACACGGTGGACAAGTCGGCAATCTTGAAGAGCGTCATGCCGGGTGCGACAGCCATGCCGTCCCGGACCCCGACCTCGGTGATGACGCCATCGATGTCGCTGGAAATCGCCAGCCGTGGCTGTGGCTTGCCGGTGGATTCGACCAGCCGGATCTGCGCCTCCGTCATGCCGGCCTGGCGCATGCGCAGCAACGCTGCGCTGCGCAGGTCCCCCTGCAGGGCGTTGGCCGTACGCGAAACGGCCAGGTACTCCTCTTGTGCGGCGACCCATTCCGGCGCGTAGACGACGATCAGCGGTTGCCCGCGCTTGACCGGGTCTAACGTGGTTTTCGCGTACGCCCGTTCGACAAAGCCGGCGGCGCGCGCTTGAATGATCTCGATGCCGCGCTCGTTGATGGCGATATTGCCGGGCACTTCCAGCATGGCGTCCAGCCGGCCGGTCTTGACCTCAGCCGTGCGCACAGCAAGATTCTGTGCCACACGGCCATCAACCGTGACGGCGGCGCTCCCGCCGGCGCCATTCTCGTAGACGGGGGCAAGCGGCATGTCCATGAAAGGTGATTTGCCTGGTTTGTCGAAACGCTGGCCAGGTGCCATGGGGTCTTGCCAATAGAGAATCCGCTTGCCCGTCTTGGGATCGATGTCGCCCGCTTTGAGCGGGGCATCGGCGGCTTGGGCAGATGCTGCCGCCTGCGTGGGCGCGCTCCGCTGTCCCTGCCTCACGCCAAGGTAGTAGGTGGCGCCCATGCCAAGGCTCGCCAACACCAGACTGGCTGCAATGCGCGCAAAGATGGTTCGGTTCATGGTTGAACTCCAACGTTGGAGGTCGGCTGGTTTGCCGTGGGGAGCGGTTTGAGGAAGGCGAGCTCGGCCCAGAGTTGGGCCGTCGACGCTTCGAGCTTGAGACGTTCCAGCGCAAGGTCGAGTGCCTTGCGGCTTGCCTCGGCGACCGCGGCGAGCGAACCGCTTCCAGTCCGGTAGGACGTTAGCGCTGCCTCGGTTTGCGCGCGCGCTAGCGGGACGGTCGTGGTTTGATAGCGATCCAGGCGGCGTTGGTTCAGTCGCAACGTCTCGCGCTTGCCCAGAATCTGGCCCACCATGTTGCGCCGCAAGACTTCTGCTTGAGCGCGCGCGGCATTGGCTTGCGCCAGCTTGGCCGAGACCTCGCGGTCCTGGCGGTTCTTCTGATCCCAGGGAATCGGCAGGGAGACGTTCAACGACACCATGTTGGCGTAAGCCGGTCCGCGCTGGCTATACATCAGCTCCACCGTCACGTCGGGTGTCTTGGCCGCACGAGAGACACGTCCTTCAGCGTCCGCCATGGCGGCTTGCGCGCTGGCAGCGGCCACATCGGGCAGGGTATCGATGGCCGCGTCGTCCAGCGCGTCGAGCCACTGCGGGACGTCGAACCTGGGGGGCGCGGCGGGCGGGCGGCTGGATGCGTCGCCTACCCAGCGCCGCAGCATGGCCTTGGCAGACGCTTCCGTCGCCCGGGCCTCGTCGGTCCGGTCTTGCAACTGCTGCCGTTCAAGGCGTGCAGCTACGATGTCGGCGCGTGAGCCGCGATTGCCGCGATAGGCCGCCTCGGCTGCCTCGACCTGCAAGGCGACAGAGGCTGTTTGTTCCGCCAGCAGTTGAACGGTACGTGCGGCATACCAGCGGTCAAGCCAGGCTTGCGCTGTGCTGCGCTGGACGGCTGCCAGCGCGGCGACACGCTGTGTTTCGGCCGCGGAGGCCTCGGCGTTGAAACGTTCCGCACGGGCACGGCGCTTCTCGGTCCGCGTGAGCTCTTGCATCACGCTGACCGAGCGCATGGTCATGAAATCGGTGCCGATGGAGAACCGGTCGCTGCCATCGGCGGGAACATTGTTCACGCCGAATTTGAGGACAGGGTCGGGCAGTTGGGCTGCCGCCACGGCCATGTCGAGCGCCGACTGTACACCGGCGCGGGAGGTTTCCGCGTCGGCGGAGCGGGACGATGCCAAGCCGATCGCTTCCTGCAAGGAGAGCGCATCGGTCTGGCTATACGCCAGATGACTGCTTAAAAGCAGCAGGACGGCGAGCGCGAGCAAGCGCCCACCGCGTGGGGGAAAACGCAAAAGCATAAAGCCTCCGGAAAGCAACGACCACCTTGCCGGTTAGGCGGCAAGGCGTGAGAGATACGTCGCTTCGGAGGCTACGTGCGGAAACAGCAGTTCAGGATGGGAATCGGGGGTGGTGGTGCACGGGGCGCCACATCGGCGAGCAAGACCGATTGGCCGTCCGCCATGATGACTGGCTCGGCCGTGATCATCCGGATCAGGACGGGCAGGAAGATGGGAATCTGCGGCGATACGTGATTGGCCGACTTGGTGCCGCTCTGGCAGTGCTCAAGACAGAGGCCGTCATGCTGGTGCACATCCTGCTGCGCCTGCATGGCCATCTCGGGGCACGACTGCACCATGGCACCGGCGTCGGTCGCATCGGCCATGGTGGGCATGACCTCCGCTGAGCCGCGGCTTGCCGCACAGGCGTATGCTGCCGCTGCCAGTTGAACTGTCAGGAAAGCGATGACTAGGAATCCGGCGAACCACGGCCGGCGAAGCGATGCGCGCACGTTCTGCAGATGATGTGATTGGATCGAATGGTAACAGCGGCTACGCGCGATGTGCACGCGGACGCGGCTTATGATCGAACGGGTTGATCTGCCGCAAACGTGCCATCGCGCGATGGGCGTCCTGCCGATAATGCAGAACGCCCCACCGTGTTATTTCGGCGCTTGAATCATGTCTTGGCAGGGCTGCGGCATCGCAGGCATGCCAGCGCTTTTCTGCGCTTGCGCTGCGCGGATCTGCGCAAGTTTCGCGTTGCGAGCTTTCTCGATGACCTGCCAGTCTGGCCCGGCAATGGCCGTCAACGATGTCAAAACAGCCGCCAAGCCGACAGCGGAAAGAATGACCTTCTTCATGGTGATGCTCCAGTGATTTCACGCGGGGCCGGCATGAATGCCGGCTTAGCAATTTGCGTGGCGTATTCGCTTACGCCGCTATACGGATGCCGCACTGCAAAAAGGCGCGATCCGTAAAGCTAAATGGAGCGGGCTCGGGGTGGCCGTTCGAGCGGCACAGGAACTGCGGAAATATAGACAGGCTCCTGGGCGGGAACCAGGATGTGCATCCCCTTGGCGCCGAGCGGCATCGCTGGGCTGGAAAGCGCCCCGATCACAGCGCAGAAAGACACGCAAGGAGCGGTGTCCGTGCAGTCGGAACCACTCTGGGCATGGCCGTCACCGGTGATATGGCAGGGGTGTCCTTTCTCGGCTTGTACGACATCATGCGCTGTCGACAGCCCTGGCAGACCCACAGCGCCGTGCATCTGCATTGATGCCATGGGGAGCCCGCGCGCAGGCAACGCCACGGCAAGCAGCACGATCATCAGCATGCGCCAAAGGGGATTCATCGCGCGCGGATTTTTGTCAGATGTTGCGTAGGTTCAAGCTAACGGTCAGCAGGTATGCGTCACGCACGCCTGTTGACCAATTCTGGGCAGTATTCACCTTCCCACAATGGCAACGTCAAGGTTTCTTTGATGGTTCCTGCTGTTTGAGCATCTGGTCCATCATCATCTGCATCATGTCCATGCGGTTTTCCATCATGTTCATGCGCTGCTCCATGGGCATGCCCGAGCCGCCCATCATCGGCGCCGCACCGCCGGCCCCCATCCCTTGACCGCCCATCATGTCCATCATCATCGGGCCGCCCATACCGTGCATTGTCTGCATCGTGTCCTGCATGGCCTGCATGTGCTCGGCCATCAGACGTTGCCGTTCCTTCGGGTCCTTGGTCTGATGGATCTTGTCCATCTGGGCCTGCATCTTCTTCATCTGCTGACGGGCTTGCTCGAAGCGCTTTTCCGTATCCGCAGAGTTTGCCGTGGCAGGGGCAGTCTTCGCTGGGGTTGCCGCACTAGGCTGGCTCGCTGCGGCGGGGTGGTGCTCGTCAACGGCCCAGACCGATGCACTGGCGATCAGCAGCGCGCCTGCTACAAGAAAGCCAACATGCTTGTTGTTCGTCATGGTGCTGCCTCCTGAAATGATGGGATTTCATTTTGATATGCGATCGGTGGTCGCCAGTTGACGTATCACAACGAATTGCTCTCGCTTGACCCGTATCAACCTCCCGTTCCGGGCGTGGAACACACTGCAATCGTAGTTGTGCCCAGACCTAATCAAGTTAAACAATCAGCACATCCGAGGTTGGCATGCCAAGCGATTCCATCGGACACCATCGTGGCGATCAAGTGGTCGGTCGGCAGAGCGCGCTGCGCATCGCTCAACCGGTCGTCGATGCCGGTCGCGTGCGCGATCCGGTTTGCGGTATGGAGATTTCCCCTGCGCAGGCAGCAGCCAGCACGGAAGTCGGGCATCAGCGCTATTGGTTCTGTTCTCGGCACTGTGAGAAGACTTTTCTCGCTGATCCGGCGCGATATCTCTCGCATGACGCGCATGACGCGCATGACCACGACGGCGCGGCCCATGATCACGCGCCAACCGGAGTTGCTGCGGTGTCCGCAAGCACGAAGCAACTGGCCAAGGACCCCATCTGCGGAATGATGGTTGACAAGGCCACTGCCTTGTCCGCAGAGCGAGGAGGGCGAAAGTACTACTTCTGCAGCGAGAGCTGTCTGCACACGTTTGAGTCGCCGGAGTCCGAACTGAAGGCGATGAAGACGCGCGTCACCATTGCCTTGACCGGTGTGCTGGCGTTGGCGGTGTTACGCGCCGGGGCGTTTCTGGCCTTGGCTGCAGGTGCGACCCTGCTGACTTGGGCGCCCATTCCGGCGCTGCCTTGGTTCACATGGGGAATATGGCTGTTCCTGCTGGTGACCCCCGTACAGTTCATTGGAGGTTGGAGCTTCTACAAAGGCGCGTGGAACGCGGTCCGCACGCGCAACATCAACATGGATTTCCTGATCGCGCTGGGTACGTCGGTAGCGTACTTCTACAGCGTGGTCGTGTTGTTCTTCCCATCCTGGTTGCCGGTGAAGGTGGCCGAACGCGATGTCTACTTCGAGGTGTCCGCGGTCATCATCGCTTTTGTGCTGCTGGGCAAGTACATGGAGGAGATCATCAAAAAGAAGTCCTCCGCCGCAGTCCGTCGCCTGCTTGACCTCAAGCCCGCTGTGGCGCACGTGATTCGCGATGGCAAGGAAGTCGAGATTCCCGCCGAAAGCATCATGGTCTCGGAGCTGGTAGTGGTCCGCCCCGGCGAGAAGATTCCAACCGATGGCAAGGTGACGGACGGGCAAACCAGCGTGGACGAATCGATGCTGACCGGGGAGTCGATGCCAGTTGACAAGAAGCCTGGGGCAACGGTGATCGGCGGTACGCTGAACCGGTCAGGCGCCTTTACGTTCCAGGCGACCCGCATCGGTGCGGATACGGCGCTGGCGCAGATCATCAAGATGGTAGAAGACGCGCAGGCAAGCTCGGCACAGATTCAGCGGCTGGCCGACCAGGTGACCGGCTATTTTGTGCCGGCGGTCGTGGGCGTTGCACTGCTGGCTGTCATCGGATGGACGCTCGCGGGGCATTTCCCGCAGGGGCTGCTCGCCTTTATTGCCGTGCTTATCATCTCCTGCCCGTGCGCTCTGGGTGTAGCGACGCCTGCCGCCTTGATGGTCGGCGTGGGAAAAGGCGCGGACGCCGGCATCCTGATCCGCGGCGGCGAAGTGCTCGAACGCGCTGAGAAATTGACCACCGTTGTCTTTGACAAGACGGGCACGATTACGCGCGGCGAACCGACCGTGACCGATATCCTGCCGCTTGGGACACACCAGGAAGCCGAGCTGCTCAGTATTGCTGCAGCGGTCGAGTCCGGCTCGGAGCATCCGCTGGGCGAAGCGATCGTCCGTGCCGCACAGCATCGTGAGCTGGCGACGCGTAAGGCGAACAACATCCAGGCGCTGTCGGGGATGGGTATTCAGGGGGCCATCGACGGCCAGCAGGCCTGGCTAGGAAACCGGCGCATGCTCGCGCAGCAGGCCATCTCAGTCGATACGATTGAAGCGACGCTGGCCGGGCTGGAGGCTGATGGCAAGACAGCGATGCTGGCGGGGATCGGGCATGAACTGCTTGGCATCATCGCCGTGGCCGATACGGTCAAGCCAGAGGCGTCAGAGGCCATTGCCATGCTCAAGTCGCGCGGCATCAAGGTGGTTCTGCTCAGTGGGGATAACCAGCGCACCGCGCAAGCTATCGGGCGGCAGGTCGGCATCGAGCGCGTAATCGCAGAGGTCATGCCGGAAGACAAGGTCAAGACCATCCAGGGCTTGCAGAAGGACGGCGAGGTGGTTGCCATGGTCGGCGATGGGGTCAACGACGCGCCCGCGCTCGCTGCGGCGGATATCGGCGTCGCTATCGGCTCGGGCTCGGATGTGGCCAAGGAGACCGGCAGCATCATCCTGATCCGCAATGACGTACGCGACGTGGCGGCTTCCATCGAGTTGTCCCGCGCCACGATGCGCAAGATCAAGCAGAACCTGTTTTGGGCCTTCTTCTACAACACCATCGGCATTCCGGTGGCGGCTTTCGGCCTGCTCAATCCCATCCTGGCGGCGGCGGCGATGTCGCTGTCCTCGCTTAGCGTGGTGGCGAATTCGGCCATGCTCAAGCGCGTGCGGCTGACAAGTAAGGCGCAGGAGGTGCCGGCATGAAACCCGCTGTCTGGTTCTGTGCCGCCGTGGCGACGGCGCTGGCCGCCGCCATCCTCTATTGGTACGGAATCTCACTGTTCTCGGTGCTGGTTGCGCTGATTCTCCTGGCCTGTCCGGTCTGGGTGATCTGGATGAGTTTGCGTCTTTCACGGCAAACCAGACGAGAGGTTGAGGCGGCAGTGGAGCGGGAACTGAAATCGCGTAGGAAGTCGTAAGACGGAGGTGGAAAATGACCTGGCTTTCGCAAAACCTGATCTGGATCGTGCTGGGCGGATTGGTGGTGGTGTTCCTTTGGCGCAGCCAAGCGATGCGCTCCAGAGGCGGCGAGGGTGCCGGCATGATGCACGGCGCTCCAGATGCAAACAGTGACCCAGTGACCGGAAACCGGGTTGACCCGACCCACGCCATCACGGCCAATTTTGAAGGGAAGACGTTCTACTTCGAGTCTGAGCAATCTCGCGCGGTCTTTCAGCAGAATCCTTCACGTTTCGTCCACCAACACCATCGCCATCACGGCGGGTGCTGCTAGCCAGCCTTTTTTCAAGCCGATTGCCTGTGGACGAGGAGGCTCGCATGAATGATCAAATGAACCCTGAAGATGGGCCGCACGCGGCGCACAGGACAGTCTTCAGGTCCAGGTGGGTTTTGATAGGCTTCCTGCTTGTGATCGCCTATTTCCTGTTCACGGAACATCGGGCACACGTGATCCCGTTCCTGCCCTTCCTGTTGCTCGCTACTTGCCCGTTGATGCACCTGTTCATGCACCACGGCCACCAAGACGAAGGGGGCGAGCCGTCAACGCACGTACATCCAAAGGGAGAGTAACGATGCAGCACGACACACAATCCGGCTACGGGCTCTGGTCGTTGGTCATCATCAACTCGGCCATCTTCATCATCTTCGCTTTCAGCTTCACCAAGCCAAAGACCTCGCGTGACTGGCGGTCCTTCGGGGCCTTCTCGGCGTTTCTCGTGGCGCTGTTTACGGAGATGTACGGGTTCCCACTGACGATCTACTTGTTGCTGCCCTGGTTGAGCAAGCATTTTCCCGGTATCGATTTCCTCTCTCACGACGCGGGGCATTTGCTGGAGGTGATGTTCGGCTGGCGCGCTAATCCGCATTTCGGGCCGTTCCACATCCTAAGCAACCTGCTGATCTTCGGTGGTTTCATCATGCTCGCTTCCGCCTGGCGGGTGCTGTATCTGGCGCAGCAGCAGCACCGTCTGGCCACCGGTGGACTCTATACCCGCATGCGCCATCCGCAATATGTGGCGTTTGTCCTGATCATGCTCGGCTTCCTGCTGCAGTGGCCGACGTTGCTCACGCTGATCATGTTTCCAGTGCTGGTCTGGATGTATGTTCATCTCGCGCTGACTGAGGAGCGAGATGCGCTGGCCGAGTTCGGCCGGGCATACGAAGCGTATTGTGAGCGCACACCACGTTTCATCCCCCGTTGGAGCAGTGGTGCGTCGAAGGCGTCGTCTCATTGATCACGACATCCTCGGCAGGAGGCAACCCTTCGCAGCCGCTGTAACAGAGTCCGCCACTCTGATCCTCTTCTCCACGTAATGCACGTTGGCTTGGCTGGCGGCGCCCGAACCTTTCGTGGATTTCATGGGCACGCTTTTCCATGGCGTAGATTTCAAGCATCTGCCGGCCAACTGCTCACGTGATGGTCCCTTCTGTATCCCGCCATCATGTTTGTAGTACGGTTCTTTGCGGCGGGCGCCTTCTTTTAGTCGCCGCACAACGGCCAGTTAGGTCAAAGAGAAAGCGCTGCCCGCTGAGGCTCGCGTTGCTAGTGCGCTTGGCCGGCAAATTCGAGCGCCCGTTGATTGGGCCATTGCCCATGTCTGGATCATCACAACCGCCCATTGGATATGCAGCTAAGAGTCGCCGGAAACCTCACCGCACGTCAGTGTCGCAAGCGCTGCAAGCTTGGCGAACCGTTGCTTCTCCAACGTCGCAGTCACGATGGTCTGATGCCGGAATATAAGACTGCGCAAACGAGTAGGGCCAAGATGGCCCGTAAAGCCACTGGAATGCCGTCTCGGCCACCAAGTCGCGCACTGACCGACCTGTCTCAAGTGTGTGTGTCAGCGTGGCGCTAAGCGCTTCTTCCGAAGCGCGCCAGATATTGTCTTCCCCGGCTTTTCGCCTGGAGGCCCTCACGCCCGCAGCCATGGCGGCTACGAGCAACAGCCATGGTTGGAACCGCTCGGACCATGCATAGCGCGTCCAGCGCATCGGATGGCTCCATTTCAGCCATTCAGCGCTCCACGGCGTTGCCAGCGCGCGCACGGTTGGGCTCCAGAACTGGTCATACAGCCGTTCGTTGATTTCCGAGACGGCGCGCACATGCTCGAACAGGGCACGCGGGTATGGGAATTGAATGTCTTCGACGCGACGCGGCTCAAACGTGACCCCGCGTTGGGAGTTGTTCTGTGGCGGCGCATCGGAGTGTTCCGACAGCTTCATCTCGTACAAGCCGGGCGGCAGCGCCTCAATCGCATCGAGGCTTTGCAGGATCGCGCGATGCTCGTGACGCGCCACGCTTGCGGAGACGAAAATGCCGAGGTGTCCGACATGCGGGTTGGTGAGATACACGATTCGCTGGCCGGCGGCGACCAGAGCTTCCGTACTTTCGTACACGACGGGAATCCAGCCGAGCGCCTGGTGCGGTGGCGTGATGTTGTCGCCGTACGAGGCAAAGATGACGATCGGTTTGCAAATGCGCCGTAAGTCGACCGTGCACTTACCGTCGACATGCACTTCGCCGGTTTCCAACTTGTTGCCGACAAAAAGATCCTGGATGGTTGCGACCAGTTCTTCCCGGCTGAGAAAGTAAAAGCCATTCCACCAGCGCTCGAATTCCAAAAACCGGTCACCTTCACCATCCGGATCGGCGAAGACAGTGTAGAGCTTGGTCCAGAGCGCGGACTCAGGCTTGAGTGCCTCGAAGTTCTGTACCAGCCATGCACCGTCAAAACGGCCGTTGCCCAGATCGGCAAGAAAGTTTGCTGACCACACGCCGCCGGTGAACGCCCCGAGCAGGCGCATCGGGTTGACGCCTGCTTCGCCGGACCAGTACGAGAGCGGGGAGCCGTTGAGCACCGCAGGGCAGGCGACGCGCTCGCAGCAGTGGGCAGACAGGAGCATCACTTCCCAGCCGGCCTGGCAGTTGCCGTAGAGCACCGGCGCCTGCCCGTCATGCCGTCGCGCGACCTCCTCGACGAAGGTACGAAGCGCGTTCAGGACGTCGCCAAGGGTCTGTCCGCGGCAGGGGGCCGGGAAGAAGCTGACAAAGTAGACAGGATGGCCTTCGGCGAGGGCCATGCCGACTTCCGAATCGCGCTTGAAGCCCCCAATGCCCGGTCCGTGACCGGCACGCGGGTCGATGACGATGACGGGGGTTGCATCCGCCCGAACCTGTCGCTCCAGGTGGTCGGTGCCACAGCGCGTGATACGGAGCAGGGCATAGTTGGCCGGGCGCTCGAAGGTTCGCGCATCCAGTAGCAATTCGTAGTCGAAATGCAGCGGTGGCGGCAGGCCGGCCTCCTCATGGGCCAACATATTGTTGGCGCGTTGCCGCAGGATATCGATGAACAGAATCCACCGCTGCGTGACATCCACCCAGTAGTCCCACCCTTGCTCAAGAGGGGGCTCGGCAGGTGCCGGCTGTGGCTCGGCCTGGTGGTCCGGTTCGCTAACCAACCGCAGCGCCGGGGCTGCTACACCCGGCGCCGATCGGGCCGGACGTCGTTTGCGCTGTACCGTACGGTCTGTCATCACACCACCTCATCACTTCCTGTGAAAGTCGTGATGTCCGTCACCAGACAGTGCGGACACGGGCTGCAAATCATGCGGTGCAACTGCATGGGCCTTGTAGGCCAGCTTAGCCGCATCGGGCCGAACTTCGTTGTCGCAGGTCAGGTGAATTGAAGCGCGGGCTCTTTTCTGAGCCCGCGCGCAGACTTACTTGGTATCGGGATGGAAATGCTTGGACTTGTCCCTGCCCTTGGTGTCCTCGGCGGGGGCGGCCGCCGGCGCGCTGGCGGCGGAAGCGCCAGCTTTCTCGGCGACGTGCGAATGCGGTTTCATTTTGTGCGCGCCGGAGGCTTCGGATGCCATGGGCATGTCGTTGTCCGTGGCAAATACGCCGGCCGACATGGATGCGGCGGTTGCAAGCAGCAGTGCGGAAAGGATGGTTTTGCGGTTCACGTTGTGTCTCCTAGCGATAAAAGTTGGCGGTTCAGTTTTGCAGTCCATTCTGGGTGATGAGGGGCCACTATTGCACTGACTCCTGCTGGATAGCGACCGTGGCTTGATCCATGTCAAGCCGGATCGGCGCTCCATGTCTCATTTCACCCAGCCAATAGCAGGATGTTTGGTCTCGTACGCCATGCCCCAATGCTCTTGGGCAGGGGCGGTGGGTGCGGGGATGGTTTCCATGAGCGGGGTATCGGCAGTCTGCCAACTGCTTCCCGATGGGAAGCTGACCGGAAGGTGACTTTTCTGTCATGCATTCCAGTTGCTTGATCTTCAGGTGCATGTTTCTGGCACATGGGGGCTGAAATGGCGACGGGTAAGCTATTACCTGCTACGCAATTGGATCGAATATGCCTTGATCCAGGTAAAGCGATGCCGCCCATAAAGGTGTAACGTGAATTGTGCTTGGGGTTACACCTTGGGTTTCACGAGGAGGTGCACGATGATGGTTCACGGGTTCGACATGGCCGGCTATGGTCTCGCTCACTGGATCACGTTTGCCGTCATGGCGGTGGTATTGCTGTATCCCATCGGCCGAATCCTGATGCGGATCGGGTTGTCGCCTTTTTGGGCCATTCTGGTGCTGGTGCCATTCTTCAACCTGATCGGGCTTTGGGTGCTGGCATTTGTCGAATGGCCACGGCAAGGGTCTGGCCGTCCTGGCTAGTCGGATGCCATGAAATCGTTCAGCTGCCCGGATGGCACCATGGTTCGCAAGGCCATTCCCTCTCTGGTGTCCGCGTGCCTTGTGGCGTTTGCTGCCGCATGCATGGTGGGTGGGGCTTGGGCTGAGGAACCAGACGGCCGCACGCTCGTCGATCGCGTCGATACCCTGCTGTGGGGCAAGACGCTGCAAGGCGAGTTCCAGATGACGATCACCACACCGCGCTGGCAGCGCGCGCTTGACCTGCGCGCCTGGATGGAGCGGCCGCGGCGCTCGTTCATCCGCGTTCTGGCGCCGGCCAAGGAGGCCGGTATTGGGTCGCTGCGTATCGGCTCGGAGATGTGGAACTACCTGCCCAACATCGAGCGCACCATCAAGATTCCGCCGTCGATGATGCTGCAGCCCTGGATGGGCTCCGACTTCACCAACGACGACTTGGTCAAGCAAAGCAGCGCCGTGGATGACTACACGCATCGGGTTCTCCGCACGGAGGTGCTGAACGGCGCCGCGTCTTACGTGATTGAATCGATTCCCAAGCCGGATGCCGCCGTCGTGTGGGGAAAGATTCTCTACTGGATTCGGCAAGCGGATACGATTCCGCTCAAGCAGTATTACTACAACGAGCGCAACGAACTGGTGCGGGTCCTGACGTTCTCCGACGTTGGCCCGATGGGTGGCCGCACCATTCCGACCAAATGGGAAATGCGCCCCGTGAATGATCCAGGCCACGCAACCGTGATCGTCGTCAAGGCCGCGCGCTACGACCAGCCGATTGACGACGAACGCTTTACGCAGCGCAATCTGCAAAAGCCATGAATGCTGCAGCCGATACAGTCGTCAAGCTCGTAGGTGTCTCCAGGCTGTATCGGCAAGGTGCCAGCGTCGTGCATGCGCTGCAGCATATCAATCTGGAAATCCGCAAAGGCGACTTTGCGGTGCTGGTAGGGCCGTCCGGCTCGGGCAAGACAACGCTCCTGAACGTGATCGGTGGCTTGGACTCACCCACCGAAGGCCATGTCTGGGTCGACGGCAGCGAGATCGGGACACTGGGTAAAGCCGCGCTTTCGGACATCCGCTTGCGCAAGATCGGCTTCGTCTTCCAGGAGTTCAATCTGATTCCCGTTCTTTCCGCGCTAGAAAACGTGGAATTCGTGATGCTGTTGCAGGGGGTGCCAGAGATGCAGCGCCGGGACCGCGCCATGACGCTGCTCAAGGAACTGGGATTGGAAGGGATGGAGCACAGGCGTCCGCAGCAACTCTCCGGTGGGCAGCAGCAGCGCGTGGCGGTGGCGCGCGCCATCGCGGCCGAGCCGATCATCGTGCTGCCCGATGAGCCGACCGCCAATCTGGATTCCAAAGCCGGCGCCGCGCTCATGGACATGATGAAGGCCATGAATGAACGGCGCGGCGTGACGTTCGTGTTCTCCACCCACGACCCGATGGTGGTCGAACGCGCGCGGCGGGTCATTCGCCTGCGTGACGGCCGGATCGAAGCCGATGAGCGCCGACCGCCATGATGCTGCTGCCACTCGCCGTGCGCAATGTGCTGCGCAACCGCAGGCGTTCCGCCATCACCATCTCGTCGATCGCCATCGGCCTAGCGGCGATGATCTTCAACTGGGGATTCACCGCTGGCATGAACCGCGAGATGGTCGAGAACACCACGCGGTATTTCGCCGGCGATGCGCAGGTGCATCTCAAGGGCTACCACGACGATCCGATCCTTGATCTCGCCATGCCAGACTCGGCCCCCATCCTGCATGCCGTGCGCAACGAGGCTGGGGTGGCAGCCGCCAGCATCCGCCTGGAAACCAAAGCGCTGGCCAGCCGGGGCGACAAGTCGCGCGGCCTCATGCTCGTCGGCGTCGAGCCGGCAGACGAGGCGCAGGTGACGATGCTCTCGGACGCCATCGTGGCCGGGCAGCCGCTGACGACCGGCGCGCCCGGCGTGCTGATCGGGGAGATGCTTGCTGAAGCGCTCGCGGTGCGGCCCGGGCAGAACATCGTGTTCGTGGGGCAGGGCTACGACGGCTCGATATCGAGCGGAAAGTATCCGGTGCGCGGCATCTTCCGCAGCAAGATCGACGATCTCGACGGCTACGTCGCCGTGATGCCGCTGCCTGTTGTGCGGGAGTTTCTCTCCGCGCCCGGTGGCGCCACCGCCATCGCCCTGCGGCTGCGCGAGCGCTCGCGCCTGGAGCCGGTCAGCGCGGGGCTCGCCGAGCGCCTGGGAGATCGTTACGAAGTCGTGGGGTGGCCACGGCTGCTACCGATGGTAGCGGTCAGTTCGCGCTTTCACGAGGTCACGACCTACGTGGTGCTGTTGGTGTTCTTCGTGGTGGTCGTCTTCGCGGTGGCGAATCCTGTGCTGATGTCCGTGATGGAGCGCACGCGCGAATTCGGCATCATGCTTGCCGTCGGCATGAGCCGCACGCGCGTGCTTCGGCTGGTCCTGTATGAATCGATCCTTCTGGGCATCGTTGGCCTGATCGTCGGCAACGCCGTCGGCTGGACAGTGACGGCGTATTTCGCGCGCGCGGGTATCCATCTGCACGGTTTTGAAGCCGGGCTGCGCACGATGCCCGGGCTGTCCGACGTCGTCTATCCGGTGGTGAGCGCCGAGCGTGGCGTCGTGCTGTCAGTGGCGGTCTTCGTCATTGCCGGGCTGGCGGCACTGTATCCCGCTGCCAAGGCCGTGCAGTTGCGGCCCATCGAGGCGATTCGCGGGCTACCCGCTGCCATGCGGGTGTCGTCACGAAACACGGGCGATTCCCGCTTGCCGGTGTTCGTGCTGCTCGCACTGCGCAACCTGCTGCGCAATCCACGCCGCACGGCCCTCATGGCCGCAGGCGCTGCCTTCGGCATCGTGGGCTTTGTCTTCATCCTGGGGTTTTTCGACGGATTCTTCGACCAGACGATCGAGAACTCCACGCGTTATCTGACGGGGCACATCCAGGTCGAACGCAAGGGCTTTCGCAAGGATTATGCCCCCGAGCTTGCCATCGACGATGCCGTCTCGCTGCTGCAAGCCGTCCGGGGCACGCCTGGCGTGATTGCGGCTGCGCCGCGCACCCAGGTCCAGGCGTTGGCCAGCACGGCCTCGAAATCCGAAGGCATCATGCTCATCGGCATCGATCCGGTGGCGGAGGCTAAGGTCACGTTCATTTCCCGCACGGTTGTCCAGGGACGGGCGCTCATACCTGGCGCCGATCGCGAAGTCATGATTGGCCGCAGGCTCGCCGACAAGCTCGGTGTCCGCCTGGGCGAGAAGATCGTCGTCATGGCCCAGGCCGCCAACGGCGAGCTCGGCACGGCAGCCTACGGGGTGGGGGGCATTTTCTCGACGGAAAGTGCCAGTTTCGATGGCGCATTTGCTTTTGTCACGCTGCCAGCGGCGCAGTCGTTGCTTGCGCTCGGTTCACGCGTTTCCACCATCAATGTCCGGCTGGAGGATCGCGCGCACGTGTCCGCTGCCGTTGCCCTGCTACGCGCGCGTATCGGTGGCACCGACGTGACGCTGATACCGTGGCAGGAACTCTTGCCGCAGCTCGAAGACATGGTCCGGCTCCTGCGCGTGGTGAGCAGTATCATCCTGGCGGTGCTGCTTCTGGTGATTACCACGTCGGTCATCAATACCGTGTTCATGGCCGTCACCGAGCGCACGCGCGAGTTTGGCGTGATGCTGGCGCTTGGCACGTCGCCCGCCGCCTTGAGGCGCATGGTCGTATATGAGTCCATCGCCTTGCTGTTGATCGCGTCTGCCGTCGGGTATGGCGCCGGCATTGCGCTGGTGCTGTATCTTGGGCATGCCGGTATGGACCTGTCGAGCTTCTTCGCCGGATATTCCGCCATCCCCGGGTTGACCGGCATCGTTTATCCGCGCATTTTCGGTGCGACGGTGGTCCCGCCGGGTATTGCGCTGTTGATTGCCGGCGTGCTGGTTTCGCTCTATCCCGCGGCCAAGGCGGCGCGGCTCGATCCAGTGCAAGCGATACGCCATGTTTAAGCAAGCCGTGCCGTTCGGACTTCTGGCGGCTCTGGCCTTCGGAGCCTCGGCGCAGGAGACGTCGCAGTCCGGGTTGAAATTTTCCGGTTACTACAAGAGCTTGCTGGAGGAATCGGAAACCATCGTGCCCGGCGGGCAACGCTATCTGCTCGATCTCAATCGCCTGCGGCTGCAGTTGCAGGGCAAGCTCTCCGAGCACGTCGCCGTGGATCTGCAGTACGACAACGAATTGCTGTTCGGCAGCTACCTGCACACCGCACAGTTCGCAAGCCAGAGCAGTCTCGCGCCGGATCAGTACCTGGATCTCGACGGCAATTACCTGCGTGGCGGCTCGTACTACGGCCAGCACCGGCTGTATCGCGGCAACGTCACCCTGTCATCGGGCGACACCGATGTGCGCATCGGGCGGCAGCGCATCGCATGGGGAACGGGCCGTTTCTGGAGCCCGCTCGACCTGCTGAACCCCCTGAACCCGACTGCCATCGAGCGCGAGGAGCGCGTGGGTGTCGACGCGGTGCTGGCCGAGCACAAGCTGGGGCCCATCTCCCGCATCAGCGCTGTGTACGCGCCGGGGCACGGTGGCGCGGACTCCAGCGCGGCATTCAATTGGCACGCCAACACGCATGGCGTGGACTATTCCATTGTCGGCGGGCGCTTCGGCAATGAGCAGGTCGCCGGCTTCGATCTCGCGGGGCAGATCGGCACGGCGGGCATTCGTGGTGAGTTCACGCAAGTGCGTGCCAAGACTGGCTCGACCTATCAACGTGCCGTTCTCGCGCTCGATTATGCGTTTGCGAACACGCTCACGCTTAGCGCCGAGCTCTACTACAACGGCGCCGGCACGACCAATGCCGCCGCGTACGATTTCACGTCGCTGTTGACCGGCAAGATTCGCAGCGTTGCCAAGCACTATGCTGGTGGCTACATGAGCTACGAAATCACGCCGCTGCTCAAGTGGGAGGGCTATGTGGTGGTCAATTTGGACGACCATAGCCGTTTCGTTTCGCCCCTGCTGACCTATTCGATCAAGACGAATCTCGACTGGCAGATCGGCGCCCAGTTCTTTATGGGCAGCAGTGGCAGTGAGTTTGGACATTTCCATCACATCTACTACACGCAGATACAGTGGTTCTTCTAAAACGATAGTGCTTGCCGGCTGTCGACGTCCGGAAAGCTGGGCTCGGATGCGTGCATGGCGCGGCAATGGGGAAGGTGGGCAACGAGGAGAAGGAACATGGGCGTCATAACGCATGCGAATCCCGAACCAGCGGTGCGCGAGCGGGTGCCCGCTGAACTGCCACGGCTCTTGTACATCCTGCGCGCATTGGCCGGGGCAGGGTGGGCGCATTATGTGGAGCGGCTACGGATTGGCCGTGACGCACTCGAAGCTTCAGTTGAGGCGGTGCAAGCGACCGATCAGGATGCAAAGCGGCTGAGAGCTACGCTCGAAGGGCTGGGGCCCGCGTTCGTCAAGTTTGGCCAGCTTCTGAGCCTGCGGCGCGATATGTTGCCGGAGGTCTATATCGAGGAGCTGCAACGGCTCCAGGATGATGTCGCTGTTTTCCCTGGCGAGCAGGCGCGTGAGATTGTCGAGCGTGAACTGGGCAAATCCGTTCACGCGTTGTTCACCAGTTTCGATGAGACGCCCCTGGCTGCCGCGTCGATCGGCCAGGTCCATACGGCGCAGTTGATTGACGGCACCAGCGTGGTGGTCAAGGTGCAGCGCCCCGGCATCGAGCCCATCATTCATGCCGATGTCAGGATCATGCGCTTCTTGGCCCGTCAACTGGAGCGGTATGTGCCGGAGAGTCGCCGATTTGGCCCGGGCGATCTGGTGGAAGAGTTTGCCCGGCTCATCAACGAAGAATTGGACTATCAAGTCGAGGCGCGCAACGGCGATCTCCTGAGGGAGAATTTGCAGGATGATAAGCACGTCTTCGTGCCCCGCATCTTTTGGGAGCAGACCAGCCGACGTGTCTTGACCATGGAGCGCAGTTTCGGCAAGAAGCTTACGCATATTCCGTCGTCCGAACAGGAGAGCCGACGGCGCGTGGCGCAGGCGCTGATGGCATCGTTCTTGAAGCAGGTCTTCGAGGACGGCTTCTTTCACGGCGACCCGCATCCGGGCAACGTATTTTTGCTGGAGGACGGCCGGCTTTGCTTTCATGACTTTGGCATCATGGGACGGCTGTCCGCCTATGATCAGGAAGCCTTGGCCCAGTTGATTCTCGCCGTCAGTTCCGGCGAGGTGTCATGGATGGTGGATGCCTATTTCGAGATGGGGGTGGCGACCGAGGGGGTGGATCGTGAGGCATTTACCCGCGATGCTTCGCAGGCACTTGACGCATACTACGAAGCCGCCGGGAAAGGCTATTCGTTCGGCGAAATTGTCCGCCAGTTTGCGCTGCTCAGCCAGCGCCATCGGATCAAACTGCCGCGCCAGTTTCTGCTGGTCTCGAAAGCGTTCATGCTGGTCGAATCGCAAGCGTTGACGCTCGCCCCGGACTTCAACGCACTCGCGTCCTTGCGGGAATATGCGCCGCATTTGCTCGGCCGCAAACTATTGCAGGGGGCGAATGTACAGACCGAGTTCAGCAGGGGATTCCGCACCTTGCGCGCGCTGCATCACGCCGCCGCCTTGCTGCCCGACATTCTGAACCGCACGGTGGAGGCGCTCAGCAGCGGTAAGGCGACGCTGCATATCAAACACGACCAGTTGCAAGGATTGGAAGCGCATATCGACCGTGCAAGCAACCGGCTGAGCTTGAGCTTGATTATTGCGAGCGTCGTGATTGGCTCCTCAATCGTCATGGCGTTCCACAGCGGTCCGCACTATGCGGGCATTCCAGTGCTGGGGCTTCTGGGTTTCGTCGTCGCCAGCGTGATGGGCCTCGCTTGGGCGGTTGCGATCCTGCGATCAGGAAAGTTCTAGAGGCGCCGCTACAAGCAATGGGGCCTCGAAAGCAACGATGCAGCGCTCCGCTAAAAGACGGCGATGGCACCCGTGGCCAACTCCCGTATCAGCGCTGGAAGCGCCGCCAAATGCTGCGCGGTCAGCTCGCGAACTTGCCGCTGCCGCGCAGCGGAGAACCCACCCGCCGCTGCAAGGTCGATCGCCACCAACTGAGGCTGGTCGACCGGGTGGCCGATTGCCGAGAGCAGCCTGACCGTCACTTCATCCACGCCTTCGATGTCGGCATGAATGCTCGCCGCCAATCGATGTGCCAGCACGTTGTAGAGCTTGCCGACATGCGCGGCCGGATTCTTTCCCGCTGCCGCTTCCAATGACATCGGGCGGTACGGCGTGATCAAGCCGTTGACGCGATTGCCGCGGCCGACCTCGCCATCGTCGCCGTGCTCCGCACTTAACCCGGTCACGGTCAGGTAAATTCCGCTCTCGTCAAGCGTAGCTGGGTCATCCAGGGTGTTGATCCCGATATGGCACGCCGTCGGCAGACACCCAGCCAGGTACGCTGCCAATCGGCCCTTGAGTGTGAAATAGTCTTCAATACTTCCCACGTCTCGGTCGACGAGTGCGAGCGCCACGGTAAGGCCGAAGTGCGCGCCCAGCCGGTGCCCCATGATCTTAAAATCCGCCCCAGCCGCATCAAAGGCGCTGCGAAATTCGTTGGAGCGCAGGACGCGCGCAGCGCAAAGGACCGTGTCTTCGAGTCGGGAGCGGGGTGCGTACCCGACGCCGAAGGAGGTGTCGTTGGCCAGCGGAAGCGCCGCCTGCTGGATAACACGCTGAAGATTCGGCGCCGAAGGCCTCAAAACAAGCTCGATGCCGATGTCATTGCCTGCCTTTCCCAAGGTTGCCACCAGGTATTCGCGGATGGATTGCTCGACGAGTGACGTGGCCGAAGCCGACGGCAACTCGGTCACGGGGCCGCAGACGATCAGCCGCGCGGGACGCAGAACTTTGCCGCCGCCGAACCGTGGCTGGCTGATGCCTCCGATTAACAGCGCCTTATCCAGGTTGAAGTGCTGAATCGCTCCGTATGCTTGCAGATAGGCTCGGGATAGGGCGCAGGCTGCCGCCTCGACGGCGCCATCGCACAGGCTGTCCGGATGGCCGAAGCCCTTGTGCTCGGCAATTTCGGTTTGTGTGGCTTCCAGCGTCGACGTGGTCGAGATGGAGAGTGCAATTTCGCCGACAGTCCGCATGATAAGACGCTCCTGCCCAAATCCGATTGGGTCATTCTATTCACTGGCAGTCCAGTTTGGTATTAAGACCGTCCCCTCGGGGGTCGCGATTGTGGGCCTTGAGCGACATCAACAAATTCGCCGCCCGAGTGACTAGCATGGAAACAGGACACCCGGAGCGGCATGGGCTCTTGTGTGGCAGGAACGGCATGGTTGGCCCATGCGCGGTGTTCCCATGCCTCCGGGGCTAAGAATCTCGAAAATGGAGGTGTCTGATGCGAGCAGCATGGTCAGTCGTTGTTGCGGTAATTTTGGCAATCAGCCTCTCGGGGTGCGGCTATAACACCATTCAAGCGCAGGATGAACAGGTCAAGGCAGGCTGGTCTGAAGTCGTGAACCAATACCAGCGGCGCGCCGACCTGGTACCGAACCTGGTCAACACGGTCAAGGGTTACGCAAGTCATGAGAAAGAGGTGTTGACGGAGGTGACTGAGGCTCGCGCGCGTGTCGGCGCCATCCAAGCCTCGCCTGCGTTGCTCAATGATCCGCAGGCGTTTGCCCGATTCCAGTCGGCGCAGCAGCAGTTGACCGGATCGCTGTCCCGACTCCTTGCCGTGTCGGAGAACTACCCGCAGTTGAAGGCAGATGCTGGGTTTCGCGATCTGCAAGCACAGCTTGAGGGGACCGAGAACCGGATCACCATTGCACGAAATCGGTACATCCAATCGGTACAGAGCTACAACGTGACCGTGCGCTCATTTCCATCGAATCTGACCGCGAAGGCCTTCGGCTATCAGGAGAAGCCCAATTTCACCGTTGCCAACGAGACGGCCATTGCCAAGCCGCCCCAGGTGGAATTCGGTTCGCCGTCCGCCAGTGCGCCGGGGAGCTCCAAGTGAACCTCCTCAAAATCGCGCGTGGCTTGCTTGTGGCAGCGGCTGCGCTCGTCTCTTTTGGGGCGGTTGCCGAAGTTGCCGTGCCACCCTTGACGGCGCGGGTGACTGACCAGACCGGCACACTCACGCCTGGGCAACTAGCAGAGCTAGAACAGACGCTGCAAGCCTTCGAAAACAAAAAGGGCGTGCAGATCGCTGTACTGATCGTGCCCAGCACACTGCCCGAAGCCATCGAACAGTATTCGCTGCGCGTGGTCGAGCAATGGAAGTTGGGGCGAAAGCGCGTCGACGACGGCGCACTGCTGATCATCGCTAAAGACGACCGCACACTTCGCATTGAAGTCGGGTACGGGTTGGAAGGTGTCCTAACCGATGCGACAAGCAAGCGCATCATTAGCGAAGTCATCTCGCCGCGGTTCAAGACTGGCGATTTTTATGGCGGCGTGAAAGACGGTGTTCAGAGTATGCAAGCCGTGATTGAGGGTGAAGCACTGCCGCCCCCCTCACGGTCGACGCGCGACGGAGGCGTATCCGTTCGGTCCTATATGCCTGTCATTCTGGTGTTGACGTTGGTGTTTGGCGGCGCGCTGCGAGACTTCCTTGGCCGTTTTCCGGGGGCGGTTGCAGCGGGCGGCGCCGTCGCCCTAGTCGCTTGGTTGCTTTCGGGCGCCATTTTTGTCGCGTTTACGGCGGGAGTGATCGCGCTCATCTATACGCTATTGGGTCCGGGCATGGTTGGGCACGGAGGCTCTTGGTCTACAGGCTCACGCTCGGGCCGCGGGGGATTCGGCGGTGGCAGCGGCGGTTTCGGCGGTGGCAGCGGCGGTTTCGGTGGAGGCGGCGGTGGTTTCGGTGGTGGTGGTGCCTCGGGAAAATGGTGATGGAAAACATCAAGCGAATTCTTTCCCATCTACTGACGACGCACTGGCGCGTCAGGCGAGCGTTCCCGCGCAAGGCGATGCGGGCCATCGGGCAAGCGATCGCTCAAAGCGAGTCGTCCCATGTCGGGCATCTGTGCTTTGCCGTGGAAGGCGCGTTGAGCTTCTCTGCGCTATGGAAGGGGGTGACGGCGCGGGAACGGGCTCTTGAAGTCTTTTCGCAACTGCGTGTGTGGGACACAGAGCAGAACAACGGCGTCCTGATTTATCTATTGCTGGCGGACCGCAGTGTCGAGATCGTTGCCGACCGTGGCATTCACGCGCGGGTTGGTGCTCAAGGATGGCAGGCGATCTGCAGCCAGATGGAAGCCGCGTGTCGGCGCGCCGAATATGAGCGCGGTGTGATCGACGGGATACGATCCATCACGCTGCGCCTGACGCAGCATTTCCCGGCGCGCGACCGGCGCGAGCAGAGGTTGCCCGGCAAGCCGGTCATCCTGTGAAGACGCAGAAATCTCTGTTTGATATTTGCGAAGTCGCGGTAGGAGGTGAATATGTTGTCTCTGCGCTCATTTGTTCCCTACGCTGCGGTGATTTGTGTCTTGGCGCTGCCGTCGGTGGAAACGCTCGCGCAAGCGCGGCTCGAACGTGAGGGCGTCGTCCTCTACTGGGGGTTGATTCCCGCCGCCATCGCCTCGGAAAGGCTCGACTTGGAGGAGTCGCATGGCGCACCTTCACCGGGAGGCGGCCGCCCTCACCACTTGCTAGTGGCGTTGTTTCGTGCCGACGGCTCCCGTATCACAGATGCCGTGGTGCGTGCGCAACTCAAGGAAGTCGGGATCGTTGATTCGCCGCCGAAGTATCTGACGCCCATGGTTATCAACGGCCAGGTTTCCTACGGCCAGGTGTTCACCTCGGTGCTGAGTGGGCGCGTGTATTTCCGCGTACTGGTGAAACTTGTTGACCGAACGAATGACATCGAATATCGGATTTCGGTCTCGCCTCCGCACATCGGCGGAAGTGAACCTTGATACCGGATGGAGCATGGCCGATACTGTGCCGACCAATGCATCTCGGCGGATTCGCCAAGCCTGTAAGACGATGATTGGACGTCGAAAAGGTCAGCAGCGACCAAGACCTGTCAACTCAGGTTGAGGGCCATGATCGCGTAGACATTTCGTAATGCCTCAACTCGACGAGCCACCGGTGGCCGGATAGCGCGTGTCGCCCGTCCATGCGCCGTCCGAGTAGATCTCAAACTTTCCAGCCTTGGCGCCATCAGTGTACGGATCGCGCGCGTCAGCAGCCCGCGCCCCGTCGGTGTAGACGTCGCGCTGAGCGAGGGCCCCGTTGCTGGAGGTTGCTGCGCTGGAAATGTTCGCGCCGAGAGAAATCAGCGCGGCTGCGATCAAGACGGTCTTCTTGGTGTGGTTCATTGCATTCTCCTGAAGTGGTTGGACTCAAAGGACTTGCTATGGGAGCCACTATAAGAATCCGCCCCTGACCGAGCGATGACGACCACATTACGAGAGCGTCATTCGGGCAAAGGATCGCGCAATAGTCGCGCTGATCCATGTCCTCCTGAATTCGACCATACATCGGAGGGCGCTTGACTCACATCAACCGCGCAAAATTGGCAGGTGCTTAAGCTTGTTCACCCGTTCGTAGGTTCAAAATGTGGTTGTCTGCCCATTTGAGCGTTTCGTAACAACGAAACCGCCATACGGCTGATGACGCTCTGGAGCGTTACTCCCGTTTCCATAGCCAACGCCGGAGGTGCGCATATGGCAAAAGGCAAGTCGAAGAAAAAGACCACTTCATCGGACGCCGAACACGTAACTGGCTTATCGTCCAGCCAGGCGCGAGTCGATGCTGCCAAAGGAGTCCAGGGTCGCGAGGACTACGAGGCGCAACTGCACCTGCTGCAAATTGAATTGGTCAAGCTTCAACGGCATTTCATCGGGTGTGGTGACCGCATCCTTGTCCTGCTGGAGGGGCGGGATGCGGCAGGCAAAGACGGCAGCATCAAACGCATTATCGAATTTCTCAGCCCCCGCGAGACGAGGGTGGTAGCGCTGGGTAAGCCGTCAGATCGCGAGCGCACCGGCTGGTATTTCCAGCGCTACGTGCCCCATCTTCCTCTCGCCGAAGAGTTTGTCCTCTTCAACCGCAGCTGGTACAACCGGGCAGGCGTTGAGAGCGTGATGGGCTTCTGCACTGCTGAGCAGTATGACGAGTTCATGTACTCCGTGCCCCACTTCGAGGAAATGCTCGTCAATTCCGGTATCAAGCTGCTTAAGTACTACCTCGACATCAGCAAAGCCGAGCAAGCTCGCCGACTTGCCGAGCGGCGCCGCGATCCGCTCAAGCAGTGGAAGACGAGCCCGGTCGACGCCGTGGCGTTGAAGCATTGGGATGCCTATACGACGGCACGCAACGCCATGCTGATGCATACGCACACGGCTGCCGCGCCATGGCACATCGTGCTCGCCGACGACAAGCGCACGGCCAGGCTCAACTTGATTCGTCACATCCTGTCGCGGCTGCACTACGCGGGCAAGAAGAACAAGCTGGTCGCTCCCGATCCTGAGGTCGTGTTCGAATTTTCGAAGGAGTGCCTCGATGCGAAACGTCTCGCATCCTGATGCTATCCAGCAGACGCAATCGATAAGGAGGAGACGCTTGAAGGTCGTCTGCGTGAGCGATGAAGGCAACTGAGCAATGCTACGCCTGAGCCTGCAGTCCGGTCTGCTCCGTGCCCTAACCCGGCGGGCCGACTCGCGCGCGTTCCCACTGGTGGTTGCCGGGGCAGCACTGGCGGCGGAACTGTCGATGTCGGTTCCATTTGCCAGCCTGCTGATGGCCGCAGTCCTGTTGGCGCCGCGCCGCTGGGTGTCCATCGCGACTTTGGCCAGCCTGGGGGCCGCTGTTGGCGCTCTCGTGCTGTACCTCGTCTTTCATCACCTGGGGTGGAACCGGTTGTTCGCTGCCTACCCGGACGTGGTGCGATCCACCGCGTGGCGTGATGCGACCCACTGGCTCGAACACTACGGCGTCGTATCGCTTTCGGTCATTGCCGCATTACCGGTGCCTCTCACCCCCGCTCTCATGTTTGCGGCGATCTCGCGACTTCCGGTCGCAGAGGTCATCGCCGCACTGTGGCTCGGCAAGTTGGCGAAATACCATGTTTACGCCTGGCTCGCCTCGCGATTTCCGGATCGGCTTGTGCGCCACGGCCGGCGCCATGTCGATACGTTGCGGGCAGTGCTCGGCAACGGCACGAAGGCTGACGGTGGCACAACCCCCACGCGGGGAGGGCGTCGGTAGCTCAATACACCATCGGGGCGCCTGTCTCACGTGGTGAACGCATTGATTGCCGGCAGCCGGCCGCGCTTTGGCGTGGTTGCGTTCTTGGCATGCCATGGCATCAATCTTCGCTCTATGTGCCTTGCGTTTTTTGGTCCGGTTTCCCCGTTGCAGTTGACTCCTCGATATTCGCGACGGGCTTGGGCGGAGGCATTGGCGTCACCTTCGCTGACAAAAACATGTCCAGGTCTTGGCGGTCAACCACTTCCTTCTCGAGAAGTAATTGGGCCAGAGCATCGAGCTTGGTCCGCTGTCCTTCCAGCGTCGCTTGTACGCGATGACTTGCTTCTGCCAATAGCTTACGGACTTCAGCATCAATCATCTGTGCGGTGCTCTCGCTGTATTCATTGCGTTCGCGCTGCATTAGCCCCGTCCCAGCAAAGAGCGGGTTCGGCATATTCTCGTACGTGGCCAGGCCCAGCTGGTCGCTCATGCCAAACTGGGTAATCATCTGCCGAGCCATGTCGGTTGCGCGCTGCAGGTCGTTCTGTGCGCCCGTGGATACGTCGCCGAAAATGAGCTGTTCCGCAATACGGCCACCGAGCAAGACATCGAGCCGGTCAAGCAGTTCGCTGCGCTTGAGCAGGTAGCGGTCCTCGGTTGGGGTCTGTTGCGTGTAACCCAACGCCGCAACGCCCCGCGGAATGATGGAAACTTTGGAGACACGGTCAGCCAGCGGCCGATGCTCCGCGACGATGGCATGTCCTGCCTCGTGGAATGCGATAGTTTCCTTCTCCTTCGGATTCATCACGCGGTTCTTTTTTTCCAGGCCGCCGACGATCCGGTCAAGCGCCTCGTCGAAATCTGCCATCTCGACCATTTGCTTGCTCTTGCGCGCGGCAAGGAGCGCGGCTTCGTTAACCAAGTTGGCAAGATCGGCACCTGCGAACCCCGGGGTCCGTCCGGCGAGTTTAGTCAGGTCGACCTCAGGAGCGAGGACAACGCCCTTGACGTGAACTTTGAGAATCTGCTCCCGTCCCTTGAGGTCAGGCCGGTCCAGTGCGACGTGGCGGTCAAAGCGACCGGGGCGAAGCAGGGCGGGGTCCAGTATCTCGGGTCGGTTTGTGGCGGCCATGATGATGACGCCTTTGTTGCTATCAAAACCGTCCATCTCGACCAGAAGCTGGTTCAGTGTTTGTTCGCGCTCCTCGTTGCCGCCGACCGCATTCAGTGCTCGCGTCTTTCCGAGTGCGTCAAGCTCATCAATGAAGATGATGCAGGGGGCTTTGGTTTCGGCTTGCTTAAAGAGATCGCGGACCCGTGCTGCACCCACACCAACGAACATCTCGACGAAGTCGGAGCCGCTCATGCTGAAGAATGGCACGCCGGCTTCGCCTGCCACGGCCTTTGCCAATAAGGTCTTGCCAGTGCCCGGGGCCCCAACCAGCAGCACGCCCTTGGGAATTTTTCCGCCCAGGCGCTGGTACCGCTGAGGATCTTTCAGGAAGCTAACAATCTCCGACAGCTCCTCCTTGGCTTCGTCGATTCCAGCCACGTCGGCAAAAGTCACGCCGGTCTCCTTTTGCATGTAGACCTTTGCCTTGCTCTTGCCAATTTCCATCATGCTGCCGGCGGCGCCGCCCACGCGCTTGATGAGAAAGCTCCAGATACCGAAAAAGATGACGGCCGGCACAACCCACGAGAGGATCGTGCTCAGCCATTTGTTGTCGGGCTGCCCGACGAAGCGCACCTTTGCCGCTTCGAGCTCCTGCACCAGCTCAGGATCGGCCACTCGAAGCGTGGAGAAGGCGTGGTCGCCCTTTGCCTCTCGGCGGATTTCCTCGATCTGCTGCTTGGCAAGGAGATTGTCGATACCTTCTGTCGAGAAGGTTCCGCTGATAGCCTGCTCACCAATAGCCACGTCCTTGAGCTTGCCAGCCTTCAGTAGGACCTTGAAATCGCTGTATGGGATCGTCTCGACATGCCCCGACACGAAGAGCGTCTGGATTGCAAGCATGGCCAGTATGGTCACGAGCACGTACCAGAGGGAGAACTGTTGCTGTCGCGGTTCCATGGGATTCTTCTCCAAGTCGACCTTATTGAAAGTGAGTCTGGTCTCCAATGCTGGGAAGGTTGGTGGGCGGCCTGGGTAGGCGCCGGACAACCGCGCATTGGTATGCGTTCCCAGTATTGACGCTTGGAAATCGCCGAGGTTGACCTTCATCAACCCGCGACATTGGGGCCGCGCGCGCGGGCGCAAGCGCCGTGGCTTCTCCATGGTTGTGCCCAGCCGATAGGGGATGTGTCGCGGAAAGCAAACATGACAAATCCATTACGGCGGCATGAGACTCAACAGCAACTTGCGCTGGCGCAAAGTATCGATCGCATACCCACCTAAAGTATTCCCAAGTCGCGTTGCTCATTGAGCATCCACACAGAATCAGAGGATTCCATGGCTGAGGTAACGAAGAACGAGCACCGTAGCGCATACCTGGTTGGCAGCGGCATTGCGTCATTGTCGGCTGCCGTGCTGCTGATTCGCGACGCAGGCTTCAAGGGGGAGAACATCCACATCTTGGAGGAACAGCAGGTGGCCGGTGGTGCGCTCGATGGCTCCGGTGATCCGCACAAAGGCTATGTAACTCGGGGCGGTCGCATGTTCACCGAAGAGACTTATGTCTGTCTGTGGAACGTGCTCGACAGCATTCCGTCGCTGGATGATCCGAAAATCAGTGTCAAGCAGCAGGCCTGGGCCTTCAACGCCGAATGGCGCTCGGATTCACACGCCCGGCTGATCGACGGGCAACGCCGTATCCTCGACGCTGCCGATCTGGGTTTCAACCTCCATGACCGGTTGGAGATCATGCGATTGCTGGCCACGCCAGAAGGGCTGCTGCATACGCTTCGCATTGAGGACTGTTTCTCGCCGCACTTCTTCGAGACCAACTTCTGGGCCATGTGGCGTACGACCTTCGCCTTCCAGAACTGGCACAGCGCGATCGAACTCAAACGCTATATGTTGCGCTTCTTGCAGGAGTTCCCGCGTATCCACACGTTGGCCGGCGTACGGCGCACGCCGCTGAACCAGTATGACGCGATCGTGCGGCCGATGGAGCAATGGCTGAAACAGCAGGGTGTGGTGTTCGAATATGGCACAAAGGTGGAGGATGTCGACTTTGTTGAAACCGGTGACGGCCGGCGAATTGGACTGCTGCGCGTGGTGCGCGGCGGACAGCCGATGGCCTATGACGTGCGGCAAGAGGATCTGGTGCTCATCACCATCGGCTCGATGACCGCCGACGCGTCTTATGGGGACGACCACCATGCACCGGAACTGGTGCGCGACAAACGCGATGGCGCCTGGACTCTGTGGGAGACCATGGCCCGTAAGGAACCTGGGCTCGGGCGGCCGAATGCGTTCTGTGGCAACGTCGACGAAAGCAAGTGGGAGTCGTTCACCTTGACGATGCGCAGCCCGGCGCTTGTGCACCGGATTGAGACCTTTACCGGCAATGCGCCAGGCACCGGCGGTCTGATGACGTTCAAGGATTCGAGTTGGCTGATGTCGATCGTCGTGCCTCACGCGCCGCACTTCGCCGGACAGCCGAAAGACATGTACACCCTGTGGGGCTACGGGCTCTTCGTGGACAACAAGGGCGATTACATCGACAAGACGATGGCCCAGGCAACCGGCCAGGAAATCCTCACCGAGCTGCTGCACCATTTGCATTGCGAGGACATTCTTGACGAGGTCTGTCGTACCACCACTGTGATCCCGGTGATGATGCCGTACATCACCAGCGAATTTGAGCGCCGCGAGCCTTCGGATCGGCCGCCAGTGATCCCGCACGGAGCGAAGAACTTCGCGCTGCTTGGGCAGTATGTTGAGATCCCTCAGGACGTAGTGTTCACCGTCGAATATTCGGTTCGCGGCGCGATGCACGCGGTTTATGGGCTGCTGGGCTTGAAGAACGAGATCCCGGCCATTTACCACGGGATTGCTGACCCAGGCGCTGCGTTTGCGGGCCTGAAGACGTTGTTGAGTTGAACCGTCGGACGGTTTACGGTTGATTTGTATCAACCGGAGGTTGGACATCCGCGCCTAGGCTGACTCTGTGTGACCGTTCCTCTCTTTGGGCAGAAATCATGTTCTTCCACTCCCGACATCTACGCCGCTGGGCAGCTCAAATGCTACTGGTGTGGCTGTTGGGTCTGGCCGTCGGCATCGCAAACGCGTGCGCTGTCGCGGATGCAGGTAAGGCCGCAGCGCCGGCATCTGGCCACGTGTCAGCCCACAGTCATGGACACCATGCGGATGCCGACGATGATGGCTGTGACGATAGCGGCAAGATTGCCTGCCACAGCTTCTGCGAAAAGTCCTCAACCAGCATTCCCCGTGTGCTGTCGGATCATGACAAGCCTCTCATTCCGGTGGCCGTGCCATTACCGATGAGCATGGCATCCACGCCGGAGGTGGACCGCTGCAGTGTGCACCGTCAGTCCAATCCCCGGCCAGCGGACAAGTTCGCGTCTATACCAATCGTCTTCCTCCGGTTGACGCTATAGCGCTCTGTCGCTGTTTGGCAGTGCGCGGCTTTGTCTTACGTATCGCCTTGACGCGCATCCAGTGCGGACACCGCCAAAGGTGCGTTGCAACACGCCGTTCCATCGTCAATGCACTGAACAAAAGCGGCCTTGGTCGGCATTCGCCCCGAGCGTCTCGATTGCGTTCTTTCTCTACTGCCGGAAAGTGTCTGGCGCTGTGTTGAACGCAGTCGCAGTGAGATTTTCAACGTCACCTCCTAAAAGGATTTCTTCCATGGACACTATCGAACTGAAGATCAAGGGCATGAGCTGCGGCTCCTGCGTCTCGTCGGTTACTCATGCACTGCAGCGAGTGCCTGGTGTGGATGCCGTCGACGTGGATCTGGCGCGCGGTATCGCGCGCGTCAGCGGTAACGCCCAGGCCGCGCCCGCAATGCTGGCCGCGCTGGCAGCAGCCGGTTACGAAGCCGAGTCGCTTAGCACTGGCGCCGGAGCGAAGACGGAGCATGCCCACCATGGTGACGTCCCAACCGGCACTGCTCACAAGAGCGGTGGATGCTGCCACTGATAGACCGCTAGGAGGGGCGGCCGGGCAGTGCACCGATCGGCGTCCCTAACCTTGACCTTGCGAAGGAGTTCTCATGTCGTCGCTTCGATCTCTCTCCAGGCACCGCCAGTCGGGCCGCATCGGTTCAGGGGCCATCTTCATTGCGTTTGCGTTGATTGCCCTGTTCTTCCTGTTCACCGAGCACCGGGCACATCTGTTCGGCTGGTTGCCGTTTCTTCTACTGCTGGCTTGTCCGCTGCTGCACCTCTTCCACGGGCACGGTGGCCATGGAGGGCACGCAGGTCACGAGGACCAGCCGCGCGGTTCCGATTCCGGAAGTAGCCGCCCATCGGGGTCGACGGCCAGCGAACAACCGCCCGTTCAGGGCGCTCAGCATCACCACCACTAAGTTCTTCTCAGAGGAGCGCCATCATGGACCAATCGACACCTCCCGCCTATGGCTTATGGTCGCTGGTAATCATCAATTCCCTCGTTTTCATCATCTTCGCGTTCAGCTTCGCCAAGCCACAAAGCCCGCGCGACTGGCGTTCGTTTGGCGCGTTCTCTGCGTTCCTGGTGGCGCTATTCACCGAGATGTACGGCTTCCCGCTGACGATCTACCTCCTGTCGGGTTGGCTGAGCGCGAAGTTCCCCGGCGTGAATTTCATGTCGCATGACGCTGGCCACCTGCTGGAGGTGATGTTCGGCTGGCGCGCCAATCCGCATTTCGGGCCGTTCCATCTGCTGAGCGCTATCTTCATCGGCGGTGGCTTTTGGCTATTGTCGGCCGCTTGGGCGGTGCTTTACCACAACCAGCGGAGCCATACGCTGGCGACCACCGGCGCCTACTCCCGTATCCGGCATCCGCAGTATGTGGGCTTCGTTTTGATCATGTTCGGTTTTCTACTGCAGTGGCCGACCATCCTGACACTGCTGATGTTCCCAGTGCTGGTGGTCATGTACGTGCGTTTGGCCATTACGGAAGAGAAGTGGGCGGAGCGCGAATTTGGGGAGGAGTGGGCGCACTATGCGTCGCACACCCCGCGGTTCATCCCGAATTTTGGCGACAAGCAAGCGGATCGCCACCACCACGCATGACAAAAAGGGGGAGGCGATGAAGCTCAGTTTTCACGGTGCGGCCGGCACAGTGACCGGCTCAAAGTATTTGGTGGAGCATCAGGGGCAGCGCCTGCTGGTTGATTGCGGGTTGTTCCAGGGCTACAAGCAGTTGCGATTGCTGAACTGGGAGCCGTTGCCGTTCAGCGCCGCCGACATCGATGCGGTGGTGCTGACACACTCCCATCTGGACCATGCCGGTGCGTTACCGTTGCTCGTGAAACAGGGCTTCCGGGGCCGGATTCTGGCGACGCCCTCGACAATCGAACTATGCGGTCTGCTGTTGCCCGACAGCGGGAGAATCCAGGAGGAGGACGCCGCCTATGCGAACCGGCATCACACCTCCAAGCACGCCACGGCTTTGCCGCTGTACACGGAGGACGACGCACGTCGCGCAATGGAACAGTTGCACCGATTGCCTTTCGACCAGTGTGTGGACGTCGTCCCCGACGTTACGGTGACCTTGCGCCCGGCTGGGCATATTCTCGGCGCGGCCTCGGCCGAACTGACAGCGGGGCAGACGACAGTGCTGTTCTCCGGAGACGTTGGCCGCCCCGACGACCCGGTGATGCGTGCGCCTGCGCCGGCTCCCAAGGCAGACTACATCGTTGTCGAATCGACTTATGGGGACCGGCTACACGAACCGGTACCCAATGCGCAGGCCGTGCTCGGTGAGGCGATTGCTCGCACAGCACACCGTGGCGGCATGGTCGTGATTCCGGCGTTTGCGGTGGGGCGTGCACAGTTGCTGCTGCATTTGATCCACAAGCTGAAGCAACAGGGCGCGATTCCAGACCTGCCTGTTTTTCTCGACAGCCCGATGGCAATAGATGCAACCGAGATCTATCACCGCCATCACGCCGAACATAAGCTGTCGCTCGAAGATTGCCTCGGGATGTACAAAGCTGCGCGCATGATCAGGACCCCGGAGGAATCGCGGGCGCTGGCTGGGCTGGCCCTCCCGGCTGTGATCATCTCGGCCAGCGGCATGGCCACCGGCGGCCGCGTGCTGCACCATCTGAAGCATCTGGCGCCGGACCGGCGCAACACCATCATCCTGGCCGGTTATCAGGCTGGGGGGACACGCGGCGCGCGGCTGCAGGCTGGTGAGCGAAGCCTGCGCATTCACGGTGAGGACGTCGCCGTGCGTGCCGAAGTGATTTCACTGCAGGGCATGTCGGCGCATGCCGATGCAAGCCAATTGATCGAGTGGCTGGGCAGTGCGCCAGCGGCGCCGCGCTCGGTGTTCGTCACCCATGGCGAGCCGGGGCCGGCTGATGCGATGCGCCAGCGCATCGAGCGGGAACTTGGGTGGTCCGCCAGCGTTCCGTTGTTGGGACAGCACGTGGAGTTCGATGTATGAGGAACCCTCGCCACAGGGCAAGTCTTGCCGTGCGTCGGATGGGCATCGAGACGCAGCAGGAATATGTCGTCTACATGCATCGAGACTGCCATGTTTGCCGCTCCGAGGGTTTCGAGGCGCAGACGCGAGTACTGATTAGCCTGAACGGACGCTCGATCATCGCCACGCTGAACGTTGTCGATCCGACCTTGCTGGAGTTGGGGGAGGCGGCGCTTTCGAACAGCGCGTGGCGAGCGCTGGCGCCCGCGCCGGGCGACCGGATCACGATCTCGCATGCCCCGACGCTGGACTCAATGAGCCAGGTGCGGGCGAAGATCTACGGCCACAGGCTCGACGCGTCGGCTCTGGACTCGATCATTAGTGACGTCGCCGCTGGCAGCTACCCTGGGACACATATCGCCGCTTTTCTAAGCGCCTGCGCCGGCGGGCGGATGGATTTGCAGGAGACGATCGATCTGACGCGAGCGATGCTGGCCGCGGGCAAGCGGCTCGACTGGGGGCATGCACCGATCGCGGACAAGCACTGTGTGGGTGGATTGCCGGGAAACCGCACGACGCCGATTGTCGTGTCGATCATCACCGCGGCCGGGCTCACGATGCCGAAGACGTCGTCAAGGGCCATTACCTCGCCGGCTGGCACCGCCGACGTGATCGAAACGATGACGCCGGTGGCGCTCGATTTGGAGCAGATGCGCCGCGTTGTCCAACGCGAGGGCGGCTGCTTTGTCTGGGGAGGCTCGCTGGCGCTCAGCCCGGCCGACGACATGTTGATCCGCGTCGAGCGCCCGCTGGACCTCGACAGCGACGCGCAGCTCGTGGCATCTGTGCTGTCGAAGAAGATCGCTGCCGGCGCTACCCACTCCGTGATCGATGTGCCGGTCGGGCCGACCGCCAAGGTGCGCAGTGACGCAGACTACGAGTGCCTGAAGCAAATGCTGGAGCAGGTAGCGCAGGCCTTTGATTTGCACTTGCAGGTAGTGCGTACGGACGGGACGCAGCCGGTGGGCCGTGGCATTGGTCCCTCACTGGAGGCGCACGACGTGCTGGCAGTCCTTCAGCGTGCCGAGCGCGCGCCCGAGGATCTGAGCGTGCGCGCTGTCGCATTGGCTGGACAACTGTTGGAATTTTGCGGTCACAGCGAGCCGGGTACTGGCGTCTTGGTCGCTCAGCGGTTGCTTGATAGCGGCGCCGCGTGGGCCAAATTCCAGGCGATCTGCAAAGCGCAAGGGGGCTTACGCGAGCCGCAGCGGGCGCGGCTACGCGAGCCTGTGCTGGCCGAACGTGACGGGATGGTACGTGAGATCGACAGCCGGCGGTTGGCTCGCGTGGCCAAGCTCGCCGGGGCACCGAAGGCACCCGCTGCCGGGCTCGAACTGCATGTCAAGCTGGGGGATCGCGTCGAGCGAGGTATGCCGCTGTTCACCGTGCATGCCGAAGCGCTCGGCGAGTTGGACTACGCGTTCGACTACCTGGAGGCTCACCCGCTGATCGATGTGGGAGATTCGAGATGACGCCACTGATTTTTGCCATGCCGGGCAATGAAGCGATGGCAGAGAAGCTGGCTTCGGCGTTGGGCGCAGAGCGCGGGACTACGACGGTGCGGCGCTTTCCGGATGGAGAGTCGTATGTGCGGGTGGAGTCTGCCGTGGAGGGGCGGCGGGTCGCCATCGTCTGCACGCTAGACCGGCCGGACGACAAGCTGATTCCGTTGCTGCTGTTGGCGGCGGCCGCCCGGGAGAACGGTGCGACCGACGTTGGTCTGGTCGCACCTTACCTCGCCTACATGCGACAGGATAGTTGCTTCCAGCCGGGTGAGACGGTGAGTGCACGGCATTTTGCAGCCTGGTTGTCGCGTGGATTTGATTGGCTGGCAACAGTCGATCCCCACTTGCACCGCATCACCAAGTTGTCGCAGGTCTATGTAATCCCAACGCGTCACGTCCACGCGGCGCCGGCTGTGGCGGCATGGCTGCGCGCCCATGTGACACGCCCGGCGCTTGTGGGCCCTGACGAGGAGAGCAACCAATGGGTGGCCGATGTCGCAAGCAGGGCGGACGCGCCCATGGTGGTGCTGCACAAGGTCCGCAAAGGTGACCGGGATGTCGAGGTTTCGGTGCCGGATGTGGAGCGCTGGCGCGACCACACGCCGGTGCTGGTCGATGACATTGTCTCCACCGGTCGCACGATGGCCGAGACCATTGGTCATCTGCGGCGCGCGGGCTTGGCCGCGCCTGTGTGCATCGCGATTCACGCGGTGTTTTCAGGCAACGCGGTTCAGGATTTGGAGTCCACTGGGGCCGGGCTGGTGGTGAGCTGCGACACGGTTGTCCATCCCACCAATGGAATCTCCGTTGCCCCGGACCTAGCGTCCGCGGTTCGTGAACTCATGCAAGACCCCGGGGGTGCCACATGAGTGCCAAGACTCCGCACGTTCACTTCGAGATAGATCTGGCCGGATTTTGCAAAGCCGCGATTCCGATGTCGGGTTGGCGCTTCATCGTGTCAATTGGCGGAGAGGACCGCGACGAGCCATCAACCCAACGGGAGGGCAAGAGATGAACAGCACCAAGGCATTTATTGGCAGCGTTCCTTCGACCGACACCGAGCCGGCGCTACGCATCCTGCGTCGGTTGCTCGCTGGGATGGAGAAGCCGCCCGCACTGCGGCTGTGGAACGACACGCTGCACGGGCACGATACGGCGGTCGATTTCACGTTGGTGGTGCGGGACCCCAGCCTGTTGCGTCAGTTGGTGGTGGCGCGCAGTCCCCTTTTATTGGCTGACGCGTACTTTCGGGGCGTGCTCGACATCGAGGGAGACCTGTACGGCGCGCTCCGGTTGAAGAACCATTTCGAGTCGATCCAGTTGTCGTGGCGCGACAAGCTCGCGCTGTTAAAGGACGCGTTAATGCTGCCCGCTCCGGACCTGGGTGAGATCAAACCGGATGCGGGCTTCGCATCCCGGGTCGCCCGGCGCTTCGCGCACCGGCATTCGCGCCACAGCGATCGCGCCGCGATCTCGTTCCACTATGACGTGTCCAACAAGTTCTATGGGTTGTGGCTGGACGAGGAGCGGGTGTACTCCTGCGCCTACTTCGAGCAGCCCTCCGATTCGCTGGACACGGCGCAGCGCAACAAGCTTGAGCACGTTTGCCGCAAGCTGCGCCTGCGGCCCGGCGAACGGCTGCTGGATATCGGCTGCGGCTGGGGGGCGCTCGTATGTTGGGCCGCGCGCGAGCACGGTGTGCACGCCCACGGCATCACCCTAAGCGAGCGACAGCTCGAATACGCCCGCGAGCGCATTCGGATCGAAGGGTTACAGGATCGCGTCACGGTGGAGTTGCGCGATTACCGTGATCTGGAAGGCGAGGGTGTCTACGACAAGGTTTCCAGCATCGGGATGTTCGAGCACGTCGGCCTGCGCAACCTGCCGGCCTACTATGCGGTGGTGCGTCGGATGCTCAAGCCGGGCGGCCTATTCTTGAACCACGGCATCACGCACGACGAGGAAGGGTGGAACAAGACAGCTGCCACCGAGTTCATCAATCGCTATGTATTTCCCGACGGCGAGCTTGATTGCATCAGCAACATCCAACTCGGCATGGAGCGCGCGGGCTTTGAGATCCATGACGTCGAGGGACTGCGCCCGCACTACGCGATGACCTTACGGCACTGGGTGCATCGCCTGGAGGCTCAGCGCGATGCGGCGATCGCTGAAGTTGGAGAAGCCGCCTATCGCGTCTGGCGCCTGTACATGGCGGCCTGCGCGTTGGAGTTCGAGGCCGGTGGCTCCGGCATCTATCAAATCCTGGCGTCCAATCGCCACCCGGGTAAATGGCCTGTGCCGATGACACGGCGTGATCTGTACCGCAGTCGACCGCATTGGGATTGGGGGAACTAGCGCTATGTGCTTTTCCGCGACGGCCAGCTTTGGCTCCGGCACGCTACTGCTGGCAATCGGCACCGTGACGCTGCGTATGGCGCGCTGCCCGGCGGAGCGCCCTTATGCCGCCATCCCATTGCTGTTTGCGATCCAGCAGCTTGTCGAGGGGGTGGTCTGGCTCAGTTTTGGTGGCCCCGCTTGGCTTAACTTTGTTGCTACGCAGGTGTACTCATTTTTCTCCCACGTACTGTGGCCGGTGTACGTCCCCTTAGCGGCATGGCTGCTAGAGCCCCGGGGTCCGCGCCGCCGAGGGTTGTTGGCCTTTGTGGTTATGGGTCTGGCTGTGGGTGCATACCTGTTGTACAGCCTGGTGGTCAACCCGATTCAGGCGCGCCCGATGGCAGGCCATGTGGACTACCAGTCCCCGCATTTCTACATTGTCGCGTCGATGACGCTGTACCTGCTTTCCACGACGGTGAGCCTGTTGCTCTCCAGCCATGTTTGGGTCAAGGTGTTCGGGGCGCTCACGCTGGCCGCTTCGTTCACCGCCTACGTTTTCTATGCCCATTGGTTCATTTCGGTGTGGTGCTTCTTCGCCGCGCTGCTGAGTGGCGCTGTCGCACTGCACTTCATCGCACTGCGTTCGATTCCCCAACAACGGATTCCCTCATGAGCACAACCAACACATTCGAGGTGGCAGGGCTACTATCGCCGCTGGCAGCGCGCGGCGTCGAAAAGCACCTAGCGCAGATGCCGGGCATTGAGCATGTCTCGGTCAACGCGGTGGCCGGATCGGCCACGGTGACGTACGACCAGGGGCGCATTGATCCGGAACGCATCCGGGCGGCAATCCAGGACTGCGGGTACCACTGTGCGGGCGAAATGTTGCCCCGGCACATGTGCGGGCCGATGGAGCATGCTGTGGCGCCGGCACACGCGCACGGCCATATTCAGCACGAGCATCCTGAGCGGCACGTACATGCCGCTGGTGGGCCGGCCACAGCGGAGGCGCCCGTCGCGCACGACCACGCCGCGATGGCTCACGGTGGCATGGATGCAATGGCCCACGAGATGGGCCATGGCCCCGGTATGGATGCCAAGGGGATGGCGCGCGACATGCGCAACCGTTTCTGGGTCTGCCTGGCGTTTACGGTGCCGATCTTCCTGTATGCCCCGATGGGCATGGATTTCATCAAGCTGAAGCCACCGTTCGGCTTGGATTTGGGGCTGTGGCTGTTCCTGCTCGCCACCGCTGCGGTGATCTACCCCGCGTGGCCGTTCTTCGTCGCCGCCGCGCGTGCGTTGCGCAATGGCGTGCTCAACATGGCGGTGTTGGTGGTGCTGAGCGTCGGCACCGGCTACGTCTTCAGTGTCGGCAGCACCTTCATTTTCGGCGGTGCGCAGTTCTATGAGGCTGTGTCGGTGTTGCTGGTGTTCATTCTGCTGGGCCACTGGCTGGAGATGCGCGCGCGCGCAGGAGCGTCGGAAGCCATCCGCGCGCTGATGGATTTGGCCCCGCCAAAGGCCACTGTCTTGCGCGCCGGCAAGGAAGTGACTGTGGCGACCGCCGAAGTGCTGCTCGACGACATCGTCCTGGTGCGTCCTGGCGACAAGATTCCGGTTGACGGCGAGGTGCTCGAGGGCGGTTCTCAGGTGGACGAATCGATGCTCACCGGCGAGTCGATGCCGGTGAAGAAGATGGTGGGCGACAAGGTGATTGGCGCGACGATCAACAAGAGCGGCAGCTTCCGTTATCGTGCGACCAAGGTGGGTGCCGACACCGCGTTGGCGCAGATCGTCAAACTGGTGCAGGAGGCGCAGAATTCCAAAGCGCCAGCGCAGTTGCTGGCCGACCAGGCCTCACAATGGCTGGTCGTGATCGCCTTCCTGATCGGTGTGGCCACTTTCGCTGTCTGGTACTTCGTGCTCGGGCAGCCGGTACTGCTGGCACTGACACTCACGATCACGGTGTTTGTGATTGCCTGCCCAGATGCACTGGGGTTGGCGACGCCGATGGCGGTGATGGTGGGTACCGGCCTGGGCGCGATGAACGGCATCTTGTTCAAGAATGCTGCGGCGCTGGAGGACGCGACACGGCTAAATGTGGTGATCTTCGACAAGACCGGCACCCTGACGCTTGGCGAGCCGGAAGTGGTCGATATAGCGGTGGCCCGGGACGTAACGCCAGACGACCTGCTGCGCGTTTCAGGCTCGGTCGAAAAGCTCTCCGAACACCCGCTTGCGGTCGCGATCCTCAAGCGTGCCGGCGCACTGGCCTCCGAAGCGGTGACGGATTTCACCAACATCGATGGGCAGGGCACGCAGGCGGTGGTGGCCGGTCGGCTGGCCCTGCTCGGTAATCGGCGGTTGATGGAGGCCAATGGCGTTGACCTTGGCGCGCTCAAGGCAGATGCCGACCGTCTGCAGGGCCAAGGCCGCACCGTGGTGCACGTCGCACACGGCGGTCGCCTGATCGGTTTGATCGCGATCGCCGACGCAGTGAGGCCGTCTTCGGCCGAGACGATCAAGGCACTGCATGGCCGCGGGGTGCAGGTCGCAATGCTAACCGGTGACAACCGTTCGACCGCTGAGCGCATTGCGAAGGAATTGGGCATCGACATCGTGCTGGCCGACGTGCTGCCGGGCGACAAGGCCGCAAAGGTCAAGGAACTGCAGGGGCAGGGCAAGAAGGTCGGCATGGTGGGCGATGGCGTCAATGATGCTCCGGCGCTGACGCAAGCCGACGTGGGCTTCGCGATCGGTGCGGGCACCGATGTCGCGATGGAGAGTGCCGATGTGGTCCTGATGAAAAGCGATCCGCTGGATGTGGTCGGTGCGATTGAACTGTCCCGCGCGACCTTGCGAAAGATGCATCAGAACCTGTGGTGGGCGGTCGCCTATAACGTAGTGGCGTTCCCGTTGGCGGCCGGCGTACTCTACCCATTCACGATCAGCCCCGAGGTGGCGGCGATTACCATGTCGGGCAGCTCTGCGCTAGTGGCGATTAACGCGCTAATGCTCAAGCGAACCCGGCTGACTGGAATCCGACGCGCAAGCGCGGCGACGGTCCACAACGGCGTGACCGCTCCGGTGGCCGCTCACGGCGCGGGCTGAAGGCATCATGCTTAATCAATCGTCCGCCACTCCCGCACCCCTCGATGCGCGGGCCGTCAGGCCAGCGTTGGTCGTGCTGCTTGCTCTGGTATTTGTTGTCTCTCTCGGCTATGGAGTCGGGCTGCCGTTGCTGCAGTTGTATCTGGCGCAGTACCTGCCTGGTGCGACGCGGCAAACGCTGGCGTGGCACGTTGGCATGCTGGGAGGAATCTACACGCTCGCGCTGTTCATCTTTGCGCCGTGGTGGGGCCGCCAGTCGGATCATCGTGGGCGGGCGGCGGCGCTGACTACCGGCTTCGCTATGTTTGTGCTGGGAACCGCGATGGTCGCGCTAATACCCAGTCTCATGGCGATCTATGGCGGTCGATTGATCGCCGGGGCGGGGGCAGCGGCTATCGTGCCCGGTGCCCAGGCCTATGTGACCGACATCAGCAATACCGAGGACAGGAGTCGGCGCTTTGTGCTGATCGGTAGTGCATCGTTCGTTGGCTTTCTCGCGGGCCCCGCGTTCGGTAGTTGGCTTGCCGGGCCGCTGATGGGCATGCCTGCAGGCCAGATGCCCAGTATGGTCAACTGGCCCGCGTTGGTGGTCGCATCGGTCGGACTGCCACTTCTGTTGGCGGTTCGCCGCTGCCTGAGCACGACCAAGCCGATCTTGCTCGACAGCGGCTCGGTGCAGATGACCCGGCAGCGCAAGCGCTTCGTTGCTGTATCGATGCTGTTAGCCCTGCTGGCGTCCTTTGCCGCAGGTACCTTCGAAGTCGGCTTCAGCCTGTTTGGTGGCCAGACACTGCGCCTACCCAACTCGATGATTGCGGTGATGTTTGTCACGTGCAGCCTGGCGATGCTCGCCGCGCAGGCTTTGCTGCTGCTTCCGGCAGTGCGCAAGCATATCGACCATCGCTGGGTTGCCGGCGCATTTGCCGGCTCAGCGGTGGCACTGGGCTTTGCCGCACTGGTGCCCGATGCCGCCGCGCTTGGGCTGCTAATCGCCGTGGTGGCTACCGGCGTCGGCATGATTGGACCGGTGCTGTCTTATGAGTTGCTGGAAGGTGACCGTAGTTTCGCTGGGTCGCTGTTGGCAAGGCAGGCAGCCGCAGGCAACCTGGGGCAGGCACTAGGTTCGGTGAGTGCCGGTACCCTGTTTGGATGGAATACGTTCGCTCCATTTTGGGCAGCGGCGGCTGTGTTGCTGCTTGGTAGTGTGGCTGCACTGCGTTGGTGGGGCGCGGCGCGGCAGGCTGAACGTCAGCCAGAGCAGCGCAGCTTTCAAGCAGAAGGAGAAAGGCAGACGAGGGAAGGGCGGGGCGCATGAACAACAATGAAAATTCCTCGTGCTATGTGCGCGCATTGTGCTTTTGAGGCCGCTTTCCAATGGCAGCGCACCGAACCGGCAATTCGTGGATGGTGTAACACGTGACGGCGGATGTGACCTATCAGCGCCATTTGCTCCTTCCAATTGAACTGGGGTTCAAAGCCGTTATTGCATAGCTCGACAGGCTTGCGCGCATTCCTCACACGCACGTGCGCAAGTTTGACAGTGGTCGTGTGCATGCTTCGCGCACTCTGCGCCGCATTTCTGACAGATGGTTGCGCATAATACGCAAACGGCTTTGGCTTGGCTGCTGCCGCGTGCCATATAACCAACGGCAGTCTGGCACAACTCCGCGCAATCGAGATCCAGGCGAATACAGTCGGCAAGTTCCGCCGGGCTTGGCTCGTTGAGGCAAGCCACAGCACAGTGCAAGCATGTGACCTGACACGCGTTACAGGCGTCGAGACATTCTTGATAGGTTTGGTGAGACATCGTCGTTCTCCTGGGTGGTTGGCGTACCGACATGGCATGCGCACCCACGAGAAAGCAAGGACGGCGCCTTGTGCCAAAGAGGCGGGGCACGTTGAGTCGCAAATGGCCAGATCTGTCCGAACCGTAATCGGACCGCCATGTGGCGGTCATGTGCGCTTTCCGCCAGTGGCCCATGGTGAACCGAAGTGTTCGCGCTCTCGGCGGAATGCGGTCGGCACGTGGAGACGCGCGTGCGCCACGACGACCACAAGGCCATGTCGCGGGGGTGTGCCGGATCGCATTGGGCAGCAAATCACCAACGTAGCAGCGCCACAGCAAAGTGGTCTAGAACTAGCCTCTGGTGGACGGTGTCGAGCCGGTGCCGAACCCGTACACCTCTATGCGTCGTGACATCACCCAGCGGGCGCTACCGCGCGCACCAACAACTTCGGTACGCATTGCCATATCGTGCTGTTTTGGGACACCGATTACCATCTCATCGCACGCTAGTTGCTCGTGGGTGGTCTGACCTGCATCAACAGGCTCCGTGTGCAACGACTTAAGCTAAATGCACATTCCCAAGAAACGGAGGTGCGCCATGTCCGCAAGTCGCCGCGCATTGCGAGGCTCAGTCACCGTCCTGTTCGCGATTCTGAGCGAGATCGCTCTCGGCCATCCAAAGCTGGTTTCATCGAGACCAGCGAACAATTCTGAAGTGGCCGCCCCAAAGCGAATCGAATTGAGATTTTCAGAGGAACTTGTATTCCCGCCTTCGGGAGGTAATCTAGTTATGGCGTGGCTGCCGGGCCGGGCGCTTCACGGGCCGATGAAGATTCCGGCTGAAGTATCGCGTGGCGGAGACGCCAAGACGGTCGTTATTCAGCCGACTCAACCTCTCATGGCTGGTTCCTATCGCGTTGACTGGCAAGCGGTCTCATCCGATGGGCATCCTGTCAATGGCAGGATCGTATTCCGAGTACGATGAAGCGCCGATCCTCATCGTTTGAGTCCATCGGAGTGGCGCGCGAAACCGGCGGCTGTTTCGGTTTGCGACCCAAAATGCCCGCCAAGCCCGGCTTGGCAGTAGTCGCCGCAGTGTGCAAAGAACTATACAGACAATATTGCGGCATCGATGCAACGCGGTAGGCGGATAGAGAACCGTGTGCGCCCGTCAATGCGCGCAACGGTGATGGTGCCGCCGTGCGCCGCAACGATCGCTTTGGTGATGGCCAAGCCAAGGCCGGCACTTTCCGACTCGGGCCGCGCGCGCGATTTGTCCGCCCGGAAAAAGCGCTCGAAGATAAATGGCAGCAGCTGCGGCGCGATCTCGCTGCCGTCGTTGTCTACCGAAACCGTCATGCCGTCGCGATCATCACTGACCGAGACGACCACGCGGCCATGTCGCGGGGTGTGCCGGATGGCGTTGGAGAGCAGGTTGCTCAACGCACGGCGCAGCATGAGCCGGTCTCCTGTGACGTGTCCATCGCCCCGCGTTTCGAGCAGGACAGCCTTGTCTTCTGCAAGCGCGTCATAGAAATCGAACAACGCGCGGATTTCGTCAGCGATGCGGATGTCTTCGGCGCTTGGCAGCGTCAGGCTGTGCTCCATCTTGGCGAGGTACAGCATGTCGGACACCATGCGTGCCAGGCGCTGCAGTTCCTCCGCATTGGAGGTCAGCACATCGCGATACTTCGTGCCCTCGCGCGGCTGGGATAGCACGACCTCCGTCTGCGTGAGCAGGTTCGTGATAGGCGTACGCAGTTCATGGGCGATGTCGGTCGAGAAGTCCGACAAGCGGCGGAAATCGTTCTGCAGGCGCTCCAACATGCCGTTCAGGGTCGCGGCAAGGTCCGCCACTTCGACTGGCACGGTATCAACAGGCATGCGTTCATCGAGCTTGTCGGCAGTCACCGTGCGCGCCCGCGAGGCCATGGTGCGCAAAGGCGCCAGGCCTCGGCGTGCAGCCCACCAGCCGAATAGGCCCGTGGCCAGCGCTGCGACGGCGATATAGAAAGCGAGCGTCCCGCGGAAGGTGTGGAGGAAGTGGGCGTGAATGTCCGTGTTGATCCCCAGCAGGACATCAAGCTCGCCCGATGATCCATCTCGCAGTGGGATGGCCGCGTGCATGCCCCGATATTGCTGACCGCCTTGCGCCCAAACGAGGGTTTCGCTGGTATGCCGCAACTGCGCCAGCGCTTGCGTTGCCGCTTGAAAATCGAAATCCTGGGTTACGTACAGCATGTGCCCGTCCGAACCCTGGATACGAGCTACGAGATCGGTGCGATGTTGGATTGCCTCGCGGATGCGTTCGGGGACCTGTTCGGCGGGACTCGATTCGACAATCTTTTCAATGACGCTGACGTTCTCGCGCAGCGCGGTGTAGTCCTCCACCGCAAAGTGCTGATCCATGGCCAGCGCAATCACCACGCCCAGGCCCAGCAAGACGGCTGCCGAACACAGCGAGAAATACGCGGTGAGCCGAGTGGTCAGGGAGAACTGCCCCATCAGGCCGCGTCCTCGGGCGCTTCCAGTACATAACCCATGCCGCGTACCGTTTGGATCAGCTTCGGCTCGAAGTGGTCGTCGATCTTGGCGCGCAACCGGCGAATGGCGACGTCGATCACATTGGTATCACTGTCGAAGTTCATGTCCCAGACCTGCGAGGCGATCAGGGAGCGAGGCAAGACCTCGCCACGGCGGCGGACCAGCAGCTCCAGCAGGGAGAACTCCTTGCTCGTCAGCGGGATCTTCTGGCCTCCGCGTGAGGCACGACGGCGAGCCAAATCCAGCACAAGGTCGGCCACTTGGATTCGGTCGGACGAGACGGCACCGGTTCCCCGGCGCAGCAGCGTGCGGACCCGGGCTAGCAACTCAGCAAACGCGAATGGCTTCACCAAGTAGTCGTCGGCGCCCATTTCAAGGCCTTTGACGCGGTCGGCCACGCTGTCGCGGGCGGTCAAGAACAACACCGGCACCGCCTGTTCCGCAGCGCGCAACGATTGGACGATCTGCCAGCCATCCACGTCAGGCAGCATCACGTCCAGCAACAGCAAGTCGTAGTCGCCCGACATGGCCAGATGGCGGCCGTCAGTACCGTTGCTGTCATTTTCTGAAGGCGACTGCACGGAATATCAGGAGTCGGCTGCACTGCCTGTCGGGACTACTTCTTGCGGGCGCGTTCCATGTGCAGAACGGCGTCAAGCAATGCCATTGAATCGCAAGCGTCAGAAGCGTAGACCGTGCGCGTCCTTGGGTCATAGGACACCATGACGAACGGCTCTGGTGTGCGTTCGGCACTCCGGGGCGCTTGACGCTTGGAGCGGTAGGCTCGGCATACCTCCCTCTTTTCGGCAAGCTGCTGGCCGATCTTCTTCCAGTCGAAGAGATAGTCGGGATACAACCGGCGCATGTCGCGCTTATCCTGCGGCTCAAGCGTGTAATTGCGAATGCGCATGATGTTGTAATTGCTTCTGCCGACCTTGACCGTGAGGTAGCAAAAGCCTTTTCTGGTCTTGACGAAGGCGCTGCTTGGCTTGCGGCTCATCGTTGCTCGCTCCCGCTTTGCAGCGCAGCGTATAGAGCCGTCTTGCTCACCTTAAGCCGCGTGGCGGCCTCGCGGACGTTCAGCCCGTTTGCGATGTGCTCCCGCGCCCGCTGTAGCTTGTCTGCGGTGACGACCGGCTTGCGCCCGCCCTTGCGACCGCGTGCGGCAGCAGCGGTCAACCCAGCTTTGGTGCGCTCGCGGATCAGGTCGCGCTCAAACTCGGCGAGGGCCGCAAAAATCCCGAAGACCAGCTTGCCGGGGGCCGTGGTGGTGTCGATAGCTGCGCCTTGTCCCGTTAGCACCTTGAGGCCGACACCGCGTGCGGCCAAGCCTTGCACGGTATTGACCAAGTGAACCATCGAGCGGCCTAAGCGGTCGAGTTTCCACACGACGAGGGCATCACCTTCGCGCAAATAGGCCAGCGCTGCATCCAGACCTTGCCGCTCTTTTTTCGCGCCGCTGATGATGTCCTCAAATACCCGCTCGCAGCCCGCCTTGCGCAGCGCGTCTTTCTGTAAATCGACGTGCTGACTCTCCGTCGATACCCGCGCATAGCCGATCAGTGCCATTGCCGCCCCTTTTGTCCGCATTTCCGTCCGCCTATCTTAATGTCCGACAACCCATTAAACAAGCATGTTGCCGGACAATGTCCGGCTTGACCGGCTAATGATCGTTTGACGGACAAGCTGCTTGCAGCCGAAAGCACAGACAGTTATACTTTTATATAACATTATTCGTAGGAGGTGCATCATGCACACAACCAATCTGCGCAAGGTCGGCGGCTCGATCATGTTGGCCGTGCCGCCGGCCTTCCTCGATCAACTGCACCTGCAAGCCGGCGCAACGGTCGGCCTCGCAGTCGATCATGGCTGCCTGGTGGTCAACCCCAATCCACGCCCGCGCTACACGCTCGCGGAGTTGCTGGCCGTGTCGGACTATTCGCAGCCGCAACCAGCCGATGAACGCGAATGGGTTGATGCACCCGCCGTGGGCGGTGAACTGCTATGAAGCGGGGCGACATTTATCTCGTGTCGCTCGATCCGACTGCCGGACACGAGCAAAGCGGTAGCCGTCCCGTCCTGGTCGTGTCGCCCGCCGAGTTCAACGAGGCCACCAAGTTGCCGGTGATCCTACCCATCACCAACGGCGGCGAGTTTGCCCGCCGCCTTGGTTTCGCCGTACCTGTGACTGGTATCAAGACTACCGGCGTCGTGCGTTGTGACCAGCCGCGAGTAATCGACCTGGCCGCACGTCACGCCCGCAAGGTAGACACACTACCAGCGCCGCTCATGGATGAAGTGCTGGCGAAAGTCGCCACTCTCTTTGAGTGAGCAAAGCATGAGCATGAGCGAATTTCGCCGACTAGCGACGAGGATGGATCAGCAGATGCAACAGCTTGCCGCCGAAGGCGTCAGCGATGCCCATGCCGTCATCAATCGCATGATGGGGTATGTGCCCGACCTGCATCGAATTTGGGTCAACACTTCCGACCAGCAGCTCATGGCACTGTCCCGCGAATTCCCAGGCTTCTACCGCTACGCCCGCATCATGGAAGAGGCATCCGACGCCGAGCGCAACAAGGCATCGCGGCCCTATGACGGCATGGCCGAGTTCTCCGAACAGCACAAAGAAATGGGGGCGCAACTGCTGGCAACGGCAAACACACTTGAGCGCGGCTATCAGGCGCTTCGTGCAGGCGGCAACCTGCAAGCCTTCCAGCCACACCTCAAGGAGCTGGGCCGGCTGCATCGGCAATGGCTGTCCGATCTGGACAGCTTCAAAAACTCCCTACGTGCGCAGGGCGCAGAACCCAAGGTGCTGGAATACGTGAACGATGCGTTCGGCCTCATGGCCGAGCGCATCAAGCAGCTTGCCGGTTGATCGTCGGAATTTTCGGCGGTTCCAGCTTCGTCGCGCCGTGCATGTGACTTCTGAGCACTCCCGGCCTCTCGCGGCATTTCGTGCATAGGACTCCTGACACGTCACGTTCAGGAGTCCTATGCACACACGGCGGCTAGCCCAATGAACTGGTGCAGTCGTCTTCTGAAAATGACAGGAGCGCATCGACCTGCTTTACACGCTGGACGTTCATAAGCACCTGGCAGACATCCCCGATCTCATCTTGCGCCGCTACGCGCGCCGACTTGTCTCCAGGCCGCCCTCAGCCGGAGCCAAGATCAAAGAGCCAGCGCGCACCGTGGAGGTCGCATGCTTTCTTCGGTATTGCCTGTTCACCACCACAGACCAGTTGATCCTTATGGTGCAGCGCCGGATCGCCGATCTGTGGCGTCAGGCTGCCGCCGATGTCCCCGCTACCGTCAATTGGGCCGCAATGTACAAAACGCTGCTCGGCGAACTTGTTGCCTTGAGCGCGCAAGGTGCGGTGCCAGATGCTGAGTTGCGTGCCCGTCTTGAAGCCTTGATCACCGAAACCCAGAAACGCAAACCACCGAGCAGGGCCTCCCTGGTCCGCGAGGGATTGATTGATGGAATTCGCCCCGTGCGGTCGTTGCTCGTCGCCATTGCAAAGCTGCCCTGGCAGGCCACCGGCGAGCATCCTGCCATCGAGTACCTTGCCAAGCTGCAAGCTTTATATCTCAAAGGATCCAGAAAGCTGCCAGTTGAAGTGGTGGCACCAAGTCTGGGAATGATCTGGCAGGTTTCGATCTCCAGCCCAGACCGGGAACGGGCGTTTCAGGCGTTGGAGGTGGCCACCCTGTTTGCCCTGCGCCGCGCGGTGCGCAATGGCTCGGTCTGGATTGAGCACAGCCTGAGCTTTCGGGGTCGTGCGCGCTTGTTCTTCACGGACGAGCGTTGGCAGGCAGAGTCCAAGAAACACTATGCCCGTCTATCGTTACCCAGCAAGGCTGCCACTTTCTTGAAGCCTTTGCTGGCCAGAGTAACTGCCGGTGTCGATGCGGTGGCCGCTGCAGCCCGCAGTGGCGTACTGCGCGTGGATGATGAACTCCATTTGTCGCCATTGCCCGCAGAGGACGAAGACCCAGAAGTGACCAAGCTGCGCGCGGCTTTGGATCACCGCATCGGTGAGGTTCAATTGCCGGAAGTGATTCTGGCCGTTGACGCCCAGGTGCGCTTTAGCTGGATCATGCTCGGACGTGAGCCGCGCTCTACCGACGAGCTGCTGATGGTCTATGCCGGCATCATGGCCCACGGCACCAGTCTGACTGCGGTCGAATGCGCGCGCATGATTCCGCAATTGTCTGCCACCAGCATTCGCCAGGCCATGCGCTGGGCGCGGGACGAACGGCGTCTGAGCCAGGCCTGCCAGGCTGTGCTGGAATTCATGCAGCGACACCCGATTGCCGCCACCTGGGGGCGGTCCGATTTGGCATCTTCTGACATGATGAGCATGGAGACCACCAAACGGGTGTGGCAAGCCCGGCTTGATCCTCGGCGCAACACACCTTCCATTGGAATCTACTCCCATGTAAAAGACCGGTGGGGCATCTTCCATGCGCAGCCCTTTGTGCTCAATGAGCGCCAGGCGGGCGTGGCCATTGAAGGTGTCATCCGCCAAGAAAAGCTGGAGACCAGCCAGCTTGCTGTGGATACCCATGGCTACACCGACTTTGCCATGTCACATGCCCGTTTGCTTGGTTTTGATCTTTGCCCGCGGTTGAAGGAACTCAAACAGCGCCACCTCTTTGTGCCACGCGGCACCAAAGTGCCCGCAGAAATCGCTGCGGTGTGCGAAGCCAATGTCGACGTCGCTTTGATCGAAAAGCATTGGGATAGTCTGGTGCACCTGGCAGCCTCGGTCATGAGCGGACATGCCAGTGCGGTGGCAGCTCTTGCGCGGTTCGGTTCTGCCGCCCAGGGCGATCCAATCTATGAGGCTGGCGTGCAATTGGGGCGGTTGCTGCGTACGGCGTTTTTGGCTGACTACTTTGTCAAGGACGCTTTCAGGAACGAGTTGCGCCGGGTGCTCAATCGGGGCGAGGCTGTTAACGCCCTCAAGCGCGCCATTTATACCGGCCGGATCAGCCCGGCGCAGGCCAAACGTGTCGATGAAATGCAGGCTGTGGCCGATGCGTTGAGCCTGATGGCCAACATCGTGATGGCGTGGAATACCTCACAGATGCAGGCGGTCCTGGATCGCTGGTCGAACCGCCGCCAGGTCATTCCACCGGAACTGATCGGGAAGATTGCGCCCACCAGGCTGGAGAGCATCAACTTGCGGGGTGTGTTTCGCTTCCCGGTTGACCGCTATGCTGACCAAATCCTGCCTTCGCGGCCAAATGCATCGATAACTGGCACCAATGGATGAAACCGACCACGGTTTGACGCCACGAATCGCAGATTTGAAAGTGAACAGGAAAGTCAATGAAATCAACGATCTACCAACACCACCTCCGCGCCAGTGCTAGCTTTTCGTACCGTCACTTATTGCACTGAAAACGAGGAGACCCCGAGAAGGCGACCAAGGCTTCAAGGTAACCTCCGAATTTCACGCCGGCGATCTTGTGGTAACGCAAGGCGCTCAATTGCTGCTCTCCGAAGAACTGAAGCCGCAGGGCATCGCCACGGCCTGCAAGGATCCGCCCGAGTGCGATGAGTGAGATTGGAGCACCCGCTTGTCCGGGTGCACCCCCAGCCATATCCAACGCGAACTCAAGCCAGTCCATGCTCAACGCGATCATTCGCTTTTCGCTGCGCTTTCGCGGCGTCATCTACGCGCTGGCTATCGTCGTGGCCTGCTACGGCCTCTATACGCTCACGCGCGCGAAGCTTGATGTGTTCCCGGAGTTCGCGCCGCCGATGAGCATCGTCCATACCGAAGCGCCGGGGTTGACCAGCGAACAAGTCGAAACGCTCGTGACGCAGCCGCTTGAGAACGCCCTGGGCGGTATGGTCGGCTTGCAATCGATGCGCTCCAGGTCGATGCAGGGTCTTTCCGCGATCACGCTCGTCTTCGACGATCACACGAACGTGTTGCAGGTCCGGCAACTCGTCACCGAGCGCATCAACGGGATGGCGGCAACGCTGCCAACGGGTGTCATGCCACCCAGGCTCCTGCCGCTCACGACGACGACCAGTGTCGTGCGAATCATTGGCATCACGTCAAAGACGCGCTCGTTGATGGACTTGTACGACATCGCACAGTGGACTGTCAGGCCGCAGCTGCTGAGCGTCCCCGGCGTGGCTGACGTGATCGTGTTTGGTGGCGACGCGCGCCAGATGCAAGTTCAGGTGGATCCGGCCAAGCTGATGCGCTATGGGCTGTCGGTCCAGGACGTCATCGCAGCAGCGCGCCTGTCCACCGGTGTGCGCGGCGCCGGGTTCATCGAGAACAATAATCAACGCATCGCCGTCAACGCCGACGGCCAGATTGCCACACCGCAGAAGCTCGCTGGCGTGGTGCTGCGCTGGAGCAACGGCACGGCGGTGCGCCTTGGCGATGTCGCAACCGTGGCCTGGGGCAGCACGCCACCTGTCGGGGCCGCCTCGATCATGGGTCAAGCCGGAGTGCAGTTGGTGCTGGAAAGCCAATATGGGACCAACACGCTGGCCATCACGAAGAGCATCGAAAAGACGCTTGACGCGCTCGGGCCGGTCCTGGTCCAGCACGGTGTCGAGGTAAACGCTGGCGTGTTTCGTCCTGCCAATTTCATCGATACGTCGGTTGGCCACCTGCGCACGGCGCTCATCGTCGGCGCCGTTCTGGTGATGGCAGTCCTATTCCTGTTCCTGCTCAATGTACGCACCGCAGTGATTTCCGCCGTCGCCATTCCACTCTCGCTGCTCGTCGCGAGCATCGTGCTGACTTCTTTGGGCGTGAGCCTGAATACGATGACGCTTGGGGGCCTTGCGATCGCACTCGGCGAGGTGGTCGATGACGCGATCATTGATGTCGAGAACATCTACCGGCGATTGCGCGAGAACTGCGCGCTGCCGCAGCCGCTCGCCGTTTTTCGCGTGGTGCTGCGGGCCTCGCTGGAAGTCCGTAGCGCCGTGGTGTTCGCCACCTTCATCGTGATGCTGATCTTCCTGCCGTTGCTGACGCTCTCTGGCGTGGCCGGCAAGCTTTTTGCACCATTGGGCATCGCCTACATTCTCGCGGTATTGGCCTCGCTCGCCGTGGCGCTCACGCTCACCCCTGCGATGGCGCTTGCACTGCTCACGCGCAGACCGCTCCCGGCGCGCGAGCCGCACTGGATTGTCGGGCTCAAGGCAAGCTATACGGCCCTCTTGATGAAAATCGAGCAGCACATGAAGGCGGTCACGGTGACCGTTGCGCTGATGTGTGTGACCGCCCTCGCCGCGCTGCCGTTCATGAGTGGCAATTTCATTCCGCAACTGCGCGAGGGACATTACATCGTGCACATGGGGCTCGCACCCGGAACGTCACTCGAGGAGTCGATGCGCATCGGCACCCAGATATCGAAAGCGTTGATGCAGGTGCCAGGCGTGCGCCTCGTAGCACAGCGCGCCGGCCGGGCCAATAACGTCGTCGATCCGACCGGCGTCCAGCTCTCGGAATTCGAGATCGATCTTGAGCCGATGAGCGCTTCGGACCAGAGCTGGGCCTTATATCGCGTTCGGCAGGCGCTCGCGCGCTTTCCAGGGCTGACCACGTCGGTCAACACGTTTCTTGTCGAACGCATTGACGAGACCATCTCAGGGGCAACTGCGCCGGTTGTCGTCAACGTGTTCGGCAACAACCTCGATGTGATCGACCGCACGGCCCAGGATATTGCGCGCCTGATCGGGGCGATCCACGGCGTGGCAAGCGTGCAGGTAGCCTCGCCACCCGGTATCCCTGAGCTCGACGTGAAGCTCAAGCCTGACCAACTGAGCCGCTGGGGCTTCAGGCCGGTCGAAGTGCTCGATGCGATCCAGGCTGCCTACGCGGGCGTCACGGTATCGCAGATCTACCAAGGCAGTCGCAGCTACGATGTCACGGTGGTACTTGCCCCGTCAGCACGCCAGACGCTCGGCGACATTGGCGCGCTGATGCTGCGCAATGCAGACGGACTTGCCGTGCCCTTGCGCGAGCTCGCGACGATCCGCCAGGTCTTCGGCCGTTACCAAATCGCGCACGACGGCGGCCAGCGTATGCAAACGGTATCGATCAATCTTGGCAGTCGGCCGGTCAGCGATTTCGTGGGCGAGGCGCAAGCGCGTGTGAACCACGAAATCAAGATGCCCCCAGGGACGTATGCCGTATTCGGCGGCGAAAGCGAAGCGCGCGCACAATCGCAGCACGACCTCATTGCCTATGGCACGATGTCCCTGATCGGTATCACGCTGCTGCTCTTCCTCGCGCTGAAAAGCCGCCGGCGTGTGCTGCTTGTTATGACCAACCTGCCGTTCGCGCTGGTGGGTGGGGTGTTGAGCGTCGTGGTCGCAGGCGGTAACTTATCGCTTGGCAGCATGGTGGGCTTCGTCACGCTCTTCGGCATATCGTTGCGCAATTCGATCATGCTGATCAGCCACTACGAACACCTCGTGCACGTCGACGGCCTTCCATGGAGCATGGATACGACGGTGCGTGGGGCATCGGAACGGCTGGTGCCGATCCTGATGACCGCGCTTGTCACCGCGCTAGCCTTGCTGCCGCTCGCCGTCACGAGCGGTGCGGCGGGCAACGAAATCGAGGGGCCCATGGCGATCGTGATTCTGGGTGGCCTGATCACGTCCACCGCGCTCAACCTGATCGTGCTGCCGACGCTCGCTCTGCACTATGGGCGCTTCGAGCGCGACATGCTTGCCGAGCCCGACAGAGCTGCCGGGGGCATCGTGACGGGTGGCGAATCGTGAATGAGTCCGCCGCTACCGAACAGCTCCCCGGCGGCTTGCGTGCGTCGGCGGTGGAGCTATCGCGAGCGCAATCGCTAAACAGAGCGACAACGTGCCGAACGTTACGCGCGACGATCAGCAGCTCACTGTGGCCGGCCCGACGGCATAAGCGGCGGGCTCGACAGCTTGCAGCACCACAAGCCAGCGCAGCCGCTGATACTTGGCGGAAATGCCATATTCACTGCGCAGTGAGTATGCGTCTACCGGATGCCCCTCTGGGTGGCGGTGCCGGCGGTCTGAAACCGTGAGGCACGAAAAGGACGCGCTCTTGCGAAATCCGTGAATTAGCAACTTGTTGATTCACAAGGGAAGTTCGAGTGAAACCGTAAGAAAATGCACGAAAAGGACGGCTACCCCACCAACCCGGCGCCGTCCTTATGCAACTGAGTGATCTCGCCCTGCTTGACGATCAGCATCGGGTTGTCCGGCGCAGTTCCGCCTGGAGTTGCTGAGCCTGTTGTTCGTGTCGGCGTGCCTCCTGGCCGCGCCGCTCCTTGCGGGCGCTACGGAAATGCTCCAGTGCCTGACTTGTGGTCCAACAAGCGCCGGAAATCCTCATGCTCAGCCAGCCCTGCGGGGAGATCCTGGGCCTGCTGCGCCAAGTGCTTGGCCTCGATGGTTCGCTGTTGCAGAGCGGCTGGCGTGGCGCTGCGCGGCCGACACGGCGGGCTGCTGGTCGATCATCGTCTGCGCCTCTTCATCCAAGCGCGCCGCCAGCCGAGCTTAGATCCTGGATGGTGTCGGAAAGCGAGCCGGTACGTGCCAATGCCGCGCCTTCTTCCTCTTCCAGTTCCTTCAGGTAGCGATGGATGGTCGTCTTCGAGCCGACGTTGCCCAAGGCGATACATAGCTCGTCGATCGACGGATGCTGCCCCTGTGTGACCAACGAATCGCGGGCGCGCTTCACATCCAAACGGCTCAGTGCGGCACAGGCCACGATGCTCCTACAACTTGATACCGTATCTCGTACCAAATAGAGGCGCCTGCTAGCCTGCAGGACGCAGCAGCATCACTTGGGACGCTGGGACGGCAAACTGGCCGCAATCCTGGAGATTCACGTAGACGCGCTGTCCCTCTCGCACCTCTTCGCCTGGCGAGAGCGGCACGATAAGATGGCGTTGTCGCGTAAGCGTGTCCCCAGCACCGTCTCGACGGTGTGAGAGGAAGTTGCCAGAGTGATCCCCACCAAATTAGTAGTGGGGACCACTCTGGCAACAGAAGCACCGAAGAGACGTTCACGTAGAGGCATCCCGAATTACCCCCTTGAGTTCCGACGGCAGTTGGCCAAGCTGGCCTGCGAGCCAGGCGTATCGGTGGCGCGTCTGGCGATGGAGCACGGGCTGAATCCGAACCTGGTCTTCAAATGGCACCGAGTACTGCGTGCTGGTGACGCTTTCGCGTCCGACGATGTCGCAGTCGGTATCCTTCCCATTACAGGAAGGCCTTCGCTTTTTCCGTGTTCCTATACCCGCAACGCCAACAACGTTCCTTGCGGTTCGCCTGCCTTGGGAGGCAACGTTACGGGCTTACCCTGTTCCACATGAGTTTCAGAGCGGGTCGGATCCTTCCTATTCGCCGGCGGCGTTCCGTCCATGATGGTCCAGCACACAAAGACCATGCCTTGCCGCTTGCCGTTTGGCTCAAGCCTGTCAGCACATTTGGCTTGTTCAATGATGACGACGTTTAACGGAAGTTCACATGTGTTGATCGTTACCGCTCGTCCCTAGCCCCTCACCGCCTCTGTGCTGGCAGTTTCCACGCCCCTCGCGGGACCGAGTACCGGCTAATCCGGCGGGTACGTTGTCCCCGGAGCTTCACACCGAGCAGTTGCCCGCTCAGCATGTCCGGGTAGGGAACGGTTGATGGAACAACCGGTTTCATCGATAACTTACCTCGTGAAACAGGAACTCATGCGACTTTGCAGGTCGCACATGCGCCTTCATCCCGAAGTACCAGTTGCCGCTCTTCTGGGTCGACTGCATCTCTGGGTCGCGCTCACCGGTGCCGTTCTTGGTCGAGCTCGGTGCCGAGATCAGCGTCGCATCCACCGCCGTACCTGCCTTGAGCATCAGGCCTTTCGCGCTCAGCAGGTCGTTGACCGCAGCAAGCATCTTGGTGCCGATATCTTGCGCCTCCAGCAAATGACGAAAGCGCAGGATGGTGACCGCATCCGGCAAGCGGTCGGCATCGACGTTCAGTCGCGCGAATTCGCGGTACAGCGGCGTGTCGATCAGCGCCTCTTCCATTGCCATATCGCTGAAGCTGAACCAGTTCTGCATGAAGTGAATCCGCAGCATGGTCTCGATGGCAAAAGGCGGCCTGCCAGTCTTGGCGCGAGGACTGTGCGGCTCGATGAGGCCCACCAGTGTGGTCCACGGAACGACGCGCTCCATCTCAGTCAAGAAATCGCGCTTCCTGGTGCGCTTGTTGGTCCAGTCCAGACTGTTGGCGCGCAGCTAAATTTGACCCACGGTTGGAGTGACCCCTTGGGGCTGGACAGGGCGGCAGTTAGAAACTAAGCCGCCTGCAGGGTGAGTTGGGACTCGAACTGGTTGGGCGAAACGTAGCCGAGCGCCGAGTGCATTCGCTTGGCATTGTAGGTGTCTTCAATGAACCTGGGCAGACGCGCAGCGACATCATCGAATGTCCGGTAACCGGCCAGGTACACTTCCTCGACTTTTAACGTCTTCATAAAGCTCTCGGCCTGGGCGTTGTGGTAAGGGTTACCCGGCGCACTCATTGAGCCGATCAGACCATATTCACGCAGCGCAGCCCGGTACCTCGCGCTTGCATATTGCGAGCCCTGATCGGTGTGGTGAATGCAGCTTCCTGGCGTTGGACGCCTGTTTCGCAATGCGGCGAACAACGCGGCCAAGGTCAGGTCGGTGTCGATGCGACGAGAGATCGCGTAGCCCACGACTTTGCGGCTACACGCATCCAGAATGGCCGCGAGGTACACAAAGCCTGCGGCGACTTTGATGAACGTAATATCCCCCACCCAGACCAGATCCGGCTTGGAGGGAATGACATTGCGATACAGGTTTGGAAACGCCGCAAGATCTCCACTCTCGGTACCTGCACGCGCATATCGGCGTCGCGGCCTGACACTTAGATCGTGCTGCCGCATGATCCGAGCGACCCGTTTGTGGTTGACGTGATGTCCGCGTGCGCATAGCTCCCGGACAACACGTCGATAACCATACCCGGGAAACTCATCTTGAATCTCGCCAATGAGTTCCACCAAGCGGCCATCACTGAGCTCGACAGCTTTGGCCGTGGAGCGATAGTAGTATGTACTGCGAGGCAGCGCGATCACGTTGCACCCCTGGCGGATGGAGCAACGAAGGGGCCGCTCACGATCGATGAGTTCTCGTTGCTGCTGACGAGCAGCAGGCGCGACGTTTTTTTTAGCAGGTCGACTTCCATGGTGAGCTGTCCCACCTTGCGTTCCAGTGCAGCGATCTTGACCTCGTATTCTGCGATCGTTGACGCTGCGACTTCTTCACTGTCAAGCTCACCGCGATCAAACTGGTTCAGCCACATCTGAATGAGGTTGGCTGAAATTCGATAGGTTCGCTGCGCCTCACGACGGCCAATGCGGCCGTCACGAATGTCGTGACATAGCTGCAACTTGAATTGCGGACTATGCCGCCGGTACGACCCGTTTGTTGACATCTAGCTGATCCTTGTAGGGGCCCAGCAAGCGTATCACTCCCTAACTGCCGCCCTGTCCAGCCCCAAGGGGTCACTCCATNGGTGGGTCAATTCTGCTCGCGCGTTAACACGCTGGTGTCTTCCAGACCTCAATCTGGGTCTTGGATGCAGTCTTTTGTGCCCAAGCCAAGGCAGGCAAAAGCACCAGTCCTGCAATGACGGAACGCCTCATTGCTGAGACAGTCTTGATACCCGATAGTCTTGTCATAGTACTTATTCTCGTGCAGCCAAAATCGCCTAGGTTCCCGGCGGCGACAGCACACCAAGCCAAGCGACCGCAGCGAGAATCACTACGGCGAGTCCCGCCTCCATGCAAAGGCTTCGGCGCAGCGCTATAACCGCGTCAGAGTGGTCGCCTACGTCCAATGCCGTCTCCAGCTGTGGACTCAATCGATAGCGATTGGCCGCTGCCAAGCCCAGCATCGCTCCAAACAGGGCGAGTTTGAGCAGCAACAGACGCCCATAAAGGGAAGAGAAGAGTCCGTCAAGTGTCGGGCCTACGATCAGCCAATAGTTGAACACCCCTGTCGCGAGCAAAGTGGCGACAATCAACGTCCCAAGACGGGCAAAGCCATTGGACGTATGGCTCAGAATCTCGACCGCTTCCGTTGAGGCCGCGTGCCGCATGGAAGCCAGGAGCACAAACGCTGCTAATGCGCCGACCCATGCCCCAGCGGCCAGGACGTGGGCAATATCGGATGCAAGATGAAGATATCCCGTCGCACCATCGTGCATCGCCCCGTGCCCAGCCCAAGTGACGGTGACGAGCGCCACGGCGCCCAGGCCGGCACACAACCCAAAATGAGGTATCGGGCGTTTTGCCAACCAAGCAACGACGACCAGGCAGCTCACTAGCGCCACCAAGCGCGCAATCCAGGCCAGTCCGACCGTAGTGGTGGTCAGGATCATGCCGAAGATATGGCTAGTTAGGGCGCCATACTCGGTGGCACCGGTCATGGCTTTGGCCATCACCACGATGCTCCACAGCGACAGGAGGATGCCCAAGGCGGCAGTGGTTCCAACGGTGCAGACGTATCGACGCGCAATCGCCGATGCTCGGTGATCGGGCCGCAACGCTTGCACGCCGAACAGCGAGACACCGAACAGGATCGTCAAATCCAGATACAGCGCAAACCGCAAGGCGATATTGAGCCAATCGTCTGCCATGGTTTTACTTGACCTTAAACGAAATATTCCCCGTCATGGGGTGAGTGTCCGATGAAACTGCGCGCCATTCGACTTTGTACGTCCCGGTCATCAAGGGCTTGGCAGGCGTGATGACCATTGTCTTGGGGTCGTCGCCTGCTGAGACGTTTGCAGCAACCTTCATGGCATCTTGCCCCGACATGCCGGGCATTTCCGTCATCACCAGATTTGCCCCCGAGAATTGCGTCGAGAGACTCTCCGAGAACTTGAGCTCGATCTTTGCCGGCGCGGCTACTTCGGCTTTGTCGGCGGGCGTGGAAGACAACAGCTTGGGATGCGCAAATGCAGCCGTGCTGGCGAGAATGGCCGAGGCCGCGACAACAATGCTGGCAATGTAACGATGGTTCAACATATCAATACCTCCACTGGTGGTGAAAAAGAAAACGACTAGTACCAAACTCGCAGGCCTGCGACAAACCGAGTCTCGCCACTGCGGCCTCCATCAGCCCTGATCATATTGGCCGTGTTGCCAAACGTCTGGTACCGCTCAACGCCGATGTAAGGCGCGAATTGCCGGCTGAATTCGTAACGCAAACGCAGTCCGACGCTAGCGCTAGACAGGCCACTGCCGATCTCCAGAACCGGATCATTTTTCCCATAGAGGTTCGCCTCCACGCGCGGTTGTAGGATGAGGCGCTGGGTCAGCAGCAATTCATACTCCGTGGACAGCCGCAGCGCAGTACGACCACTGTTACCAACGTATGCCGTGGCCTGGATGTTGAACCAGTATGGCGCCAGACCTTGCACGCCAAAAGCCGCCCAGTTCCGCGCTGGACGCCCCGAGCCGACGTCGTTTCGGATCCCAAGCTGGGTGTCCCAGAACGTCGTGATCGCGTGCCCCCACAGCAACTCGGTGCGCGCCTCCTCGAGTCGACCTTTTTTCACATCGCCTTCCGCCTTCAGCACAACCTTGTTGTAAGTGCTTCCGTACCACGCTTGGGCCTCGTAAGACGCGGCGTTGGAGTTAGTCCCGCGCACCCACTCCAGGCGATCAATCAAGAACGATCCAAAATTGTGTTCATCGGCCATCATGAGCTGGCGGGTATTGCCCAGCGCGTACTTTCCAACCCCCAGTTGATATCCACCCGAGTATGCATTCGGATCCCGTGCATCAGGTGGCGGAGAGCCGCCTTGCATTTGCATCGAGCCGTGATCCATGCCCTGCATCGAGCCGTGGTCCATGCCCTGCATCGAGCCGTGGTCCATGCCCTGCATCGAGCCGTGGTCCATACCCTGCATCGAGCCGTGGTCCATACCCTGCATCGAGCCGTGGTCCATACCCTGCATCGAGCTGTGGTCCTTTGGCTGCGTTCCAGCGCTCGAGCTTGGCGCCATGGTGTCGTAGGAAGTCGTGGATTCCTGTGCCAACGCGGCGCTGGTGCCGACGACGGTCAAGGCAATTGTCAATGCTGCTTTAGCGTGCTTTTGCATGATCTTTTGTGGACTTAGGCGACGATCACTTCGCGGAACATGCCCGCGTCCATATGCAGCATGAGATGGCAGTGCCAAGCCCATCGTCCCAAGGCGTCAGCCGTGACAAGGAAGCTAATACGCTGCGCTGGTTGCACCGGAATCGTATGCCTGCGCGCCAAGAAGGTTCCGTCCGGTGCTTCGAGTTCGCTCCACATCCCGTGCATATGCATCGGATGCGTCATCATCGTGTCGTTATGAAGAATGACACGAAGACGCTCCCCGTAGCGGAAGTGAACAGGGGTAGATTTGCCAAACTCAACACCATCGAACGACCATGCGTACCGCTCCATATTGCCGGTCAGATGCAGTTCGACTTCACGCTGCGGGCCGCGCGAATCCATCGGGCCGCCGATGGTATGCATGTCCTGTAGGACTAACACGCGTCGCCCATTGTTACGCAGGCCGATACCGGGATCGTCGAGGTTAGTCCGCGCCATATCGACATGCATGTCGGTGCTTGGACCATACTCTGTGCGCGCGTGGCGCGCCTTCTTGCTCGGAACCTTTAGGGAACTCGCAGCGCTGTCGTGCATCGCCCCATGCTGACCGTGGTCCATCCCGGACATCCCGGACATCCCGGACATCCCGGACATCCCGGACATCCCGGACATCCCGGACATCCCACCCATGTCGCCCATCATGTCAGCCATTGTCAGCCACTCGGCCTTGTCTACCGATGGCACGGTAGCTTGCAAACCTTGGCGCACAGCCAAGGTTCCAAGAGCGTAGCCTGTACGGTCCATCGTTTGAGCGAAGATCGTGTGGGCGTCGTCCGTAGGGGTAACCACCACATCGCACGTTTCGCCTGGGCCAAAGCGGAACTCATCGACCGATACCGGCTCAATGTCCTGTCCGTCAACTTGAACCACCTTCATCTTCACGCCGGGAATACGGACGTCATAGAAAGTGTTGCCAGCCCCGTTGACGAAACGCAGCCGTACAGTCTGGCCTCGGGAGAACAGCCCCGTCCAGTTGCCCGCAGGCGTTACGCCATTCATCAGGTAGGTCAATGTTGCGCTGGAGAGATCAGCCAGATCCGTCGGGTTCATCCGCATCTGGTTCCACATCTGCCGTTTGTTCATGGCAGATGTCCATCCCTCACGGGAGACATCGCGAAAGAAATCGACCACAGTCGGCTGGTTATAGTTGTAGTAGTCGCCTTGGATCTTAAGCTTGGTGAGGACGCGCATCGGATCCTCGTCCGTCCAGTCGGAAAGCAAGACGGTGTAATCGCGATCGGCCCGCACGCGGTCCTCGCCAGCGGGATCGATAACGATACCGCCATATAGTCCTGTCATTTCCTGGAAGCCGGAGTGCGAGTGGTACCAGTAACTGCCACTCTGCTGGACCTTGAAACGATACGTGAATGTCTCGCCCGGGGCGATGCCGGAAAAGCTGATCCCGGGTACGCCGTCCATCTGGAACGGCAGAATGATGCCGTGCCAATGAATTGACGTGGGCTCCGGCAGACGGTTGGTCACCCGGATGGTGACCGTGTCACCTTCACGCCACCGCAACGTTGGGCCAGGCAGCATGCCATTGATGGTAGTCGCCATGCCTGGCTTGCCGGTAAAGTTCACTGGGGTCTCAGCGATCACCAGATCGAATTCGGTGCCCCGCAGCACGGGCGCGGTGCCAAAGGCTGTGCCCTGGGCCTGCGACGCCCGCGCGGGCATCCCGCCCAAGCCCAGGCCAGCGATCACCCCTCCGGCGGCCAAGCCTTGCACAAATCGCCTCCGCGGAAGGTTCGGAAGCACCACGCCCATTGCACGATTGCTGCGCATCTCTTTATTCCTTGCGTAAGTCCCTGATGAGATTTGTACGGCAGGAGCAGCCTAATCACTCCAAGGCTACCTTAACCTGACCGAAACATTACATATTGGTCAGGTTGGTCAGCAACCATGCCGCTCCATGTACGCTACACGATACCGGTCGCACTTTTCGTGCGCCATAAGTAATAAAGAGACAGACATGAAGCTCCTTGTTGTCGAAGACGAATCCAAGACCGGCGAATATTTGCAGCAGGGGTTGTCGGAAGCCGGCTTTGTTGTGGACCTTGCCCGCAATGGCTTGGACGGCCGACATCTTGCAATGACGGGCGACTATGACCTCTTGATTCTTGACGTGATGTTGCCCGATCTCGAAGGGTGGCAGATCCTGCACGCACTGCGCTCAACTGAACTGGCTGTGCCGGTGCTGTTTCTGACCGCGCGCGATAGCGTCGCTGATCGGGTCAAGGGCTTGGAGCTGGGCGCGGATGACTACATGGTCAAACCATTTGCATTTGCGGAATTGCTCGCGCGTGTTCGAACTCTGCTTCGACGAGGCAGTGCGCCATCGCTTGCAGAACGCATCCAGGTGGCCGACCTGGTGCTGGATCTGACTCGCCGTCGTGCTTCCCGTGGCGGTCAGCGAATCACGTTGACCAGTAAGGAGTTCTCGCTGCTGGAACTGCTAGCCCGCCGTCATGGCGAGGTGTTGCCCCGGTCCCTGATCGCCTCCCAAGTCTGGGACATGAATTTCGACAGCGACACTAACGTGATCGACGTCGCCATTCGACGCCTGCGCGCCAAAATCGACGATAACTTCGAACCTAAATTGATCCATACCGTCCGTGGCATGGGCTATGTCCTCGAAGGTCCGGAGGACGGGGAGTAATGAGGCGCCATTCACTAACGGCGCGGCTGACCGCGTATTTCTCCTTGTCATCAGCGGCCATGTTGTTGGGCCTCGGCATTCTGATCGCCCTGGCCATGGAGGAGCATTTTGCAGTGGAAGACTTTACGGCGTTGGGCGAGAACGTGAACGTTATTCGCCGGGTGGTTGAGAGTAGCTCTGCACCCGAGGTCTCTAGTCGGCTCAACGACGTGCTACAGCACCGCACGGATCTGATTGTGCGAGTCCAGGCGCCACAGGGTCAGGCCTTGTTTGCCACCCCCGACTTTGACTTTGCGGAGGTGTTGGCCGTGCTGCGCAAGGCAGGCCGCCATTCCGGGGCCCTTGTTTGGCAGCAGGGCGAAGAGCAATACCGGGGTGTGCATATGCAAGTGCCACTGCGCGACGGCGATGCGCTCGACGTGTTGGTGGGCATCAATACGGAGATCCATGCGCATTTCCTACGAGCGTTTCGGAAGACGTTGATGCTCTACATCGCGTTGGCCGCCTTGGCGAGCGGCCTATTCGGATGGTGGGCGGCCCGGCGCGGGCTGTTGCCATTGCGCGCAATGGCTTCGCGAGCGAAGTCTGTAACTGCCGACCGCCTGAACGAACGGATGCCGGTTGATATGGTACCTGTCGAGGTTGCCGATCTTGGCGTGACGTTGAACGGCATGCTCGCGCGCCTGCAGGGCGATTTCCAGCGACTCACCGACTTCTCGACCGATATCGCACACGAGCTACGCACACCGATCACCAACCTGTTGACGCAAACCGAGGTGGCACTCTCACAGACTCGCGAGCCTGCGAAATACAGAGACGTCCTTGCTTCAAACGTGGAAGAGCTGCAGCGGCTGGCTCGGATGGTGTCGGACATGCTTTATCTAGCCAAGATGGAGCACAACCTGACGCTGCCTAGTGCCGAGATGATCGAGCTTGCCGACGAGGTGCGTGCCCTCTTTGAGTTCTACGATGCGTTTGCAGAGGACAAAGCCGTGCAGTTGCAAGTGGAAGGACAAGCGCAGGTGCGCGGCGATCGGCTCATGCTCAGACGCGCCTTCAGCAATCTGTTGTCGAATGCAATACGGCACACGCCCAGGTGCGGCCGTGTGATCGTTTCCATCAAGCCAGGCGAGGAGGATCTCGCCGTGACGATCGACAACGACGGCGAAGCGATTGCTCCTGACGTGCTGCCGTTCATCTTCGAGCGCTTCTTTCGTGCAGACAAGTCACGCGCGCGTCCCGAATCTGACGGAGCAGGCCTTGGCTTGGCCATCACCAAAGCAATCGTTCTCGCCCATGGGGGAATCATTTCTGTTACACGCGCGCACGACCGTACTCGATTTACCGTCCGGCTGCCGATCCGCTCCTGAACTTTGGGCGTCCGCTCGCTGACGTGATGCGCCGGCTCGACCAGGATGACGGCACAGGCGCAGTCCAACCTGTCCGAAATCTTGCTTACCTATGACGTTTTTGAAAGTATGTGCACGCATCACAACATGGCGACAGCATTTCTCCACAAGCACCAAGGCCCAGGCTCTCTCCTTGCTCCACGTGCATCGTGCCATTTCGGCACGTCGCCAATCAAGGAGAACCCAAATGCCTCACCAATACTTCCAAACCTGCATCGATGAATGCGCCGCGTGTCACGTGGCGTGCCTGCACTGCGCCGCCTCCTGCCTGACCGAAAAGGACGCTCTGACATTGAGCACCTGCATTCGGCTGGATCTCGATTGCGCTGATATCTGCGGGACCGCCGTGGGGTTGATGGCGCGAGGCAGCACCCAAGCCAATGCCATATGCGAACTGTGCGCGAGAATCTGTCAAGCTTGCGCCGCCGAGTGTGCCAAGCACTCCCATGAGCACTGTCAGGAGTGCGCGCGCGCCTGCGAGAAGTGTGCCGACGCCTGTCGTGCCATGCATTGAGGGTGGCATACCGGATCAATCTCGCTGATCTGGCGCAGTTGTAATACGAGGGTCACGTTTCTGTCAGCCTCAGCCTTCTACACTGCCGTGACTAGCAGTGTCTTGTTTCAACTTGAAGAAGGAGAACGCGATGAACATCCTGAAAAAATCCGCATTGATGGGGGCAGCGTTGCTGGCGCTCGGTATCAACGTCGCCAACGCGTCAATGGCTACCGGCGCGCGCGACCCCTATACCGATGGCGGTCACGCGATGGGCAAGCGCGACCCCTATACCGATGGTGGACGCGCAGCGCGCGACATCTACACCGATGGCGCGCATTCGATGGGCACACGCGATCCCTACACGGACGGCGGTCACCAGTAACTGAAAGCTCAACCCCGGAACACCCCCTTCCGGGCTTTCCCCCTCACCCCGGAGCGCACCTCCGGGGCTTTTTTGCACGTCGAGGCATTCGCTGCACGTGCTCGCTGGACTGACTCATCAATCCGCTTCAATCGCTCTAGTGCCGCGCACTCTTGCTCGCCGACGCACGATAGCCTTCGTGGCGCTTCCGGCCGATGAGCATGTGTAGGGGAACGGCCGCAACAGCGGCGATGCCCATCACAAGGTGCGCAGTCTTTGCAAGACCACTCCAATCTTCGGGGCCGTAATACAGACCATAGGCGCTGATGGTCAGCAGCAAGAACACGATTCCCGTCAACGTGCCGGTCACGCGGTTGCGGCGCGCGACCCACGCGAAGCGGATGTGCTGCGGCAGCATGGAACCGAAGAGAATCAGGCTGCAGAACGCAAAGGCGCCGTGCAATTGCAGTATCTGGCGGACGACCGGCGCATCCGCCCATTGAAGCAGGTCATGCAAAACTGTCCACACCAGTCCAGACACCGCTACCGCTAGTAATACGGCGAGAGCAAGCCAATAGTGATACGGATGCAAGCGGATGCCTGTCCCTTTAAGCGGATGTCGATGCGAGGATTGCGTCATGATGCAACAACGTGTGCGTGATAACTCGATAGCGCGCGGATCGTGGAAGGGGCCGTCGTGCCCGCAAGCATGGCAACCTTGGTAAGAGCGTCCGCCCAGATACAGCGAGGAGCGATAACGGTGACAGTCCGCTCTGCGCAGGGCGCCTCCGTCAGTATTTGTTGCGATCGAATGGACTCAGTACCGGGAGGCAATCCGAAGCTTTCTGCGAAATAGTGACCGCTGGTGGCCGCGGCCCCGTGGGCGAGCATACCGAGTAATTCCAGCCGAGCCGGCGCGTTGGCACTGCGTACGTGGATGGGCTGCGCATGTGTGCCAAAGACGCGCAGATCCCCTCCAGCCGAAACGGCACCACTGCGGATGCCGTGGTGCCGTAAACTCAGGACGGCCATGTCGACGGCAAAGCCTTTGGCGATGCCACCGAGGTCCAACCATAGCGGGCGCCGCTTGCCGATGCGATTTTCACCGAGCGTCACCACGTCCGCAATCCGCGCGTCGACTTCCGCTGTCGGCCCCGCCGGGCGGGGCAGAATCTTGTGTGCCACCAACATGCGGGCCACGGTGGGGTCGAACACGCCGCCGGTACGCTCGTGCATGCGCTGGGCCTCGCGCAGCACACGCATGGTCCAAGGGTGAACGCGGACCGCTTCGCCTACCGACGCCGCATGCAGACGTGACAAGTCGCTATCCGAGCGCTGGAAGCTCATCAACGCCTCGGCTTGCTCGATTACGGAGAACGCCGCTGCGATGGCGGTTTCTGCCAAGTGAGCGCAGTCCTGGGGATACACATCGTCAATGCGAACTTCAACGAAAGTCCCCAATAGCGGTTTGGAGCGACGAATCACATCTTGGCTAGTAAGAGGTCATACACAGCCAGCACCCGCTTGACTCCCTGGGTGATGTGTTTGCATGAGAGCGTCGCGCCACTGATGTTACGGATGTCTTTACCAAGCTGCACAGCATCCTGCGCGGTCTTACCAACAAACTGGGCACGCCAGTCGGCATTGCGCACCTCATAGCCATACGTTTCCTGGTACGTCAGGATATCGACGGCGCGCACGGCTCCCTTGGCGTCGAGCGCCACGGCATACGTGATTTTTTCATGCTTGCCCACCACGCGATCCACGATGAACCAGCCGCCAGTCGACACTTTCCAGACCCCCTTGTCATTGAATGGCTCGTGTACCCCGGAGCGCTCGTTCAATGTTTCGCGAATCTGGTCCGTAATCTGGAGAGGCACGGCCTGAAAACTCGCGCCAGGAAACATCTGCGCCTGAGCCTGTTGAACTGTCAGGTATTCCGTCGCTTGGACGGGCACGACCAGCACCGCAAGCGGCACTGCCGCCATGGGAGTCCACTTCATGTCTGTCTCCGTATCAATGGACGCGCTTCAAAATGGGAACCCCACCTTGACCATGAACTCGTTGCGCGCATGCTCGTCACCGAAGATACGGTTGCCTGCCACTACGTCCGCCTGGTCCTCGTTGTAGGTTTTGACTACGGGCAATTGGTGGCGCCACGCGGCCGTTACCCACCAGTGTTTGGTGGCGTAGTGCAAATTGGGGCCAAGAAACCACGCGGAGTGATCACGACGGTTATAGCGATACCCCTGGAATTCACGATGGTTGCGCGCCTCCATGCCCAGGCTCAGGTTGTCGGTCAAGCGATAGGACACGCCGGCGGTCAGATCAAGCATGGAAGCACGCTCAATATCACCCATGGCGGTTTTGTCGCGCTCATGGGCACCGAGAATATTGGCGGCAAAAATGAGCCGATCATCCAACCAGTTCTTCTGCAAGATGATGCGCCATTCGAGATCGCGCTCACGGGGCCCCAGTTCTGGCTCGATGTACAGTGCCAAGCCGATCGGATCAGTCACTGGGTTCATGAGTTGGTAGATCGCTTCGAGTGAAACAGTCTCGAAGCGAGTCTTGCGGTAACGCCCAGTCGGATCGTCATTGGGACCGAGATCTGTCAGCGGCCCACGCGTGGTGCCATCAAGACCATTCCGATTGGCGTTCACGTAGCTCCAGTTGAAATAGCCGGCCAATTGGAATTTGTCCGTCACGCCGTACTCGACTTCTTCGCGGTTGAGCAATCCGCTATAGGATCCTTGGGACTGGCCCCGCTGCAGGAAAGACTGGTGCTCGAATTCGAAGCGGCCTTTGGGCATAACGTCGGCCGTGTAAATCCACCCGAACGGCGATTCGCCGGCAAGCGCAGTTGTGGAACACAGCCAGGCAAGCGCCCCAGCAAGCCAAACCTTCCCCCAATGCGTGCTTTTTGTAGCACCTTGCATTTGACTCCCCTTCCGAAATAAGGAGATTGTAAGGGAGAATGAGAATTGTTCGCAATAGCCTCGTGAAGCGGCGAATGCTGGGATCAGAGTCGGGTCGCACGGAGTCGCAGCGCATTGGCGACCACCGATGCCGAACTCAAGCTCATCGCCAATGCGGCAATCATGGGTGATAACAGAAGTCCGGTAAAAGGATAGAGCACGCCGGCAGCCAATGGCACACCCAGTGCGTTGTAAAGGAAGGCGAAGCCGAGGTTTTGCTTCATGTTGGCAATCGTTGCCTCGGATAAGGCGCGGGCACGGGCAATGCCCCGCAGGTCGCCTTTCACGAGGGTAACCTGGGCGCTGTTCATCGCGACATCGGTACCGGTACCCATCGCAATACCCACGTCGGCTTTGGCGAGCGCCGGTGCATCATTGATGCCGTCGCCTGCCATCGCTACAACCAAGCCTCGTTCTTGAAGTGTGGCGACCAACGCCAGCTTATCCGCAGGCTTGACCTCGCCGCGAAACTCAACAATGCCAAGTTGTTTTGCGACGGATTGGGCGGTCACGTTTCCGTCGCCGGTAGCCATCACGATCCGAAGCCCATCGGCTCTGAGTTGGGTCAGGGCCTGCGGTGTTGTCGTCTTCACGCGATCGGAAACCGACAGCAGGCCAGCAAGGACCCCATCGACCGCCAGGTACATCACACTGGCGCCTCGGGCTCGCATGGCGTCTGCCTCGGTGGAGGCGGCATCGACAGCAACCGCGTGCGCCTGCATCAGCGAGGTGTTGCCGAGCGCCAGGCTTCGCCCAGCGACGTGTCCTCTCACGCCGATCCCTGACGCGGATTCAAAATCTTCCGGCCGCTCGAGCGCGAGCCCCTGTTCGCGCGCTTGCGCCACGATCGCAGCGGCCAAGGGGTGCTCACTACCTTGGTCCAGACTGGCCGCCAAGCGCAAGACGTCCATGTCGGAAAATCCATTGAGGCCAATGGCCCGATCGAATGAGGGGCGCCCTTCGGTCAACGTGCCTGTCTTGTCCACAATAAGCGTGTCGACCTTGCGCAGGTTCTCGATTGCTGCGGCATCCCGAAAAAGAATGCCGTGTTCGGCCCCTTTGCCGCTGGCCACCATGATGGACATGGGCGTGGCAAGCCCGAGCGCGCACGGGCAAGCAATGATCAGCACGGCGACCGCATTGATCAAGCCGTGGGCCCAACTCGGCTGTGGACCCCAGATCCCCCAGGCGAAGAGCGTCATGACGGCGATGCCGACCACACCGATCACAAAGACGCCCGCCACCTTGTCTGCCATCCGCTGCATCGGCGCCTTGGAACGCTGTGCTTGCGCAACCATTTGTACGATTTGCGAGAGGACCGTCTGCGCGCCCACTTTCTCGGACCGGACCACGAGTGCGCCCGAGGTGTTCATGGTGGCACCGATCACATGGTCGCCCGCGCGTTTGGAGACGGGAATCGGCTCACCGGTGATCATCGACTCGTCGAGCGCGCTCGCGCCCGCGACCACAACGCCATCCACGGGCACCTTTTCACCGGGTCGCACACGCAGCAAATCGCCCACATGAACATGGGCAATGGGAACATCCTCTTCGCTGTCGTCTGCGTTGATACGCCTGGCCGTTTTCGGGGCCAAGCCGAGTAGAGACTTGATTGCGGCTGAGGTCTGCGAGCGGGCTTTCAGTTCGAGCATCTGCCCCAGCAGTGTCAATGAAATGATGACGGCCGCCGCTTCGAAATACACTTGCACCCGGCCGGACGCCGCAAAGGTAGAGGGAAACACACCCGGCGCAACGACCGCTACCGCGCTGTAAAGATAGGCAGCCCCCGTGCCCAGGCCGATGAGCGTCCACATGTTCGGGCTGCGGTATACAAAGGATTGGGCACACCGTCTGAAGAATGGCAATCCCGCCCAAAGCACGACCGGTGTGGCCAGTGCCAACTCAAACCTGTCTTGCCATGCTGGATCGAGGCGAGTCAATCGGTGTCCAGCCATGGCCAGCACAAAAACAATCGCCGTCAATGGAAAGCTTGCCCAGAATCGCCGCCGGAAGTCCGCAAGCTCCGCATTCTCTTCCTCCTCTACCGCGGGCATGACCGGCTCCAGCGTCATACCGCATTTGGGGCACGTGCCGGGATGATCCTGGCGAATCTCCGGATGCATCGGGCAGGTGTAAACCGTGGGCGCGAACTCCGTCGTTGATGAGACGCCTGCTTTGTCGCTCTCGACAGCCTCGGGCACGGGGGGCGAATGAGCGTGTTGGTCGTCGCTGTCGCATAGGCGTTGGTGCGTGTACTCGTTGTGTGTTTGCGGTGCGTTGGCGTTTTCCTGGCGCGAAGCTGCTTCTTTGTGGCTGTGCTGGCGGGTCATGCTCGGCATCCTGTGAGGAAAGAGTGGCGCGCTACGAAGGTCGTAGTGAGCATAGCGGTCTGGCACAGGAGGAGCAATGGTGAGCGAAGACAACAACGCCGCCGTTGCACCCTCCGCCCTGGGCATGCCCCATGCTACCGACATTGAGTCCCGTTGGGGACTATCGTTCGTAACGCAGGACCACAACCTTCCAACATAGGGAGAGGATCGTGAGCGACAGCATTTCACTGGGCAGCGTGGGCCGCCGCAAGTTTTTGCACCGGATGGCTGGCACGGTCGCAACCGCGTTCGGCGGGACAATGGCCGCGCCCATATGGGCACAACAAGTTCAGAACTATCCGGGTGCGCTTACGGGGACCGACTTTGACTTGACTATTGGACGCACGCTCGTCAATTTCACTGGGCGCGCACGCTATGCCATCACCGTGAATGGGTCGATCCCAGCGCCGATACTGCGATGGAAGCAGGGGTCAAAGGTGACACTGCGGGTCACCAACACACTGGACACGCAAACCTCGATCCACTGGCACGGCATCCTCGTTCCATTTGCGATGGATGGTGTGCCCGGCGTGTCATTCCCTGGCATTCCCGCTCACCAGACATTCATCTACACGTTCAAGGTGAGGCAGGCCGGCACCTACTGGTATCACAGTCACACGCGTTTTCAGGAGCAGCTCGGACTCTACGGCCCATTGGTAATCGAACCACAAGAGCCAGATCTCGTCCGCAGTGACCGCGACTACATTGTCATGCTGAGCGATTGGACGGACGAAAATCCAGACAGCGTGTTCCTACATCTGAAGCAATCGAGCGATTTTTATAACTTCCAGCTACCTACGGTCGCCGACTTCGTTGACGACACAAGGACAGTGGGCATCTCGGGAGCGCTCAAACGTCGGCGCATGTGGAACGAGATGCGCATGAACCCTACCGACCTCGCCGACGTATCAGCCGCCACTTATAGCTATTTAGTCAACGGCGCCACTCCCTTTGCCAACTGGACGGCCATCGCGAAGGCCGGCGAGCGCGTACGACTGCGCTTTATCAATGGATCGGCTACCACTACCTTCGACGTCCGGATTCCGGGTCTAACGATGCGCGTTTGCGCAGCGGACGGGCAAGACGTCGAAGCGGTGGACGTCGACGAGTTCCGGATCGGGGTGGCCGAGACCTACGATGTGTTGGTGCAAATGCCCCAGGATGCTGCATACACGATCTTTGCTCAGGCGATGGATCGCAGCGGCTACGCACGTGCCACACTCGCGCCGGAGCCGGGCATGCGCGCCGAGGTTCCACCGATGGACCCTAAAACTTGGCTCTCCATGGCGGACATGGGAATGGAGACTAGCGGGATGGCTATGGGCAGAGAACAGCCCGGTACCACGATGCGAATGCCAAACAACGGATCCCACTCCGCCCCCCGCCATTCAATGCCGGAGATGAGCGGACCCGTGGCCGATATGCAAGACAAGCAACCGCAGTCAGGCCATGAAGGAATGGCATCCCCCATGCCGATGCCGCCACGCCAAAAGCCCATGATTTCTCCGCCAATGACGATGTCGGTCATGCAGACCGGCCCCGAAGTCGACATGCGTTCCATGAATCCTTCGAAGTCGCTCGCCGACCCCGGTCCAAGATTGCGCGACAACGGCCGTCGGGTATTGGCCTATGCGGATTTGCGAACGCTCGCCCCCCCATTGACGCTCGGCCCCCGGGCCGCGAAATCGTCCTGCACCTGACCGGAAACATGCGCCGGTTCATTTGGGGGTTCGATGGCAAGAAGTTCTCCGAGGCTGAGCCAATCCGTTTGTATTACGGCGAACGGGTGCGGATCACCCTCGTCAACGACACCATGATGAACCACCCCATGCATTTGCACGGCATGTTTAGCGAATTGGAGAACGGTGAGCGCCAAGCCCTCGTTCGCAAGCACACCATCAACGTTCAACCGTCCAAGCAGATCAGTTTCCTCGTGACGGCAGATGCCCCGGGGCAGTGGGCATTCCATTGTCACCTGCTGTATCACATGGAAGCCGGCATGTTCCGCAAGGTGGTTGTGGCCTAACCCATCGGCTAAGGAGCGAGTCATGTTGCCAAGAGTGCAAAGATGGCTGTGTTTGGTCGCCGCGCCGCTGGCGCTTACTGTGGACGCCGCAGGCGCACAGACAGCAGGCTCCTCCATGCAAGCCATGCCACAGAAGCGACAGGGCATGCCTGACCAAGTTCTCAGCCAGGGAGCAAACATGTCCGCATCACCCGAACGGGCCGCTAATACCGAGGAAAGCGGCATCAACGTCATCCTTAAGAGCGATGAGCCTCGCGTGCCCATGCGAGATCCCAAGCGAGGCATCACCATGCCGGGAAACACCATGGCCGACAACGACGTTTATCACCAATTCTTGTTCGACCGGTTCGAAGCCATACGCGCTCCCGCTGCCACCGGGTTGGCGTGGGACATGCACGGATGGATCGGAAAGGACATCAATAGGCTGTGGCTCAAACTGCAGGGTATGCGGCTATTCGGTAAGACCGAAGATGCAAAAGTTGAGGCGCTGTGGGGACATGCATTTGCTCCGTTCTGGGATTGGCAGACGGGCATTCGGCGCGACTTTGGTGGCGGGCCGGCGCGCACATGGGCAGCGTTCGGAATCCAAGGCCTTGCGCCTTACTGGTTCGATGCAGAGGCGACACTGTACGTCAGCAACGCGGGGCGCGTGGCTGCGCGTGTACGCTCTACCTACGACGTCCGCTTCTCACAGCGCATCGTCCTGACTCCCGAAATCGAAGCGAACGCCTACGCAAAGACTGACGAGGCACGGGAAATCGGCAGCGGGCTGGCTGACCTCCGGCTAGGTCTGCGACTCCGATACGAAGTCCGCCGCGACTTTGCTCCGTATATCGGCGTGGTTTGGGGCAAGAAGATGGGCAAGACCGCCGACTTTGCGCGAGCGGCGGGGCAAAGCGCGACAGATAGGCAAATCATTGCCGGCATACGGTGGTGGTTCTGAATGGGGGCATGGCCCTTTTTTTGTGTACCTCCCCTGAGGCTCATCTTCGGTATGAGCGCCTTACCGAGACGTAATTCGCGAGTCATCGAAGGGAGAGGAATGCCTCTCTAGAATCGTTCACACCACTTGACGCTCCAGGAGAAAACGATGAATCGCAATGGACTTGCTTCGCTCATGCTCGCAGTCCTCTTTGCCGCAAGCTCGGCGGCATGGGCCTCTGACAAATTCCGCGGTGACGGCGGGGACAATTGGATCGAACACGTGCGGCAAAGCCCGTCGGCACCCCCGTCGAATATGAACAAGACCGCATTGTTGTTCGGCTCACCTGCCCCTGCGTCAATGGCTGCGCGCACGGTGGTAGTGAAGCCCGGGATGAAGTACATCAATGTTGACTCCGGTGAGACCATCGCATTCTCCACGGGGACCGGGACGCAAGCGTGGACATTCATTGAAGCGATGCAGAGCACCTCGGTCGACCTGGGCGTTCTGCTGCCGGATGCACCCGAAGCCAAGGGAGTGCGTGTCATCATCGCGCGCAGCACCTGGTTCACCGGCAGTTAAAATACCACCAGCCCTGTCACGCCTCACACGGTTGTGCAGGGCTGGTTTCATTGCACCGCTTTGCTCGTCGCCAAGCGATCAGAGCCGTGACCTGGATCCCTGTGTTGACGAACTGCAATGCAATCAATGCAAATTGCTTGGTCTCCCAGTACACGAACACCAGGCCCATGTTGCCGGCAATCCAGGCTAGATAGCCGCGCGGGTCTTTGCGGGCAATGAATAGCTGGCCGGTTAAGCCGGCCAAGATAACGAAGAGTTGCAGTGGGCTCACGGTGATTTTTCGACTGTTGCGGCGGTTTCGCTACTGTGTCAGAACAGTGCAACGCGCAGTCTCTGCAACAGAGGCACATTGCCCGCTCATTCTTGGCTTTTGCCGTGCGGGCTAACGTCTGCCTCAGGTGTTGCACGCGGAGAAATTAAGGCGCCGCTGTACTGACGACCACCATCATTGGAGTCCAAGCCTCCATAGCCAGTTCTCTCGCTTCCCCCGGCTCCAACACCAAATCGATCGGTTGCGTGCCCGGTAGTGCGCCGATCCCGCCTGCGTCTTGTATATCCAAGCGGAGTTTCACGGAAACGCTTCCACGGTTGACCAGCCGCATGGAATAGCGCTGTTGAGACGAAAGCGTTTTGGACAGAATATCGCCCCGTTTGAGCGAAACGTCGATCTCTTCAGGGAGTGCGGATGAGGGCTGCATGCCGCCCAACGTCACGACGGGGTTGTGGGTGCCGAACCCATGTTCGAGATGCAGGACGAAGGCGCTTGCAATCGTGGGAAAGCTGGCAAGGGTTGCCAATATCGATATGACAGTACTTTTTCTCATGGCATCGTCTCCTGATGTAACTGCCCTAAGGCGTGTTGAGGCTGTGCTGTCCAGTGTTTGCGTTGGTGAGACATGGGTCACTTATCGAGGGGGGGCACGCGCGCACCGGAAAACGTCCAACGGCGGTGGAGATTGAAATTGATCAGGACCAAGACCCCGGTTGCGGTCACCTGCGCAACCAGATAGTGGAACCCTAAAGCGAGGAGGGATGCCAGTGCCCAGGCGTTGATCAACAATGCCAGCATCCATACGAGGGCGAATCGGGCGAGCGTCTCCGGGATCTTGGCTGACGCATCGAAGACCCACCGCCGACTGACCGAGTAGTTGAGCACCAGCCCCACCAGCGCCGCAATGGTTGATCCGAGCACAGGCTCGGTCCCCATTTGGACCAGCGCGTATAGGGTCAGATAGTGAGCGGCGGTGGAAACACCGCCGCTCGCGAGGTACCTGTAGAAGCGATGTCGATTCGTCATGGCGGCTCATTCTCGTAGGTGTATCGGACACGTGTAAATGGCGGGTTCCTGTTCGTTGAGTCGCTACCTTACTCCTTGACCGCAATGGCGAGCAGTGAGCCGCCGGCCGGAAAGTGAATGCCGCGGGTAAGCAAGCGAGACTCAACGTTGCAGACCGTCGAGAACAGGCGATTAAGCGTTTTCCCGATACGAAAGCCTTCGTCAACTTCCTGCTCGGTCCGTGCGATCTTTTGATGCAGACGCGAAAGAACCATGACCGGTAGCAGCAGCGACATAAAGGAGTTGACATAGAGCGGTCGGAACCCGGTGGCGCGCAACTTTTCAATGAGATCCCGGCGCGTATAGCGACGTTTGTGCTTGGCCGCATCGTCCACGCGGCTCCAGAGCCGGGGGTGCTGGGGCACTGTCAAGATCAGCCCGCCACCGCGCCGGCAGGCCTTGTACATCTCACTTAGGGCACGTCGATCATCATCGATATGCTCGATGACATCAAAGGCGCCGACCACCTCAAATGCCTCAACAAACGGTATCGCGCGAGCATCCATTTGCAAGAACTTCGCCCCGCAATGACGGCGCGCCATCTGGAGTGCATTCAGCGAGGGTTCCCCACCGCACACTTCTGCGTGCCGAAACCGATCTGCAATCGCGGCTAGGTTCTCCGCTGTGCCGCAGCCAACTTCCAGAAACGACTGGAGCTGCGGGAAATGGCGCTGCAGCGCCCACACGATTAGCCTGCGGCGATGCACGAACCAAAAGTGGTCAGCCTGCAGCTTTTGGTATTCCTCGAACAGCGGCTCATGGAAGCCGTCGTTGTCCTGCAGCATCTCGGGCGCCAAGCAAGCGACGCCATCACGGATGGTGGCTCGCCAGCCACAAGCGCTGCACGACCAAGCGAAGGGCCTCAAGGGTGTATGGCAACTTACACAGATATGCACGGCAAACTCCTACGCAGCAAGCAACTGCGCCATTGACGGCGTCCTGGTTGCTTGCTGACGAAACACTCGATTTCCCTTGGCGCGTGTAGAGGCGCTGCCAAAGGTCTTGCCGATGCGCCGTCTGCCTCCTCTTACAAAAGCGAAAGCTGGCTCGCCATCGGCGATGCGTGTTAGACAACCAGCCGAGGAGGCCGTAGGAGAAGGTCCGGGACGAAGCTGAGAAAGTGAGCGCGAGACGAACGATGTGTTTTCAATCTCGGCTGGTAAGCGGACATGGTCAGTCCCGCCAACATCGCATGCTGCGGAACTTCCCCGCAAGACGGACATGACTTGCAGCGGTCGTCGAAACGAACGGGCGTGGCTTTTCCATGGTGGTCATGACAATGCTCATGGCCGGCGCGTGCAGCGGTGGGGGCCGCTGGGGCTGCATCTTTCGTAACTTCTTGGTTGTTGTATGCGCGCGTTCGCAGTCGGCGAGAATGCCTGCGCCCATGCCCTGTGAGGGCAGCGCAAGCAGTACTAACCAGAGCAAAAACACACGCAGCAACTTCACCGGGCACCATGAACCAACGATCACGAAGCCGCAGTCTAGGAAACGGAACCTGACCACAGAGTTACGGGCGCATTACAAGAATGCAGCCGGTTGAAGGTGTTTGGCGCTGCGCGTTTCCCTCCCACTAGACAAGGTGGGCATGCTGACGGCACAAGCATGCAATCGGTACATGATCGCTCGCGCCAGGACATGATTTGCCAAGGGTGCAAAGCCTACGCAACGCTCCAGTGGTCCACCCCAACAATAGAAAGAATATGCGCAGTGTGTCCTATCAGTTGCGCAATCGATCTTGGCAATTGCGCTCTTTCATATTGGCAATCGGGGTAGTCGTCCTTTTCAGGCATGTATGGCCTCGACGTCTATTGCAAGCCTCTGTTGGTGATGTTGAAACGGTCTGCATGCATGTATCCGGCTTGCCTGGTAGGCCGCTGCTGAAGCAATCCCGCAGCCTTGATGAGATCCGCGCACCTTGTCCTTAGCAAAATCATGGCGTCCCCGAAGGCCGCCGCCGGCACGCGCCAGCCTACCCTGCGCAGACGAAGTTCAGCATTTGGACCAATGTCAAACGCCAGCGTGTCGCCGGTAGCCAAGCCCGTGGTCGTCGTCTGATCATCGGGGGGAGCATCAAGATTGGCCTTAACAGGCCTCGTCGGCATCTGGTTGATCGGCGTCACAAAGCGCTCCACCATGGCACCCATGCTTCTCCTCTTCGTCGACGGCGGGCGTGCTACAGCATCAATTGCCGTGCGGTTTTCGGCACCCCTATACTCATCTCACACAACCGGGATTCCCAGGTCGTTGGTAGCAGCTTGCCGTCCCGGCGCTAGCGTAGATATTGATCAACAACGCAAGGAGCACACTATGTCGCGTACCCTGATGATGTTGGCGCTGGGCGCGGTCGCATCGTTTCCGGCGCTTGCCGAGCCGCCCGAGGTTATGCAAGGCAAGCTGGTCGATGAGCACAAGATGACGCTGTATGTTTTCGACAAAGACACTGCGGCCGGCAAAAGCGCGTGCAACGGGACGTGCGCGACCAACTGGCCACCCGCGCTGGCCGATTCATACGACAAGGCGAGCGGTGATTGGAGTTTCATCACCCGTGATGACGGCAAGCGCCAGTGGGCCTACAAGGGCCATCCGCTTTACCGCTGGAGCAAGGATCAGAAGCCGGGCGACACCACTGGCGACGGCGTCATTGGCGCGTGGCACGTGGCCAGGCCTTGACTGGCGCGTTAGAAGAGCACGTGGATGGAGCGGGCGCTGCGGCCCAATGATTCAACGACCTGCTCTTCATGCGATCGGGATCGCTTTGGCCTCACTTGCCTTTGGCGCGCCGGCTCGTGCAGAGGGTGACCCCGCGCGGGGTGCACAAGCCGCCCGCACTTGCATGGCGTGCCATTCATTTGCACCGAGTCGCCACTTGACGGGCCCGAGCTTGGCGGGCGTTTTGGGACGTAAAGCAGGCACAGCCGACGGCTTTGCACGCTACTCTGACGCCCTCAAGCAATCAGGTCTGGTCTGGGACAAACGGAACCTCGATGCGTGGCTTGAGAATCCGGCGGCCCTGGTGCCGGGTAACGCGATGACCTTTCCCGGCATTGCCGATGCACGCACGCGGGCCGATCTGGTCGCCTACATTGAGGCAGTTTCCACGGGGCGTGTGAAGGTGCCCGATCGTGGCCTGCCGAATTTGAAGGAGTCCGATGCGGCGTCGCGGGTCACCTCAATCCGCTTCTGTGGCGATACCTATCGCCTCACCACCGCCGACCGGAAGGCCCACGTCTTTTGGGAGTTCAACCTGCGCTTCAAAACCGATGGCAGTGCTGCCGGCCCGGCTGCCGGTCAACCTGTGCTGATCGGCACAGGCATGCAGGGCGACCGCGCCGCCGTGGTTTTTGCGCGCCCCGAGGAAATCTCTGCCTTCATTCAGAGGCGGTGTCCATAAAGACTGGCCACCCTGCCAACAGCATCTAGAACCCGGTGGCGATACTGCTGCATAAGCTGCGGGCGGGGTCAGGCAGATCTCAATGCTTCCCGTCGTCGCCGAAGGCTTTCGCGAGACTGTCGAGAAAAAGGCTTGCAGACTGGAAGCCGATCACTCGCACCGGGCTCTCACGTCCATCGGCACCGTACAAGATGATGCCGGGTGGACCGAATAGGCCGAAGCGTTTGAGCAGGGTGCGATCGTCGGCAGAATTGCGTGTCACGTCGGCCTGCAGCAGCACAACATCCGCCAGCCGTGCCTGGACTCTCGGATCGCTAAAGGTCAAGCGTTCCATCTCCTTGCAGCTGACACACCAATCGGCATAGAAATCTAGTAGCACCGGCTTGCCGGCCGCGGCGGCCTGCACCAGGCGCGCGTCGAGTTCGGCCACAGAACGGATGCGCTCGAAGCGCACCAGCGCCGGGCCAGCAGTGGAGGCGGGCGCCATCAGGCCAGCACGCAGATGCGACAGCGGCTGGAGCAGATCCCGTCCGCCGGACGCCAGACCGACCAGCAGGATCGCCCCTGCCAGCGCGGCCACCATGCCCATGCCCTTGCCCAACCGGGTCAAGCTGCGAGGCTCTGGACCAAGCGAACCGAAGGCGCCCAGGAAGGCGGAGGCAATCAGCAGCAGCATGGCCCACGCCGCCATCAATGCCCAGGGTGGCAAAAGCGGGCTGACAGCCCAGAGCGCCTCGCCGAGCAGCAGGAAGCCCAAGAAGCGCTTCGTCACCATCAACCAGTGCCCAGCGCGCGGCACAAGATAGCCAGTAGCGACGCCGACCAGCACCAACGGCGCCCCCATGCCGATCGCCATACCGAATAGTGCACCGCCACTGCCAATCGCATCACCGGTTTGCTCGGCATCGGTCAGCGTGCCCGACAGCGGCACAGGCACGCTGCGCACGACGACCAATGCTGAAATCACGCCTGCTGCTGCGGCAACAGCAATCCGACCGCCCGACCAGCGATTTGAGGATGCCGTCATTGGGGGCAGCCGCCCTAGCTCATAGAGTCCGAACATTGACAGCGCCAGGGCCACCGCCAGCATGGTAAAAGCCCCCAGCGCCCACGGCGTCAGCAGCCCCGTCGAGAATCTCTCGCCGAGCAATCCCGCTGCCACGCCGACACCGGCATCAGCCACCGCCGTTCCGAGCACGTAGGCTAATGAGACCACCAAGGCACGACCGCGCGTCACGTGCTCGCCGACGACGATTGACGACAGGATCGGCACCATCGCCAGCACGCCTGGCGTGAGCGTCATCAGCAGACCGAGGCCGAAAAAGACCGTAGCAATCCTCCCAAGCTGGTGGCCGGCCAACACGTGCGCAACGCGGTCGCCGTCGTCATTCCTTGGCGCGGCTGATGGAACAGCCGGCCCAATTTGCCCCTCTCCCAAGCTGGGCAAAATCGGCATCGCCGGCGGCACGGGCGACGTCATTGGCCTGCTGCTCCGATGCTTATCGAATAGGCCACCGAGCAAGCCACCGCCGACCTTGTACACACTGTGCATCGGCGGATAGCAGATTCCCTTGTCGGCACAGCCTTGTGATGTCACCGTCAGCAGCCATTCGCCGTCAGCCGGCACGACCGCCACCGGCACGCGAATGGTGACGCCGCCATGATAGATCTCCATCTGCTTGCCGAGCGCTTCGTCAAATTTGACCTGCCCTGGCGGAAACTCGGGCGTACCGAGCTTGACCCCAGCCGGCTGTGCGGCGAACACAAATCGCTCACGGAAGAGGTGATAGCCGTCGGCGATGTCGAAGTGCACCTCGATGGAGCGGTCGTCGAGTTGCCGCGCCGCAAAGCGGAAGGCCTGCTCCGGTGGCAAGAGATTTTCCTCTTCCGCGGCATGGGCAACACCACCGGAGCCTGCGACGCAGAACCACAGGACAGCGAGCAGCAGCAAAACGAGCTGTGCCGGGGCGACGCCTCGTACTCGCCCGCCACCTCCAGTGCGCGTCGCTGCCACGCTCCACCCCATACATCACTCCCTGACCTCAATGACCGACCACACCGTGCTGATCGCGCTATAGCCTCTCGGCGGATGCCCTCACGCCTCGCGGGTCACACGGGCATGTGATCCCGTGCCGCCTGGCGCCCCGCCATTGACACACGATGGGATTATTCCGCCGGACCAGCCGACTCCCCAGGGGGAACGTGAAGATGCAAGAACCCCTCGACAGGAACAACCGCGACGATCCCGGCGCCCGGCACCGTCGATTTTCCGACCTCAACGATCGCGTTGGTGATAGCCTCGACCTCGGCCTCGTCCGCGAAGATTTCAACCTTGGTGTGCACGGTGGTCAGGTCACTGGAAAAGAAGTTCTTGTACTCGCCGTACCCCTTGACCTTTGTGATCGTCAGGCCAGGGGCATGGGCGGTCGCGAGCTGCCTCTCCAGCGACTCAAGCAGTTCAGTGGGAATGATGGCGATGATCCATTTGGTACGCATAACCCTCTCCTTGATCATCAAGGTGCGACCACGGCAGCCGGGGCTATAGGGCGAGAAATCATGAGCCCACGTGGGTGCTGAATAGCTGTTTCCATTGACTGCGGCCCGGTACGAACATGGGCACCCTGCGTCGATACGCCTCGTAAGCGGCCCCAAAACGGCTGACCATGTCTTGTTCTTCCTTGCGCGCCAGCCTGACATAAACAAACACAATGACTGGCAACAGCACCACGGTGATCAGCGTGGGCCAGTGCACCAGCTGCCCAAAGACAGCCAGCATGATGCCGAGGTACTGCGGGTGACGGACGAATCCGTAAGGCCCCTCCTGGGCGATGCGGCCGGCACGGCATGCTCGATAGACAGTGCTCCACCCCCAAATCAGCAGAATGAGGCCCGGGAGGATAAAGACAGTCGCTATCACCATCTCGACCATTGCGCCTGCCATGCCATAACCGAGCAGCGTTGCCCACAGATGCCCACTGTAGGCCGTCAGCGGTATGTCGATTCCGAGGAAGCCCGTCAGGAGGTAGATCGTGAGGGGGAAGCCGTACATTTCCGCGTACAGCGCGATCACAAAGGCCTGCACGAGACCCGCCCCAGTCCATTCGCGCCAGCCTTGCGGCGCCACGTACCGATACAAGATCCATGACACCACCCCAACCAAGACCGCGACCAGGTTCCAATGGCCGTAGTGCGCACTGAAACTACTCATGATGCTCATCGCACTCCTCCCGCAGACGACAGGATTGGATTTGCCCCTGTATCTCCGGACACAGCCTCACACTTGCGCTGATGATTTCGCGTACCACGCTGGCCTACAGTCCTTGTCCTGCTCGCGCTGGAACCCGCCTTCGCGATACGCGCGNACCGCNCTCACGATTCACTTTTCGATCCGAAACGGCTGCTTCCGCTCAGGCGTGTCNTCNNTNNTNGAACGCCGCTGATCGTCTTGACCTTGCATGCCTTTCATCATCAGCCACATCGATAGCGGGCAGACGAGGATCAACAGGTAGGGACCAATGCCCAGCACGAAGGCACGAACTGACGGGAAAACGGCATAGGCGACTGCCAAGATCGCCACCAGGGCAGCGCCCACGGCGACCATGGTTCTCGTGTTGCATTTCATAGCGGTACTCCTGTGGTACTCGGTCGTTCGCGATACGGCCGGCCACCGTCATTTCGATGAGGGCGTCTGGATCTTGTCCGCGTACTTGCGCAGGATTTCCCCCATCGCCTGCATCATTTCTCCGTGCATCTGCATCGAGAGCTTTTCGTTTCCGGGCGGCAACTGCCCCATCATCGGACAACCGCCCATCATCCCGCCGTCCATCATGTGGCCCATCATCATGGAATGCATGGGGTCTTGCGGACTTGCTTTGGCGCCTTCGGTAGCGCGACTGGGGCCGGCTGCAGCGCTCCATCCACCGGCCCCAAGCAGGGCAAGCGCAAGCGCTGTGGCCATGACTGATCTCGTTCTCATGACGATCTCCATCTTCGATTAAGTTCCGTGCTGTTCGCCACCGGTTCCGGATGCCGCAAGATCAAGCGGCTTACTCCCGGTAAGCGATTGCGTCGATATACGCGCCTCGACGACCAGGCCGAAGCGCATGCGATCATTTCGCCTCGGATGGGCCCTTCGGGCTGGCGCTGTCCGCCGACGACTTCATCATTTCAGCGCACTGCTTCTGCATCGCATCCTTGGCTGATGCGGCGCCCGGAGCTGCGGCAGAGCGTTTCGCCGCCGCGCGCGCACTGTTGATGGCATCCCAATTGGGACCTGCGAAGGCCGCGCCAGCGGCAACACCAAGCGAAACGAGAACGATGATTCTGAGAATGGAATGCATGATGGTCTTCCCCACATAAGGTTTCTTTCCGGCTCAGTCAAGGCAGAGTCCAGGGACATCCCGCCGGGGGAGCGATTGAAATCAAGGCTCGCGGCGACGGATTGCCGCGTGTGGGGAGCGATCAGATTCGCAAGCGCGCTGTTGCGAGGTAGATGGGCCCAGGTACTGCAACGGGCCGAGAGGCCTTCGGGTAAGCCGGTCCGGCGTAAGGCGTCGGAGGAAGAACGTGCACGAGCCCAATTGCGGCGGGCAGCATGCCAAGATCAGGAGCGTGGCCGTTGGCATCCGCCCAATGGCGCCCATCGTGCCGATGGTCCGCGCAGAGCGCGGGCTGCGCCTCATCCATGTGCTGGCAGTTCACGACGGAAACAACCATCGTCGAGGAGTTCGCCATGGTCCCCGCCTCGGGCGGGCAAACGTATCCCGCAATCGCAAGGCGCGAGAAAAGCACCATCGCGATCAATGAGAGCGTAAGCAGCCGAGCGAGAGGACTTTGGCGATGCATCATGAATCACTGCCAACAATTGTGTTCACTCTAGTTCTGCCAAACCTTGACCGCAAGGCGGGCAAAAACGGTGAGGGGCGATTGCGCACGGGCATGATGGTCATCCAAGAGGCAGCGCCTAAAACACCTGCGTTCTCAACCGAAGCGCATTGGAAATCACTGACACCGAACTCAGGCTCATGGCCAAGGCCGCGATCATCGGTGACAGCAGCCACCCGGTGAACGGGTACAGCACTCCGGCTGCCAGCGGTATGCCCAGCGCGTTGTAGACGAACGCAAATCCCAGGTTCTGTTTCATATTGGCAATGGTGGCCTGCGACAGTTCCCGTGCGCGCGCAAGGCCGCGCAGGTCACCCTTGACCAGCGTGACCTGGGCGCTATGCATTGCCACATCGGTTCCTGTCCCCATGGCAATGCCGACATCGGCTTTGGCCAGTGCCGGTGCGTCATTGATGCCGTCGCCAGCCATTGCCACCACGTGGCCCTCGCTCTGGAGTTTTGCGACCAGCGCCAGCTTGTCGGCCGGTTTGACCTCACCATGAAACTCGTTAATGCCAAGGGGGCCGGCCACGGCTCGCGTTGTCGCGATGCTGTCGCCGCTTGCCATCACCACGCGAATCCCGGCTGCTTTGAGCGCCGCAAGCGCTTCGGGGGTGCTGGCCTTGACCGGGTCCGAGACCGTCAGCAGCCCCGCCAATTTCCGGTCAACGGCCAGGTACATGACACTGGCGCCGTACTGCCCCAGCACGTTTGCCCGCAACGCTTGCGATTCAATATCGACTTGCTCCCGACGCATCAGGGAGGCATTGCCGAGTATCAGTTGGTGACCGTCAACCCGGCCTCGCACGCCCATGCCCGCGTCCGATGCGAAATGTTCGACCTTCGCCAAGGTCAGGCCCCGTTCACGCGCCGCCGCAACGATGGTGGCCGCCAGCGGGTGCTCGCTGCCTTGATCGAGACTCGCCGCCAGACGCAGCACCGTGGTCTCATCGAGCGAATCGACGGCCAACGCCCGCTCGAAGACCGGACGGCCTTCGGTCAGCGTGCCGGTCTTGTCGACGATCAGGGTGTCGACCTTGCGGAAATGTTCGATGGCCGCCGCGTCGCGGAACAGAATGCCCTGGGTCGCCGCCTTGCCGCTCGCCACCATGATCGACATCGGTGTAGCCAGCCCCAGCGCGCATGGACAGGCGATGATCAGCACGGCCACCGCGTTGACCAGCCCAAAGACCCAGCTCGGCTCGGGACCGAACAATCCCCAGCCGAAGAAGGCAAGCACGGCGATGGCTACCACCACCAGCACGAACACCCCGGCCACCTGGTCCGCCATCCGCTGCATTGGCGCCTTCGAGCGCTGGGCCTGGGCTACCATCTGCACGATCTGGGACAGTACCGTCTGAGCGCCAACCTTTTCCGAGCGCATGACCAGGCTGCCCGACGTATTGAGGGTGGCGCCGATCACGTGGTCGCCCGCCCGCTTGAAGACAGGCAGTGGCTCACCGGTGATCATCGATTCGTCGATGGCACTCACACCTTCAATCACAACGCCATCGGTCGGCACTTTCTCGCCCGGCCGAATTCTCAGCAAGTCACCGACATGCACGTGCGTGAGCGGGATGTCCTCCTCGCTGCCGTCCGGGTTGATGCGGCGTGCTGTCTTGGGTGCCAGACCAAGCAGCGACTTGATGGCCGCCGAGGTCTGTGAGCGCGCCCTCAGCTCGAAGATCTGGCCGAGCAGCGTCAGCGAAATGATCACGGCGGCGGCCTCGAAGTAGACCGCAATGCGGCCATGCACAACAAAGCTGCGGGGGAACAGGTCGGGCGCCACGGTGGCCGCAACGCTGTACACGAACGCGGCGCCGGTGCCCAGACCGATCAGCGTCCACATATTTGGGCTGCGGTTTCGGAACGATTGCAGGCACCGGGCATAGACGGGGAAGCCTGCCCACAGGACCACGGGCGCAGATAATGCGAACTCCACCCAGCTTTGCACCGTCGGCCCCATTGCCCAGGCATGTTCACCCAGCATCGCAAGCAATGCGGTGGCAATCGTCAACGGCAAGGTCCACCAGAAGCGCCGGCGGAACGCTGCGAGTTCAGGATTCTCGTCGGCGTCGAGGCTCGGCATCTCAGGCTCAAGCGCCATGCCGCATTTCGGGCAGCTCCCGGGATGGTCCTGACGGACCTCGGGATGCATAGGGCAGGTGTAGACGGCGCCAGGTGCTGCACTGGCTTCGTCACCGGCGGAGACATACTTGGCTGGCTCCGCCTCAAACTTCCTCTGGCATGCCGCGCTACAGAAGACGTACCGCGCCCCCGCGTAGTTTGACTGGTATGGCGTACCGAGCTTCACTGCCATGCCGCACACTGGATCTCGGTCCTCGGTGGCGGTCACAAGCGTCAGTTGCTTCGCCATGGCGTGCTGGTGGTCCCCGCCTTGTGCGCACAAATCTCCGCCGACGTGCCCGGGCGCAGGGGATGACGTATGCGGATGTGGTCGTTTGTCGTTCATTCTCGCGGTGCCTCAATGCCGCGTGGCATGTGCCACAGGCTGCCTCTCTGGGACGGCGCTGCTGATCGCGTCCAAAATCGGGCAGGCGGGGCGATCGTCGCCGTCACAGTGCTGGGCGAGATACATCAGGGTGTCGCGCACGCCGGTAAGCGCGGCAATCCGAGCGTCCAGCTCTTGAATGCGCTGCAACGCAATCGCCTTCACCGTTGCACTCGCGCGCCGCTTGTTTTCCCACAGCCCGAGCAATTCTCGAATCTGCTCCATGGAGAAGCCCAATGCCCGCGCCCGCCCAATGAAGCGCAGGGCGTGGATGTCGTTGTCTCCATACGTCCGGTAGTTGCCCGCGCTCCGGGCAGCCGACGCCACCAGGCCAATGCTTTCGTAGTAGCGGATCATTTTGGCCGAGACCCCGGATACGCTCGCGGCCTGTCCGATATTCATGGTGTGCTCCTCGATTCCTGCGTGCATCGAAGCTTCGGCATCACGTGTCCGTGGCATGTGCCACGGGAGCGACGCGTACCCAAATCTTCACGGCTTCACGGTAGACCCTGCCCACGTGGGAAGGTCAAGGACGGCGCGCTCGTTCTTTTGTCCGATCGCGGCGCGGGTATCCGGCGAAGTTACATTGCGCATGAAAAAAGGTATGCTTCCGACAAAGTTTCCACGGCAATTAACCCTTGCGTCACACGCTGCGCCGGCATTCTTTCTTCGCTGGCTTTCTCCTGCTGGTCTTCCTGTCAGTCCAACTGGCAGCGGCGGCGTACGCCTGTGCCGGCAGCCGATACCAAGTGGGCAGCAACAACATGAAGGCCGCCCTGACCGAATCGTGCGCCGACATGGCCAATGGGACCGATCAGGGCAGCAGCCAGGACAAGGACAACGGCGCGCTGTGCTTGGCCCACTGCCAGGCTGACTCCAAGAGCGCTGATCATGTCGCACCGCAACTGCCGGTGTTCTTGCCGGTGCTCACCGGCGTCATCGAACCGGCCCCCGTGGCGTTTGCCAATATCCGCACGGTGCTGCGCACACAAGTGGCAGCGCGCGCGCCGCCACCACCGCTGGCCGTTCTTTACTGCAGTTTCCAAACGTAGCCTCCAGACCGACGTCACCCGGTGCTGCCCTCTCTAGATTGGGGTAGCTGTCGTCGTTCTTGGAGGCTTTATGCTTTTTCCACGTCGCCTGACGCTGGCGTTGCTTTGCGCGCCTGCCTTCGGCATCGCGATGTCGCATGCCGCGACCTCGCAATCTGTCCCTACGCTTTCCGTTGAGGAAACCGTCGCGCTCGCCACCGCGCATGCCGGCGACGCCGAATCCTCGCGCGGGACCATCGACGCCGCGACCCAAATGGCGGTCGCCGCCGGCCAATTGCCGGACCCCGTGCTCAAGCTCGGCATCAACAACGTGCCGGTCAATGGCCCCGACCAGTTTTCGGTCAGCCGGGATTTCATGACCATGCGCTCCATCAGCGTGATGCAGGAATTCACACGCCCGGACAAACGCCGCGCCAAGGTGGCACGCTTCGAAGCGGAAGCCGACGCTGCCGAAGCGCAGCGCGCGGTCAGCATGGCCAACGTGCAGCGCAACGCCGTCAGCGCATGGCTGGACCGCTGGTATGCCGAGCAGACGGGGACCTTGCTGGGCCACCATGGACACCCACTTGAACTTGCGTTGCAGGCGGCGACCGCCGCGTATCGCAGCGGACGGGGCACGCGCGCCGACGTGCTGGCGATGGAACTGGAAATCCAGAAGCTGCAGGACCGCCTGGACGAAAACCGCGCCGCCGTGGCGGCCAGCGCCGTCGCGCTAGAGCGCTGGATCGGTCCGGCCGCCACCCGCCCGCTCTCCGAGCCGCCGCGCCTGGACGTTCCCCTGCCGGTCGAGCGGTTGGCGCGCGGTGAGTTGGATACCGTGCCTGAGGTCGCCGCCGCGCAACGCGAGGTGGGTCTGGCAGAGAGCGAGATCCGGGCCGCTGCGCAAGCAAAGAAGCCAGATATCACGGTCGAGCTGATGGTCAGCCAGCGCGGCTCCGCGTTCTCGAACATGGGCTCCGTGAACGTCAGCTTTCCGCTGCCTTGGGACCAGGGCAACCGGCAGGACCGCGAAGTCGCGGCCAGGCTGGCCCAGGCCCAGGCGGCACGTGCCAAGTCCGAAATCCTCCGGCGCGACACCCAGGCCATGGTCGGCGCCAAGCTGGCCGAGCTGCAGCGCAATCTCGAACGGCTCAAGCGCTATGACGAGAAGACCTTGCCGCTCGCCAGCACGCAGGCGGAGGCGGCCCTGACAGCCTACCGCGCCAATACCGGATCGCTGCTGGCCGTGGCCGAGGCCAATCACCGCGCCATCGATACGGAATTGGAACGGCTCGCGCTGGAAGCCAAGACGGCCAAGCTGTGGGCCGATCTGACCTTCCTGGTTCCGCTGCCCACCGCGCAGACCGAGTCCGCCATCAAGGAACGCAAATGAAAAAACTGGTCATTGCAACGGCTGTGGGGCTCGTTCTTATCGGGACCGCCATCTATGGCGCCTACCGGGTCGGCGTCACGCAGGGTGCCCGGTTGGCACCATCGTCGATGCCGGCCAGCTCGGCATCCGGCCTCAAGGCCGGCGACGTCGATCCCCAGACCGGCAAGAAGGTACTGTACTGGCACGACCCCATGGTGCCCGGGCAGCGTTTCGACAAGCCGGGCAAATCCCCCTTCATGGACATGCAGTTGGTGCCCGTCTATGCCGAGGGGGACGGAGGTAGCGGCATCGCGGTCGATAGCCGTGTTGCGCAAAACCTCGGCATCCGCACGACCGAAGTCAAAGCCGGCCGGTTGAGCGCGGTGCTGGAGGCGCCCGGCAATATCGCCATCGACGAGCGCAGCGTGCAGGTGATCCAGGCGCGCACGAATGCCTTCGTCCAGCACGTCGCGGTCAGGGCGACGCTTGACCCCGTGCGGCGGGGGCAGGCACTGGTGACGCTGTATTCGCCGGACTGGGTGGCGGCCCAGGAAGAGTATCTGGCCGTGTTGCGCCAGTCGGCACACGGTCAGGCCGATCTCGCCGGTGCGGCCAAGGCGCGCATGCTGCAGGCCGGCATGACGCCGGGTCAGGTCAGCGCGGTCGAGGCATCCGGCCGGCTGCAGCCCAGCGTGGGCATCGCAAGCCCCATCGATGGCATCGTGACTGAGGTTGCGGTGCGAGACGGGATGACCGTCTCCCCCGGCATGACGCTATTCCGCTTGGCCGACCTGAGCCAGGTCTGGGTCATTGCCGAGGTACCGGAAGGCCAAGCTCGCATCATCTCGCCTGGCCTCGCGGTCAAGGTGACACCGACCGGGGCAGTCGAGCCGCTGGTCGGCAAGGTCGACACCGTGTTGCCCGACGTCAACCCGGCGACGCGGACCATCAAGGTGCGCATCGTCCTGCCCAACAAGGGCCGGCACCTGTTGCCGGGCATGTTTGCCACGGTCCGCTTCGACAGCGGCGAGCACCAGGACGTGCTGACCATCCCGTTGGAGGCCGTCATCCGTACCGGTCAGCGCAGCATTGTCATGGTGGACGGAGGTCAGTCGGGCTTTGTGGCCACCGAGATCAAGACCGGGCGCGAGGCCGGCGGCATGGTCGAAGTCCTGGCGGGCCTCAAGGCTGGCCAGAAGGTAGTCACCTCCGGCCAGTTCCTGATCGATTCGGAGGCCAGTCTGCGCGGCACCACCGAGCGCATGGCGGCGCCGGCCGCGGCATCTGAGCCCGCGGCGGCCACCACCGAACACGAAGGCGTCGGTCGCATCGAGGCCGTCACGGGTGAAGGCCTGACAATCTCGCATGGTCCGATCCCCTCGATTCAGTGGGGTGCCATGACGATGGATTTCGCGGCGCCGTCCGCCGGGCTACCGAAGGGACTGAAGGCGGGTGACCGGGTGCGATTCCGCTTCCACCTGGATAAGGACGGCATGGCAGTCCTCTCCTCGGTCGCGCCCGCCGGCGCGGATCAGGGAGGCAAGCCATGATCGCCCGGCTGATTCTGGCGTCGATCCGCAACCGCTTCCTGATCCTGCTGGCGACGCTGATGCTGACTGCGTGGGGATTGTGGGCCGTGCGTAGCACGCCGCTCGATGCCTTGCCCGACCTGTCGGACGTGCAAGTCATCATCCGCACACCGTTCCCCGGCCAGGCGCCGCAGATCGTGGAGAACCAGGTCACCTATCCACTGACCACCACCATGCTGTCGGTGCCGGGTGCCAAGACGGTGCGCGGCTACTCGTTCTTTGGTGACTCGTTTGTCTACGTGCTGTTCGAGGATGGGACCGACCTGTATTGGGCACGCTCACGGGTGCTGGAATACCTGAACCAGGTGCAATCCCGCCTGCCGGCCGCCGCCAAGCCCGCGCTGGGCCCGGACGCGACCGGCGTGGGCTGGATTTACGAGTACGCGCTGGTGGACAAGACCGGCCAGCACGATCTCAGCCAGCTGCGCGCGCTGCAGGACTGGTTCCTGCGCTTCGAACTCAAGTCGCTGCCCAATGTGGCCGAGGTGGCGTCGCTCGGCGGGATGGTGAAGCAGTTCCAGGTCGTCCTGATGCCGGATCGATTACGCGCCTACAACCTGTCCCAAGCCAAGGTGCTGGCGGCGCTCAAGGGAGCCAACCAGGAGACTGGCGGCTCGGTGCTGGAGTTGGGCGAGGCGGAATACATGGTCCGCGCCAGCGGCTACCTGAAGACGCTCGACGACTTCCGGCAGATTCCNCTGANGACGAACGANGCNGGCATCGCCGTNCNNNTGGGCGATGTCGCCACCCTCCAGCTCGGGCCGGAGATGCGGCGTGGCATTGCCGATCTCAACGGCCAGGGTGAGGTCGCTGGCGGCGTCATCGTGATGCGCTCCGGCAAGAACGCACTGGAAACCATCGAAGCGGTCAAGGCTAAGCTCGCCACGCTGCAGAAGAGCCTGCCAGCCGGTGTCGAGATCGTGCCGACCTACGACCGTTCCGCGCTGATCAA
>OBMZ01000025.1_pt1 | contig 119944 bp, 91 predicted proteins | sample 1641141 | NCBI WGS metagenome assembly OBMZ01 (sample SAMEA104232307, study PRJEB22302) | sediment metagenome | biome: forest; feature: aquifer; material: sediment | place: USA | collected 2011-08-07 | depth 0.01 m | reverse complement strand
CTGCTGCGCCCGCTCGGCATCGGCCGTCGGCAACTGAATCTGAAGTTCGGTGAAGCGCGAATACGTGGTCGTGATCATCAGGAAGATGAGGATCACGAGCAACACGTCGATGAGCGGGATCAGGTTGATCTCCGGCTCCTCGCGTCGCTGACGGGAACGGAAATGCATGGCGCGCTCCCGCGGTGTTACACCCGCCGCTGGGGCAGGATGGCGTCGAGGAACGAGGTCGCGCGGAATTCCAGCTCGGCCACGTAGTCGTCCACGCGGCGGCGGAAATAGCGCCAGAAAATCAGCGCCGGGATGGCGACGATCAGGCCGAACGCGGTGTTGTACAGCGCCACCGAGATCCCGTGCGCGAGCTGCTCCGGATTGGCACCGGTGCCGCCCTGGTTGCCGAAGATCTCGATCATGCCGATGACCGTGCCGAGCAGGCCCATCAGCGGGGCCACCGAGGCGATCGTGCCCAATGCGTTCAGGTAGCGCTCGAGTTCGTGCGCGACCACGCGGCCGGCTTCCTCGACCACGTCCTTGGCGGCGTCGCGCGACGTCTGCGGTTGCAGCACCACGTGGCGCAGGCCGGCGGCCAGCACGCGGCCAAGCGGCGAGTTCTGCTCAAGGTTGTTCACAACCTCGGGCGTCGCCCTGCGCTGCTGGGCGGCGGAGAGCGCCTCCTCGTACAGCTTGGGCGGCAGGATCTTGCTGCGCTTCAGGGAAATGAACCGCTCGACGATCAGCGCCAGTGCGATGACCGACGCGAGCAGCAACGGCCAGATCGGCCAGCCGGCCGCTTGAATGATGGAAAACACGTGGACCCCCGAATTCTACAAACCAACGACAGACCCGAAATCAGAACGATTGATGCGTGGCAGCCTTTGATGCGCCGGGACGCGCCCCGCGCAGCGGCAATGCTCGAAAAATTGCAGGCGCCACTCTACCCCGCGACTTGGCGCGGGGCAAGCCGCGCAAGTACGCGGTGTCTGCCGTGCGCATCGCCGCACGCCGGCGACTTTCCACATTTGTGCGGGACAGGACTGTGGACCGATTGTGGAAAGCACGCGGAAAAGCACGCTAACCCATTGATCGCAAAGGAAGGCGTGTGGTCTGCCTGTTTTTTGTGCAGGCTTCGGCGCAACGGTTGCCAGCACCTGTTCCGACCGCTTCCGACCGCATTGGATGGGCGTGGCGACGACTTTCCACACAGACGCGGGACAGGATTGTGGATCGGTTGTGGAAAGTTATCGGAAAAGCGTGCTAAGTCCTTGATCGGAAAGGGGGAAGCGAGGTCTGCCTAAAAAATGTGCAGTTTAGGTGTGACTCCGGTCCGGCAGTCGATCCGGTAACCCCGTCACTTTCCACATCTGTTCAGGACAGTACTGTGGACGCATTGTGGATAAGCACGGGAGAAGCAACGTAAACCGTTGATTCGATTGGCCCTGCTACTGGCTGCCCAAAAAATAGGCATTTGCGGTGCCACGGCCCCTCGTGACGTGGTGAGGACATTTCGCGGGGCCGACATTGCTGCAGCTTGAGTCGTGACGCTATCGCCGCGATTATCCACAGGATTGACGCTTGACAAATCATTTATCCAAAGCTTCTGTGGATAACTTTGTGAACAAGCCAAGGGGCCTTTCGGTAAGTCGTTGACGCGTAAGGTTTTCTCTTACATTGCCTGTTTTTTGCGCCGTCCAAAAAATCATAAGAATCAAAGGCTTGCACCAGAACATGCGGATTGCGGCCAGGCGCGCGTGAAGGGGGAGGTGCCCCTTGACATTGCCGGTATGCTGTGGACATGTCCATCCCAGGCCGCGTGCGCGGCTGCGAACCATGCCAGACAACGAGAACTTTCCGCGCGCGATGCCGTCTCAGCCGCCCACGCGCACCCGTGATGTGATCCAGGTCAGTGAACTGAATCACGCCATCGCCGGCGTGCTCGAACGCAGCTTTCCACTCGCCTGGGTCCGGGGAGAGATCTCGAATTTCACGCGGGCGGCCAGTGGGCATTGGTATTTCTCGCTCAAGGACGCACGCGCGCAGATTCGTTGTGTGATGTTTCGCGGGCGTAATCAGCATGTCGACTTTTCGCCACGCGAAGGGGAGGCTGTCGAGGTGCGCGCGCTGGTGTCGATGTATGAGGCGCGTGGTGAACTGCAACTCGGCGTCGAAGCCATGCGTCGTGCCGGGCTCGGGAATCTCTACGAGGCGTTCTTGCGGCTCAAGGAAAAACTGGCGCAGGCAGGTCTGTTCGATACTGAGCGGAAACGCCCCATTCCGGATCATCCGCGTGTGATCGGCGTGGTGACCTCGCTGCAGGCCGCTGCGATGCGCGACGTGTTGACCACGTTGCAACGCCGCGCCCCGCATGTGCCGGTGATCGTCTATCCGGTGCCAGTCCAGGGGGCGGGCGCTGCGGAAAAAATCGCCGCGATGCTCGACACCGCCAGCGCGAGGCGCGAATGCGACGTGCTGATCCTCTGCCGGGGCGGCGGCAGCATCGAAGACCTCTGGTCGTTCAATGAGGAAGTGGTGGCGCATGCCATCGCGCGGTGTGCCGTGCCCGTGGTCTCCGGTGTCGGTCACGAAACCGATTTCACGATTGCCGATTTCGTGGCCGACGTGCGCGCGCCGACGCCAACCGGCGCGGCGGAACTGGTGAGCCCCGACCGCGCGCATCTGCTTCAGGCCACGCGCCGTGCCCGTGATGCGCTGGCGCAGGCAATGGACCGGCAACTCGAGCGTCGCGCGCAGCATCTGGAATGGCTCGGACGCAGGTTGCGCAGCCCGCAGGCGCAGTTGCAGGAGCGTCGCGCCCAGGTCGACAATCTGGCCCGGCACATGCGCTCGGCACTGCGCGATACGGTGGCCGTACAGCGCCACCGCGTGGACGTGCTGGCAATGCGCTGGCGTGCCTGCAAGCCCGACATTGGTGCGGCGCAGGCGGAGCTGGGCCGCCTGGCGGCACGCATGGCAGCTGCGGCCGCACGGCGGCATGAGCGCGAGACGGCACGCTTGGCGCGTGCGTCGGGCGCGCTGGAACTGCTGGCGCCCCAACGAACGCTTGAGCGTGGCTATGCGGTGTTGCTTGACAATCGTGGCCGCGCCCTGCGGTCGCCGGTCGAGTTGCGTGCAGGCAGCATTGTCGAAGCACATCTGGCGGACGGGGTTGCCGACATCGAAATCGCCGGTGTGCAGGCCAAGCTGGCGAGCTTCTGACAACCTCCCCCGGCCCTGTGCCGGGGAAACTAACATGAGGGCAGGGGGCTTTCCGACGTCGTTTGCGCGGGTCTGGCAAGTCACCTACAATCGGCAGTTCTCCCCACCACAAACCGCAGAGACAGAACAATGGAACACAAGCTCCCTTCTCTCCCGTACGCGCATGATGCCCTCGCTCCGCATATCTCCAAGGAGACCCTGGAGTTCCATCATGACAAGCATCACCAGACCTACGTCACGAACCTGAACAACCTGATCAAGGGCACCGAGTTCGAGAGCGCATCGCTGGAAGAGATCGTCAAGAAGTCGTCCGGCGGCATCTTCAACAACGCCGCCCAAGTGTGGAACCACACGTTCTACTGGGAATCGATGAAGCCGAACGGCGGTGGCCAGCCGACCGGCGCCCTGGCTGACGCGATCAACGCCAAGTGGGGTTCGTTCGACAAGTTCAAGGAAGAATTCACGAAGGTGGCAGTGGGCACGTTCGGTTCGGGCTGGGCCTGGCTGGTCAAGAAGGCCGACGGCTCGCTGGACCTGGTGTCGACCTCCAACGCCGCCACCCCGCTGACCACCGACGCCAAGCCGCTGCTGACCTGCGACGTGTGGGAACACGCCTACTACATCGACTACCGCAATGCTCGTCCGAAGTACGTCGAGGCATTCTGGAACGTCGTGAGCTGGGACTTCGCGTCGAAGAACTTCGCCTGAGCGAATTCGGCAAGTCGAAGCTGAGTAACAAGGCCCTCCTTAGCGAGGGCCTTGTTTCTTTGGGGCGAGGGTGATGAACGGAGGCCAGTTCGTCGTGTTTGGTACAGGGTGAATTGCCGCATAATCCACTCTGTTCCCGAACGGTCTTCACCCACTGCCATGCCCACGCCTACCAAGCCCACGACCCGGTCCGCTACCGCATCCCGCGCCAGGTCGGCCAAGCGAGGCGCCGACGAGGTGGTACGTCCTCCGTTGCAGTCGCGTAGCGAAAAGAGCCTGGAGAAGATGGTGGCGGCCTGCCGCGCACTGGCCGAGGAGCGCGGCAATCTCGACGACATTTCGTTGAACGAGACCGTTGCCAGGGCGGGCACGTCGATTGGCGCGTTCTATGGGCGTTTCAAGGACAAGGAGGCCTTTCTCGGCTATGTGCTCGAAGTGGCGTTGCGCGAGGCGGAGGACGTCATGCAACGCTCGATCGACGAGGAGCCTGTCTGGCAGACGGGCCCCGCGCAGGCAATCGTCCAGCGCATCATCGGCAGCTACGTCAGCCAGTTTCGGCTGAATCGTGGTTTGTTCAGGGGATTCCTGCGGCACTACTCGGCGCGTGACGCGCGCGACAACCCGATGCGCGATGCCAACCGGCGGATCTACGGGCTGGTCGTGCCGTCGCTCGCGGCGCAGTTGGGCGATCGGCCCAAGGACACAGCGGAGTTCGAAGTCCGCGCCGCGCTGCAGTTCATGGTGGGCACGCTCGCCAACATCCTGCTCAACGATCCGGGGCCGCTGCATCTCGATGACGATGCTCTGGCGCTCCACCTGGATCGCATGATGGTCCGCTATCTCGGATTGCCTGAGGCAGTCGCGCCTGTCGCCTCCGCGACGCCTCGCCGCAGCAAGCGCTAGCCTCCGGTCATCGCGCGTCTCGCGTTAGGCGTTTCTCGAGCGAAACCCTATCAGTATTTGCCCTCTGCTGTCTGAACCGAAAAATAGCACTACCGTTCGTAATCCGGTCGGATGGCACATGCCTTCCGGCGCGCCCCCGGTGCGCGCGCGAGCACGCAAGGAGACCACGAATATGGCAGAAGCGTTGACATCGTCACGAGGCAATGTGTTGCCGCAAGAGGCTGAGGAAAGCGGCCCGTCCAATGTCTACCAGCCACGCAAGGCATGGACCATCGCCATCTGGCTGACTGCCTTCTCCGCCATCAACTTCCTCGACAAGGTCGTGCTGGGCATGTTGGCCGTGCCGATCATGGAGGATTTTCATCTGACGCCCACGAGCTTCGGCGTGATCGCCGGCAGCTTCTTCTGGCTGTTCTCGCTGTCAGCGGTCGTGGTCGGCTTTATCGGCAACCGGGTGGCTTCGCGATGGATCCTGCTGTGCATGGCGTTCATCTGGTCGGTGGTCCAGCTTCCGGTCGCCTTCGCGACGAAGTCATGGGTGCTGCTGGCCTCGCGGGTGGCGCTGGGCGCTGGCGAGGGACCGAGCTTTCCGGTTTCGGCACATGCCTTGTTCAAGTGGTTCCCGCATGACAAGCGCAATCTGCCGGTGACGCTGATCAACCAGGGCGCGGTCATTGGGCTGCTGCTGGCGGGCCTGCTTGTGCCCTATGTTTCGCACAACTGGGGATGGCGCACCAACTTCATCATGCTGGCGATTGCGTCGGCGGTGTGGGGGCTGGGCTGGCTTTGTTTCGGCCGCGAGGGCACGCTGAGCTCGGCCGCCGCCGATGACGGGGCCCCGCGCGCTGATACCTTGCCGCGACGTGTGCCTTACCGCAAGCTGCTGACCGACCCCACGATCCTGTCTGCCTGTTTCGTCGGCTTCACAGCGTACTGGAGCCTTGCGCTGGTGCTGACCTGGATTCCTTCATATCTGGAGCAGGCGCTCGGCTTCGATCGCATCAGCGCGGGCAAAGTGTTCGCCCTGCAGGTTGCCGCGGGCATCCCCATCAGCATGACGCTGAGCTGGCTCTCGCAGCGCATGTTGCAGCGTGGCGCATCCACGCGTGTGGCCCGCGTGCTGTTCGGCGCCGTTTGCGTCGGCGTGGGCGGGCTGGGCCTGCTGGTGCCTGCGTTCGTGCCGATGCCGACGCCTTATCGGCTGGTATTGCTCACCGCTGCCGCCACGCTGCCGAACATGGTGTTCTCGTTCGGCCCGGCGATCCTGGCCGAGATTACGCCCGACGCGCAGCGCAGCGCCATCGTCGCGCTCAATGTCGCGATTTCCACCTGTGCGGGCGCCATCGCGCCGATCACGATGGGATGGTTCGTGCAGGCGCATCCGGGTGACCTTGCCCATGGATACGAACTTGGCTTTGCACTGGGCGGCGCGGTGATGCTGACGGGATTCGTGATGAGCTGGCTGGGTCAGCATCCCGAGCGCTCGCTGCGACGGCTGCAAGGCTAACGAGCAGAGGCCGGCTTGCCGGCGAATCTCTGGCACGAAAAAAAACCCGGCAAATACTTGCCGGGTTTTTTCACTTGCACGGACTCAGTGCGCGCTGTCGCTGGCCTGCTTGATGGTGTCCATCACATGGCGGCGCGCGTCGAATTCCTCGGCCACCTTGTGATCGTTGGCGAACTGGGCCTCGACGTCGACGTTGGCGAACTCGATCGCTCCCATGGCGGCAAACGCGTCCTGCACGCGCTGGCTCCACAGGCCGATGTCCTTGACCGTCGGCACGATCCGGCTGAACAGGCGCTGGCGGAACAGCCGCATGGTTTCCGAATCGCGTACCGCCTGCGCGCATTCGTCCTCGGGCAGGCCCAGCCGGCCCCAGACTTCTTTCTGGTCGAAGCGCTCGCGCATCAACTGGCAGGCTTCGATCACGAAGTCCTCGCGTTCGCGTTGTTCGGCCTCCGTCAGTTGTGGATAGTAGCCGCGCAGCGCGGTGCGGCCGAAGGCGACGTGGCGCGACTCGTCCTGCATCACGTAGGCATTGATCGAAGCGGCCAGCGGGTTCTTCGCGAAGTCGCGAATGCGCTGGAAGGCGGCGAGCGCCAGCCCTTCCACCAGCACCTGCATCCCGAGGTAGCAGAAGTCCCAGCGCGAATCGGTCAGCGTGGTTTCCAGCAGCGACTTCAGGCCGGGCGTGATGGGGTAGAGCAGGCCGACCTTCTCGTGCAGCAGACGCGAATAGGCCTCGACGTGGCGGGCTTCGTCCATCGTCTGCGTGGCTGCGTAGAACTTGGCATCCATGCCAGGCACCATCTGCACGATGCGCGCGGAGACCATCAATGCGCCCTGTTCGCCATGCAGGAACTGCGACAGCGAATGTGCCTGCTGGTGGCGGCGTACCTCGATGCGGTCGTTATGGCCCAGTTTGTCCCACAGCTTGGTGCCGTAGATCGGGATCATGCGGTCATCGAGTTCCTGCGGGTTCTCCGGGTCCAGTTCCTGGGACCAGTCGATCCGGTCGCTCGCGTTCCACTGCTGTTTCTTGCTCGTCTCGTAGAGCTGCAGCAGCTTGGACGACCCATTGTCGTATTCCCAGTTGAACTCTGTCGCTACCTGGCTGCCGACGGACCAGCCGGTCTGGTCCACAGGCAGGGTGTAACGGTGCATCGATGTCATGACGTCTCCTTTGGCTTGCCTTGGGGTTTGGCCGATCATCGTGACCTGCTGCGCCGGAGCCGGGAAGATCGGCCTTGTTCTTGCGGGGGCTTCCGACTATAAACAGAAGAATAATTCTGTTTCTGATTAATGCAAGGACCCGATACAGGTTCCGCAGAACGAGGAGACGCGGATGCAGTTCCATCGCCTGACCGTTGCCGATGTGGTTGCGGAGACCGAAGACGCACGTTCGTTCGCGCTTGCGATACCCGAGCCGCTGCGCGGCGCGTTTCGATATCGTGCGGGGCAGCATTTGACCTTCCGGGTGGACGTCGGCGGGGAAACCCTGATGCGCAGCTACTCGCTGTCCAGTGCGCCGGAGTCCCTTGGGCTACCGGTGGTGACGGTAAAGCGGGTCGCGCAAGGCAGGGTGTCCAACTGGTTCCACGCGAACGTGGGCCCCGGCAGCGTGCTGGACGTGAGCGAGCCCACCGGGCGCTTCGTGTGTGACGATGGCGCGGCGCCGCTGGTGTTCTGCGCGGCGGGTAGTGGCATCACGCCAGTCCTGTCGATGATTCGCTCCGCACTAGCCACCACCGCGCGCCACATCACGCTCTTCTATGCGAATCGTGATGCCGCGAGCGTCATCTTTGGGCAGGCCATCGCCAGGCTGGTGGCGGATCATCCGGAACGGCTCACTGTCCGGTGGCACTACGATGACGAGCACGGCATCCCCGACGCGCAGACCCTCGGACAAATGCTGCGGCGCAATGCGGACTTCCACCTTTATCTTTGCGGTCCCGCGCCGTTCATGGCCATGATTCAGCAGGCCGCGGGCGAAGCCGGCGTGGCGGGTGGGCGTGTGCACCTGGAGCGTTTCGACGCCGCGCCCGTGGTCGCCAGCGCCGCGGTTACCGCCACGGCAGCGATGACCTCATGCGATGCGCGCGTGACGATGAAGGGCGAACAGCATACGGTGCGGGTGGAGGGCGGCCAGTCGCTGCTGCAGGCCATGCTGGAGGCCGGGCTCGATGTGCCATACGCGTGCGAGGAAGGCTACTGCGGATCGTGCGCCGCAAAATGCCTCGATGGCGAAGTCGCCCATGCGCACAACGACGTGTTCAGCCCTGACGAACTCGCCGCTGGTTGGATACTGGCGTGCCAGGCTCGTCCGCGTCACGATCGTCCATTGATCATCACCTACGACGTATGAATCCGACCATTCCGATGCAGACCGTGGAAGGTTTGCGCGCGCCGCGCCAGGAGCGCAGCGAGGCCTCCCTGCGAGCCATGCTTGCGGCGGGGCGAGGGTTGATCAACGCATCCGGCAGCCTGACCGGCTTCTCGCTGGCCGAACTGACCCAGGCGGCCTCCACGTCGGTGGGCGCGTTCTACACGCGCTTTCGCGACAAGGAGACCTTTTGTGCGCTGGTGCTCGAGGATATGCTGACAGAACTCCGGGCCGGGCTCGATGCGCAAATGGCGCAAGATCCGGTCTGGCATGACGGACCGGCTGATGCCATCTGCGCACGCATCATCGCGTTCTACGTTGCCACCTTTCGCTCATATGCCGGTGTGTTCGCAGCCTACCTGCGACATGCCGCCAGTGGTGGACCGTTATGGGGGCCTATTCGCGATGCCAACCAGCGCATTCTCGATGTCATGGTGCCCTGCCTGTCCGGCCATCTGAGCGCGGAAGGGCGCGACTGGGCCGAGGATGAGATCCGGATGGCGATCCGGTTGGTGGTCAGTACCCTTACGAGCATCGCGCTGGAAGTGCCGCATGGCATCGGCATGGAGGACGCGGCGCTCGAGCCTCGCCTTGCCGCGATGCTGCAACGCTATCTGGCCGGGCCGCCGCACGTCCCGGCTCCGTGAAGCAAGTTGATTCAACCAAGGAGACACAGAAGATGAAAGCCGCAGTGATGGAAAAAGCAGGCGCGCCGCTCGTGATCCATGACGTTGCCATTGCCGAACCGGGTCCGCGCGAGGTGCGGGTGCGAACGGCGGCCGTGGGGTTGTGCCATAGTGATCTTCACATGATGCAGGGCACCTATCCGCTACCACTGCCCGCCGTGCTTGGGCACGAGGTGTCGGGCGTGGTGGAGGCCGTTGGCACGCAGGTATCCGGACTGAAGGCGGGCGATCATGTGGTGGGCTGCCTGTCGGTCTATTGCGGCCACTGCTCGGTATGCGCGTCGGGCCATCAGGTGCTGTGCCAGAACCCGGAGGTGAAGCTTCCGCCCGGCAAGGCCAACCGTCTGCGCCTGGCGGGGAATCCGCTCAGCCAGGTGTTCAATCTCTCCGGTTTCGCCGAAGAGATCCTCGTGCACGAGAACGCGCTGGTGAAGATTCGCGACGATATGCCGCTCGATCGCGCGGCGCTGCTCGGCTGCGCGGTCATCACCGGCACTGGCGCGGTCTTCCATAGCGCGAAGGTGCCGCCGGGCAGCACCGTGGTGGTGGTCGGCTGCGGCGGTGTCGGGCTGTCCGTGATCAACGGCGCGGTGATTGCCGGCGCGTCGCGTGTGATCGCCGTGGACATGCTGCCTGCCAAGCTGGAACTGGCTCGCAAGTTCGGGGCGACCGACGTTGTCAATGCGGGCGATGGGGATCCGGTCGCGCAGGTGATGCAACTGACCGGCGGCGGTGCCGAATTCGCTTTCGAATGCATCGGCTTGAAGCAGACCGCCGAGCAGTGCTACGCGATGCTGGCCCCCGGTGGCACGGCGACGGTGATCGGCCTGTTCCGTCCGGATGCGAGGATCGAACTGCCCGCACTCGACTTCCTGAAAGAGAAGCGCATCCAGGGCTCGTTCATGGGTTCGAACCGCCTGAGTCTGGATATCCCTCGACTGGTCGAGTTGTACATGCAGGGCAAGCTGCTGCTCGACGATCTGATTTCGCAGCGGATCTCGCTGGAGGATATCAATGAGGGGTTCATCGCCATGCAGTCGGGAAGCGTGGCGCGAAGCGTGATCACATTCCCTGGGGTAGGCGGGTTGTAAGACGCCGCCAATCTGCCGCGCGCCATGCCGGATGCGGCGTGGCGCGCGGTGTCGCGACTGCTACAGCTATTGCGCGGTCCAGCCGCCGTCCATGGCCCAGGCCGCGCCGCGCACCTGATCGCCGAACGGCGAACAGAGCATCAGCACCAGATTGCCCAACTGCTCCGGCGTGACGAACTGCCCCGAGGGCTGCTTGTCCGACAGCAGCCGTGCCCGGGCCGCTTCCATCGAAATACCGTCTCGCTTCGCGATCGCATCGATTTGCGCCGCTACCAGCGGCGTCAGCACGAAGCCGGGACAGATCGCGTTGCAGGTGATGCCGGTACCGGCCGTTTCCAGCGCGGTGACCTTGGTCAGCCCGACGAGACCATGCTTGGCTGCCACGTAGGCGGACTTGCCGGCCGAGCCGACAAGCCCGTGCACCGACGCGATATTGACGATACGACCCCAGTTACGGGCCCGCATCGCGGGAATCACGTGCCGCGTCGTGTGGAAGCTCGACGTCAGGTTGATGGCCAGGATGTCGTCCCACTTCTGCGCGGGAAAGTCCTCCACCTGCGCCACATGCTGGATACCAGCGTTGTTGACCAGCACGTCCACGGTGCCAAAGCGTTCCCGTGCCATGGCGATCATCGCTTCGATCTCATCGGGCTTGCGCATGTCCGCCGGGTGATGGGCCGATTGCGCGCCAGTTGCCGCGATTGTGGCGAGCGCCGCGTCGACATCGCCGAAGCCGTTCAGCACGATGTTCGCGCCAGCGCGGCCCAACGCTTCGGCGATACCCAGTCCGATGCCGCTGGTGGAGCCGGTGACCAGCGCGGTCTTGCCTTGCAGATTGACCATTGCCGCTCCTTAGACCAGACCGGTGGCGTAGAACACGAAGATGACGAAGAACACCGCCATCGTCTTGATCATCGTGATCGCGAAGATGTCGCGATACGACTGGCGATGCGTCAGGCCGGTGACCGCCAGCAGTGTGATCACCGCGCCGTTATGCGGCAGCGTGTCCATGCCGCCGCTGGCCATCGACACCACGCGGTGCAGGACTTCCAGCGGAATCTGGGCGGCGTGCGCGCCCTGGATGAAGACGTCCGACATGGCGGCCAGCGCGATGCTCATGCCGCCCGACGCCGACCCCGTGATACCCGCCAGCGTGCTGACCGACACCGCCGCATTGACCAGCGGATTGGGAATGCTGCGCAGCGCATCGCTCACCACCAGGAAGCCAGGCAGCGCGGCGATCACGCCGCCGAAGCCGTATTCCGATGCGGTGTTCATCGAGGCCAGCAGCGCGCCCGACACGGCGCTCTTGGTACCTTCGGCAAAGCGCGAACGCACCGCGCCGAATGCCGTCACGAGCACCACTACGATGCCGAGCAGCAGCGCGGCTTCCACGGCCCAGATTGCGGTCACGCTGGCGATCTTGGTTTCCACCGGCTTGGCCAGGCCGGGCAGCGACACGCTGTTGGCCTCGCCATACCAGAGCGGAATCATGCGCGTGAGCCAGAAGTTGGACACACCCACCACGATCAGCGGCAGGATGGCCAGCAGCGGCGGCGGCAGCTTGCCGCCTTCCACACGTTGCGGTTCGTTCAGCAGGTTGGTGCCGTAGCCCTCGCCATTGGCGGCGGCCACGCGACGGCGCCACTCAAGGTACGACAGGCCAACGATGATGATGAACAGCGAGCCCGCCACGCCCAGCACGGGTGCGGCCCACGACGTGGTCTTGAAGAACGTGGTCGGGATGATGTTCTGGATCTGCGGCGTGCCCGGCAGCGAATCCATCGTGAACGAGAACGCGCCCAGTGCGATGGCGCCCGGCATCAGGCGCTTCGGGATATTGCTCTGGCGATAGAGTTCGGCGGCGAACGGGTAGACCGCGAACACCACCACGAACAGCGACACGCCGCCGTAGGTCAGCAGCGCGCAGACCGCCACGATCACGGCATTGGCGCGCGAGCGGCCGATATAGCGGATCGCCGCGGCGACGATCGACTCGGAGAAGCCAGAAAGCTCGATGACCTTGCCGAACACGGCGCCCAGCATGAACACCGGGAAGTAGAGCTTCACGAAGCCGACCATCTTCTCCATGAAGATGCCGGTAAATACGGGAGCGACGGCTGACGGGTCGGTCAGCAGCACTGCGCCTAGCGCGGCGATCGGTGCGAACAGGATGACGCTGTAGCCGCGATAGGCGGCGAACATCAGGAACGCCAGGGCGGCGAGCACGATGACGAAAGACATGAGGTCTCCGAAGACTTGTTATTGGATACCCCCTGGATGTGGCGCAAGGGGCAACTTTTGGGGGCCGCTTGTTCAGCACGTTCCATGCCCAGCAGATAAGTTATCTATACGTCATATATATGACGGTTTGATGGAAAATGTCTCCCGATGGAGATGTCGGGTTCTCCCGGGAGACCTTTGAGTCTCTGATATGAGACACTTCGCGTCTCCAAATCGAGAATCGAAAACGGGAACATGCACAAGATCGCCGAACCGGGCGGCGCGCTGCTGCTCGACTACGACGATGTCGCACGGCGGGCCATGGAGTCGCTTTTCCGCACCTTCGAGAATTTTAGCGAGGGGACTTTCGTCGTGGACGACCAGGCGCGCGTGGTGTGGATCAACAAGCGCTACGCGGCGCGTTTTGGCTTCAGCAATCCGCAGGATGCGATCGGGCTCGATTGCGAGCAGGTGATTCCGCACAGCCTGATGCGCGAGGTCGTAACAACCGGCAAGCCGATCCTGTTGGACATCCTGGAGACAGGGCGCGAGCCGATGATCGTCACGCGCCTGCCGATCAAGGACGACGAGGGTCGGACCATCGGCGGTGTGGGCTTCGCATTGTTCGACGAGCTCAAGGCTCTCACGCCGATCTATGCCCACTACGCGCGGGTGCAGGCCGAACTGGCTGCCGCGCGGCGATCGCTGGATCAGGCGCGCCGCGCCAAGTACACGTTCGCGAGCTTCGTTGGCACCAGCCGGGCGGCGCAGGAGGTCAAGCGTCAGGCGCGCCGGGCGGCCCAGGTGGAATCGCCGGTGCTGCTGCTCGGCGAGACCGGCACCGGCAAGGAACTGCTGGCGCACGGCATTCACGCTGGCTCGGCGCGTGCCGAAAAGCCGCTCGTGACCGTCAATGTCTCGGCGATTCCCGACACGTTGCTCGAAGTGGAGTTCTTTGGCGCCGCGCCGGGCGCCTATACCGGTGTCGACCGCAAGGGCCGCGTTGGCAAGTTCGAGCTGGCCGATGGCGGCACGCTGTTTCTCGATGAAATCGGCGACATGCCGCTCGCGCTGCAGAGCAAGTTGCTGCGCGCGCTCCAGGATCGCGAATTCGAACCGCTTGGCTCCAACCGGATCGTGCGATCCGATGTGCGCATCATTGCCGCCACGTCCGCCGACCTGCCGGGGCTGGTGGCGGCAGGCAGGTTCCGCCCGGACCTCTACTACCGGCTCAACGTGCTGACCATCGAACTGCCGCCGCTGCGGGAGCGACTGGGCGATCTGGTGCCGATGGCCTACGCAATGATCGAGGAACTCTGCATCAAGGCTGCCCGGCAGCCGATGGGGCTGGGCGCGGACGCATTGAAGCTCCTCGGCGAGTACGGCTGGCCGGGCAACGTACGCGAACTGCGCAATGTGCTGGAGCGTGTGGTGATGCTGTGCGACGAGGATGCGATCGACGCCGCGACACTGGCGCCGCTGCTTGGGCTGGGGCGCGTGCCGTCCGCCATCCATGCGGGCCCTCAATCGGCACCAGAATCCGCACCCCATCCGACGACAGTGATTCCGGAGACACCCGTGCCGCCGGAGGTGGCAGCAGACGTGGCCATCGCCCACGTCCCCGGCGTTCAGACCGCGGTGCCCGCGCAATCCTATGCCGACGCCATGGCGCAGTTCGAAGCGGCCTTCCTGCATCAGGCGCTGGACGCCTGCGGAGGCCGTGTAGCCGAGGCCGCCGCCCGCATCGGGCTCAGCCGCGCGGCGTTCTACAAGAAGCTGGCGGCCGGAAAGGCCAGGTAGTTCGGGGACGTCACGGCGCCATGCTAACGTCGCGCGTCACACAGTTATTTCGATCCACGGGAGTCTTCATGCAATCGGGCATTGTCGAGTCGGGCTACGGGTCAGATCCGGTCGGTCTGGTCAGCGGTTTCTTGTTCGAGCCGGGGCAGCCCTTGCGGGAGATCGACTCGACAGGCGCGGCGGCCTGGCTGCATCAGCACGGCAATGCCGCGCCGACCACGGCACGCCACGACCAGCCGTTTCTCTGGCTTCACTTCAACCTGTCCCACAGCGCCTGCGAGCGCTGGATGAAAGGCCAGCTCGGCCTGCCAGAAGACTTCTTCGAAGCGCTGCGGCAGGGCTCGCATTCGACACGTATCGAGCGTCAGGACGATGCGTTGCTGGCCGTGGTCAACGATGTGATCTACAACTTCGGCGTCGTCTCCACCGACATTTCCACGCTGTGGGCCCATGCCGATCACCGGCTGCTGGTGACGGCCCGCGCACGGCCGCTGCGTTCGGTGGACCGCCTGCGCGCCGCGGTGCGCAGGGGCGAGCCATTCCGCTCGCCGCTGGATCTGGTGGTGCACCTGCTGCGCGATCAGGCCGACGTGCTCGTGCAGATCGTGCGCGAGACCGGTATCAATGTCGACCAGATCGAGGACCAGTTGCTGTCCCAGCGGCTGCACTCGAACCGCGCGGACCTGGGCGCGATGCGTCGTGGTCTGGTGCGACTGCAGCGCCTGCTGGCGCCGGAGCCCGGCGCGTTGTTCCGTCTGCTGAACCGTCCGCCGGCGTGGCTGCTCGAAGGGGATTTACGCGAGTTGCGCGAGTCGACCGAAGAGTTCTCGCTGGTGCTGAACGACCTTGCCGCGCTGGTGGAGCGGATCAAGCTGCTGCAGGAAGAGATCGCCGCCAAGCTCAACGAACAGACCAACCGCACGCTGTTCACGCTGACGCTGGTTACCGTGCTGGCGCTGCCGATCAACATCGTGGCCGGCTTCTTCGGCATGAACGTGGGCGGGATTCCTCTGGCGGATCATCCGCACGGCTTCTGGGTGCTTGTGGTGCTGGTGGCCAGCTTCACGGTGCTGGCCGGGCGCTGGGCATTCCGCAAGCAGGCCGAGTAGGCTGGCAGTCGATTCATGCAAGTGCCACACTGAAAGCGTACGATTTCCGGCGCACAGCCGTACGTCAGTCCGGCGTACGTGATGGAGGAAAGCCATGGATTACAACGACGAGGCGCTGATCCGCCGCATCCACCAGGAAGTGGCGGATTACTATGACGAAGAGCTCGAACTCGAGCTCGAAGATCGTGACCCGGGACTGATCCAGCGTGTGCTGGATGGCGATATTGGTGGCCCGGGGGACAACAGCAACCTCAACGGCGACGATGTCGAGCGCGCCGAACGCCATCGCTATTTCCGCGAACTGTTCCGCCTGCAGGGCGAACTGGTCAAGCTGCAGAGCTGGGTGGTCGAAACCGGCCACAAGGTCGTCATCCTCTTCGAAGGGCGCGATGCGGCGGGCAAGGGTGGTGTGATCAAGCGGATCACGCAACGCCTCAATCCGCGTGTCTGCCGCGTGGCCGCGCTGCCGGCGCCGAACGATCGCGAGCGCACGCAGTGGTACTTCCAGCGTTACGTGTCGCATCTGCCGGCTGCCGGCGAAATGGTGCTGTTCGACCGTAGCTGGTACAACCGCGCGGGCGTCGAGCGCGTGATGGGTTTCTGCACCGACGAGCAGTATGAGGAGTTCTTCCGCTCGGTGCCTGAGTTCGAGCGCATGCTCGTGCGCTCTGGTATCCAGGTCATCAAGTACTGGTTCTCGATCACGGACGACGAGCAGCATCTGCGCTTCCTGAGCCGGATCCACGATCCGCTCAAGCAGTGGAAGCTGAGCCCGATGGATCTGGAGTCACGCCGTCGCTGGGAAGAGTACACGCGCGCCAAGGAAGTGATGCTCGAGCGCACGCACATCGACGAGGCGCCGTGGTGGGTGGTGCAGGCGGTCGACAAGAAGCGCGCGCGCCTGAACTGCATTCATCACTTGTTGCAGCAGATGCCGTACGTGGAGCCGCAACAGCAGAGCGTCCTCCTGCCGGAGCGGGAGCGTCATGCCGATTACGTGCGGCATCCCGTGCCGGGCAACATGATCGTGCCGGAAATCTACTGACACCGGACGCCGCGCCCGGACTCCCGGCCGCGGCGCTCCCGAGATGACCGATACCCTGCGTTATCGCAAATCTTGCGCTGCACCGGGGTGATTCGGGTCTCAAGCGCAGCCATGGGCGCGTCGATATCCAAGGGTGACCCCGGGGACGACGCGCAAGGGCGCGTCGGCATCACTGGGGACCGTCTACTTTTCCTCGGGAGTCCCCTTGATGCGTCAAAACCTGGCACGCGCGTCCGCGTGCGTACGACCCTTTCCGCGTGTTTCTGGCTGGGCCGGGTTGGCAGCGATGAGTGTGCTGGCGCTGGCAGCCTGTGGCGGCGGTGGCGATGGTGGGTCTGGCACCACCGCCACGCCCTCTACCGCCACTACCACCACCACCACCACCACCACCACACCCCCCGCTGCGCCTGCGCCGTTGCTGGTCACCGGCCTTGACCCGTCGTGCAGCGGCTGCGGCGCAGCCTCCGCCAGCAGCTATGCGGGAGCCGGCACCGGTATCTGGGGTCGCGCTCCGGGTAGCAGTGACATGGACGTCCAGTACGCCATCTCCGGCGTGGCCGGACGGTCAATCTCGCTGATGCTGACCAATCTGTCGAACACGCTGGTCGCCATGCCGGCCTCGGTCTCGTCGAGTGTGGCGGCGGACATGCTATCGCCCCAGGCGTTGAGCGCGGTCTCGGACGCCGAAGCCACACAGCGCGCCATCGGCGAGTACAACCGCGCGGGCTGGGTGGACACCCTGCAGAACGGGCCGGAGCCACGGCTGAGCACAATGGGAGTGTCGGCGCCGCTATCCGCGACGGTCGGTCTGGCTGTGGGGGCGCAGAAGAGCTGGTATCACACTGACAAGACCACGCGTCCGGCCACGTTGCGCACGCAGGTGACGGCCCCGGGCAATGTGCGAGTCAACTTCTGGGTCGAGGACGCCGAGTTCACTGCCGGAAACATCACGCAGGCGATGGTCGACGGTCTGGCCGCCGCGTTCGCGAACAGCGGTGGCATCTACGACAAGCTCGTCAATATCGGCGGCCCGGTCTGGGGACCCAACAGCTACGGCGGCACCATGTTGCCCGACGGCCAGCCGCTGGACATCGTCATTCTCAATTTCAACCGCGACGGCCAGCCGTTCGGTACGGTCGGCTACTTCTGGAGCATGCACAACTTCCTGAAGAGCAGCGCACAGAACAGCAACGAGGCGATCTCGCTCTACCTGGACAGCGAGACCCTGTCTCTCGGCGGCGCGTCCGGTCTGCAATCGGTCAAGACGGTCATGGCGCACGAAGGCACGCACATGCAGAACTTCTATCGCCGCCAGGTCAGCATGGGGGCTGCGTACGCCTACGATACCTGGCTCGAGGAAATGACGGCGATGCAGATGGAGGACTTCCAGAGTCACGATATCGATCCGACGTACAACCCCATCCGCGATCTGCGCCTGCCGGACTTCTATCGCTATGGCGCCTATAACTGCAACGTGCTGCAGTTCACGGGATTTGGCGCGTCGTGCGAAAGCTATTCGGTGTCCGGCAGCCTTGGAGGCTTCCTCAATCGCCAGCTAGGCCTGGCGTTCTACAAGGATCTGCTGACGCGCGCCACGACGGGTTCTAAGACCGTGCTCGATCAGGCGATTCGCGCGGCACAACCGGGCTGGACGTTTGAACAGGCCCTGCTGAACTGGAAGGTGACCACGACCGCTGCGCTGCCGGCTGCGTCGGCGCCCGCCGGCTTTGGCTACCCGGGCCGGACGGATGGCGTGTATGTGCTGCCACAGATCGATCCGTCGCTGCCGGCGTATGCGGCGCTGCGAAAACTGCCGGCCATCGCCCCGATCTTCCTGCAGGGCTATGGCACTTACGCGGCTGCGCGTAGCGACAGCAACGGCGTGTACAGCGACAAGGTGCGCGTGCCGGCGGGTGCGGCGCTGTCGGTCGTGGTGTATTGATTCGGGAGTCAGGCGCGTCAGGCGCGTGGATGGGATTTCCCCGCCACGCGCCTACGGCAGCATTCCCGGGAACGCTTCCTCGAATGACTGCACCAGTCCGGTCATCTCGCCATCGTAGCCGGGCAGCGCATTGACGCGCTCCCGGAAACTCCCGCTCTTCATCGCGTTCACCGCTCCCGTCAGCGCCGGGTTCTGCAGCGCCTTCGTCTCGATGGCGAAGAAGTAGCGCTCCTTGAGCACCGGCACGAACTCCAGCCCGAAGCGGCGCGCGGCCGTCTCCACGCCGAAACCCACATCGGCCATGCCGCTGCCGATATATGCGGCCACCGCGGCGTGGGTGAACTCGCCGTTGTTGAAGCCTTCGATGCGGCTGCTGTCGATGCCGCGCCTTGCGAGCATCAGGTCCAGCAGCAACCGGGTGCCAGAGCCCATCTGGCGATTGACGAAGCGCACGTCGGGGCGCACCAGGTCTTCCAGCGTCAACACATTGAGCGGGTTGCCCGGCCGCACGAACAACCCCTGCGCGCGCGTGGCCAGGTGAATCAGGCAGTGGGTTTGCGGATGCAGCAGGCGCGTGAATCGCCGCAGTGTCTCTTCCTCGAACTCGCCGATCGGCACGTGGAAGCCGGCGATGTCACAGGCGCCTTCGGCCAGCGCGGCGGCGGCTTCCAGGCTGCCGCAGTACTTCAGGTCGTGCCGCACCTTCTGTTCATCGAGAAAATCGCGTAGCGCGGCCACCGCGAATCCGTGGCTGGCATGGATGCGCACGGCCGGGTCGGACTCGGCCATCAGCTTCTTGAGTTCGATCTCGAGTTCCGAGGCCAGGCTTTCCAGTGTGGGCGACAGCCGCGCGGCAATGCGCTTGCTGGCCCAGACGAGTTGCTGCGCCAGCGGCGTCAGCACCGATCCGCGCCCGCGTGTCTTGGCGATCAGCGCGCCGCCGAACAGGGTCTCCGCATCGCGCAGGATTCCCCAGGCGTAGCGATATGACAACGACACCGCTTCCGCCGACTGGGCGATATTGCCGGTGGCTTCGATATGGCCGAGCAACGCCACGAGTCGCGATACGTCGAGCGCTGGCGCCGGTGTCCGGGCCGTGTCGTCGCGAATCTGCAGGTGGGGGTGGATCGAAATGCGGAGCATATGCGGAAAATAGCATATTGAACGGGGCAAACCACGGTCCTATAGTCGCACAAAGCGGCAAAAAAGCCAGCCTCGGTACCACCAAATATGTAGAAAAAAGCCGATATCGGTGGGTGCCGCAAAACGGTACGGAGACACAGTTCATGCCAGATACCATCCCCACCGGCGGTGACGCCGCGGGCGTTGCCGACGCCGTCGCACGCATCGTGGCCGCCCGGCGCGATATGCCAGGCGCGCTGCTGCCGATCCTGCACGACATCCAGGACAGCCAGGGTTTCATTCCGGCCGATGCGGTATCGGTCGTCGCACGCGCGCTCAATCTGTCGCGCGCCGAGGTCCATGGCGTGATCACGTTCTATCACCACTTCCGCGAGCGGCCGGCTGGCCGTACCGTGGTGCAGGTCTGTCGCGCAGAGGCTTGCCAGTCCGTCGGCGCCGACGCGCTTGCCGCCCATGCGCGCAAGGCACTCGGGTGCGACTTCCACGAGACCACCGCGGATGGCCAGTTCACGCTCGAGCCGGTCTACTGCCTCGGCCAGTGCGCCTGCGGCCCGGCAATGACGATCGGCGATCGTTTGCATGGGCGCGTCGACATGCAGCGATTCGACAAGCTGATCGACGCAGTCCGCGAGCGCGAGGAGGCCCAGGCATGAGCACGACGATCTTTGTACCCCGCGACTCCACCGCATTGGCGCTGGGCGCCGATGAAGTGGCGCAGGCCATCGCGCGCGAGGCGGAAAAGCGCGGCGCGGATGTGCGCATCGTGCGCAACGGCTCGCGTGGGATGTTCTGGCTGGAACCGCTCGTCGAGGTGCAGACCGATGCGGGCCGGGTGGCGTATGGCCCGGTCACCGAGGACGATGTGTCCGCGCTGTTCGACGCGGGATTCCTGCACGGCGGCAGCCATGCGCTAAGCCACGGCGCGACTGCCGAGATTCCGTTCCTGAAGAAGCAGGAGCGGCTGACGTTCATGCGCGTTGGCATTACCGACCCCTTGTCGCTTGACGACTACATCGCGCACGAGGGCTTCGTCGGGCTGACCCGCGCGCTGTCGATGGCGCCCGCGGAGATCGTGCAGGAGGTCGTCGATTCGGGCCTGCGCGGCCGTGGCGGCGCGGCGTTCCCTACCGGCATCAAATGGAAGACCGTGCTCGGCGCCCGGTCCGACGTCAAGTACGTGGTGTGCAATGCCGACGAGGGCGACTCGGGCACATTCTCCGACCGCATGGTGATGGAGGACGACCCGTTCATGCTGATCGAGGGCATGGTGATCGCGGGTCTGGCCGTCGGGGCGGAGCAGGGCTACATCTACACGCGATCCGAGTATCCGCACGCGATTGCCGCGACCGAGGCAGCGATCGAGATCGCCACGCGTGCCGGCTGGCTTGGCGACGACATTCGCGGCAGCGGCCGCTGCTTCCAGCTGGAAGTGCGCAAGGGCGCCGGCGCCTACGTCTGCGGCGAGGAAACCGCGCTGCTCGAAAGCCTGGAAGGCAAGCGCGGCGTGGTGCGCGCCAAGCCTCCACTGCCTGCGCTGGAGGGGCTGTTCGGCAAGCCTACTGTTATCAACAATGTGATCTCCCTGGCCACCGTGCCAGTGATTCTCGCGCGCGGCGCGAAGTTCTATCAGGACTTCGGCATGGGCCGGTCGCGCGGCACGCTGCCGTTCCAGTTGGCCGGCAACATCCGCCAGGGTGGTCTGGTCGAAAAGGCGTTCGGCGTGACGCTGCGCGAGCTGATGCTCGACTATGGCGGCGGCACGCGCAGCGGACGTGCAATCCGCGCGGTGCAGGTGGGCGGGCCGCTCGGCGCGTACCTGCCCGAGTCACGATTCGACACACCGATCGACTACGAGGCGTACGCGGCGTTCGGCGCGGTAGTGGGGCACGGCGGTATCGTGGTGTTCGACGAGACCGTGGACATGGCGAAGATGGCGCGCTACGCAATGGAGTTCTGCGCGATCGAGTCGTGCGGCAAGTGCACACCATGCCGGATCGGGTCCACGCGCGGCGTCGAGGTGATGGACCGCATCATCGCCGGCGACCAGCCCGTGAAGCACGTGGCGCTGGTGCGCGATCTTTGCGACACGATGGTCAACGGCTCGCTTTGCGCGATGGGCAGCATGACGCCGTACCCGGTGCTGTCTGCACTGGACGAGTTTCCGGAAGACTTCGGCCTGTCGGGCAAGGCTGCGAAGGCAGCCTGAACGCGGCCTGAGCGCGGCAATCAAAAAAAGCACGACGCGCTCCTCAGGAGCGCGCGACCTCACAGCAGTGAAAGACGGGAGACATCCCTTGAACGCTCGAGACGATTTCGACTACGGTACCCCGGCCAGCGACGCCGAAACGCAGGTTACGCTGGAAATCGACGGGGTATCCGTCACCGTGCCAGCCGGCACCTCCGTGATGCGCGCCGCCGCCGAGGCGGGCGTGGGCGTGCCGAAGCTCTGCGCCACCGATTCGCTGAAGGCATTCGGATCGTGCCGCCTGTGCCTGGTGGAGATCGAAGGCCGGCGCGGCTACCCGGCTTCTTGCACCACGCCCGTTGAAGCGGGTATGAAGGTGCGCACGCAAAGCGAAAAGCTCGGCGATCTGCGCCGTGGCGTGATGGAGCTCTATATCTCCGATCACCCGCTCGATTGCCTGACCTGCCCGACCAACGGCAACTGCGAGTTGCAGGACATGGCCGGCGTGGTGGGCCTGCGCGAAGTGCGATACAACGATGGCGCCGGCACTGCCCCGCCGATCGCCACGCACACGCATCTGGCCAAGGATGAATCGAATCCGTACTTCACGTATGACCCATCCAAGTGCATCGTCTGCAATCGCTGCGTGCGTGCCTGCGAGGAGACGCAAGGCACGTTCGCGCTGACGATCAGCGGCCGGGGCTTTGATTCGCGTGTGGCGGCCGGCACCAGCCAGCCGTTCATGGAATCGGACTGCGTGTCGTGTGGCGCCTGCGTCCAGGCGTGTCCCACCGCCACGCTGACGGAAACGTCGGTGATCCAGCTGGGCCAGGCGTCCCACAGCAAGATCACCACGTGCGCGTACTGCGGCGTGGGATGCTCGTTCAAGGCCGAGATGAAGGGCAACGAGGTCGTGCGGATGGTGCCGTACAAGGACGGCGCCGCCAACGAGGGTCATGCCTGCGTGAAGGGCCGCTTCGCGTGGGGCTATGCCACGCACAAGGACCGCATCCTGAAGCCGATGATTCGCGCCAGGATCACCGACCCGTGGAGGGAAGTGTCGTGGGAGGAGGCGATCGGATACGCGGCGTCGCAGTTCCGACGCATCCAGGCCGAGCACGGCAAGGATTCGATTGGCGGTATCGTTTCGTCGCGCTGCACCAACGAGGAAGGCTATCTGGTGCAGAAGCTCGTGCGAGCCGCATTCGGCAACAACAACGTCGACACCTGCGCGCGTGTCTGCCATTCCCCCACCGGCTACGGCCTGAAGACGACCATCGGTGAATCCGCCGGCACGCAGACGTTCCGCTCGGTGGCCAAGGCCGACGTGATCATGGTCATCGGCGCCAATCCGACCGACGGGCACCCGGTGTTCGCCTCGCGCATGAAGCGACGCCTGCGCGCCGGGGCCCGGCTGATCGTGGTCGATCCGCGCCGCATCGATCTGGTGGAATCGCCGCATATCCGCGCCGACTATCACCTGCAATTGCGTCCGGGCACCAATGTGGCGGTGGTGACGTCGATCGCGCACGTGATCGTCACGGAGGGGCTGCTGGCCGAGCAATTCATCGCCGAGCGTTGCGAGGACCGCGCGTTCCAGCAATGGCGAGATTTCGTCGCGCTGCCCGAGAACTCGCCCGAGGCACTCGAAGCGGAGACCGGTGTGCCGGCCGAACAACTGCGTGGCGCAGCCCGCCTCTACGCCACCGGCGGCAACGCTGCGATCTACTACGGTCTGGGCGTGACCGAACATGCGCAGGGTTCGACCACGGTAATGGCCATCGCCAATCTGGCCATGGCCACCGGCAATATCGGTCGCGAAGGCGTGGGCGTCAATCCGCTGCGCGGCCAGAACAACGTGCAGGGGTCGTGCGATATCGGCTCGTTCCCGCATGAGCTTCCGGGCTACCGTCATGTGTCGGACTCGACGGTGCGTGGCAGCTTCGAGGCCGCGTGGAATGTCGAGATCAACCCCGAGCCCGGTCTGCGTATTCCGAACATGTTCGAAGCGGCGATTACCGGATCGTTCCGGGGTCTGTACTGTCAGGGCGAGGACATTGTCCAGTCCGACCCAAATACGCAGCACGTGGCCGAAGCGCTGTCGTCGATGGAGTGCATCGTCGTGCAGGATATCTTCCTGAACGAAACCGCCAAGTACGCACACGTGTTCCTGCCGGGTTCGTCGTTCCTGGAGAAGGACGGCACGTTCACCAACGCGGAGCGCCGGATCTCGCGCGTGCGCAAGGTGATGCCGCCGAAGGCCGGATACTCGGACTGGGAGGCAACGATCCTGCTGTCGAACGCGCTCGGTTATCCGATGCACTACAACCATCCGTCCGAGATCATGGACGAGATTGCGCGCCTCACACCCACGTTTGCGGGTGTCAGCTACAAGAAGCTTGAGGAACTTGGCAGCATCCAGTGGCCGTGTAATGCCGAGGCCCCGGAGGGCACGCCGACCATGCACGTGGACACTTTCGTGCGCGGCAAGGGCAAGTTCATCATCACGAAGTACGTGCCGACCAGCGAAAAGGTCAACCGAAAGTACCCGCTGATCCTGACCACGGGGCGCATCCTGTCCCAATACAACGTTGGCGCGCAGACACGGCGCACGCACAACGTGCATTGGCACGATGAGGACCGCCTCGAGATCCATCCGCACGATGCGGAGGAACGCGGGATCAAGGACGGCGACTGGGTCGGGATTCAGAGCCGTGCCGGTGAAACGGTGCTGCGAGCGATCGTCAGCGAGCGGATGCAGCCCGGCGTGGTCTATACGACGTTCCACTTCCCCGAGTCCGGCGCCAACGTGATCACGACCGACAACTCGGACTGGGCCACTAATTGCCCGGAGTACAAGGTGACGGCCGTGCAGGTGATGCCGGTGGCGCAGCCCTCCACGTGGCAGCGCAACTACCATGCCTTCAACGAGGAACAGCTGGCACATCTGCGCGCGGCCGGCGAACCCACACCGACGCGATGAGCCAGGGAGCACGGCGATGAAGCGAGACATGCCTGACGAGAACGGCCTGGGTGAAGCTGGAGTATTGCCAGTGCAGCACACGCGTGCGGTCACGCGCTGGCGGCAGGGTGCCGCCTCCGCCGAGATCGATCATCTGGCCGAGGAAATGCCGGTGGCGTTCGAGTACAACGGCATCTCCCACGCGGTGATGCTGGCCACGCCGGCGGACCTGGAGGATTTTGCGATCGGCTTCAGCCTGACCGAGGGCGTGGTCGACAGCGCGCGCGACATCTACGGTATCGAGGTGGAAGCCGCCGAGAATGGCGTGACGGTGAAGCTGGAGATCGCCAGCGCTGCGTTCGTCACGCTCAAGAGCCGGCGCAGGGCGTTGGCGGGACGTACCGGTTGCGGTCTCTGCGGCACGGAATCGCTCGAGGAGGTCATGCGCGCGCCGCGGAAGGTGCATAGCACTGCGGTGTTCGATCCCGTGGTGTTCGATGATGCCTTCGCCGCGCTGCACAAGCGGCAGGCGCTGCTGCGCGATACCGGTGCCACGCACGCGGCAGCGTGGTTGCGCGCGGATGGCGACGTATCGCTGGTGCGCGAGGACGTGGGCCGCCACAACGCACTCGACAAACTGGCCGGCGCGCTGGCGCGGGGCGGCGAGGACGTGAGTCATGGCGCAGTGATCGTCACCAGCCGCGCCAGCTACGAGATGGTGCTCAAGACGGCCTCGATTGGCGCGGGTATCCTGGCGGCGGTGTCCGGATCAACGGGGCTGGCTGCGCGTCTGGCCGAATCGGCGGGCGTCACGCTGGCCGGTTTCGTGCGCGGCGGCACCCTGGTCGCCTACTCTCACCCCCAACGACTCAAGCTTGCGTAGGGTCCTTCATGCATATCGACAATCTGGTCAAGATGGCCAATCAGATCGGCACGTTCTTCGAAGCGATGCCAGATCGAGATGAAGCGCTGGGGGATATCGCCAGCCATCTGAAGCGGTTCTGGGAGCCACGGATGCGGCGCGCGCTGCTGGCCCATATCGACACGACAGGCGGGGAAGGGCTCGATCCGATCGTGCAGGCTGCCGTGGCGCGTCATCGCGACAAGGTGGCGGTGGCGCAGGTGGCCGCGTGACGCGCGAGCCTACTTGAGCCGCAGCGGTTCGAGCAGTGCGGCATCGTACTGGGCGCGCGTGATGCGGCCCAGTTCCAGCATCCGCAGCAGGATGTAGGCCTGGCGCTGGCGAGCGCGGCGCGGATTGACCACCGGGTTGTTGGCGGATGGCGCCTTGGGCAGCCCGGCCAGCATCGCGCATTCGGCCAGCGTGAGCCGGTCGACCGGTTTGCCGAAATAGGTTTCGGCAGCCTCGCCGAAGCCATACGCGCCCTGTCCTAGGTAGATCTTGTTCAGGTAGATCTCCAGGATTTCATCCTTGCTCAGTGCGTTCTCGATCCGGTACGCCAGCAGGATTTCGTAGAGCTTGCGCGTGTAGGTCTTCTGGCGCGACAGATAGAAGTTACGCGCCACCTGCATCGTGATCGTCGACGCGCCTTGCGAGAGATCGTCGGAGAGATTGGCAATGCCGGCGCGCATTGCGCCCACATAGTCCACGCCGTCATGCAGGTAGAAGCGGTCGTCTTCGATGGCGACCACGGCCTCGGGCAAGTTGTGCGGGAAATCCGCGATCTTCACGTAGCCGGGCGAATCGCGAAATGCCGTCAGCGCGTCGAGGGACGGCAACTGCCGATTCGCCATCACGATGGCGAAGGCTAGCAGCAGGGCGCTCCCGATGATGGCGAGCAGAACGAATTTGACGAGGGCGGACCAGAGACGTTGCATGGCGCGTATTGTGCCATTGGCGGCTATCGCGTCTGGGAAATCTCTGATGCTCTCCTGTCACCGGTCCGTGCGAAGCGTGCGTCAATGGCCTACGCCGCCGGCATATCCACCCCGAGATCCCCCGCCAACGCTGCCAGATGGCTCCAGATCTTCGGATTGATCTCCAGATGCGTTGCCGCCGCGGCGCGATGCATGGCTTCGTACTCGCCCGGATACTGCACCTGGTCGAAGCCTGGCGCAGGCGGCGTGTCGTGGAGGTAGCGCACGAAGGCCTCTACCTCCTCCCGTTCCCAGTTGATGCCGAGATCGAGTTCGGGATTCAGCAGCACCGCGAACAGGTTGTTCGTGGCCACGCCGCCGCGCGGGTTGTCCGGCTGGATCGTGCCACCGCCGGACAACACCCCGGCCAGCAGTTCCGCCACCACGCCGAGACCGTAGCCCTTGTGGGCGCCAAACGGCAGCAGCGATCCCGGTTGATCGTCGAACATGACCCCCGCATCGGTAGTCGGGTTGCCTTCGGCGTCGATGATGCTGTTCTCCGGCGCGGGCTCGCCTTTCTCCGCCAGCACGCGTGCCTTGTTGATGGCGATGGCGCTGGTGGCGATATCGACGACGAGCGGCGGTCGCCCGTTCGGCATCGGCCCGGCAAAGCAAAGCGGATTGGTGGTGAGCCGTGGCACGCGGCCGCCGAAGGGCGCGACCACGGGCGGCCGGTTGATCACGTTGGTGAAGCTCAACAGCACGAAGCCTGCGCTGGCCACCATCTCGCCATAGTGGCCCATGCGGCCAAGGTGGTGCGATTTGCGCAGTGTCACGATGCAATGGCCGTGCTGACGCACGCGTTCGATGGCACGCGTCATCACGGTCTTGCCGACGTGCTGGCCAAAGCCGCCGTTACCGTCGAACACCATCAGCATGTCGCGGTCGAGCACGCACGCAGCGCGTCCGGTGGGATTCACGTTGCCACTCTCGATGGCACGGCGGTAGTTCGGCAGGATCGACAGGCCGTGGCTGACGTAGCCGCTGCGATCGGCTTCCACCAGGTGCTCGGCCACGTCATCGGCGATATCGGCGGGCACACCCTGCGCCGCCAGGATGCTGCGCGCGAACTGCCGCGCGCTGTCTAGGGTAATTTTCATCATCGTTGGGGGCGAAGGTTTGGGGGCGCTTGTGTCAGCGGCGAGGTTGCATGTTTGCCGGTCAGATCCAGCCAAGCCAGCGCCAGTACGTCGACGCGAACAGCAGCATCAGCAGATACCCGATGATCGTGGTCGGGATGCCGATGCGCGCGAACTGTCGCCCGTTGAAGGTATCGGTGCCGAGGCAGACCATGTTCTGCGGTGCGTTGATGGGCAGGATGAAGCCGAAGCTGACCGTGAAGCCGAGCAGCATCGTCATGCCGACCTTGTTCATGTCACCGGGTATGGTTTGCAGTACCGAGATCAGGATCGGCAGCATCGCGGAGGTCAGTGCCGTGGCGCTGGCAAAGCCGAGGTGGATCAGGATCAGGAATGCCGCCAGCACGGCAAAGACCAGCAGCGTGCCGTGATTGGCCAGGCCGGAATGCGTGACGACGAATTTCCCGAGCCATTGGCCGGCCTGCGTGGTCAGCAGCGCGGTGCCCAGGCTGATACCAACGCCGAACACGATCAGCGTGCCCCATGGCGTGCGTTGCTGCATCGTCTTCCAGTCCATCACGCCGATGCGCGGCAGCATCAGGATCACCAGGCCCACGAACGTGATCGACGCCGTATCGAACTTGTGCAGCTTGCCCTCGGTGGCCCAGAACAGCAGCAGGCCGATGGCGACGGCAGCCAGGCGCTTCTGCGGGCCCGTCATCGGACCCAGCGCGGCCAGCTCACGCTGCACGGCTTCCTTGCCGCCCGCAATTGCGTCGGTTTCAGGCGGAAGCAGCCAGCGCACGAGGAAGTACAGCACGATCGACATCACGATGGCCCAGGGAGCGCCGGCAATCAGCCATTGCAGCCAGGTCACGCGTTCGCCGAGCAGCTTGTCCATGAAGCCCGCGGTCAGCAGGTTCTGTGCGGCGGCGGTCTGGATACCGACGTTCCAGACGCTGGTGGCTTGCGCGACCATGATCATGATGCCGGCTGCGATGTTCGACTTCTTGTCGACGCCGAATGCGGCGATCACGCCCATCATGATCGGCACGGTACATGCGCTGCGCGCGGTGGCGCTCGGCACCACCAGGCTGAGCAGGATCGTGACGGCGATCGTGCCGATCAGGATGCGTCGGGTACTGGTGCCGATGGCCGACAAGGTGACCAGCGCGATGCGCCGGTCCAGTCCGGTCACGGTCATGGCCGCCGAGATGAACAGCGCGGCGGCGACGAGGGCCAGCGCGGTGTTCGAGAAGCCCGCCAGGGCCATGCCAAGCGCGCGCGATGTGCCATATAGCGTGTTGGGGTCATTGACCATCGGCGCGAAGCCGATCAGGCCGGCCATCAGCGACGTGATCATGATGGCGCTGGTCTCGTAGGTCACCGCTTCGGTAATCCACACCACGACCGCGAATGCCAGGATGGCCAGCATGCGCTGACCGGCCACAGGCAGGTCAGCCGGCATCGGTATCAGGAGCACCGCGATCAGCACGACCACGGCCGCATACAGACCCCAGTGGATATTGAGCTTGGGCGCGGCCGCGACGGCCGTCGCGGCGGTGGGGGCGCCGGAGGCGGCAGGAGGTACTTGTGATTCAGGCATCGTGGAATCCCTATGTTGGATCAGCCTGCCAGTCGCGTCGTATCGCAGGATCGCCGCGGCCGACATGGGCTCATTATGTGAAGCCAAGGCCGATGTGCCAAGGTGCTGGTGACGGCGCAATTGCTGGATATCAACTCACTGTGATGTCAGGCTTCGATGCCAGCAATGGGGCCTTGTGCGGATCGAGTGAGTGTGATTGCGCGTGGATGGGTGTATGAGCGGCACGGAAGCATGAAGCCGTACGTGGCACCTGTCCTTCGATGCGGCGATCTGAAATAATTGAAGCCGATGCTGAACGTTTTTGGAAGGCGTGCTTGACCGCACGCTTATGCGAAATGACCAATAATATGAATCACGACACACGCCCCTCGCTGGGGCTGGAGACGATCCCCAACGCGCGTGACCTTGGCGGACTGGCCGGTTTATCCGGCCGTCGCGTCAGGTCGGGCAAGCTCTATCGCAGCGCGAATCCCGCGCTGGCCTCGGCCGCCGATCTCGATCGCCTGCATTCGCTCGATCTGGATATCGTTGTCGATTTCCGGTCTCCCGGCGAGAAGTCGCCTGCCGAGGCCGCTTTCGGCGAGCGCTTTCACTGGCTCGCGGTGCCGGTGCTGGAGGGCAGCATGGCGATGGATGTGCTGGTGCCGCGCCTGCGTGCAAGCACGCCCACACAGATGCGAGACTTCATGCTCGATGTGTACCGCGATTTTCCGGTGCGCTACCGCGAGGCGTTCGGCGCGTTCCTGCGTCATGCCGAGGCCGGCCGCACGCTGTTCTATCACTGCACCGCAGGCAAGGACCGCACAGGCTTTGCGTCGTTGCTGTTGCTATCGGCGCTTGGCGTGTCGCAGGACGAAATCGTTGCCAATTACCTCGAATCCAATCACTGGAATCGCCGCCTCAACGAAGATGTGCTGGCGCGCGTGGCCCCGATCGGGGTCGACGCGGACGTCATCATGCCGTTGCTCGAAGTGCGGCCCGAATACCTGGAAGCATCGATGGATGCGATTGCGCGGGCCTACGGCAGTGTGGAGCAATTTCTTGCCGATGACCTGCGCATCGATGTGGGGCAACTACGCGGGCACTACCTCGAAGATTAGCCGCCGTTTAGCAGGATCTTCGCGGTCGAGAGGGCGATCATGCCTTCCTCGTCCGTCTGCAGCGCCAGCACCGGCACGCGGCTTGTGTCGCTGCTGATGCGCTGGCAGTTGTCGCCATTGGCCGCGGCATCCAGCGAGATGCCGAAGAGATCGGTGAGGTGCGCGCAGACGCGTGCGCGCACGTCCGGCGAGTTGGCGCCGATACCAGCCGTGAAGACCAGTCCATCCAGGCCACCCAGCGTGACCGCGAGCTTGCCGATTTCCTGTGCGGCGCGATAGGCGTAGAAGTCCACGGCCAGCTTCGCGCGCGGCGTATCGCTGGCCAGCAGTGCGCGCATGTCGCTGCTGACGCCGGAGATACCCTTCAGGCCAGATTGCCCATAGAGCATCGCCTGGATTGCGTCGGGCGTCATCCCTTGCGCCGCCAGCCACAGCACCGCGCCGGGGTCGATCGTGCCGCAGCGCGTGCCCATCGGCATGCCGTCCAGCGCCGTGAGGCCCATGGTCGATTCCACGCTCTTGCCGCCGCGCATCGCGCACAGGCTCGCGCCATTGCCGAAGTGGGCAACGATCACGCGGCCCTCGGCCAAGTCGGGCGCCACCTGCTTGAGCCGGCGCGCGATATACGCGTAGGACAGCCCATGAAAGCCGAAACGCCGGATGCCCTGCTCGTAGTACTCGTAGGGCAGCGCCATCAACTGGGCCATCGGATCGTGCCCGGCGTGGAACGCGGTGTCGAAGCACGCCACCTGCAACAGGTCGGGCGCGGCGGCCCGCACCGCGCGGATCGCCGTCAGGTTGTGTGGCTGGTGCAGCGGTGCCAGCGGTACCAGCGCATCGAGCCTGGCGATCACGTTGTCGTCGATGCGCACGGCGTCGGCAAAGTCCATGCCGCCATGCACCACGCGATGGCCGATCGCTACCGGCGGCGTGTCGCGCAGGCCTTCCTGCAGCCTGGCCTGGATCAGGCGGAACGCCGCATCGTGATCGGGCACCAGCTCCACGGGAAAGCGCTCGTCGGCGACGACGGTTCCATCGGCCAGGCGCCCCTCGATATGCGGCGCCACGCCGATACCTTCGATCTGACCGTGCGCAAGCTGCGCGGGCAGGACTTCGACGTCCTCGTGAGCAGCCTCCGGCACGGAGAAGATGGAAATCTTGACGCTCGACGAGCCAGCGTTGACGACGAGGATGACGGGATGAGCAGTGGTCACGCGGCGAATCTCCGTAAGTGGCTTCAGACCTTGACGGCTGCCTCGGTGGCAACACGGCGTGCATGGGCGATGAGCACGGCGATCGCGCAACTACCAATGCGCGCGCGCACGCTGTCGGCGCGGCTGGTCAGGATGATCGGCACGCGCGCGCCAAGCACGATGCCAGCCGCTTCCGCACCGGCCAGGAACGTGAGCTGCTTGGCGAGCATGTTGCCGGCTTCGAGGTCCGGCACGAGCAGGATATCGGGGTCGCCGGCCACTTCGGAATGGATGCCCTTGGTTTCGGCCGCGGCCTTGCTGATGGCGTTGTCGAACGCCAGCGGACCATCGAGCAGGCCGCCTTCGATCTGCCCGCGCAGGCTCATCATGCACAGCGCGGCGGCGTCGATCGTCGACGGGATCTTGTCCGTCACTGTTTCCACGGCCGAGAGAATCGCCACCTTGGGGCGCTCGACGCCGAGAATGCGCACGAGGTCGATGGCGTTGCGCACGATGTCGGCCTTCTCGTTCAGCGTGGGGAAGATGTTGACCGCGGCGTCCGTGATGAACAGCGGCTTGTGATAGGTCGGCACGTCCATCGCGAAGACATGCGAAAGGCGCCGTTCCGTGCGCAAACCGCTGGTGCTGCGCGTCACGGCGTGCAGCAACTCATCGGTATGGAGGCTGCCCTTCATCAGCAGTTCGGCGCGGCCCGAGCGCACGGCTTCCACGGCGGCTTCGGCCGAAGCATGGCTGTGAGGCGTGTCGATGATCGGGGTATCGCCGAGGGTCAGGCCGTGCTCCTCCGCCACTTGCCGGATGCGCCACTCGGGACCAACCAGCAGCGGAGTAATCAGGCCAAGTCGTGCAGCTTCCAGTGCGCCATCGAGCGATGACTGGTCGCACGGATGCGCGACGGCGGTGGGGATGGGGGGCAGCCCCTCGCAACGCGCGAGCAGCTGGGCGTACTTGTCGGTGGACGGTGTGGTCGGCATAGGCAGCGTTCCCAGGAACCAAACGGTTTTGGAGGGCAGGCATCCTGGGGGCCACGGATGCTGCATTGCGCAAACGTCTTGCGGCAAAGTATATGCCAATGTTCCAACTGCTACGATGACACGCATATGTCATGGGTGACCGATATGTTCGGAGTGGCGCTTCGGCCAATTGCCATGTCGCCGCGACACTGGTAGATTTTCGGTGTTGCATCGCAGCAAGCGCACCGGCGCTGATCTATCGGTCATCCGGGCGACACCTCTTGCCGCGACACCCTGACTCCGCCTATCCAGACTGGGAGAAACGGAATGACCGCACGTCAACCGACCGCTGTCACATCGACAGCGGAGGCACCCTCACCGGCCGCGACCGCGCTCGCCGGGTTTCTTCCACCAGTTCCGCCTACCGCCATTGCGCACGCCGCATGGGAGTACGGCCTCGATGCGTGGCAACGCTCGATCCTGTTCCTCGACATCCTTCGGCAGCGCGGCAATGAAACCGCGGAGCACGAGCGCGGTGGTATGCCGCCAGTGCTGGTTTTCGACTACGAGGTACTGATCGACGGTCGCGATTTGCCGACGCCGGTCAACTACGCGCTGGTTCGCATCGTGCCACCTGAAGGGCAACCGACGGACCCGGCCAAGCGGCCGTTCGTGGTGATGGACCCCCGCGCGGGGCACGGTCCCGGCATCGGCGGGTTCAAGTCCGACAGCGAGATTGGCAACGCGCTGCGCAGTGGGCATCCGTGTTACTTCATCACGTTCTTCCGCGATCCTTGCCCGGGGCAGACGATCGAGGACGTCGCGCGTACGGAAGGCCTGTTTCTGCAGGCGGTCGCCGAGCGCCACCCCGATGCGCCCGGCAAGCCATTCGTCGTCGGCAACTGTCAGGCAGGCTGGGCCCTGCTGATGCTGGCGGCTGCCGCGCCGGAAGTCACCGGCCCGATCCTGCTGGCTGGCGCGCCTGTGGCGTACTGGTCCGGAGTGCGTGGCAAGAATCCGATGCGGTACTCGGGTGGCCTGCTTGGCGGCACCTGGCTGGCATCGCTGGCTGCGGATCTGGGCAATGGCCGCTTCGACGGCGCCTGGCTCGTCCAGAACTTCGAGAAGCTCGATCCCGCGAACACGTTCTGGTCGAAGCTCTACAACGTTTATGCCAAGGCCGATACCGAGGGTCCGCGTTTCCTGGAGTTCGAGCGCTGGTGGGGCGGCCACTTCCTGATGAACCGGGGAGAGATCGACTGGATCGTGCAGAACCTGTTCGTCGGCAACCATCTCACAGCGGGTGAGGTGCGCAGCAACGACGGCAAGACGGTGATCGACCTGCGGAACGTGCGCTCGCCGGTGATCGTGTTTGCCTCCTGGGGCGACAACATCACGCCGCCGCAGCAGGCGCTGAACTGGATTCCCGATCTCTACGCGAACGTTGACGAGATCGTCGCCAACGACCAGACCATCGTCTATTGCCTGCATCCTTCGATCGGCCACCTCGGCATCTTCGTATCGGGCAGCGTGGCCAACAAGGAACACTCGGAACTCTTCTGCGCGCTGGACCTGATCGACGTGCTGCCGCCGGGCCTGTACGAAGCGAAGATCGATGACATCGCGCCGGGCACGTCGCACAAGGATCTGATCGAAGGCCGCTACATGGTGCGCTTCGAACGGCGCACGATCGACGACATCCTGGCGCTCGACGACGGCCGGGACGACGAACTGCCGTTCCAGGTGGTGCGCCGCGTGGCCGAGATCAACCAGCATCTCTACGATACGTTTGCCTCGCCGTTCCTGCGCGCGATGTCGAACGAGTCGATGGCGGAGGTGATTCGGGCGGTGCATCCGACGCGGCTTGAACGCTCGCTGGAAGGTGACACCAATCCGTGGATGCAATGGGTGAGCGCGATGGCGCCGGCCGTGCGCGAAGCGCGCCAGCCCGTGTCACCCGACAACCCGTTCCTGGCCATGCAGACCGCGATTTCCGACCAGATCGTGCGCTCGCTCGACCTGTACCGCGATATGCGCGATGCCTGGCAGGAACAGGCGTTCTCGTCGATCTACGCCACGCCGTGGCTGCCGGCCCTGTTCGGCATGAAGGTGGATACCGAGCGCGCCGAGTCGCCCGCCGTTAGCGCGCTGCGCACGGAGGTGGCGGAACTTCGCCGTCGCGAGGCGCTGTCCCGGATCGGCGAGGGCACGCTGGTCGATGGATTCCTGCGTATCCTGGCCTACGTGACGGCGGGCAAGTCCGCCATCGAGGAACGTCCATTCAACCTGCTACGCAAGCTGGCGGTGGAAAACCCGCCCGACGAGCGTTTCACGCTGGCCGAGTTCAAGGACGCGGTACGGCGTCAGAGCTATGTAGTCAGTCTCGACCCCGAGGCCGCGCTGCGCACGCTGCCACAACTCGTGCCGGACATGAAGGAGCGCCGCCGGGTGATGGTGCTGGCGCATCGCGTGCTGACTGTCGGTGGCCCGCTCGAGGGCGAGTGGATGGAGCGTTATCGCAAGGTCGCTGACGTGATGGGTACCGATCACGGCAAGGCCACGCGCGAGGCGGACGCCGACGCCAAGACCTGATTCACGATTACCGTTTTGCTCCGCCTCTGCGTGCCGGAGGCGGGGCGGTGGTCGTGTATCGCTCATCACGTAGCTTCGCCGGAGAATCCGATGGTGCAAGTACCGAATCCACCCCTTGCAGGGGCGCGCGTGCTCGTCGTGGGCGTGGCGAACGAGGACTCGATTGCCTGGGGCTGCGCCCGGGCGTTCCGGGAAATGGGCGCCGAGATCGCGCTGACCTATCTCAACGACAAGGCGCTACCGTACGTGGAGCCACTGGCGCGCCAGGTGGAGGCGCCGATCCTGATGCCGCTCAATGTCGAGGACGATACACAGATGGACGCGCTATTCGCGCGTATCGCAGCAGAATGGGGGCAGCTGGATTCCCTGGTCCATTCCGTGGCTTTCGCGCCGAAGGCCGACCTGCAGGGCGGACTGCTCAATTCATCGGCCGCCGGATTCGCACGGGCGATGGATGTCTCCTGCCACTCGTTCATTCGCATGGCGCGCCGCGCAGTGCCGCTGATGCCGCACGGCGGCACGATGTTCGCGATGAGCTACGACGGTGCCAACCGCGTGGTGCCGAACTATGACTTGATGGGGCCGGTAAAGGCCGCGCTGGAAGCCAGTTGCCGCTATCTGGCCTATGAGCTCGGGCCACGCAACATCCGCGTGCACGCGATCTCGCCCGGGCCGCTGAAGACGCGCGCGGCGTCGGGGCTCAAGGACTTCGACGCTCTGCTGGCCGAGGCGGCGGGGCGCGCGCCGTTGGGCGAACTGGTCGACATCATGGATGTTGGCTTCGCCACCGCCTACCTGGCTACGCCGTACGCGCGACGGCTGTCGGGCAACACCGTGTACGTCGATGGCGGTGTGCACGTGATGGCCTGACAGGATGGGGCGACGCTGTGTGCGATCAGCGCATAAGGCACACGACGTGACGCGGAGCGCGGCCTACAATACACCCAATGCCAACGCACCGAGAGAGAGGCCGCCATGCAGGTACTGATCCGCGGGCTGCATCGAGATGTGACGGCGGATATGCTGCGCGAGAAGCTCAAGATTTACGCCCGCGTCATCTCGATCGAGATCATGCGCGAGGGTGACGCCGATCATCCATGGGCATGGGTGGATCTGGACGTCGACGCCTTCACGGCCTGGCGGCTGTTGCGCCAGCTCGACAAACAGTACTTCGCCGGCAGCATCATGCGCTGGTACATCCCGGCGCACCAGAACTAGTGGATGCCGCGTGAATGCCGCGCCGATACGGCACTGGTGTCAGTGCCGTATCGGCGCGGTGTCGGCTGGCGGTACCATACGCTATCTTTCACTTCCCACACCGTTAGCACATGCTCGAACTCCAGGGAGCGATCTGGTTTCGCGCCGGCACGCATGATTGGGGCGGCAAGGACCGCATCGCGCTGCTGGCTGCCATTGGCGAACATGGCTCGATCACGGCCGCGGCGCGCGCCGTCGGCATCAGCTACAAGGCTGCCTGGGACGCCATCGACGCCATGAACAACAGCGCCGGCGAGCCGCTGGTTTCGCGCGCGGCTGGCGGCAAGGGCGGGGGCGGTACCCGACTGACCGAACGCGCCGAGCGCCTGATCCGCACCTACCATGCGATGGAGGCCGAGCACGCCCGCTTCGTCGCCTACCTTGACAAGGTCGGGAGCGCATTGAGCGATGCGGATGCCGACGACCTTCACCTGATGAGGCGATTCATGGTCCAGACCAGTGCGCGCAACAAGCTGTTCGGCCGCGTGGAAGCGGTTCGCGGCGGGGCCGTCAACGATGAAGTCACGCTGGCGCTGCCGGGTGGTCAGCGCGTTGTTTCCACTATCACGCATGAGAGCGTGGAGACCCTGGGCCTGGCGGCCGGCGCCGAGGCGTTCGCGCTCGTCAAGGCATCGTCGGTGATGATCGGCCTGCCCGACCCCAACGTGCGGCTGTCGGCGCGTAACCAGTTGCCGGGCGTGGTCTCGCGCGTGCAGCCGGGCGCGGTCAATGCCGAGGTAGTGCTCGATCTCGATGGCGGCGGCACGGTCGCGGCCATCATCACCAATGCAGCGGTGACGGAACTCGATCTGAAGGTGGGCACGCGTGCGGTGGCCATTTTCAAGGCGTCGAGCGTGATCCTCGGGACGGTGGGCTAGAGCAGCATGGCACGCAATATCGAAATCAAGGCACGCATCGCCTGCGTCGAGGCGTTGATCCCGCGCGCCGCCGCTGTCGCGGATCATGGCCCGGAACTGATCGAGCAGGATGACACATTCTTCCCGTGCCCGAACGGCAGGCTCAAGCTGCGCGCGTTCAGTGCCGATCAAGGGCAACTGATCTTCTATTCGCGGCCTGACCAGACGGGGCCGAAGGAAAGTTTCTACATCCTGTCCCCGACGGCGTCGCCCGACACGTTGCGAGCCGCATTGGTCTCGGCCCACGGCGAGCGTGGACGCGTGCGCAAGGTGCGGACACTGTTCCTCGTCGGTCGCACGCGCGTGCATCTCGATCGCGTGGAAGGATTGGGCGACTTTCTGGAACTGGAAGTGGTGCTGCGCGAAGGTGAGCCAGCGGAAGCCGGCGTCGCCGAGGCGCATGGACTGATGGCGCGGCTGGGCGTGAACCATGACGCCCTGATCGAAGGCGCCTACGTCGATCTGCTGACTTCGGATCAGGCCACGCGTGCGGGCAGGGGCGCGTAGACCGGCGGATGCCGCTTGCCGGTGCCGCTGCCAAAGATGCGGCCCTCGCGAATCTCGAGCACGTGGTCGCCCAGGATCTCGACGTCTTGCGGATCGTGCGAAATCACAACCATTGGCACATCGAGGTTCGCCTGCAGCGACAGCAGCTCTTCGCGCATACGCGACCGTAGCGCCGGGTCCAGCGCCGAGAACGGTTCGTCGAGCAGAACGATATCCGGCTTGGGCGCCAGCGCGCGGGCCAGCGCCACGCGCTGCTTCTGACCGCCCGAGATCTCGGCCGGATATTGATTCACGATCTCGCGCAAGCCGAAGGCATCGACCCAGTGCGCGGCCTCTGGCGGCAACTCGCGCCGCCGGGGATTGCGCCAGCCGTGGTTCAGACCGAACGCGATGTTCTGCGCCACGGTCAGATGCGGAAACAGCGCGTAGTCCTGGAACAGGTACGCCACGCGGCGCTCCTGGGGCGGCAGGTCGATGCCGGATTCGCTGTCGAACAGCGTGCGTCCGTTGAGTACGATGCGCCCGCTTTCCGGCGCCAGCAACCCGGCGATGGCGCGCAGTGTCAGGGTCTTGCCAGAGCCGGAGGGGCCGAACATCGCAATGCGGTGACTGTCCGACTCAAATCCGATGTCGAGCGCGAACTGGCGATCTCGCGACACCAGGCGCTTGCGGATGGTGATCTGCATACTCATGGCGGGCCTCACTTGCCCACGGCTTCGCGCCGGAAGGCGCGTCGCTCGTAGACCTCGCCAACGCCACGCGCGGCGGGCGGCACAAGCCGGCCGGCCACCACCAGCAGCACGATGCATGTGACCGACGTCACCAGCACCAGCAGGTTGGCAGTGTTGTCGTCACCAGCCTGCACGGCTTCATAAATGGCCACCGAGAGCGTCTGGGTGCGGCCCGGCAGGTTGCCGGCCACCATCAGTGTGGCGCCGAATTCGCCCAGTGCCCGCGCAAACGCCAGCACCACGCCAGCGGAGATGCCGCGCAGCGCCATCGGCAGCGTGACGCGAAAGAAGATGCCGGTCTCCGATACGCCCAGCACCCGGGCGGCATTCTCAAGCTGGTGATCGACGCCTTCGAACGCGGCGCGCGCGGACTTCAGCACGAGCGGAAATGCCACCACGGTCGACGCCAGCACCGCGCCCTGCCATGTGAATACAAGCTCGATCCCGATCCGGTCCAGCCATGCGCCAAACACGCCGCGCCGACCCACCAGCACAAGCAGGTAGTAGCCGAGCACGGTGGGTGGGAGAACCAGCGGCAGTGTCAGGATGGCATCCACCACATCTCGCGCGGACGAGCGCCAGCGCGATATCGCATAGGCGGCCGCCACGCCAAGAATGGCGTTCAGCAGCGTGGCCCAGCCCGCTACCTTGAGCGACAGCAACAGCGGTACCCAGACGGCATCCATGACAGCAATCAGACCTTGTTACGGTTTCTGGAATCCAAATTTGGCCAGCACGGCCTGGCCCTCGGACGACAGTACGTACTGGACGAAGCTGGTGGCCTGCTGGGCCTGCTTCGTCTGCGTGGTGACGGCGATGGGGTAGGTGACCGGCGTGCGATTTGGCACGCGCACCGCCACCTTGACCTTCTCCGGCATGATCGCCGCATCGGTGGCGAACACGAAGCCGGCGTCGACTTCGCCGCGCGCCACGTAGTCCAGGCTCTGGCGAACGTTCTGGGCCGGCACGCCCTTGGCCGCCACGGCATCCCAAAGGCCCTCGGCCTCGAGCGCGCCCTTGGTATAGCGGCCCACCGGCACTGACGACGGATTGCCGTATGCCACGCGCTTGACGTCGGCGCGGGTCAGGTCCTTGAGCGAGCCGATGCCGAGCTTGCTGTCCTGCGGCACGATCAGCACTACCTGGTTGGCGGCAAAGTCCTTGCGGCTGGCCGGTTGCACGACCTTCTCGGCCTCGGCCTTGTCCATGGCGGTCTGGTCGGCGGACGCGAACACATCGGCCGGCGCGCCCTTGATGATCTGCTGCATCAGCACGTCCGAAGCGCCGAAATTCAGCACCACCTTGGTATCCGGGTGGGCGTGCTCGTACTGCTCGGCCAGCGTCTTGAACGCGTTGGTCAGGCTGGCGGCGGCGGAGACCACGAGATCGGCGGCAAAGGCCGACGGTGCGGCGACGGTCAGGGCCAGGGCGGCGCCGACGCAGGCGGCGCGGCGCAGGAAGGGCAGGGTGCGGAAGGTCATGGCGTGAAGGGGTGCGGTGTGCGCGATCGTTACCTCGCGCAATATAAGCGGGTATATAGCGCACCGTCAATTGCCCGGATGGATAAGGGTCTTCAGCCATTTGGAATAGTCTGGCGCGCGATTTGTGCATTCCCTGACTTCGCAGACATCCGTGGCGTTTGTCACGCGAATGACGCGATTTCGCCACTTTCCTGCCATCGCGGTTGCCGACAATTCCGTGGCTGCACCAAAACCAAAACAAATCAATCAGGGAACCCGAAACATGCAACTCCATCGCATCCAGGCCGCGACGCTCGCGGCCTTGCTGGTGGGGGTGACCGCGCTGGCCGCCTGCGGCTCAGACGACCCCTCGTCCTCCACCTCCGGCAACAACGGCGGCAATAGCGGAAACAGTGGCAACGGCGGTAACAACGGTGGCGACACCCCGGCGGCGATCGTCGCAGGTACCAAGTCCACGCTGGCGCTGCTCGAGACCACCGACCTCCACACCAACGTCCTGAGCTATGACTACTTCAAGCTGGCCGAGGACAAGTCGCTGGGCTTCGAGCGCGTCTCGACGCTGATCAAGTCCGCGCGGCAGGAGTTTCCGAACAGCCTGTTGCTCGACAACGGCGACACGATCCAGGGCACCGCGCTCTCGGACTATCAGGCACTGGTGAAGCCGGTCTCGTGCACCGAGACCCTGGCGATGTACAAGGTGATGAACGCCGCTGGCTTTGACGGCGGTGGCATCGGCAATCACGAATTCAATTATGGGTTGCAGTACCTGAGCCAGGTCACCGGCAGCAAGTTCAACGTGGACGGCCTGCCCGATCCTGCCACCCAGACCGCATGCGCGGGCCCGAAGTTTCCGCAGGTGCTGGCCAACGTCTACAGCGTCAAGACGCGCGCGCCGCTGTTCCAGCCGTACGCGATCCTGAGCAAGACGCTGACGGCTACCGGCCCGGACGGCAAGACGGTCACCGCGCCGATCAAGGTTGGCATCATCGGCTTCGCGCCGCCGGCCATCATGAGCTGGGACAAGCGCTGGCTCGACGGCAAGGTCTACACCGAAGGTCTGGTGGAGACGGCCCAGAAATACATTCCCGAGATGCGCGCCAAGGGCGCCGACCTCGTCGTCGTGATTTCGCATGGTGGCCTGGATAACTCGACCTACTCGCCGACGATGGAGAACGGCAGCTATCACCTGTCGAAGGTGGCTGGCGTGGACGCGATGCTGATCGGCCACTCGCACCAGATCTTCCCGGATGCCAACAGCACGGTCGGCCAGTTCAACCTGCCGGGCGTGGACAAGGTCAAGGGCACGGTCAACGGCGTGCCGACCGTGATGGCCAACTACTGGGGCAAGCACCTGGGCGTGATCAACCTGTCGCTGAACCACGACGGCAAGAGCTGGAGCGTCGATCGCACCAAGACCACTGTGGAGGCGCGCTCGACCCAGAACGCCGACAAGACCTATGTGACGGCCGACGCCAGCGTGGCGCCGATGATCGACACCGAGCACCAGGCAACTATCCAATACGTGAAGACGCCGATCGGCAGTACCAATTACCGCATGTCGAGCTACTTCGCCGACGTGGGTGATCCGGGTGCGATTCAGATCGTCAACATGGCACAGGCTGCCTACGTGAAGGACTACGTCACCGCGAACCTGCCAGCGCTGGCCTCGCTGCCCGTGCTGTCGGTTTCGGCCCCGTTCAAGAGCGGCTTTGGCGGTGGCAGCGACTATACCGACGTGGCGTCCGGCAACCTGGCCATCAACAACGCGGCCGATCTCTACCTGTACCCGAACACGGTGTACGCGGTGAAGGTCAACGGCGACGATGTGAAGGCATGGCTGGAAACCGCGGCCAAGCGCTTCAACCAGATCGACCCGGCCAAGACGACCGACCAGCAGTTGATCAGCACCTTCCCGGGCTACAACTTCGACATGTTCACCGATCCGGACATGCAGTATGAGATCGACGTGACGCAGCCGGTTGGCAGCCGTATCAAGAACCTGACGTACAAGGGCGCGCCGGTGACCGCGGCGATGAACTTCATCGTGGCTACCAACAACTATCGTGCCAGCGGGGGCGGCAACTTCCCGGGCCTCGATGGCACCAAGACGATCTATGCCTCGCCAGATGCCAACCGCGATGTGCTGATCAGCTACATCAAGAAGGTGGCCAATGTCACACGCATGGTCAACGGCAGCGCGCGTAGCTGGAAGTTCACCAAGGTGACCACCACGGGCAAGGTGGTGTTCAGCTCGGGTATCGGGATGCTGCAGCAGGCAACCGACGCTGGGTTGACCAATATCTCGCTCGACAAGGCAGACGATGGGTCCGGCAAGAACCTGTCGCAGTACAAGCTCGATCTCAGCTTGTGATTGACTGATTGACCATGCACGCCATGCCAACAACTATGGCCGCACCGCGGCGCTTTCCTCGCATCCACCCGCTGTTTGTGGCGGCCACGCTGGCTGTAACCGTTGCGGCCGCTGGAGTCGCTGGCGCCGCCATGTGGCGACAGCAATCGGACGTGCGTCAAAGCGAGATCGCGCGATGGCAGTTGATGGCGACCTCGGCGAATGATGCCGCCGCACTGTCGCGGCTGCAGCGCGCAGCCGCGGCGGGCGAGATTGCGGCATGTGCGGCTCTCGGTGAAACACTACTGTCCCGGACGGACACCGAGAGCCGCGCGCAAGCGGAGCACTGGCTTAGCCTGGCGGCAGCGAGCGGCCACACCCGCGCGCAGTTCCTGCTTGGCAAAGCCGCGATGCTAGGTGAGTTGGCGTCCGGTCGTACGGACTTGCCTGTCGCATGGCGCGAACTCGGCGCGGCGGCAAGGGTGGGCGATGTTGGCGCGGCGTATTACCTGGGGCTGCTCTATCGTGGTGGCTATGGCCACACAGCGGACCCGGCTGCCGCCGCGCACTGGTTCAGAGTGGCTGCCGACGGTGGAGTTGCGCAGGCCATGTTCTTGCTGGCCAATGCCTACCGAGAGGGCGATGGCGTGCCGCGTAATGATGCTACTGCGGTGTCCTGGTACGAGGCTGCCGCCGAGCGGGAGCATCCGGCCTCGATCCAGGCGCTGGCGATGGCCTATCGCAGCGGAGAACTTGGCCTCTCGCGAGACGAGAGCAACTACCGCCAGCATCTGGCCGAGGCTGCGCATGCACTGAAGCATCCGGCGATCAATCCGTAAGCCCCGCCGCTATTGATAGCTCATGATGAACGATTGCCTGGCGAGGTGATGTCCGTCAGCGTGGTAATGACAACGGGCCGGAGAGTTGCTGCGTGCAATAGTTCGCGTGCGAGGCGTTGACATTGCGCCGATAGTGATCAGGCCAAGCCTAGTCACGGCGATGGTTGGCAACATTTGGCGCGATCTGATAGCAGTATCGGCATTCACGATTCCCCCTTTGCGTCGGGCTGGCATACCGATCGGATCTGCGTGAATGATGTCGCATTGCGGACCTTCTCCGGCAGCCGATATTCGATCGTGCAGCGTTGCGCTGAGTGTGTGCCCCAGGACACCTGCAAGCGTCCGGTGTCTTCGATGCCACGCGCGAAAATGATGCCGCTTTGGCCAACCACGCCGATTTCGGCATTGTCCCTATCGCGCACTGATGCGCCAAAGGGCAAAGGCGCTCCATCGGGCTGGCTGGCTGAAATGATGACGGCGCGTCCGCTGAGCGCGGCGAACTTGATTTTTACCGCTGCGTTCGCGCGCGGCGCTACCTGGGCGCTGGTCGCGTCCAGCGATACATCCAGCGGTATCCCGCGTGGATCTATCTCGATCGTGTTCATGTTGTAAGGCTGGAGGTACGGCACAATGGCGTAGCCGAATGCGTCGATCCTGACGCCCGTCGCATTGGCGACGCGCGCGCCGGTAGCGCCCTTTGCTTCGACGATGCCGATGGTGTCGCCAAGGAAGTTGGCAAGTGTGATGCCTCCTTGGTGGGCGACCAGGGCGCCTTGCAGGCCACCCGAGTATTGCGTGTAACCGCCGCCGCCGCTGACAGAAGCGGAAACGGTGGTGTAAGGCGTCCGGTACTGTACGTTGCCACCGCCGGTGGTTGTGTTCGGCGAACGGTCGACGTTCAGGCCATAGGTGAAGGCGTTGTCCTCGAGTGCAGTGCCGCTCAGCCGCATCTGTTGCGAGGATTGGCTGTCACTATGCGTGGCGCCGAACGACAGCATCGGGGCGTGGCTGCTCTTGCCCAGCGGTACGGTGAGGCTGGCGAAAACCTGGGTGGTGAACCGGCCGGTCATCGCCTCGCGTTGGCGTGAGGCCGCGATGTTGTAGGTCATCGGCAGTCCCAGCACACGCAGCGAGTTGCTGTAGCCCACCTGGAACATCAGCGCAGTACCGCCCCGATTCCAGTATTCCGCGGAAGTGCCTGTGAGATAGAAGTTGCCCCAGCGATCTCCGAGACTCTGATTCAGCGTGAGTTGGACCTGGCTGCGCTGGCGGTCCACGGCGCGGGCATTGCCACCGCTGGCGCGAGCCGTGAATGCGTCGCTCATCGTCCAGAAGCCACGGGTCGCATAGCGATAGGCGGCGAGTGACATACTCGTGCTAGTTGACGGCACGAACTTGCTGTAGCTGAGGCGCACGCTTTGTCCGCTGGTGTTGTCAACCTGGTCGATCGAGGCGTGGGCATGGGTCGCATCCAGCGCGAATGCGCCAATGGGCAGATTCAAGGCCGCGCCGATCAGGCCCGCCCGGTAGCCCTCCGAGAGGACTAGCCCGGCATAGCCCGTTACGAAGTTGTTGAACCCGTGCTGCACCGTACCCTGGACCAGTTTCTCGCGGCGGGAAGACGTGCGCGAGCCATCGCGGTACTCCCCAACCGTGGCCGAGTACCGCGTGATACCGGGCCGTAGAAGCTGAGCCACAGATGCATAGGGCACGGTAAAGCTGCTTTGGCTGCCGTCGGCTTCTGTCACCGTGACGAGCAGATTGCCGCCATAACCGGTGGCGTAGAGATCCTTGATCTCGAACGGTCCTGGCGCCACGGTCGTTTCATAGAGCTTGTTGCCATTCTGCGTGACCGTGACACGCGCATTGGAGCGGGCGACGCCTCGCACCAGTGGCGCATAGCCGCGTGCGGAGTCAGGAAGCATCCGGTCATCGCTGGCCAGATTCACGCCGCGCACGGAAAAGCTGTCGAAGACGGCTCCATCCGTGTAGGCATCGCCAACGGTGAGCTGACTACGCAGGCGCGATATATCCCGCTGCAAATAGGTCGCGATGTTCTGGTAGTCGTAGGTGCTTTGGCCCATGGACTGCCAACTCATCGAGGAGCGCTGCCGCAGGTGCCAGGCACCGATGTTTAATCCGGAATCGATGCCAAGGTAGGTAGAAGTGACAGATGAGCTACCAGTAGTGTGGAACGTGTTGAAATTGTAGGCGACCGTCGCGGACGGGACGCCATCATCCAGGAGCTCTGGGCTGACGCTGCCGCGCGGCGTGCGGCGTAACAATGCCTGCGCCACGCCGATGTCGAGACGCAGGTCATTGAGGTTGAACGACCAGGTGAGGTCTTCCGAGATGTCCGATGGGCGAGTGCATTCGCCACTGACGGCCTGCGCTATCGCATTGCGGCTGGCGGGTGGCAGCGCCTGTTCGTCGAGATTCAACCGGGTAATGAGCGATCGGTCCATGCATGGGCCGACAACCTCGTCCCGGGACCGGAATCGCACTGTCTCTCGACCAACCCACGATCCGTTCAGGTAGATGTCGACCGCATGGTCGCCAGGTGAGATGGGGTTGCCAAACGCAAACCGGCTGACATCGACGCTGGTGCCATCGGAACGTTTCAGAAAATCTGAATTGAACTTGACGGCTGCGATGGTGGCCGTCTTGCCGGGTTCATTAGCAAATACCGCGGTGGGCAGAGCGGTGGCCAGGATCCAACGCGCAGCCAGAGCGCGCGAGGCGCGCGGCTTCCGAGTGCGCATCGTCATTGCCCTTTCGCTTCCTGTGTTGGCTTCGCATTGTGGACGCCAGATACACCGGCGCCATAGTCCGAGATAAACGTGTAACTGACCTGCGCGGGTTCGCCGGACACGGGCGACGCGTCATCGATGGCAAACTCGACTGTGCCGCCGGGATTTACCATTGCTCCGGCATCATTGCTGTACACATGCCCGCCAGAGGTTGCCTCGACCTTTGTGTAGGTGATGTGGTACGGCGTTGGATTTGTTGCAGTCAGTACATGATGGCCGTCATCCTTGCGTACGAAGCGCCAGGTAACCTTGGTGGGCGCGCTGTCCGCGTCGCCAGGCAATCCCGTTGGACGGAAGAACAGCTTGATGCGTGACCGAAAGGCAAACTGAAGCGAATTCTGCGGATCCTTGCTGCTGGATGCGATTGGCGGGACTTCGAGAACGTTGAGCCAGAACAGCGATTCCTGATCGCGAGACAGCGCTTGCTGGAGTTGAATGATGCGTAGCGTCTGACCTTTCTTTGCGTCCAGTCTAAACAGCGGCGGCGTGAGTACGAATAGTGATTTCGCGTTCTCCGGCGTCGCATTGGGGTCGCCGTCGTCGATCCATGCCTGTACCAGGGAGGGTGCGTCTCCTTCGTTGGTGAGTTTGAGGCTGACTTCCCGCTCCGACTCCGGGTAGATGACGCGGGTACCGGTCAAAACCACGGACGCAAGGGTTCCAGGCGCAGTCATTGCCAGGAGGACGGCAGCAATGGCTGCGCGGCAGATTGAAGTCTTGAACATGATGAACGACTACTGGAGGGGCACGGCTGGAGGTGCCGGCATGTATGCGCATGCCGGCAGGTATAGGCTGGTTAGATGATCCGACTTACGGGTACACGACGGAGTACCTCAATGTAGTGCTGATTAGGCCGGCTGAGGCTGTGCCAGTTGCCACGTACTGGGTCTGGTACCGCAGTGTTGCATTGCCGCCTGCAATGTCCACGGTTTTCGAGTTCTGCGCGTGGTACGCGGCCCCTAGTTTGATGGGGCTCCCATCGTTGTTCGACAGGGCGATCTGGACGTTCTTTGCGCCGTTGGTGGCAGCGTTGTTATTCAGGTTGCCGGTGACGGCATCCACGTTTCCGCCGGCTTCGAAGTAAACCGCCGCTTTCTTGAGGGATGCTGTGCAGTTAGAGAGCGTAATAGCGAAAGGCGTGTTACCTGCGATGTTGCCGCCGGTGTTCAGCAGCGAGGATGGAACGTTGGGCAGCACAACGGTGAAGTCGCCGGCGGGCCTGCCTTCGCCCGCGACGGAGCAGGTTTGACCCTTGATTTCGCCAGTAAAGACGATGGTGCCATCCGCGGCAAATGCAGTCGGACTCAACGCGGCAAGGAGCAGGGATGTGGCAAGGATCTTTGTTCGAATATGTTTCACATTGACCTCGAATATTGATGTGATTGGTGGCTGTCAAGGCGAATCGCGGAGATCCGCATAGCGAGCGAAGGCAGCTGTATCCGGAATAAGAAGCCGCACATTCCGTGCGGATATCCCCGGTATTTCGCTAGTGAAGTCGCTATGCATCGCGTCTTCCTGACAAGGTCAAAGACTATTGGCTTTGGGAAATTCTTTTAATCGTATTTATCTTGAATTTTTGATTTTCTTGGGAGAGTTCCGATTGAATGTGTCGGCGAGAGCGGTTGTGTAGGCTAAATGCGACGCATGGGAGGCAAGAAATTTCCTTGCGCCTTCACGGACAATCAATATTGGATTTACAAGTAAATCGTAATTTCACTAAATTTGTTTCTGGCGGGGATCAGAAATGAAAGGCGCGCACCTCTGCGCTATTCTTGCGTCGTTCCATATGGAGGAAATGCCATGAAGATGGTCTATCTCGCCGGCTTTGATGTGTTCCGCGAGGACGCGCGCGACTGGGGTGAACAGCTGAAGGCGCTGTGTATGCGGTATGGCTATGAAGGCTTGTATCCGCTGGACAAGGCGGCGCCGTCGGGGCTGTCGGGGTCAGCCACGGCACAATGGATCTACGAGGCCAACATCGCGTTGATTCGTCGCGCCGATGTCGTGATGGCGAATCTCGACGACTTCCGCGGGTCGGGGGAGCCAGACAGCGGTACTGCGTTCGAGGTTGGGTTTGCCGTGGCGCTGGAGAAGCCCGTCTGGGGCTATGCGGCCGATGCCGGCACGTTGCTGGATCGTGTGCGTGTCAGGACCGATGCCGACGGGAACGCGCGCGATGCGCGCGGTTATGTGGTGGAGGACTTCGGCTTGTCGATGAACCTGATGCTGGCTTGCAGCGTGCGGCGGGTGACGGGGGATGCCGAAGCGTGCCTGGCCGCGATGGCCGAAGCGGACCGCCAACTGGCGGTCCGGAGGGATTGACGCCTCAGCGGCGCAGGGATAGCACGCCGGCGGCGATGTCGGCCGCGGTTGCCGCGACGATCTGGCGATAGGCGTTCACCACGCCATCCACCTGACCGGGCGCGGGCAGCTCGGCTTCCGTGCGGCCGCCCAGGACCTTGCCATCGGGCAGCCGGCGTACGGTCCAGGCGATCGAAGCGCTGGCGCGCTGGCCAGGGTCCGCATCCAGCCGCACTACTTCCGTGGTCACGCGATAGACCGGTTCCACTTCGGACAGGCCCTGCTGATAGATATCCACGGCACCGAGTTTCGCCTGAAGCTGCTGTGACAGCGCATCGCGCAACTCGTCCGGCAACGGCGCGGACCAGCGCGACAGGTCCAGCATCTTCACGACGCCAGCGTTGCCGTCGGCTACCACGAGCTGGGTGCGGTTCAGGCGCTCCGGCACCCTGACCGGCGACACCTCGATCCAGATGGGCTGCGTGCCGGGTGTCGGGGGCGTGGCGGCCGGTGCGGCTGTGGATGCGAGCGTGTAGTAGCGGGGCTCCGGCGATGCACAGCCGTTGAGCAGCGCGGCGGCCAGCGCCAGAAGCATCAGCGAGCGTTTCATCATTCCTTCTCCGTCTTCCCACGCAACAGCGCCTCGGGATGGCGCTCGAGATAGTCGGTCAGCGCACGCAGGGACACGGCCGTGCGCGTCAGTTCCTGCATCATGCGGCGCGTATCCTGCTGCAGCGGCGCGTCCGATGCAAGCGTGCCATTGGCGGCGTTCAGCGTACGTCGTGCATCCTGCAGCGCGGCGAGTACCTGGGGCGCTACATCGCCGTGCAGTTGGGTCACGAGCTTGTCGGCGTTATCGAGCATCTTGTTCATCGACACCACGCTGGTACGCAGATCCTGGCCGATCTGATCGAACGGCACCTTGTCGATCTTGTTGACGATGTCGCCGAGCTTGGCCTGCAACTCATCGAAGGTACCCGGCGTGGTCGGCAGTTCCGGCATTGTCGCGTTGAGGTCGAGGTCCTTCGGCGGTGGCGCCTTCGGGAAGAAGTCGAGCGCCACGTAGAGCTGACCGGTCAGCAGGTTGCCAGTGCGCAGTTGCGCGCGCATGCCGCGCTTGACCAGGCCCTGCACGATGCTGCGCTTCTTGGCCTCGTCGGACACATCGCGCTCCCGGAATCCCATGCGCGACGGGTAGAACTCCACCACTACGGGCATTCGGAATGCCTTTTTGTCGCGCTGGTATTCGATGCCGATCGAGCGCACCTGGCCCACGATCACACCGCGGAAGTCGACCGGCGCGCCCGGCGACAGGCCGCGCACCGACTGGTCGAAGTTCAGCACTGCCAGCGCTGGCGCCAGTTCTTCAGGCTCCTTCATCGCCTCTGACTGGTCCGATGCCAGCAGGAATTGCGTATTCTCGGACGCCGGTTGCGTTGCGGTGGAGTTGTCCGGCGCCTGGAAGGCCACGCCGCCCAACAGCACCGTGACCAGCGATTGCGTGGAAAGCTTCAGGCCGTTCGCATCGAGTTTGAGGTCGACGCCGCTGGCGTGCCAGAAGCGGGTGTCGCCATTGACGAGCTTGTCGTACGGCTTGTTGACGAACACGCGCAGCGAGATGTCACGCCCGTTCGGGTCGAGCTGGTACGCCACCACCTGGCCTACCTGCACGCGGCGATAGTAGACCGGCGAGCCGATATCGAGCGAGCCCAAGTCCTGGGCGCGCAGCACGAACTGGCGGCCGGACGCGTCGGCGGTGACCACGGGTGGCACTTCGAGACCGATGAAGTTGCGCGTGCTTTCCCGTGACTTGCCGGCATCCACGCCGATGTAGGCGCCCGAGAGCAGCGTTTCCAGGCCGGATACGCCACTGATCGCAAAGCGCGGGCGCACCACCCAGAAACGCGTGTCCTTGACGGCGAAGCTCTCGGCGTCCTTTGTCAGCTCGATCGACGCGATCACGTGCGAGCGATCGGACGCGAGCCGCACTGACTTGACCAGGCCGATGTCGACGTCCTTGTAGCGCACGGCGGTCTTGCCCGGTGTCAGCCCGTCGGCGGAGCGGAAGGTGACGTTGATCTCTGGCCCGCGTGAGGCGAGCGTGTTGATCAGCAGCGAGACGCCGACCACGGCGGCGACAATCGGGATCAGCCACACCAGCGATGGCAGCCAGCGGGCGCGACGCTTGCGCGCGGGCTGGGGCACGCCACCGGAGGTCGGCGGCGGGGAGGGACTATCGTGATCGGGCATTGTCGGATTCCGGCAATTCGATGGAAGAGGGGTTCGGGGTCTCGAGCGAGTCCCAAAGTAGGCGCGGGTCGAAGCTCAGCGATGCCAGCATGGTCATCACGACCACCGAGGCAAATGCCAGCGCGCCGGCGCCGGGGATGATCGTGGCTAGCGCGCCCGCGCGCACCAGCGAGGCCAGCAGCGCCACCACGAAGATATCAAGCATCGACCAGCGGCCGATGACTTCGACCAGCCCGTACAGCTTGGTCTGCTGGCGGATGCGCCATGTAGATTTCATGTGCACCGAGATCAGCAGCAGCGTCAGGATCATCATCTTCAGCAGCGGCACGACGATACTCGCGATCAGCACCACGCCAGCCAGCATGTGCGATCCGGATAGCCACAGATAGAGCACACCGGACAGGATGGTGTCGCGCTGCACGCCCAGGATCGACTCGGTGACCATCACCGGTAGCAGGTTGGCCGGGATGTAGAGGATGTACGCGGCCAGCAGGAAGGCCCAGGTGCGCGCCAGGCTGGCCGGCTTGCGGCGGTGTAGCGTGGCGCCGCAGCGTGGGCACGGTTCGCCTTCGAGCGTGATGGGGCTCACCAGGTCGCATGCATGGCACGACAGCAACCCGCGTGAGGATGCGGTGGGTACCTCTGCCAGCGGGGTGCGTTCGTCGTCGTCGGTCAGCTCCGCCATCACATCGGCGGCCACGCGCCGTGACCGCGCGATCTGGTCGCGTGCCATGGCCGTGCGTGATGGGCGCGATGGGCGTGATGGCTGGCTCATGGCGTGGGCTCCTGCGCGCCGGGCGGGGTGTCATCTCCATCCGGCGTTTCCAGGTAATGCCACAGGTCGCGGGGATCGAACGACAGCATCGCGGCCAGCACCACCACCAGCGCGCCGAACGACCACAGCGCCACGCCGGGCAGCACTTCCGCCATGGTCGACAGCTTCACCAGCGTGACCAGCACGCCGATCATGAATACCTCGATCATGCCCCAGGGCCGGGTCTGACGGATGCCACGCACGATGGCGTCGAACCCGTGCGGCATCTTCCGCTGTGCCATCGGCACCAGCAGGTAGCACATCATCAGCATCTCGGAGAGCGGGAACAGGATCGTCGTGGCGAACACCAGCATGGCCACCAGCGTCATCTGGTCCGAGTAGAGCGCCTGCACCGCGCCCCAGAGCGTGGTCTCGGTGCGTACGCCCTTCAGGTCCATTTCGACGATCGGATACGTGTTCGAGATCACGAACAGGATCAGTGCGGTGAACACGAGCGGCAGCAGGCGGCGATAGGCGCGGGTGCTTTCGCGATAGAGCTCGCTGCCGCAACGCAGGCAGTTGGCGCGTTCGCCGGGCGCGAGCGACGCACGCTCGTAGAGCGCGTCGCAGTACTCGCAGGCCACGAGGTGGCGCAGGTCCGGCGCCGGCGCGGACGCCGACGCCGCAGGGCCGTGGTGCTCAGGCATCCGGGGTCAGTTGGGACGGCGGCGGCGCCGTGACGGCGGTCACGCTCGCGCGTTCCTGGTTGCCGATGGTCCAGTCGCGCAGCAGCGCGTACGCCACGGCCAGCACGGTCGGTCCGATGAAGACGCCCAGGAAGCCGAAGGCCAGCGCGCCGCCCAGCACGCCCATCATGATCCAGATGAGCGGCAGGCCGGTGCCCTTGCTGATGAGCAGCGGCTTGATGACGTTGTCGGCCATGCCGACCACTGCGGCGCCCCAGACCACCATGAAGATCGCCCAGCCCGTCTCGCCGGTGTGATAGAGCCACAACGCGGCGGGAATCCAGGCCAGCGGCGGGCCCATCGGCACGACGGAAAGGAAGAACGTGATGAAGCCGAGAATCGCCGCGCCGGGCACGCCAGCGATCCAGAACCCGATGCCGGCCAGCACGGCTTGCACAAAAGCGGTGCCGAGCACGCCGTAGACCACGCCCTTGACCGTACTGCCGGCCAGTGACAGCAAGTGGTCGGCCCGGTCGCCGGACACACGGCGCATGCCGCCGCGTACCCAGTCCACGGCCAATTCGCCACCGGTATAGAAGAAAAACGCCAGTACGATCGACAGCGCGAGCTGGCCGAGACCGGCACCGATCGACAGGCCGGCGCCGAGCAGCGCGTGTCCCACCGGCGCAATCAGCTTGCGCAGGCTGGCCACGGTCTCGGAGTCGGCAGTGATGACCTTGTTCCAGGCCGATTCGATCTGCGGGCCAACGAACGGCAGGCTGCTGAGCCAGTCCGGCAGTTGCGGGATACCGTGTTCGGTATAGCGATTGACCAGCGCGGTCAGTTCGTCGATGTGCGCCGAGAAGCTGGCGCCAGCGTAGACGAACGGCCCGAGCACGATCACGGTGGCGATCAGCACGCAAATCAGCGCGGCCAGGCCGCGGCGGTTGCCGAGCCAGCGCGTCAGCACGGTATAGGGGTGCCAGGAGCTGTAGGCGAGGATCGCGCCCCACAGCAGGGCCGTGGCGAATGGCGCGAGTACGAGCAGCGAGCCGCCGATCAGGACGATCAGCGCGAATACGGCAGCCAGCTTCTCAATCAGTTGTCCGGAACTCATCTTTGGCGGGCCAGGGGCGTCCACTTTATAAGAACGCCGATAGCATAGCGGAATTCGATGAGCCGTCCGGGTTTCCCCTCGATCACTCAGTTTGCGGTGGTGTCCCGGCGCAGCAGGGCAGCTACCAGATCCGACTGGGTCACCATGCCCACGACGTGCCGGTCTCCATCGACCACGGGCACATGGTGCAGCCCGCCATCGGAGAACGCGTGCGCCAGTTCCACCATCGGCTGGTCGACATGCGCGGTCACCACCACGCGCGTCATCAGATCGCGCACGGTGCCGTTGACACGGCGCGAGTTCGAACGATGCGCGCGGAAGAAATCGCTCTGCGTCACGATACCGAGCAGGCGGCGATTGCCGTCCACCACAGGTAGCGCCTTGATGTGGTGGCGCGCCAGCAGCGCGGCGGCATCGGCCGCGCGCTGGCCGGGGCGCACGGCCACCACGTCGCGCGACATGATGTCGCTGCAACGCACGTCGCCGAAGCGGCGCGAGTAGGCGCGCAGTTCGGCGGCCACCAGGATCGCCTCGAGATCGTCTTCCTCGATGTCCAGGAATTCACCGCGTGCAGCCAGCACCGCATCCAGGTCCGCGCGTGTGAAGCCCACGCGCCGGCTGGGCGGCACATCCTTGGTCAGGTGCTGCGAGGGCGGCTCGGGCGGCCGGTGCGGATAGCGGCGCTGCATGAGGTTGTTGAACGCCAGCGCCGTCAGAAGCAGCAGCGCCGAGTTGATCGCGACCGGCGCCACCACGAAGCCGAAACCGAGCGCCTGCACGGCAGGTCCGCCAAACACGGCGGTGATCGCCACCGCGCCGCTGGGCGGGTGCACGCAGCGAAGCTGGAACATCAGCGCGATGGCCACCGCGACGGCCACGCCGGCGGCCAGCCCCGGCTCCGGAATCCAGCGCACGCAGGCCACGCCGACCGTGGCGGCCACGAGGTTGCCGCCGATGATCGACCACGGCTGTGCCAGCGGACTGGCCGGCACGGCGAACAGCAGCACTGCCGACGCGCCCATCGGCGCCACGAACCACGGGTTGAAGCCCTGCAGGAAGTGGCGGCAGATCCATTCCGTGAGGAACAGGCCGATCAGTGCGCCGATGCAGCTCTTGATGCGCTCGCGGCGGCTCGCCGCGATGGGCATGGGGACGAAAGTGCGTAACCACGCACGTGTTCCGGCAACGGAAGTGGATAAGTCGAATGCTGCTGGCATCGAAAGCGGGGGCGGTTGGGGGCGTTGGGGGCGCAACGGGGGCGTCTTTGCTGTGCGCGAGGCGCGCCGCAGCGTACCACGCTACAGGAGCGAGGCCCGCCAATATATCATGGCGTGATATATTCCGCCGACCGGCAATCCTGCCGGAAAAGAAGCCGCCCCCGCTCATGCATACGGAAGTTCACACCGTTGAAAAACGCGACTACGCCGTCAATGGCCGCCTGCCCATGCTGGCTGCCATCGCGCTAGGCATCGGTGCCATCAGCACCGGCGCCGCCTATGTGCTGGTCAACCTGATCCACTTCTTCACCAACCTGTTCTTCTTCCAGACGCTGTCGTTTGCCGATCGCTCGCCGGCTGGACACACGCTGGGCCCCTGGGTGATCGTGGTGCCTGCGATCGGCGGGTTGATCGTCGGCCTGATGGCACGCTATGGCAGCGACAAGATCCGCGGCCACGGCATTCCAGAGGCGATCGAGGCGGTGCTGTTCGGCAAGAGCAAGATGTCGCCGAAGGTGGCGGTGCTCAAGCCGCTGTCGTCGGGCATCGTGATCGGCAGCGGTGGCCCGTTCGGGGCGGAAGGGCCGATCATCATGACCGGCGGCTCGATCGCCTCGCTGCTGGCGCAGTACCTGCATCTGACGGCGGCCGAGCGCAAGACGCTGCTCGTATCTGGCGCCTGCGCAGGTATGACCGCGATCTTCGGCACGCCTGTGGCGGCCGTCCTGCTGGCCATCGAACTGCTGCTGTTCGAACTGCGCCCGCGCAGCCTGCTGCCCGTGGCGCTGGCCTGCGCCGTGGCCGGGTTCCTGCGGCCGTTCGTGTTCGAAGCGGGTCCGCTGTTTCCGCTGCAGACCGCGCCGGCCAGCACACTGGCGCTCGGTTCGTGCGTGCTGGCAGGGCTGCTGTGCGGCGCGCTTGGCGCGGGGCTCACGCTCGCGCTGTATCGCACCGAGGATGCATTCGACCATCTGCGCCTGCACTGGATGTGGTGGCCGGCCATCGGTGGCCTGGTGGTCGGGATCGGCGGCTATTTCGAGCCGCGCGCGCTCGGCGTGGGCTACGACGTAATCGGCGACCTGCTCAACAACCGGCTGCTCGTGGAAGCGGCGGTGGCGCTGCTGGCCGTGAAGGCGGTGATCTGGATCGCGGCGCTCGGCTCGGGCACTTCGGGCGGGGTACTGGCCCCGTTGCTGATGCTTGGCGCGGGGCTTGGCGTGGTGCTGGCCCCGATGCTGCCGGGCGGATCGCCGGGCCTGTGGGCGCTGGTCTGCATGGCCGGTGTGCTTGGCAGTGTACTCGGCGCGCCGCTGACGGCCATCGTGTTCGCCTTCGGCCTGACGCACGATAGCGAGGCACTGTTGCCGCTGCTGCTGACGACGGCCGTGGCCTACGGTTTCTCGGTGCTGACGATGAAGCGCTCGATCATGACCGAGAAGATCGCGCGCCGCGGGCTGCACATCTATCGCGAGTACGGCGTCGATCCGCTGGAGCGCGCGCATGTGGGCGAACTGATGACGCGGGACGTGGTGTGGATCGACGCCAGCCTGCCGGTCACCGAGGCGCTGCCGCGATACTTCGGCGACCATGCTGCGCATCGCGCCTATCCGGTGCTCCGGGACGGCAGGGTGATCGGTATGCTCCAGCGCGCGGCAATTGTCGCGGCACATGCCGGCGACGATGCCGGACTGACCTGTGGCGATCTGCTTGCCGATGGCGCAAATCCGAACGCCGGTCCGGCCGTGCTGTTGCCCGCACAGACCGGTCGCGCCGCTGCCGGACGCATGGCCGAACTCAGCGTGGCCAGGCTGCCAGTGGTCGAGGACGAGATCACGATGCGGCTGGTGGGCATTGTCTCGCTGCGCGACCTGATGGCGCCCAGCAGCCACGTGCTGCACGAGGAAACCCAGCGTGAGCGGTTGCGCGGGATGGCGATAAAGGCGCTTGGCCGCACCGTGTAGCAGGATCCGGCTGTCCTGCTGGCATTTTGTGCATGGATGCTTGACATATCGGATACGAAGGATAGCAATTTGGTCAGTTTGTTAGCTGTTTTTTGACGTGCGAGGGCACCAGAATTCACTCACCGAACACGAGAGTGAAATCAAGGAGCCTCCACCGTGACAGACCGCCCAACCATCCTCCTGGTAGCCCCCACCTTCTACGACGTTTCCTACAGCATCAATCCCTGGATGGACCCCGGGGCGTGGGCTCGCGACCCGCGTGGCATGCATCGGCGCGCGATGGCGTCGTTCGACGCCCTGCGGGAAGCGCTCGGCACGGCCGGATTTCAGGTTGAAGTCATGGAAGGCGCGCCGGGTCAACCTGACATGGTGTTCCCGGCCAACGCGGCTGTCGTGCTCGATGGCAAGGCCGTGCTGGCGCGTTTTCGCTATCCGCAGCGGCGTGGCGAGGAAGCGCCGTTCGCTGCGATATTCGAAGACCTGCGCGCGCGCGGCCTGCTCGATAGCGTCGAGACGCTGCCGGAGGGTTGCTATCAGGAAGGCGCGGGCGACTGCATCTGGGATGCGTCGCGCGGCCACTTCTGGGCCGGCTTCGGACCACGTTCCTCCCGTGAAGCCGCCGATGCGATGGCGCGCCACTTCGGTCAGGAAGTCGTGGCGCTAGAGCTTGCCACCGAACAGAGCTATCACCTCGACGTCTGCTTCTGCCCCCTGGCCGGCGGCGAAGTCCTGTACTACCCACCCGCCTTCAGTCCTGCCGCGCTGCGAGAGATTCGCGCGCGCGTTCCGGCCGCGCAGCGCATCGAGGCCACCGAGGACGACCTGCGGCACTTCAGCGTGAACGCGGTCAATCGCGGCGACACCGTCGTGATGACGCACACCACGCCGCATCTGCGTACCGAACTGGGCAGTCGCGGCTATCGGGTGCTCGAGGTGGATCTGTCGCCGTACATGATGTCGGGCGGTGGCGCGTATTGCATGACGTTGCGTCTGGACCGCGTCAGCACGTCCGTGCGGCGTGCGGCCGCGGCATGAAAGGAGCCGAGCATGAAGCACGCACTGAAAGAAACCGGGATGACGCGATTCCTGGATGCGGGTGACGTTGCGACGCTGGTGCGGCGCATCGGTGTTCCGGTGGCCATCATGCAGATGGCGGACTGTGTGCGACAGGATTTCCTGCGCTGGGATGCGTTCGAGAAGTCGGCACGGCTGGCCAGCCATTCACCGGTGGGCGTGATAGAACTGATGCCTGTCAGCGATGGTGTCCAGTTCGCGTTCAAGTACGTCAACGGACATCCGCGCAACGCGCGACACGCGCTGCCAACGGTGATGGCGTGCGGCATGCTGGCCGAAGTGGAGACCGGATTTCCGTTGCTGCTGGCCGATCTCACGCTGGCCACGGCCTTGCGCACCGCGGCGACGTCGGTGCTGGCTGCGCGTGCCATGGCGCGGCCCGGCGCGCGGACCATGGCGTTGATCGGCAATGGCGCCCAGGCCGAATTCCAGTCGCTGGCCTTCCATGCCGGTCTCGGTATCGAAACAGTGCGCGCCTTTGACATCGACGCGCATGCCACCGCACGGCTGATGCGCAACTTCGCGGCAGTGCCGGGGCTGAACATCGTGCCGACACGTTCGGTGCGAGAGGCGCTCGACGGTGCCGATATCGTCACCACGGTAACGGCGGACAAGACCCGCGCTACGATTCTGACACCGGACATGATCCGGCCGGGGATGCATCTCAATGCCGTGGGTGGTGATTGCCCGGGCAAAACCGAGCTGCACGTCGACATCCTGCATCGCGCGCGGATCATGGTGGAGTACGCGCCGCAGTCGCGTATCGAAGGCGAAATCCAGCAGTGGCCGGAGGCGCCGGTCAGTGAGCTGTGGCAAGTGTTGTCGGGCGCGGTGCCGGGGCGTGTCAGTGCGGATGACGTGACGATCTTCGATTCCGTTGGTTTCGCGCTGGAAGACTACTCGGCGTTGCGTTGGCTCCATGCGGCGGCCATCGCGCATCACGCGGGCCAGTTCATCGAGCTCGTGGCCTTGCCGCCAGATCCGCGTGATCTCTATGGATGGATGATGAAGCCGGATATCGCCATGCCCGGTGCGATGAGCGATGTTCCCGGGAAGGCAGTCGCCCTGGCCTGAGGCATCGTCAACGCCAGGCGCATGCCGTGACAATTGGTGCGCCCAATGGCACAACGGCCCGGACTTGCGTCGGGGCCGTTGTCGTATCGGGAATCAGGCGGGTCAGGCGCCCACGCGTCCCATCATCAGCTGGGCGCGCAGAAATCCCTTGATCTCTTCCAGCGAAGGTGTCTTGAGGAACACCATGATGCCCCATTGCTGGAGCGCGTCAGCCACGCCGTCGTAGGCCTGGCGGTTCGTGATTACCGCGAAGACCACGTGCTGGCGCGAGAAGAAATTCTGCAGCTTCTCGATCGTTGCCGATTGCGCGTCATTGAGTTCTTCAACGTAGTAAAGCACCACGCGCGGACGTGAATCGACCGACGTGATCACCGTGTCCACCACGTCCTCGAGCACCTGGCTTTTGAGCGGCAACGACCATTTGCCAAGCTGCGCGCTGATGCGCTGTGCTTCCACATGGTTCGGATGGAAGACCAGCAGATCGAGGTCGTGCTCCATCGCCGCGTCGGGCGCGGACCGGCTGGCGAGCAACCGGTGCACCGTTTCCTTGTGGATACGGCGGTGGCCGCCGTTGGTTTTCCAGGCGCCAAGCTCACCCCGTTCGACCATCTTCTGGACGGTGCCCAACGAGACGTTCAGGAGTTTTGCTGCGGTGCGCGTGCTGTAGTATGGCTTTTCAGCCAGTTCTGGATCCAGTTTCATCCAATCACCCGTAGTATCGATCAGCAGCTCGGCGCGCAACGCGCACGCCGTGGCGCCTTCGGACACGCCACGCCGGTTTAATACCGGGCTGTCGAATTTTTACTGACCCTGATGCGTGCGACCCGCTCCCCGGCTGGTCTTTGTTGCTTTTGCATTTGCTACCTGACATGCCACGGCAACAGGATGCCGTGCACGTTTTCGGTGCCTGCAGTCTTGCGCTGCCTGGTACCTGACTACACCCTCAAATCGCATCTCTGCAAAAACGTCACTAGTATGGCCCCTTGATACGCACACGTCACAGCCAGAGTCATGACTGGGGTCACACTTTTGTCGTTTAACGTACGCTGCGCGGATCGCGTGGACAGGTGAGTGCAATGATCATGTTGCGATATGTATCAGACGTTCTTCACATGACGATTGCAGAGACTCCCCGCGTGGTCGCCAGTTCCCATCAAAACGACATTTTGTAAATTGCCACATTCTCATGACGAAAGTCCGTACTTGCGGACCTTGTCGAAAAGAGTGGTCTTGGCAATACCGAGCGACTCGCCGGCGCGTGTCAGATTGCCATCATGGCGGCGCAGTGCGTCTGCTATCAGTGCACGTTCGAACTGTTCTACCGCCTGCGCCAGCGGCAAGGCCGCAGGTGGCGCCATATCGTGTCCGCCTTCGCCTGGCCGGCATCCCAGCCCCAGTACATGGCGCTCGGCGAGGTTGCGCAACTCGCGCACGTTGCCGGGCCACGGGTAGGCCATCAATCCGGCCATCTCGGCTGGCGTGGGCGGAATCGCCTCGCGTTCGAATCGCAGCGCGGCCTGCGCGACGAAGTGCTCGAACAGCAGCGGGATGTCCTCCCGGCGCTCTCGCAACGGCGGAAGCTCCAGCGTGACGACATTGAGACGGTAATAGAGATCGGCGCGGAACTGGCCCACATCGGCCGCCGCGCGCAGATCGGCCTTGGTGGCCGCCACCACGCGCGCGTTGACCTGCACCGCCTGATTCGAGCCCAGCCGCTCCACCACGCGCTCCTGCAACACGCGTAGCAGCTTGATCTGCATCTGCATCGGCATGCTCTCGATTTCGTCGAGAAACAGTGTGCCGCCTTCAGCGTGTTCGATCTTGCCGATGCGGCGTTTGGCCGCACCCGTGAACGCGCCGGCCTCATGGCCGAAGATCTCGGATTCGAACAGTTGCTCGGGCAGCCCGCCGCAATTGATCGGCACGAAATGCCGCGCCCGGCGCGCGCTGGCTTCGTGCAGGCAGCGTGCCACAAGTTCCTTGCCGGTGCCGGTCTCGCCATGAATCAGCACGCTCGCGGTCGTGTTGCCGAGGCCGGTGATCATCTGGCGCAGGCGCTCGATGGCGGGCGAATGACCGATCAGGCGCGCGGAGAGCGATTCCTGCCCCGCCAGCCGGGCTCGCAGGTCTGCCACCTCGAGCGCCAGGCGACGCTTCTCCAGCGCGCGCCGGCAGGTGGCCACGAGCCGTTCTGGCGAGAACGGCTTCTCGATGAAATCGTAGGCGCCCTGTTTCATGGCTTGCACGGCCAGCGTGATATCGCCGTGGCCGGTGATCATGATGACGGGCAGTGCAGCATCGCGCGACGCGAGTTCGCGCAGCAGCGCCATGCCGTCCGATCCCGGCAGATTGATATCGCTGACGACGATGCCCGCGTAGCCCGCATCGACCTCACGCAGCGCAGCTTCGGCGCTGCCGACCGCGCGTGTGGCAATGCCTTCGAGGCGCAGCGCCTGTTCGCAGCCGAGCCGCACGTCGGCGTCGTCCTCGACGATGAGCACGGTCAGCACGGGGCTTGTTGCCTCGGCGTCCAGGGGCGCTTCGATCGGGTTAGCCGACATGGCGAAGTGTCTCGCGCGCCTGCGGCAGCGCCAGCGTGAAGCAGGCGCCGCCATCGGGGTGATTGATCGCGGTCAGGGTGCCGCCGTTCTCGTTGAGGATGCCGGCCGACAGGGTGAGCCCAAGGCCGAGCCCTTCGCCCGCGGGTTTGGTGGTGAAGAACGGTTCGAACAGCTTCGCGAACGCGGCTTCGGAGAGGCCGGGGCCGTTGTCCCGCACCGTCAGATGCACCATGCCGCCGTTTTCGCCGGTTTCGTAGGCGTGCAACGACAGCAGGGGATCGGGGCGGTCGCGCAGCGCGTCGAGCGCATTGCCGATCAGGTTGACCAGCACCTGTTCGAGGCGGTTCGGATCGCAGGCCACGGCCAGGCGCGCGTCGATCTGGCGCTCGATGCGCGGCGCCACGGCCGCCACACGCGTTTCCAGCAGGAACAGCGCATTTTCAACGGCGTCGCCCAGATACGCCACACTGCGCTGGCTGGCCGATGGATTGCGGGCAAACGACTTGAGCGCGCCCGTGATGCGACCCATCCGCTCCACCAGTCCGACGATCTTGTCCAGGTTGTGCTGCACCGTCGCGTAGTCGCCGCGTTCCAGGAACTTGCCCGTGTTGCCGGACAGCGTGCGCAGCGCGGTCAGGGGCTGGTTCAGTTCGTGTGCGATGCCGGCCGACATCTGGCCTACGGCGGCGAGCTTGCCGGCCTGCATCAGGCCGTCCTGGGCCTGGCGCAACACTGTCTCGGTGCGGATCCGTTCGGCCACTTCGGCATGAAGCTGCTGGTTGGTGGCGGACAGGTCGGCGGTGCGCTCGGCCACCTTGCGCTCGAGTTCGCTGTTGGCTGCTTCCAGCGCGGCGCGCGCGGCCAGCCGTTCGCTGTTGATGCGCCGCCGCACGTTCCAGGCGGCGGCCAGCAGCAGCACGAAGGCCGACAGCACGCCGGCCAGCGCGGCGCTGTTGAGCGCTGCCACGCGTGCCTGCGAGGTGTTGGTGAGCAGAGTGAGATTCCAGTCCGTGCCGGCCAGCGCCAGATGCTGGGCCAGCATTGGCGGGCCCTGGCGCAGACGCATCAGGGCGTCGCCGCCCTCGGCCGGGCCGGTGCCGAGCGCGCGGACCTTGGACAGTTCCAGTTGCGGCAACGGCGCGCGGTTGTACTGCAGGCTGCGGTCCAGCTTCGCGCGTTGGTCGGCGGAGAGCGGCCGCAAGGCGGCCAGCTTCCATGATGGATCGGAGGCCAGGATCACGACGCCATTCTCGTCGGCCAGCAGCATCTGGCTGTCGTTGCCCTGCCAGCGGTTCTCCAGCGGTTCGAGGCCGATCTTGACCACGGCCACGCCCTGAGGCCGGTCACGGTCGCCGAGCGGCGCGGACAGGTAGTAGCCGGATTCGCTGCGCGTGGTGCCCACGCCGTAGAAGCGCCCGAGCTGGCCGTCGATGGCCGTGCGGAAATAGGGGCGGAAGCTCAGGTCTTCGCCCAGGTAGCTGTCGGGGCGCTGGTAGTTGCTCGTTGCCAGCACCTTGCCGCGGGCGTCGAGCACATAGACCACGCGCGTGCCGGCGCGGATGTTCAGCGATGCCAGATAGGCATTGGCTTGCGCCACGTGCGCGGGATCGCCCGGCTCGCGCAGCAGCCCTTCGATCCGCGCGTCCAGCGACAGCAGGCTCGGCACGTAGTCGTAGCGCGCCAGCTCGCTTTCCAGCGCCTGGGCGTAGAGGCGCAGTTGCACCTGGCCGCGCTCGGCCTGGCGGGCCAGCGCGGTGTCGTACGTATAGCGATAGCCGAGCCACCCGGCCAGCGTGACCAGGGCGGCCAGCGCGAGCAGGGCGACGAACGGCGCGACGCGACGCCATGGCGAGGGCATACCGCCGCCCTCGGACTGGCCGGGAACGGGGATGGATTCAAGGGGGGCAATCATGCGGAATCGGTGATACGGGCGCCAATGAGTGCTGTATAAGGCATTTATCGAATGCTTTCACGCATTCGGGTGATGCGAGCCATCGGCAAGGCGACGTTTTACCACACCCGGCGTTACAGCCGCCAAAAAGCAAAAAAGGCCCGGTTACCTGATCGGCAACCGGGCCCTGGCACGCCTGGGAGCAATGTCTTACTTGCTCGCCAGGACCTGAGCGGGTGTCAGGCCGGTATTGCTGTCCTCGGAGGTGTCTGCCTCCTCGGAGAGTTCCGGCGCGCCGATCGCGCCTTCGCTTTTGGCGACGACGGTCGTGGCAATGGCATTGCCAAGCACATTGGTCACGGTCCGGCCCATATCGAGGATATGGTCGATACCGAGGACGAGCAGGATGCCGGCTTCGGGCAGACCGAACATCGGCAGAACGGCGGCTACCACCACCAGCGAGGCGCGCGGCACGCCGGCGATGCCCTTGCTGGTGACCAGCAGCACCAGCAGCATGGTGATCTGCTGGGTCAGCGAAAGCTGGATCCCGTACACCTGCGCCACGAACAGGGCGGCAAAGGAGGTGTACATGATCGAGCCGTCAAGGTTGAACGAGTAGCCCAGCGGCAGCACGAAGTTCGTGATGCGCGGCTTGACGCCGAAGCGCGTGAGTTGGTCGATCACCTTCGGGTAGGCCGATTCGCTGCTGGCCGTGGCGAAGCCGATCATCAGCGGCGTGCGCAGCGTGCGCATCAGGCGGAAGACGTCACGACCCAGGAAGAAGTAGCCACCCGCGATCAGTGCCAGCCACAGCAGTGCCAGCGCCGCGTACACGCTGCCCAGCAGCTTGGCGTAGACCACCAGCACGCCCAGGCCCTGCGCCGAGATCACGGCGGAGACGGCGCCGAACACGCCCAGCGGCGCGAAGGCCATCACGTAGTTGGTGACCTTGAGCATGATGTGGCCCAGGCCATCGATACCGGCCAGCACGGGCTTGCCCACGCCGTCCTTGAGGGTACCCAGCGCGAAGCCGAAGAACAGCGAGAACACCACGATCTGCAGCACTTCGTTGGTGGCCATCGCTTCCACGAAGCTCTTCGGGAACATGTGGGCGATGAAGTCGCGCAGGTTCAGCGCACCGGTCTTCAGGTTCGACGCGGCGTCGGCGGCCGGCAGCGGCAGGTTCATGCCGTGGCCCGGGGCCAGCAGGTTGGCCATCAGCAAGCCCAGCAGCAGCGACGTGATCGACGCGGCCATGAACCAGGCCATCGCCTTCAGGCCGATGCGGCCGACGGTCTTGCCGTCGCCCATGCTGGCAATGCCGGAAACCAGTGTGGCGAACACCAGCGGGCCGATGATCATCTTGATCATCCGCAGGAACACGTCGGTCAGGATCGACAGGTGATCGGCGATCGACTTCGCGGTTGCGGCGTCCGGCGACATGTTGTGCACGGCAGCGCCGACGAGCACGCCTAGCAGCATCGCGACGAAGATCAGGGTTGGCAGTCGTTTTGTCATCGTGGGTACATCCTCCTTTGTACTGTGGCGGCCCGCGTGTTTCCTCTTGGGGATGGTGCGGCCGCGCTTGTGTGCCCTACGGCGGCGCCTAAATCGCACGAGCCGTGCCAGCCCGGTTGCATCTGGATACAGATGTAAGTGGATGAATACAAAGGGATTTTCTGAGTGATGCGTACGCGCCGTTCGGAAATCCGGATGCGGAAGCAAAAACGCCGTTCGGATTTCCGAACGGCGCAGGGGGAGAGGAAGTGCTGGGTGTGCCGCCGAGGGCACCCGAGGACGGGGCAGGCCCGTCAGGTCTCCGCGTTCTCGCAGATCTCCAGGAAAATCTCTATCGGCATGGGGCGGCCGATAGCGTAGCCCTGCGCATAGTCGACGCCAATCGCGCGCAGCACGCACAGCGTGGCTTCGTCCTCGACCCATTCGGCCACCGTGCGCACCCCGAGCCGGTGGCCGATGTCGTTGATCGAGCTGACGATCTCGCGATCCACTACGTTATCGGCCAGGTTGCGGATGAAGCTGCCGTCGATCTTCAGGTAGTCCACCGGGAACTGCTTCAGGTACGCGAACGACGACAGCCCCGAGCCGAAGTCGTCCAGCGCCACGGTGCAGCCGGCGTGGCGCATCTCCTTCAGCAGGCGGCTGGCGGCGGTCATGTTGTGGATCAGCGCGGTTTCGGTGATTTCCAGCAGCAGGCGCTCCGCGGGCAGCATCGAATCTTCCAGCGTGGTGTGCAGGAATGGCAGCAGGAACGGTTCACCGAGCGAGTTGGCAGACAGGTTGATCGACACCACCAGATCCGGCACCCGCGCCAGCCGTTCGCCGAACTGGTGAAGCACGTTGCGGATCACCCAGCGGTCGACATGGCCCATCAGGTCGTAGCGTTCGGCCGCGGGGATAAACGCGCCGGGCATGATCAGCGTGCCCTGTTCATCGACCATCCGCACCAGCACTTCCACGTGGCGCGCGTGCTCCGTCTCGGGCTGCAGCGGTTGGATTTCCTGCACGTACAGGCGGAAGCGGTTGGCCTCCAGCGCCGAGTGAATGCCCGCCGCCACCTCGAGTTCGCGATGGTGGCGCCTGGCATCGCTTTCGTCGCGGCGATAGACCGATACGCGGTTGCGGCCTGCTGCCTTGGCGGCGTAGCAGGCCACGTCGGCACGGCTCATCAACTCGCTGACCGGTGGCGCGTCGGCGTCGATCGCGGCAATGCCGATGCTGGCGCCCACGTCATAGACGCGCCCTTCCCACGGAAAGCGGCGCTCGCGGATCGCGTTGATAACTTTCTGGCAGACCTGTTCGGCGTGGTCGATGCTGCAATCCTTGAGCAGCAGCGCGAACTCGTCGCCCCCGAGGCGCGCCAGCAGATCGTCGGGGCGTACATGGTGGCGGATCACGTAGCCAAGCTCGCGCAGCAGCACGTCCCCGGCCCCGTGGCCGGCCGTGTCGTTGACGATCTTGAAGCGGTCCAGATCGATGAAGCAGAGCGCGGTGCGGTGTCCGAGCAGGCGCGCCTGCTCGCACGCCTCGCGCAGGCGCTTTTCGAACCAGGCCCGGTTGGGCAGCCCGGTCAGGGCGTCGTGGGTGGCCGAGTGGGCCAGTTCGCGCTGCATCGCGCGCGACGAGGTGATGTCCTGGAACACGAGCACCGCGCCCAGCACGCCGCCATCGTTGGTCAGCACTGGCGCGGCGGAGTCCTGCACGTCGTGCCGCTCGCCGGTCAGGCTCTGCAGCACCGCACCTTCCTGCAGGTAGGCGGGGCGCAGCGTTTCCAGGCATTGCTCGACCGGGCTCGGGATCGTGAGTCCGGTGATCTCGTCGACGATGCGGAACACCTGGTCGAGCGGCTGGCCCATCGCGGCATCCAGACTCCAGCCCGTAAGCTGTTCGGCGATCGGGTTCATGAACGTAACGCGCATCACGCGGTCCGTGCAGATCACGGCGTCGCCGATCGAGCGCAGCGTGATCTGCAGCCGTTCCTTCTCCTCGAACAGCGCGCGTGTCAGCGTGCGTTGCTCGGTGATGTCCCAGTTCGTGCCGACCAGCGAGTGGGCGGTGCCGTCCTCGTGGCGCGAGATCATGGCCATGGCGCGCACATGCCGGGTCTCGCCGGCGGGGCGAACGATGCGGTATTCGGTATCGAACCGGCGCGCGCCGCGGATGGCCTGGCGCATCTCCGAACTGACTCGGCTGACATCCTCGGGATGGATCTTCGCGATCCACTCGGCCAGCGAAGGCGGCCCGAGCTCCATATCCGTGCCGTGCAGCGCATACATGCGCGCGTCCCACGTGATGGCCGCCGTATTGAAGTCCCATTCCCAGATGCCGACGCCACCGGCCTCGACGGCAAGCTGTGTGCGGCGGGTCTGTGCCTCGAGTTGTTCCTGGGCCAGCTTGCGCGTGTGAATGTCCTCGATCTGGGCGATGAAATGCCGGGGCTCGCCCGAGTGCTCGTCGCGCACCAGCGAGACCGCCAGCAGCGCCCACAGGTAGTGGCCCTGTTTGTGCCGGTAACGTTTCTCGAGCCGGTATGCGTCGATCTCGCCCGTCAGGAGCCGGTCGAGCTGGCTCAGGTCGGCGGCGAGGTCCTCGGGGTGGGTCATGACCTGGAACGGCAGGTCGCGCAGTTCCTCGGCGCTGTAGCCGAGCAGGTCCATCATCGCGCGATTGACCAGTTGCCACTTGCCATCGAGCCCGACCAATGCCATGCCGATGGCCGAATGTTCGAGCGCCTGCCGGAAGCGGCGTTCGCTACTGCGCAGCTCGGCCCGGCCATTGCGGTTCTGCTCGGTCATGAACGCGATGCAGATCGGGAAGACCAGGATCAGCGCGCCTGACAGCGGCGTGGCACGCGAGGCCAGGAACTGCATGCCGCCCAGATGCGCGATGCCCTCCAGAGCCAGCGCCGACACAAGTGTCAGCAGCGCCGTGGCGAACGGATTGCTGGCCAGCGCCACAATGACCAACGGCAGCGACATCACGACGAACGGCTCATGGCCGGCCACGATCGCGCCCGTGCCGATCGCCATGCACAGCACGAACAGTGCAATCAGGCGGAGCAGCATCGGGCGGCGGAGCGCAGCCTGCACGCGCTCGCGCGAGATCGACACCATAAGCGGCAACAGCATCACCATGCCGATGGCGCCGGCGTTCCACCACGCCCACCACACGCGCGGGAACTGGGTGCCGTATGCGGTGGCCAGCACGGCGGCGCCGGGCACGCCGCTGATGGCCGGCCCGAGCGTGGCCGCCACGCCGATCGTGAGCGCGAAGGTGGCCAGCGGGCCGGTGCGTGCGAGGGTGCCACTGCCGGACATCAGCCGCAGCAGCATGGCCATGCCGCCGATCTCGAGCAGGTTCGCCCCGGCCAGCAGCAGCGCCACGCCAGCCGTGTGGTCGGCCAGCAGGTTGGCGAGGACGTCTGCTGCCAGCATCGACGCGAGCAGTGCCGGCGCTTCCTGTCGGGGGCGGTGCAGCAGCAGGCCCAGCCCGAAGGCGTTGCCCATCCACAGCATGGCGCCGGTGCCGGGCTGCCGGCCCAGCCAGATCCCCGCTGTCGCCAGCGCGAAGTAGCCCACGGCGGCCAGCAGCAGGCCCCAGCGGGCAGCCGGCACAGGTATTGGGAGGGTGGAACGGGTCGCGGCCGTCTCAGGCGTCATCTTTCTCGCTATCCGGGGGCGCAGGCGCCGGGCATTGCCGGTATGGGTGCGATGGTCGGACCCTGCCCAGCGTATGGCGCACTTTATTCCCGCCGGGTGGAATCCAAGCGGAAATAAAGAGGGTTTGCCGAGGCTTTGTTTGGGGTGGCGTCCGCGGCGGAAGTTTGGTATGGGCGCGAATTGCGGCGATTACCTCATGCGTAATCGCATCGCTTCGGGCGGGCGACGATCATGCAGACATACCGCATCACAACCCGCAGACATCAAGGAGCGCAACATGACCGAAATCGCCGCCAACATCGCCAACGTCGCCCTGACCGATCTGGCCGACCGCTATCTCGCCGCCTGGAACGAAACCGACGCAGCCCGTCGCCGCGACCTGATTGGCCGCGCCTGGACCGAGTCAGCGGTCTACGTCGATCCGCTGATGCGCGGCGAGGGCCACGCGGGCATCGACGCGATGATCGCCGGAGTGCAAGCCCGCTTCCCCGGCTTCCAGTTCCGCCGCGTCACGCCGGTGGACGCGCATGGCGAGCACATGCGTTTCACCTGGGAACTGGGCCCAGCCGGCGAAGCCGCGCTGGTGGTCGGCACCGACTTTGCGACGGTTTCGGCCGACGGGCGGCTCAAGGGCATGACCGGCTTCATCGACCGGGCGCCGGCCGGGCTGGCCGGGTGAGCGAGTCATCCCGCTGACGCGCTTCCCTTTCCCATCCTTTCCATCATTGGGAGAGGGGAGCAACTTCCCCCACTCGCCACCATCCCGCTTCGTCTGTACCATCGCGCACGGAACATCCGGCACGCAGCCGCTCCAATCAGCCCGGCGGCTTCAGAGGGGGGTACCGATGGACGTCAAACGTTTCTACCGGATTGCCAGTTCGGCGGCGGTCGCATTCATCGTATTCGTGGTGATCGCGGTGGGCAGCACGTACTGGTGGGGCGGGCGCAAGCTCGTGCGCAAGATCGACGTGGCGGTGCAGCCGGTGACCTTCCCGACGGATGCCGGGGCGGTTGAGCACGGCAAGTACCTCTACGAATCGCGCGGATGCATGGATTGCCACGGTGCCAACGGCGCGGGCAAACAGGTGTTTGACGAAGCCAATGGCCTGCGCGTGCGTGCTCCCGACATCACGCGGGGCAACTCCGACATCGAAAAATATCAGCTGCGTGACTGGGATCTGGCGATCCGTCACGGCGTGGCGCCTTCCGGGCGTCCGCTGCTGATCATGCCGAGTGAGGACTACAACCGGCTTTCCGATAGCGACTTCGGGGCGCTCGTTGCCTACGTCCGCAGCCTTCCTGCCGGGGGCGGCCAGCCGGCCGACATCCGTCTGCCGTGGTTCATCCAGGGCCTGTACGGCGCCGGGGTGGTCAAGGATGCGGCCGAGAAGATCGACCACAGCCTGCCACCGTCGCCACCGATCGCGGCTGCCGTGAATGCGCAGTACGGCGCCTACGTCGCCAATTCCTGCAAGGGGTGCCACGGCGCCACGCTGCGTGGCGGTAACATCCCCGGGGCGCCGCCCGACTGGCCGGCCGCCGCCGACCTGCGCCCGTCCGGCGCGATGAAGACGTATCCGCAGGCGGACCAGTTCGTCGCCATGATGCGCAGCGGCAAACGGCCCGATGGCAGCGAGGTGAGCCGCGTGATGCCGTTCGGCGCGTTCGCGAAGATGAACGATACCGATCTCAATGCGCTGTATCTGTTCCTCGCCGGGAAATAATCCCGCTTTCGGTGCGCGCTGCCCGGTGTGAGCGGCGCTGCGCAAGTTTTTTCCGTTTGCACTATGCTCCTCGGGTCTGCCGGCCTGGCCAGCCCCCGTGTCGCCAGGCCCGGCGGTAGATCGAACAACCGACTGGGCAATGCACCCAAGGAGTTTCCCCCGATGACTTCCCTCACCATCAACGGCAAGACCGTGGAGGTGGACGCCGATCCGTCCACGCCGCTGCTGTGGGCCCTGCGCGATAACCTCGGCATGACTGGCACCAAGTTCGGCTGCGGCATGGCCTCGTGCGGCGCCTGCACGGTCCATATCAACGGCACGGCCACGCGTAGCTGCGTGATGCCGATTTCCGGCACCGCCGGCAGCAAGATCACCACGATCGAGGCGATGGGCGACGACAAGGTCGGCCGCGCAGTGCTGGCCGCCTGGCTCAAGCACGACGTCGCGCAATGCGGCTACTGCCAGAACGGCCAGGTCATGAGCGCGGTGGGTCTGCTGCGCAGCAAACCACGGCCGACTGACGCCGACATCGACCAGGCCATGGCCGGCAACGTCTGCCGCTGTGGCACCTATCAACGGATTCGCGCGGCCATCAAGGACGCAGCGCACGCCATCGCCTGAGGAGCCAACATGCGAATTCGTGGGATTGAAGCACTGGCCGGCGGCAGCGGCGCAGCGGTGAAAACTGGCGATGCCGTGGCGCCGCTGACGCGCCGTGGCTTCCTCAAACTGACCGGCATGGCCGGTGGCGGGCTGGCGCTCGGCATCGGTAGCGTCGTGGAATCGGCCCATGCGCAGGGTGCGGCCAAGCCGGCTTCCTCGCCGCAGGCCTTTCTGCAGATCGCGCCGGACAACACCGTGACGGTTGCCGTGAACCGGCTCGAATTCGGCCAGGGCGTGCACACCGCGCTGCCGATGGCGCTGGCCGAGGAGCTCGACGTCGACTGGAAGAACGTGCGCGCGATCCTGGCGCCGGCAGGCGATCCTTACAAGGACCCGATGTTCGGCATCCAGATGACCGGCGGCTCCACGGCGGTCAATCATTCGTTCGAACAGTACCGCGAGCTGGGCGCGCGGGCGCGCGCGATGCTGATCGCCGCGGCGGCCCAGCAGTGGAAGGTGGACCCGGCAAGCTGCGCGACGTCGCTCGGCGTGGTGACTTCGGGCGCCAACCGCGCCACGTATGGCGAATTGGCGCAGGCCGCCATGGCGCAGCCGGTGCCGGCGCAGGTCAAGCTCAAGGACCCGGCGCAGTTCCGCATCGTCGGCAAGCCGACGCCGCGCCTGGATGCCGCTTCCAAGCTGCATGGCGATGGCGTGTTCGGGCTGGACGTGAAGCTCAAGGATATGAAGGTGGCCGTGGTGGCCCATCCGCCGCGCTTCGGTGGCAAGGTCAAGTCGTTCAATGCGGACAAGGCGCGCAAGATCAAGGGCGTGGCCGATGTCTTCCTGGTGCCCGTCGATCGTGGTGGCACCGGCGTGGCGGTGGTGGCCGATGGCTACTGGCCGGCGAAGACCGCGCGCGAGGCACTGGAAATCGTCTGGGAAGACGCAGGCTCGAAGGTCAGTTCGGCGGCGCTGTTCGATGAGTACAGCAAGCTGGCCGCGCAGCCGGGCACCGTGGCCAGGGCGCTGGAAGGCGGCAACATCGACACGGCGCTGTCCGGCGCCGCGAAGGTGATCGAGGCCGAGTACCGCGTGCCGTACCTGGCCCATGCGCCGATGGAACCGTTGAACTGCACGATGCAGGCCGAGATCGCCGCGAACAAGGCCACGGCCGTCAAGGTGTGGGTGGGCTCGCAGTTCCAGACCATCGACCAGGCCGCGATCGCCCGCACGCTGGGGCTCACGCCGGACAAGGTCACGCTCAACACGATGATGGCGGGCGGCGGCTTCGGACGCCGTGCCGTACCGACTTCCGACTATCTGGTGGAATCGGCCAACGTGATGCGTAGCTGGATCGCCGCTGGCCACACCGAACCGCTCAAGGTGATGTGGAGCCGTGAGGACGACATCAAGGGTGGCTACTACCGTCCGCTGCACGTGCACCGCGCGCGCGTCGGTGTGGACGCGCAAGGCAAGGTGGTGGGTTGGCAGCATACGATCGTCGGCCAGTCGATCATCACCGGCACGCCGTTCGAGCCGATGATGGTCAAGAACGGCGTCGATGCGACCATGGTCGAGGGCATCATCGAAAACGACTACGGCCTGCCGCTGCAGCTGAACGTGCATCACCCGAAGACCGATGTGCCCGTACTCTGGTGGCGCTCCGTGGGCAACACGCACACGGCGTTCGTCAAGGAAACGCTGGCCGACGAGATGGCCACTGCCGCCAAGCAGGACCCCGTGGCATGGCGCATGGCGCGGCTCGACGAGAAGGCGCACGCACGTCATCGCGCGGCGCTCCAGCTTGCCGTGGACAAGTCGGGCTACGGCAAGAAGAAATTGCCCAAGGGACACGCCTGGGGCGTGGCCGTGCATGAATCGTTCGGCTCGGTGGTGGCGTACGTGGTCGACGTGTCGATCGAGAAGGGCCAGCCGAAGGTGCACCGCGTCACGGCGGGTGTGCATGCCAACCGCGTGGTCAACCCGCTGACCGCGGAAGCCCAGGTCCAGGGCGGCTGCGTGTTCGGCATATCGATGACCAAGCCCGGGTTTGCGATCGAGATCGAGAACGGCGTGGTGAAGAACAGCAACTTCCCCGACTATCCGCCTCCCCGCATTACCGATGCGCCAGTGGTGGACGTGTTCTTCGTGCCGTCGAACGACAACCCGACCGGGCTCGGCGAGCCGGGCGTTCCGGCGATCTCGCCGGCGATCGCCAACGCGCTGTTCCGGCTGACGGGCAAGCGTCAGCGTCAGATGCCGTTTGTGCTGACCTGAGCGTTTGCGCGTTTGCGTGTTTGCGTTAAGGTGGGTTTGCGCCCCCGCTCCTACAAATGGGAGCGGGGGCGCACAACACGAGCAATCCCACGGCTCCTAGCGTTCCACTCCCCCTTCCGCATTCCTCCACGCCTGCACGAACGCGCGCAGGTCGCCGGCCGAGGCATCGGTCACGGCCCAGTAGCGCATGCCGTGCGCGCTCCAGGTTTCGATCTGGTAGCCCTGGCGTTCCCGTTCCCCCAGTGCCCCCGAGTTGTTGCCCGGTATGACGAACACGTCGATCGGATGCTGGTTGCGCCGGTAGACGATGACCGCCACACGCTGACCGTCGACGTAATCGAGCCGTCCGCCTACCAGCGGAAATCCTGCCGCGCCCAGGTCGCGCACGTCGGGCGCGTAGTCGATGCGGCCGTTGAACCAGGGTTTGACCGTGTGCTGGTCCGACGACACGACGTCGATCGCGCGATTCGAGATCAGGCCACGCACGTGGCTGGCGACGATCGCGTTCGCGGTCAGGTCACCCTCCGACGGCTGCTGATTGAACTGGAACAGGCTCAGTCCTACGGCCGCAGCCGTGATCGTGGCCAGTGCGGCGTTGACGGCGGGCGACCATGTGAACCAACTGCGCCAGCCCGCGGGCTCGGCAGCGCCAGAGTCGACAAATCCGGGCTCGGCGGGGGCGGGTAGCGATGCCAGGATGCGCGCGCGCAGATCGGCTGGCGCGCGATGGTATGCCGCGCCATGACGGGTGGCCGCGCGCAGTGCCTGCAGGTTGCGCAGGCTGTCGACGCACGACTCGCAATCCTCGAGGTGGCGTTCCAGACGCACGCTGTCGGCCGCGCCGACTTCGCCATCGGCGCAGGCCTGCAGCAGGTTGCGGGCGTCATTGCAGTCCATGGCGGGTGCCTCCTGCGGGTTGAACGATATCGGCCGGGGCGTTGGCGGTGTTGGGGGCGTCGGGATGTGCCAGCCGTACCGCGCCTTCGTCGCGCACGGCCACGACGGCGGCGGCCAGCATTCGCCTGCCACGTGCCAGCCGCGACATCACGGTGCCGACCGGAATATCGGCGATGCGTGCGATGTCGCGGTAATGCAGTTCCTCCAGTTCGCGCAGCACCAGTACCTCCCGAAACACGACCGGCAGTCGCTCCAGCGCGGCATGCACCAGTCGCACATCCTCGTCGCGCACCAGCCATTGCTCCGGGTCGCCGGGCCCGCCATGCCAGTCGGGTAGTTCACCCGGCGGCGCGGCTTCGTCGTACTCCACCTCGGCCGCCGCCTTGCGCTTCTGCCACGTGGTGAACCACGTGTTGCGCACGATGGCCAGCAGCCAGGGCCGGGGCTGGTCGCCGCGGAAGCTGCCGAACAGCCGGAACGCGCGCAGGAATGCTTCCTGCACCACGTCATCGGCATCGCCCGGATTGCCGCATAACCAGCGGGCGAGGTTGTAGGCGGCGTCCAGATGCGGCAGCACCAGGTCGTCGAAGCGGCGGCGCGTGTTGGCGGCGTCCAAGTCAGTCCTTGCGTGTCGGCTGGTCGAAATGGCATAGCGGCATGAGTGCGTCTCCCCCGTTATACCGGCGCTGGGCCGATTCTATTCCCGGCGCTTGTCCGGCGCCAATGGTGTTCTCACCACTCCCGTGTGGCGGCGCGGTGGTGGTGTGGTGGTGGTGCATCAGAATTCCACGGCCCCGGGAATAAACCCCGAGCACCTCCGGTATGACAGTCACCACCCACAGAACGAAGGAGGCTGTCATGCACGGAAACTGGAGTCGGCGCGACATATTGCGCCTGGCGGGCGCGGCAGGCGGTGCCGTGGTCGCATCGGCGCTGCCCGGCTGGGCGGCGGGGCGTGACGAGGACTTTGTGTTCGTGCAATTGTCCGATTCGCACTGGGGGTTCGAAGGGCCGCCGAATCCGGACGCGCGCGGCACGTTGCCGAAGGCCGTGGCGGCCGTCAACGCATTGCCGAGCCAGCCCGATTTCATCATGTTCACGGGCGACCTGACGCATTCCACCGACGATCCGGCCGAGCGCCGCCGCCGCATGACGGAGGTACGCGACATCATCGCGCCGCTGCGTGCGGGCGCGGTGCACCTGATGCCGGGCGAGCACGATGCCAGCCTGGACGCGGGCGAGGCATTCCGCGAGCTGTTCGGGCCCACGCACTACACCTTCGATCACAAGGGCCTGCACGCCATCGTGCTCGACAACGTGTCCGATCCGGCCGGCATGGTGGGCGAGGCGCAGCGCAAGTGGCTGGCCGACGACCTGGCGAAGCAGTCGCGCGACGCGCGCATCGTCGTGTTCACGCACCGGCCGCTGTTCGATCTCTATCCACAGTGGGATTGGGCCACGCGCGATGGCGCGCAGGTCATCGACATCCTGATGCCGTACCGCAACGTCACGGTGTTCTACGGCCATATCCACCAGGAGCATCACCATATGACCGGCCACATCGCGCACCATGCGGCGCGCTCGCTGATGTTTCCGCTGCCGGCCGCCGGGTCGCAGCCGAAGCGCTTGCCCATTCCATGGGATGCCGCGCATCCGTATCAGGGTCTGGGTTGGCGTCAGGTGACGGCTACACCGTCGCCTGACGGATTCCGGCTGGGTGAGGTCTCCGTCAACGGGAGCAAGGCATGAACACCGCCAACGCAAGCCGTCGCACGCTGCTGGGCTGGATGCTGGCCGCCGCGGTGGTGCCCGTGGTGTCGGTGGTGAGTCGGAGTGATGCCGCGGCGCCGCGCGTGATCCCGATGCGCGCGCGGCGCTTCGTGTTCATCCCAGATCGCGTGAAGCTCAAGGCGGGTGAGACCGTGGTGCTGTCGATCACGGCGGAAGACGTGGTGATGGGATTCTCCGCGCCCGACTTCGACGTCCGTGCGGACCTGCCGCCCGGCCAGGCGATCAAGGTGACGCTGACGGCGGGCAAGCCCGGCAGCTATGGCTTTCTGTGCGACATCTTCTGCGGGTCGGGGCACGAGAACATGAGCGGCCTCATCGAGGTGACGTAGAGACGCCATCAAAATGGTTCTGGCGTCTCTCCGGCCGAAAGGCCGTCACTCGCCCTCTCCACCCATGTACTCGTGCGACTTGCCGTGCGGTGTTTGTTGCGTGGGTGGCGGCTTGCCGCCGCCGCGCGCGGCCTTGCGGCGCATGTACCAATAGTGCGCGCGATCCAGGTAGAGATAGACCACCGGCGTGCTGAACAGCGTGAGCATCTGCGACACCACCAGCCCGCCGACCATCGCGTAGCCCAGCGGCCGACGCAGTTCGGACCCCGCGCCGTGCCCGAGCATAAGCGGCAGCCCCGCCAGCAGCGCGCACATCGTGGTCATCATGATCGGGCGGAAGCGCAGCAGACACGCCTCGTAGATCGCGTCGCGCGGAGACATGCCGCGCTCGCGCTCGGCCACCAGCGCGAAGTCGACCATCATGATGCCGTTCTTCTTGACGATGCCGATCAGCAGGATGATCCCGATCAGCGCGATCACGGTGAAGTCGTAGCCACCCAGCATCAGCACCAGCAGCGCGCCGACGCCGGCGGACGGCAGCGTCGAAAGAATCGTCAGCGGGTGGATATAGCTCTCGTAGAGCAGCCCCAGCACGATGTACACCGCGATCAGCGCGGCGGCGATCAGGTAGGGCTGCGAAGCGAGCGACGCGCCGAATGCCTGCGCGGTACCCTGGAACGCGCCGCCGAGCGTGCGTGGCCGCCCCATGCCGGCCAGGGCCTTGTTGATGGCCTCCACGGCGTCACCCAGCGACGCGCCCTGCGCCAGGTTGAACGAGATGGTCACCGCCGGGAACTGCCCCTGGTGGCCGATCGCCAGGTAGGCCGTGCGGTTCGTGTCGATCTTCACGAACGACGATAGCGGCACCTGCTCGCCGGTGATCGGGGACGTCAGGTAGAGCTTGTCGAACAGGCGCGGGTCGTCCTGCAATTGTGGCGTGGCTTCGAGGACCACGTGGTAGCTGTTGATCTGCGTGAAGTACTGTGCCACCTGGCGCTGGCCGATCGCGTCGTAGATCGTGGCGTCGATCAGCGCCGGTGTGATGCCGAAGCTCGACGCCCGCGCGCGGTCGATCGTCAGCATGGCCGCGGCCGCGGAGTTCTGCTGGTCGGACGCTACGTCGGCCAGTTGCGGCAACTGGCGGAACCGCTCCAGGACGCGCGGCGCCCAGTCGTTGAGTTCGGCGAGGTTGGCGTCGGTGAGCGTGTACTGGTACTGCGTGCGCGACAGCCGCCCGCCAACGTTGATGTCCTGTCCGGCTTGCAGGAACAGGTTGGCGCCCTCCACCTTGGCCAGCTTCGGTCGCAGCCGCGCGATGATCTCGTCAGCCGTGGCCGTGCGGCCTTCCTCCTTCGGGCGCAGCGCGATGAAGAAGTTGCCAGTGTTGACCGTGTTCTGCCCGCCGGTCATGCCGACGGCCGAGATGTCGGGGTCGCTGCGGACCACGTCCGCCAGCGCCACCATGCGCGCGTTCATCGACTTGAATGATGCGTCCTGCGCGGACTCCGCGGTGCCGAACACGAAGCCGGTGTCCTGCTGGGGAAAGAAGCCCTTCGGGATGATCACGAACAGCACTACCGTGGTGGCCACGGTCAGCAGGAACACGCACAACGTCAGGAACTGGTGATCGAGCACGTGATCGAGCCCGCGCCGGTACGCACCGAGCATCGCATCGAAGCCGCGCTCGAACATCAGGTAGAGCCGTCCGTGATGGCGGGCGTGGGCCGGGTCGTGCGGCTGCAGGAATTTTGCGCACATCATCGGCGTCAGCGTCAGCGAGACGATCACCGATACCGCGATCGTCAGCGTCACCGTGACCGCGAATTCGCGGAACAGCCGGCCGACGATGCCGCCCATCAGCAGCAGCGGGATGAACACGGCCACCAGCGACACAGAGATCGACACGATCGTGAACGCGATCTCGCCGGCACCCTGCAGCGCAGCCTCCAGCGGCGACATGCCCGCTTCCACGTGGCGATAGATGTTCTCAAGCATCACGATCGCATCATCGACGACGAAGCCCACGGCAATCGTCAGCGCCATCAGCGACAGGTTGTCGCGGCTGTAGCCCAGCAGGTACATGCCTCCGGCCGTGCCCAGCAGCGCCAGCGGCACGGTGATGCTCGGGATCACCGTGGCCCATACGTCGCGCAGGAACACGAAGATGATGCCGACCACCAGCACGATGGTCAGGATCAGCGTGAACTCGACATCGGCTTCCGAGGCGCGGATGTTCTGCGTGCGGTCTGCCAGCACGTTGACGTTGACCGCGGCCGGAATCGAAAGCTGCAGGCGGGGTAGGGCGGCCTTGATGCGGTCCACCGTGGCGATCACGTTGGCGCCCGGCTGCTTGGTCACGGCCAGGATGATCGCGCGGCCGTTGTGGAACGTGTTGTCAGCGGGGGCGGCGGCGCCGGCGAACGCCCAGCCCGCGAGCCGGTTGTTCTCCGGGCCATCCACCGCCACGCCGACATCGCGCACGCGCACCGGGGCGCCGTTGCGCCACGCCAGCACCATGTCGTTCCACGGCGCCGCGCGGGTGATCTGGTCGTTGGTGTAGACGTTGAAGGCCTTGGTCGCGCCATCGGTGGCGCCGGTTGGCTGGTTGACCGTGGTCGCCGCGATCACGCCACGGATGTCTTCCATGCTCAGGCCCATCGACGCGAGCTTGGCCGGGTCTACCTGGATGCGCACGGCCGGCTTCTGCTGGCCGCCAATGTTGACCAGGCCGACGCCTTCGATCTGCGAGATCTGCTGCGCCAGGATGTTGTCGGCGAAGTCGTTGACGGTGGTCAGCGGCAGCGCGTCGGACTGCACCGCCAGCACCAGGATCGGCGCGTCGGCGGGGTTGATCTTGCGGAACGTCGGGGGTGTCGGCAGGTTGGACGGAAGCTGGCCGCCCGCGGCGTTGATGGCGGCCTGCACGTCCACGGCGGCGGCGTCGATGCTGCGGTTCAGGTCGAACTGCAGCGTGATCTGCGTGGTGCCTTGCGCGCTGGTCGACGTCATCTGCGACAGCCCCGCGATCAGCGAGAACTGCCGTTCGAGCGGCTGCGCCACGTTCGACGCCATCGTCTCGGGATTGGCGCCCGGCAGGTTGACTGTGACCTGGATGGTCGGAAAGTCCACTTGCGGCAGCGGGGCGATCGGCAGCAGTGGCCACGCGGCCAGGCCAACGAGCAGCAACGCGAGCGCCAGCAGCGATGTGCCGATCGGCCGCTTGATGAAGGTGGCCGAAATACTCATGGGTGGCTCATCGGAAGGCTCACTGGCGTACGGCGGCCGTGGCGCTGGCGGCGACAGCAGGGGAGGTGGCGGCAGTGGACTCGGCGGCCGCCCCGCCAGTCGGTGCGGTGCCTGGCCGCGCGGGCGCCTCGGCAATCAGCGAGCCGGGCTTGAGCTTGTACTGGCCATCGGCCACCACGCGCTCCCCGGCCTGGACGCCCTTGGCGATCACGGCCCGCGCGCCCTGGAGTTCCGCTACCTCCACCGGCTGCAGCTTCACGGTCTGGTCCGCCTGCACCGCATAGACATAGGTACCGGCATCGTTACGTTGCACCGCGGACGCCGGAATGACCACCGCGCGGTCACGCTGGCCCAGCACGAGCCGGGCGTTGACGTACTGGCCCGGCCACAGCAGGTGCTTCGGATTCGGAAAGCGCGCCTTGAGCTGGATGGTGCCGCTGGTGGTGTCGATCGTGTTGTTCAGCAGGATCAGGCCGCCGTGCCCGAGGTCGGCGTCGGTGCCGCGCTCGTGGGCGAACACCACCAGTGGCGACTGGCTGGCTTGCATCGCGCGGTTGATGCGGCCGAAGGCGTCGTCGGGCAGCGTGAAGACGACGTCGATCGGGTCGATCTGGCGGATCACGACGAGGCCGGTGGTGTCGGTGGCATGGACGATATTGCCGGGGTCGACCAGCCGGGCGCCGACGCGGCCGGAGAGCGGCGCCGTGATGGTCGTGAAATCGAGCTGCACCTTGTCCAGCGCGATCTGCGCTTCGTCATTGCGCACGGCGGCGGCAAGCTGGTCGACCAGCGCGCGTTGGGTGTCGAGTGTCTGGCGCGTGGTCGAGTCGACCTTGATCAGTTCTTCGTAGCGTTTCAGGTCCAGGCGAGCGTTGGCAAGCTGCGCCTCGTCGCGCGCCTTGGTGGCCTGCGCCTGCTGCAGTTGCGCCTGGAACGTGCGTGGGTCGATCTGCGCCAGCACCTGGCCTTCCTTGACGTCCTGGCCTTCGACGAAGCCAACGCGCTCGAGCTGCCCGTCCACGCGTGGCTTGACCGTCACAGTCTGCATGGCCTGGACTGTGCCGACGCCGGTCAGGCCAATGTCCACGTCCTCGCCTTGCGCCGCGGCCGTGGTAACCACGATGGCCGGGTTCGCCTGCGGGGCCTTGGGCGGGAACAGCCATCGTCCCAGTGGCCTGGCAACCAGCCAGACCACCACGATGGCGATGACGACGTACAGGGCTATGGCCAATGGCCGCCGGCGGGGGGGAGGCGAAGCAGACATGCGTGACATTGGTCGCTTGACTCGACAAGCATAGTCCGTGGCTGTCATGTGAGATATGACCGCCTTATTACTGATTATTTCAGGCTCACGATGTGACTCGCGCGTCAAGCCTCGGGCCCTTGCGTGGGCCTCCATCCATTCTCCTATTGCGCTGCCACGATGTGCAGCGTAGAAGATAGGCGGGAGGCCGCAATTCGTGGCCCGCGGCCTGACACAACAACGAAAGGGTTAGAGGAAAGGGGTAGACCATGGAGACTCAGGAAAGCGCCCTCGTCTTGGCACTGCTGACGGCTCCCGTCCGCGTCACGATCTGCCGGGCCCTGCTCGAGGCGGGCGAGGAAGGCATGTCCGCGGCGGAGCTGGCCGAACTGGCCGGCCTGACGCTGCGCCACGCCGCGCACCACTTCCAGGAAATGACTCAGGGCGAGATTCTGGCCCTGGCGATTCGCGACCGCCGTGTCTGTTATACGCTCAAGGCACGCGTGGCTGTGCGCGAGGCGCTCGGCTACGTCGACGCCAGCGGCATGAATTGACGCCACAGCGCGGTCTTGCCTGACCCTGCTGTGTACAATCCGCCACACTTCTGGCGGCCCAGGTCAACGGCGGGCCTCGTCTTGCCGTTCAGATCATGGTGATAGTCAGTCATACTGAATCGGGAACATCACAGTGAATCTCACCAACCGGGCCGTCACATTGCCGCTCTGGGCAATCCTGTATTTCGTCCTCGGATACTTTTCGCACAAATTCAATGGGCCGTTCACGGCCGCCGGCTACATCTGGCTGCCGGCCGGCGTGACCGTGGCCGCTTTCATGCTGGCGCCGATGCGCCGCTGGCTCGGGCTCGGCCTGGCGTTCCTGGTGGCGCAGATGCTGCTGGGCATGGTGGAAGGGCGCGATGCGTTCCGGATGCTGCTGTTCTCCCTCGATGAGATTGGCTTCGCGGCGCTGGCCGTGGCCGTGATCCACCTGACCAAGTTCTCGCTGGAAGGGCTGGCGTTCCTGCGCGGACTGCTGCTGGCTGGCGTAATCGCCAGTGTCGGCGGGGCGGTCATCGGCGCGGGCTGGTTCTGGCTATTCCTTGATGTGCCGTTCTGGGCTACCGCCAAGGTGTGGGCCGCGGCGGACTTCGTCGGGGTGCTGATCGTCACGCCGGTCTTCGCCGGATGGGCGCGTTTTCGCGCCGCACGTTCGGGCGGCCGCCAGCCCGGCGAGTTCTTCTTCGGCCTGGCCGCGCTGGCATGTGTGCTGGCCACCGCTGCACTGGTGTTCGACGGCACGCGGATCGCGCAGCTCTCGCTCGGCGTGGCCTATGCGCTGACCTATATCCCGTTGTTCTTCGTGGCCATCGTGGCGTTGCTGCTCGGTGGGCGTGGCGGATCGGTCGCCGTGGCGTTGCTGACCGTGCTCGTGCTGGTCAATACGGCGCAGGGCGACGGCCCGTTTGCCGAAACCGCGCTGTACCACGGCGACTCCCTGTTGATCGCGCAGCTTTACCTGGCCGTAGCCGCGCTGCTGACGCTGCTGATCAATACGCTGCGAACGGCGCGCGAGCAGACGAACGCGCAGGCCGCCGCACGCCAGAATGACGTGGAACTGGCGCTGGCTGCCAGTGGGCAACTCGTCTACCGCCTTGATCCGCATAGCGGGCGGCTGCGCTGGAGCGGCAGCGTCGAACGCGCGCTGGGCCTGCACGACTCGGCGTTGTCCACGCTCGACGATGTCCTGGCCCGCGTGCATCCGGACGACCGTGCCGAGGTGCGCCGCCGCTGGCTGCGTGAGTGCGATGGCGAGACGCGCGGTGACCTGACGTTCCGGCTCTTGCTGCCGGCGGGCGCCACCACGACGATCGTCGACATGAGTGGCCCGCTGCTCGACGGCGACGATTCCGTCGCGTTGATTGCCGGCGCATGGCGCGTGATCGCCTCCCACGACACGGAAGGGCGGCGCGCGGCATGACAACGCAACAGGCTCCACGCATCGGAGCCCTGCTGATTCACGGCTTGGGCGGTACCCAGTACGACCTCGGGCCGATGCACAAGGTGCTGCGCCGCGCGGGCGTGGAGACGCACGCCGTCACGCTGCCCGGTCATGGCGGCGTGCCCGAGGACCTGTTGCCCGTGGTGGCGGAGCAGTGGATTGACGTGGTGACCCAGGCCTACGACGAACTGGTCGGCCAGTACGACACGTTTCATGTCATCGGCATGTGCATGGGAGCGCTGCTCGCGCTGGAACTGGTCGCGCGGCGCCAGCATCGCAAGGGCCAACTGGTGGCGCTGGCCGCCCCGGTCTATATCGACGGCTGGTCCACGCCGTCCTACCGCTGGCTGCGGCACGTGGTCTATCACCTGCCGGGGCTGCCCACGCGTATCAAGGTGGAGGAGAACGAGCCGTTCGGCATCAAGAACGACCTGGTGCGCGCCATCGTCAAGGCCAAGTTCGAGCGCGGCGACAACTTCCACTATCGCTGGGTGCCGTTGACCTGCATCCGGCAGGTGGACCGTCTGCGCCGCTGGGTGCTGGACAGCGCGCACCGCGTGCCTTGCCCGACGCTGGTCGTCAACGCGCGCGAGGACGAGCTGACCACGCTGCGCTCGTACGATTTCCTGCTCGGCGCGGTGCCGCAGGTGCGGGGTGTGGTGCTCGAGAACAGCTATCACATGATCTGTGTGGATAACGATCGCGAGCAGGTCATCGCCAGCGTGCTCGAGTTCCTGGGGCTGGAGGCGTCCGCCGGCAGACCCCGCGCGCGTCGGTCGGTGGAGATGCCGATGGCTGCGGAAGCCGTCGCCACGCTGGTGGGCGAGTATCTCTCCGCGCTGACCACGCGGCATTTCGAGACCGTCTATCCGCTGCTCGATCCGGCCATTGAATGGCGCCATCTGGGTGAGCATCCGCTGGCAGGGGTCTATGCAGACCGGGATGCCGTGATCGGTCTGTTCCAGCGCGTGGAGCAACTGGCTGGCGATAGCGTACGGATCGAGGTGGCCGGCGCGCCGCGCATCGACGGCCAGACGGTGGAAATCGACATCGCGGCGTCGTACCGGTTCGACGGTCAGCCGATGGATGGCCGTGGCACGCAGACGCTACGACTAGCCAACGGCCGCATCCGCGCGGTCGAGTACCGTCCCGAATCGGCGGCGGACAGCGATGCGCCGCTGGTCCGCCAGGCGGGCTAGAACACGCGGCCCAGTTGCAGGTAGATATTCCACACACCCTGCGGCGCCGCCGCGACGCCAAAGTAGAGCGGGCCGATCACGCTGTTGCCGCCGATGAACAGACTGGCGCTGGACTTGTAGGGCCCGCTGCCGAAGTTGCGGCGCCTGAGCCAGACGTCGCCCACTTCGAGGCTGGAGCCGAACACCGTTGTGCGCAGCCCCGGCAGCACGAATTCACGCAGTTCGTTCAGGTACGTGATGCGGCCGTAGAGCAGGTAGTTGCCCGAGAACTGGTCCGGCGCATAGGCTGACAGGCGCTGGAATCCACCCAGCGTGAATCCCAGGCCGCCACTGACGCTGCCGGAGGTGCGGTGGTCGTTGTAGGTCATCGCCCCCTCGGCCGCCAGGTTCAGCGTATGGCGCCCGTAGCTGCCCGCCCACAGGGCCTTGCCGTGGACGTCGTCGAAGCTGTTGTCCGTGCCGCCGAACGATAGCTGGTTCACCGCATTGAAGTAGTAGCCCTTGCGCGGAAAGAGCGGGTCATCGAGCTGGTCGATCGTCAGTTCCGCCCGTACCACCGGCTGCTGCACCGAGGCACTGAATTTGCCGTTGCTTGACGCGCCAATCAGATAGTCAGAGTAATAGCGGACCTGCTGATAGTTCGCGCCGACGCGGAACTCGCCCAGCCTGCCGATCGGCAACCCGAGGTCGACGCCTGCCAGCGCCGTGTCCACGCGCACGGCAGTGAGCGGCGTGGTGCTGCGGGTGGGGCTGCTGTCGGGGTAGATATCGACGTGCTTGCGGCCGTATTCGAGGTATGGCGCGATATAGAACCCCAGCCGGTCCAGCACCGGTTGGCGAAGCTCCGTGTGCCACTTGGCCTGGGTGCTGCCCAGCACGATGTCGTTGCGCCACTCCAGACCGCTTTGCGTTAGCCACGGATAGCGGTGACCCAGTTGCAGGTTGAACGCGCCCTTGCCGTCGAACGTTGTGGACATGCCGAAGCCGAAGAGCAGGAACTGCGGCCCCCACGATTTCTCCTGCGCGTCGATCTTGAGCACGGACCGGCCGTTCTCGGTAACCACATCCTGCGTCACGCTTTCGAAATTGCCGGTGGTGGAGAGCTGCGAGAGGTCGCGGTTGATCGCTTCGGCGTCATAGGTGTCGCCTTCGCGCGTGCGCAGATACTGCTTGATGTAGGTGGGCGGAATGCGCCCCGAGGCATGGATCTCGATGGCGTCGATGCGCTTGGGCTCGAATCGCGCGCTATGCGTTTCCCGGGCGGCGATGTACTGGTCCCACGCGTCGGGCGGCAACGCGAGCGCGGCCAGCCGTGGCGCGATGCCTTCAGCCGCCGTGTAGCCAAGCTGCACGCCACGGCGCGCATTGGAGAAGTCGGTGAACGACAGATCGCCGAGATCGGGTTCCAGCAGCACATCCCGCTGACCCAGCAATGCCTTCTGCGCGGCGAGATTCTGGTTCATCAGGATCGTCACCATTTGCTGGGTGACGGCCGCTGGCGAATCGAGGTTGGAGGGGTCGTCGAGTGGCGAGGCCACATTGACCGCGATGACGATATCGGCGCCCATGTCGCGCGCCATCTGCACAGGCAGGTTGCTGACCAGGCCACCGTCCACCAGCGTGCGCCCATCCACCTTGAACGGCGCGAACAGGCCCGGCACGGCCGCGCTGGCGCGGATTGCGCGCGGCAAGGACCCTTTCTCGAGCACTACGGGCGCACCCGAGCTGAGGTCCGTGGCGATGGTGCGGAATGGAATGGGCAGTTTGTCGAAATCGATGTCGCCGGGCCACGGGGCCGTCCAGTCCTGCAGCAGTGCCAGCAGCCGGTTGCCCTGCACCAGCCCGCCGGGCAGCTTGACCTTGCCGTCGCCATAGCCGACCGAGAGGCCGATCGGGTATTCGAAACTGTCCTCGCGCAGCGTCTGCGGCAGGTGCGCGCGTTCGTTACGGTCGAAGACGATGTCGCTCAGGTTGATCTGCGATAGCCGGGTGTCGAGTTCGTTTGCCGGAATCCCGCTCGCATACAGTCCGCCGACCACCGCCCCCATGCTGGTCGCCGCAATGCAATCGATTGGCACGTGCATCTGTTCCAGTGCCTTGAGCACGCCAATGTGGGCATAACCGCGTGCGCCGCCGCCGGACAGCACCAGGCCAATGCGCGGTCGTGCGGCATCGGCGGCGGAGGTGTGGCTGGCGCTGCACTCGGCGTAGGCCTGCTGGAACAGGCCCGCAATGAGCAGGCAAAACAAGGGCAGCCAGCGCAGCGGTGCGCGGCGCGGCCCGGAAACGAGTCTCGACATGATGGCGGTGCCGGGAGGGGAACGATCGACAGCGCCGGGCGGAGGCAGGCCGCGAATACGTCGCGATGCCTCCGTCTGGCGCCGACAGGGCGGACGGGGAAATCCACCAGGCAGGAGTTTAACCGGGTGGGCGGGACTCGGGCGGCGGCGTGTCTGGCGGCGTGCCTGGCTGTGTCATGGGCCCCCACACGGCATCGGCGTGTTCCGTCTGGAACCGGACCGCGGCCAGGTCCATCGTGAAGAACATCCGCTCATGCGTCAGGGTCTGGCCCAGCGCCGAGCGCCGGACCATGTCGAGCACGTCGGGATTCATCCCGACCAGCCAGAGCATGACGCCATCCTCCTCGCGCAGCACGCGTTCGGCATCGGTCAGCATGTGCAGCGCCGTGTATTCCATGTCAGAGACGGCGGTCAGGTCGAGCGCGACCACCTTCGGCTTGTCGTGCAGGATCATTGGCCGAAGTTTGTGACCGATACGCCGCGCGTTGACGAAGTAGACGCGCCCCTCGGGCCGTAGCATCAGCAGGCCGGGCACGGTCTCGTCGTGTGGGTGCGCGTCTGATTGCGGACGGAATACGTTGGTGCCGGGCTTGCGCGCCAGCTTGTAGACCGGCGGATCGGAGGTCTGATAGGCCAGGGCCAGCATCGATACGACGATCGCCACGACGATGCCCTGCAGCGTGCCCAGGGCCACCACGCCAGCCAGGGCGACCAGCGCCCAGATGAATTCGGTGCGGCGGATGCCAAGGATCGCCAGAAATTCGGCCGGCTTGATCAGAGAGACGGAGTAGACGATGACCACCGCGGCCAGCGTGGCTTCCGGCAAACGGCCGACCAGCGGAGCGAGCAGCAGCATCGTGCCAAGCGCGGCCAGCGCCGTGACCAGGCCGGCCAGTTGCGAGCGCGCCCCCGACAGCCGGTTGACGGCGGTCTGCGTCGTACCTCCGCCTGCGGCCATCGCGCCGAGGAACGCGCCGCCGAGGTTGGCCAGTCCGGTGGCCGTCAACTCGCGGTTCGCGGCGGGCGCGTGCTCGCCAACCTGGGTGAACGCTCGCCCGGCGGCGATGGTCTCCGTGAAGCTCATCAGCGCGATACCCAGCGCTTCGGGCCACAGCCGTTCCATCATCGTAGGGTCAGGCAGGGTGACCGGTGGCAGGCCGGTCGGCACCGCGCCGACGATGGCCACCCCATGCGCGGTCAGGTTCAGCAACCACACGCCGATGATGCCGACGGCCACCGCGATCAATGGCGCCGGTGCACGTGGAAACCGGTGCTCCATGCCCAACAGCAGCAGGACCATAAGGATGCCGACCGCGGCCGTGGCGACGGATGCGTGAGGAATGTTCTGGATGATCGCCAGCACATTGTGGAAAAACGGGCCTTTCGGGAAATGCATCCCGAGCAGTTTCGGGATCTGGTCCACCACGATGACCAGCCCGATGCCCGCCTTGAAGCCAATCAGCACTGGCTCGGAGATAAAGTCGGCCACGAAGCCCAGCCTCAGCAGCCGGGCCACCAGCAGCACGGCGCCGACCAGGAAGGTCAGCGTGGCTGAGGCCGTGATCAGCGTTTCGGCGCTGGGCGATGGGCCCACATGCCGGAACGCGGCGGCCACGAGGATTGCCAGTGTCGTGGTGGTGCTGACGCTAAGCGTGCGCGAACTGCCGAGCAGCGCGTAGATCAGCATCGGGGCGAACACGGTGTACAGGCCGACCTCGACAGGCAGGCCCGCGATGGTGGCGTAGGCCAGGGCCTTGGGGATGACCACGGCGGCGGCGGTCAGCCCGGCAATGACGTCGGGCGCCAGCCATTCCTTCCGGTACGTCAGAAGCCACCCGGGGATGGGCAGCGTTGCGGCGCCAGATGACTGACGCCTGGACAGCAGGGGGCAGGGGTGCGACCGCCGTTGTCGTCTCATGGTTCTGTTTCCGAGCGGACTTCACAGAACCTGAGTCTAGGCGCGATCACGGCCGCCGCAAGGACGGCGTGTCAGTGGTCTGGTTACGCGCAGCTCGCCTCGCCCGCCTGGGAGGCCCACTTTGTCAGCAACGCCCGGCCAACGCGCGAGCTGTTGGCGCGGCCGATGGCCTGCGAGATGAAATCGCCGGCACGCACTACGTCATCGAGTTCGATGCCGGTGTGCAAGCCCATGCCGTGCAGCATGTACAGCACGTCTTCGGTCGCCACGTTGCCGGTGGCGCCTTTCGCGTAGGGGCAGCCACCCAGGCCGGCCACCGACGCGTGGAAGATGGCGATGCCGACCTCGAGGCTGGCCAGGATGTTCGACAGCGCCTGCCCATAGGTGTCGTGGAAATGGCCGGACAGGCGGTCGATCGAAAACTCGGCCGCCGCGGCGCGCATGACTTCCTGCACCCGGGTAGGCGTGCCCACGCCGATCGTGTCGGCGATGTCGATCTCGTCGCAGCCGAGTTCGCGCAGGCGGCGCACGACGTCCACCACGGCATGCACCGACACCTCGCCCTGATACGGGCAGCCGAGCGCGCACGAAATGCTGCCGCGCAGCCGCACGCCAGCTTCCTTCGCGGCAGCGGCCACCGGTTCGAAGCGGGCGATCGACTCGGCGATCGAGCAGTTGATGTTCTTCTGCGAGAAGGCCTCGCTGGCCGCGCCGAAGATCACCACCTCGTCGGCACCGGCGGCAACGGCGCCCTCGAAGCCCTTCATGTTCGGCGTCAGCACCGAGTACAGCGTGCCGGGGCGTCGCGTGATGCGGGCCATCACGTCGGCGCCGTCAGCCATCTGCGGCACCCACTTCGGCGAGACGAACGATGCGGCCTCGATGTTGACGAAGCCCGCGTCGGTCAGCCGGTTGATCAGCGCCACCTTGACGTCGGTGGGCACCATCGCCTTTTCATTCTGCAGCCCGTCGCGCGGGCCGACTTCGACGATCTTTACGTACTGGGGGATTGTCATGGGGGTCTCCAGAGCCTGTTTGTCACGCCAGGCCGATGTTATGCGCTGCCCCTCTCCCGCACAGCGGGGGAGGGGAGCCAAAACAGTTAGAAGCCATTTCGAAACGATTCTGGCGTCGTTGCAGGGCCTTGCCGTACTACTTGTACTGTCTGCGGCCCCGCGTCTAGCCAGAACCGCTTCGCTTCATTTTGAAACAGCGTCTTAGGCCGCTGCCTCCGCCAAGGCGAATGCCAGCAGTTGCGCGCCCTCGCTCACCTGTTCGCCCACGCCGTAGAGCACCTCGCTCACCACGCCATCGGCCGGCGCGGCGATCGTGTGTTCCATCTTCATCGCTTCCATCACCAGCAGCGGCGTGCCGCGCGTGACCTTGCTGCCGGCCTCGACCATCACGGCGATCACCTTGCCCGGCATCGGCGCGGTCAGCTTGCCGCCTTCGCCTTCACTCTCGCTGGCGTGCGCAAGCGGGTCGAGCCACTCCAGCACCGTATGGCGGCCGTCGTGGAAGACGTGGAACGTGTCGCCTTCCACGTGCACCTGGCCGTGCGTGCGGCGCGTGCCAAGGTCGACGCGGATATCGTCGGCATTGAACGTGTACGCGAACGGCGCGGCCTGGTCGGCGTAGATCAGCGTGTTCTTGCTGGTGTCGCTGGCGTTGCCCTTCAGCACGGCCTCGAGCTTGTGGCCGCCGCCTTGGAAGTGCAACGTGCGCACGTCGCGGCCGTTCAGTCGCCAGCCGCCCGCGTGGGTCCACGGCGAGTGGCGGTCCGCCTCGTCGATGCGGCGTGTGCGCGTCTCGCGTTCGAGCAGTGCCGCCATCGCCAGCGCGATCGCTTCGATGCCAGCCGTCTTCTGCGGCGGGAACAGTACTGTCTGGTTGCGTTCGATCAGGCCGGTGTCGAGGTCGGCGGTACGGAAAGCCTCCGATTTCACCAGCCGCTGCAGGAAGGCGACGTTGGTCGACAGCCCCACCACGTGATACCCGGCCAGTGCCTGGGCCATGCGCGCCAGTGCCTGGTCGCGATCGCGGCCCCAGACGATCAGCTTGGCGATCATCGGGTCGTAGTACGGGCTGATCGTATCGCCTTCGCGCACGCCCGCGTCAATGCGGACCGCAGCCGGCGCGTTGGCATCGCCGCCGCGCATGAACTGCACCGCGGGCGGCGTGCGCAGGAAGCGCAGCGTGCCCGTTGACGGCAGGAACTGCTTGTCTGGGTTCTCGGCGTAGATGCGCGCTTCCAGCGAATGGCCGTGGATGGCCAGTTGCTCCTGCGCCAGCGGCAGCGCCTCGCCGGCCGCGACGCGCAGTTGCCATTCCACCAGGTCCTGGCCAGTGATCATCTCGGTGACCGGATGCTCCACCTGCAGGCGCGTGTTCATCTCCATGAAGTAGAACGAGCCATCCTGGTTGGCGATGAACTCGACCGTGCCCGCGCCGACGTAACCCACTGCGCGCGCCGCGGCCACCGCCGCCTCGCCCATCGCGCGGCGGCGTTCCTCGGTCATGCCCGGCGCCGGCGCTTCTTCCAGCACCTTCTGGTGGCGACGTTGCACCGAGCAGTCACGCTCGAACAGGTAGACGCAGTTGCCGTGCGAATCGGCAAAGACCTGGATCTCGATATGGCGCGGCCGGGTCAGGTATTTCTCCACCAGCACCTTGTCGTCGCCGAAGCTGGCCGACGCCTCGCGCTTCACCGAGGCCAGCGCGGCGTCGAAGCCATCCCCAGCTTCCACCACGCGCATGCCCTTGCCGCCACCGCCCGCGCTGGCCTTGAGCAGCACCGGATAGCCGATACGGTCGGCCTCGCGCCGCAGCAGGGTGGCGTCCTGGTCTTCGCCGTGATAGCCGGGCACCAGCGGTACCGCGGCCTTTTCCATCAGTTGCTTGGCCGCGCTCTTGCTGCCCATTGCGTGGATTGCAGAGGCAGGCGGGCCGATGAACACGAGGCCGGCTTCGGCGCAGGCGCGCGCGAAGTCCTCGTTCTCGGACAGGAAGCCGTAGCCAGGGTGGATCGCCTGGGCGCCGGTCTCCTTCGCCATTTCGATGATGTGGTCCGCGCGCAGGTAGCTGTCTCGCGCGGCGGCGCCACCAATATGCACGGCCTCGTCGCAGAAGGCGACGTGTCGCGCGTTGGCGTCGGCGTCGGAGTAGACGGCCACGGTGCGGATGCCGAGGCGGCGGCAGGTGGCCGCCACACGGCAGGCGATCTCGCCACGGTTCGCAATCAGGATCTTCGTGAACATTATTGTTTTCCCCTTACATGCGGAACACGCCGAACTTCATGTCGCCGATCGGGGCGTTGAGGCTGGCGGACAGGCCCAGGCCGAGCACGGTGCGCGTCTGCGCGGGATCGATGACGCCATCGTCCCAGAGCCGCGCGCTGGCGTAGTACGGATGTCCCTGCAGTTCGTACTGGTCGCGGATCGGTGCCTTGAAGGCTTCTTCCTCCTGCGGGCTCCACTCGCCGCCCTTGGCCTCGATGCCATCGCGGCGGACCGTTGCCAGCACGCTGGCGGCCTGCTCGCCGCCCATCACGGAGATCCGCGCGTTCGGCCACATCCACAGGAAGCGCGGCGAGTACGCGCGTCCGCACATGCCGTAGTTGCCCGCGCCGAACGAGCCGCCGATGATCACCGTGAACTTCGGCACCTGTGCCGTGGCCACCGCCGTCACCATCTTGGCGCCATTGCGCGCGATGCCCTCGTTCTCGTACTTGCGGCCGACCATGAAGCCGGTGATGTTCTGCAGGAACACCAGCGGGATCTTGCGCTGGCAGCACAGCTCGATGAAGTGTGAACCCTTCAGCGCCGACTCCGAGAACAGGATGCCGTTGTTGGCGACGATACCGACCGGGTAGCCCCAGATCCGCGCGAAGCCGCAGACCAGCGTGGTGCCGTAGCGGGCCTTGAATTCGTCGAACTCGGAGCCGTCGACGATGCGGGCGATGACCTCGCGCACGTCGTACGGCTTGCGCGTGTCGGTCGGGATCACGCCGTACAGTTCTTCGGGCGGATACAGCGGCTCGGCCGGCTCGTGCAGGCGGATCTGATCCGGCTTGCGGCGGTTCAGGTGCTGCACGATATTGCGCGCCAGCGAGAGCGCGTGATGATCGTTCTGCGCGAAGTAGTCCGCCACGCCCGAGAGGCGCGTGTGCACGTCGGCGCCGCCCAGGTCCTCGGCGGTCACTTCCTCGCCGGTGGCTGCCTTCACCAGCGGCGGGCCGCCCAGGAAGATCGTGCCCTGGTTCTTGACGATGATCGACTCGTCGCTCATCGCCGGCACATACGCGCCGCCGGCCGTGCACGAGCCCATCACCACGGCGATCTGCGGAATGCCTTGCGCCGACAGGTTGGCCTGGTTGTAGAAGATGCGGCCAAAGTGGTCGCGGTCAGGGAACACCTCGTCCTGGTTCGGCAGGTTCGCGCCGCCGGAATCCACCAGATAGATGCATGGCAGGTTGTTCTGCTCGGCGATCTCCTGCGCGCGCACGTGTTTCTTGACCGTCATCGGGTAGTACGTGCCGCCCTTGACCGTGGCGTCGTTGCAGACGATCACGCATTCCTGGCCGGCCACGCGACCGATGCCGGTGATGATGCCCGCGCCGGGCGCCGCATCGTCGTACATGCCGTACGCAGCCAGTTGCGACAGTTCCAGGAACGGCGTACCCGGGTCGAGCAGTTGCTGCACGCGGTCGCGCGGCAGCAGCTTGCCGCGCGACAGGTGCTTGTCGCGCGCGGCCTCGCCACCGCCTTCGGCCAGCTTTGTGATCTTCTGCCGGAGATCGGCCACGAGCGCCTGCATCGTCTCCGCATTGGCCTTGAACGACTCGGAGCGGGCGTTGAGTTTGGTTTCTATGGTTGGCATGGCTTCACTTGGCCTTGGGGCTGATTCCGAGTTCCTGGGTCATCTGGTCCCGCATGACGAACTTCTGCACCTTGCCGGTGATCGTCATGGGCATCTCGTCTACAAAGCGAATGTAACGGGGGATCTTGTAGTGGGCAATCTGGTCGCGGCAGTAATTCCGGATTTCCTCGTCGGTGGCGCTCTGGCCCGGCTTCAGGACGATCCAGGCGCAGACTTCCTCGCCGTACTTCTCGTCGGGCACGCCGAAGACCTGCACGGACTGGACTTTCGGGTGCCGGAACAGGAATTCCTCGATCTCGCGCGGGTAGACGTTCTCGCCGCCGCGGATCAGCATGTCCTTCACGCGGCCGACGATGTTGCAGTAGCCCTCTTCGTCGATCGTGGCCAGGTCGCCGGTGTGCATCCAGCCGTCGCGGATTGCCTCGCGCGTGCGTTCCTCGTCGTCCCAGTAGCCAAGCATCACCGAGTAGCCGCGCGTGCAGAGTTCACCGGTGGCGCCGATGGGCAGCGTCTGGCCATCCACGTCGACCACCTTGCATTCCAGATGCGGCTGCACGCGGCCGACCGTCGACACCCGCTTGTCGATCGGATCGTCGGTGGCGCTCTGGAACGACACCGGGCTGGTTTCGGTCATGCCATAGGCAATGGTGATCTCGGCCAGGTGCATGTCCGCCATGACGCGCTTCATGACTTCCACCGGGCAGGGCGCGCCGGCCATGATGCCGGTGCGCAGGCTGGAAAAGTCGTACTTCGAGAAGTCGGGGTCGTCGAGTTGCGCGATGAACATGGTCGGCACGCCATGCAGGGCCGTGCAGCGTTCCTCGCTGACGGCGGCCATCGTGGCGCCGGGGTGGAATGCCTCACCCGGGAACACCATGCTGGCCCCGGTGGACACGCAGGCCAGCACGCCCAGCACCATGCCGAAGCAGTGGTAGAACGGCACCGGGATGCAGAGCTTGTCCTGTTCGGAAAACCGCATCGCGCCCGCGATCGAACGGCCGTTGTTGACGATGTTGCGGTGCGTGAGCGTGGCGCCCTTGGGCGCGCCGGTGGTGCCGCTGGTGAACTGGATATTGATGGGGTCGCGCGCGTCGAGTCCGGCGGTGATCTCGTCGAGCTCAGTCTTTGGCACGTTTGCGCCGCGCGCCAGCAACTCGCGGAAGGTCAGCATGCCGGGCGTCGGCACGTCTTCCATGCGGATAACCCAGCGCAGCAGCGGCAGCCGGGCGGCGTTCAGCGCGCCCGGTTCGGCTTTGGCCAACTCGGGGGCCAGTGTTGCCAGCATGTCCAGGTAGCGCGAGGTCTTGAATGCTTCCGGCGCGATGATCGCCTTGCAGCCAACCTTGTTCAGCGCGTATTCGAGTTCCGCAAGGCGGTACGCCGGGTTGATGTTGACCATGACCAGGCCAACCCGGGCCGTAGCAAACTGCGTCAGCAGCCACTCGAAGCGGTTAGGGGACCAGATGCCGACCCGGTCGCCCTTGCGCAGGCCCAGCGCGTGGAGGCCGGAGGCCATCCTGTCCACTTCGGCGCTGAATTCATTCCAGGTCCAGCGGATGTTCTGCTCCCGGAATACCACCGCCGGCCGGCTGCCGTGGAGCGCGGCAGTGTTCGCCAGCAGCGCAGGCACCGTCAGTTCGCTGAGTGGTGGGGTGTCGGCCCCTTTCACGTAAGACAGCCCCCCAATGGGCAGGGAGGTTCCCGGTTGCATCGCCATACCTGTCTCCTGTCGCGGCCGGATCGCCGTGAATTGAGTAATACTCAATCTCAGGAAATCAAGCCTATTGAGCGTTATGTTAGGAATACGATGCGAAGACTGTATACTCTGCTGGATCAAAGGGCAAACGAAATTTGAGTAACATTCAACTTTCGGGCGCGCGCGGTCGGACAGGCGTGCCGAGCGCCGCTCGCGCCCTATAATTCCGGGCCATCACCGTTCAGGTTACGCAACAGGGACCGCAAATGCAGCAGATCGTGAATCAGCGTCGTATCCCGGCAGGCGCCAAGGCGGAGCAGCGTATTCGCGACATCCTGCGCGTGGGCCGCGAAGTGTTCTCGGAGCTTGGCTACGAGCGGGCGACCACGACCGAGATCGCGCAGCGCCTGGGGATTTCCGAGGGCACGATCTTCACGTACTTCCACAGCAAGCGGGACCTGTGTGTCCGCGTGATCCAGGACTGGTACGACGAGATCATCGCGGCGATGGAGGGCGGCATGCCGCGCGAGGGCACCGCCCGGGCGCAACTGGAGTTTTTTATCGGCACGCACCTCCGGCTGTTCCTGATCCATGGCACCGGCCTGTGCGCGCTGGTGCTGTCGGAGGGGCGCGCCAAGGGGCAGGGGCTCGACGAGGTGTTCGTGCCGTTGCAACGGCGCTACACGGCGCCGCTGATGGCGCTGCTGGCCGCCGCCCAGGCGGGCGGGGAGATCCGGGCCGACATGCCGTTGCGGCTGATGCGTTCGGCCATTCTGGGGCCGATGGAGCATATTCTCTGGGATGCCATCGTGAGCGGCCGCCCGGTCGACATCGACCGCACCACGCAGGACATGATCGCGCTGCTGTGGCCCGCGCTGCAGCCGCAGAACCTGCAGGCCGCCGCGCTGGGGCAGTTCTATGGCGAGGTCAGCGCGGCGCTGGCCCGGGTGCAGGCGGCGGGCGGGACGGCGGGCTCCGCTGAAGGCTCCGCCGAGGGTTCCGAAGCTTCCTGACGCCGCTTCGCCGGCATCCCCGGCTACCTGTATTCGGGGATGCCACATCCGGCCCGTTTCTGGCAGGCTGCCATGACCTCGTCCGGAATCGTCCGGACGTTCGCCAAGCCCGGCGGCAGTACGGCTACACTCAGGCCGCGCCCCCACCACTGTCACTCCATGATCCAACCCTTGCCCGACACGGCTGAATCGGTGTTGCCAGCGCCCCTGCTGGTCGTTGAAGACGAGCCGCCGATGCAGTCCAGGCTACGCACGATCCTGGCCGCACTGGGTTATGGCGACGACGCCATATGGTTTGCCGGCAGTCTCGAGGCTGCCAACACGCTGCTGGCCACGCAGCCGTTCGCCATGGCGCTGGTTGATGTGGGGCTGCCCGACGGCAACGGCATCGACCTCATTCGGGTGATGCACGAGCAAGACCCGGCCCTGCCAATTTTGGTAATCTCCACGTGGAATACGGAACGGGTCATCGTAAGCGCGCTGCAGGCCGGTGCCACCGGCTACCTGCTCAAGGAGCGCGACGACGTCGAGATCATTCTGTCGATTCGCAGCGCGCTGCGGGGTGGCGCACCGATCGACCCCTTCGTGGCCAGGCGCATTCTCGATCTGGCTGGAAAGATGGCGCCGCTGGCTGGCGGCGCGGAAGTCCAGGCCGGGCCGACGGTCGGTGCGCCGCCACTGAGCGCGCGAGAAATAGAAATCCTCTCGCTGGTAAGCAAGGGTCTGACCAATCGGGAAATTGCGGAGGTGCTGTCCTTATCAAAGTTGACGGTCGAATGCCATATCAGAAACTCATACAAGAAACTGGCAGTTCACTCCCGCACCCAGGCCGTCTTCGAGGCGCGTGCCTCTGGCTTGTTGCGCTGATCTGCGGCGTCGTGCTGCTTGCCGGCGCAGCTAGCGCCCGGGCGCAATCGGAGGCCGTCGCCTTTACCCGAATCGAAGCCGCACAGTCGACCTGGCAGGACGATGGCCCGCCCGTCACTGGCTGGGTGCCCGTGTCGCTGCCGGACATCTGGTCCACACGCTGGCCCGGCTTCGACGGCGTGGTCTGGTATCGCCTGAGCTGGCAGGGCGCTGACCCGCGCCAGCCCGTGGCGCTGTTGCTCGACTACCTGAATATGGCCGGCGCGGTTTATCTCAACGGCAGCCTGCTGATGCGCGACACGAGCCTGGTCGAACCGCTCACGCGTGCCTGGAATACCCCGCGCTACCAGTTGCTGCCCGCCTCGCTGCTGCGAGAGGGCGTCAACACGCTGCTGGTTCGCGTCTCAGGATTGTCGGCCTACCAGCCCGGCCTCGGGCCCGTATCGATCGCCGCCCCTGAACACCTGCGGCCCGCATACGATCGCGCGTACTGGCTGCGGCACGATCTGCAACTGATCAGCCTTGCCGTCACCGTCGCGCTCGGCTGCCTCTTTTTCTCGCTCTGGGTGATGCGTCGGCAGGAAGCGGCTTACGGATGGTTCAGCCTGATGTCGCTGGCCTGGTGGTGCGTGGCGCTGAACCAGGTCGCGACTACCACCTGGCCGTTCGCGAGTACCGATGCCTGGGAGCGTGCGAACACCGTCGCGCTGCTGGTCTACAGCGTCGCGTACATGTTATCCATGGCGCGATTCTGCGAGCGGCGTCTGCCGCGTGTCGAAGGCGGACTTTGGTTGCTTGCTGCGGTGGGTGCGGCGGTGATGATCTGGGCGCCGACCGAATCCCTGACCATGGTGCGCAACGTGCTCACGCTGTGGGCAGCGTGCGTCTTCTTCGCAACGTGCATCGTGTTCCTGGGCTTCGCCTGGCGTCATGGCCGCACCGATCATCGCATCCTGTCGGTTTGCATCGCCATCTTTCTCGTCGCGGCGGTGCACGACCTGCTGTCCTTTCTCGGCATCCTGACGGACAACGCCTACTACGCGGCGCTGACTTCGCAGGTCCAGATGATCGCTATGGCGCTGGTGCTGGCATGGCGCTTCGTGGCCAACCTGCGGCGGATCGAACGGTTCAACGACGAGTTGCACGGCAAGGTTTCCGAAGCCAAGGCCGAACTCGTCGTCAACCTGGGGCGCCAACGCGAGTACGAGGTTGCCAACGCGCGGCTCAACGAGCGGCTCAATCTGGCGCACGACCTCCACGACGGGCTCGGCGGCACACTTGTCAGCGGCATCGCCACGCTGGAGCGCAGTCCGCATGACATCCCGCCAGACGAAGTGCTGTCGATGCTCCGGGCGTTGCGCGACGACCTGCGCATCATCGTCGATACGACTGCCAGCCAGCAGTTCGGCGAGCCGGCGCTGGCGGGGCAGATCGTGCCGCTGCGCCATCGCCTGAGCCGGTTGCTGGAGAGCCATGACATCGCGTGCCATTGGCAGCTCGATGGCCTTGAGCATTGCCATCTGCCGACTTCGCGGATTCTCGATGTCATGCGGACCTTGCAGGAAGCGCTGACCAACGTGATGAAGCACAGCAAGGCCAGCCGCGCGGACGTCGCGGTACGCGTCGGCGCGCGCGGGCTGGAGCTGTTGGTCAGCGATAACGGCGTCGGCTTCGATCCGGCCGCCGCAGGGCGGCACGCCGGTGCCGGCATGCGCAGCATGCGCGCGCGTACCGAGCGCCTTGGCGGCACGTTCAGCGTGCGATCAACGGGAGAGGGGACCGTGCTCGCCGTTCATATTCCGCTCGATGCCAGTGGCGCTGGCCTACCACTTGACCTGCAACCCGGCGGAGCCAAGGATCGAGTTTCTGACCTTGGCATTGCCGCCGGCGGCCCAGATCCTGCCCACCTCGCCGTACAGGCTGAAGCGTCGGTTCAGGGCCGCGGTTAGGCCCGCGGCCACTTCGATGCTCGTGCCGCCGGTCGCTGCCACGATGTCGGTGGTGGCGGCCGGGTTCGTGAAGCGGGCGACGTCGCTACCGTTCGACGCCATGTAGAGGTTGACGCGGCCATATGGCCGCAACGCGGCGGAGCCTGCCTCCATTTCACCCTTCACCCGTGCGCCGACGCGCGCGAGCCAGCTGCTGTTCACGTCGTTCTGGACCGTTGCTCCGGGGATCTGCGCGTTGTCGAGATGAATGCGTTGGTGAACTACCTGTAACTGGGGCTCGATGCTCCAGGCGCTGCCGCCAAGCGGAAAGGCGCGTCCCAATTCCAGCGATGCCAGCAGGCTGTCTCCCTTGGTCTCGACCCCGGAGCTGGACGCTGGCGTCACCGTGTAGCGGTGACGGCCCAACTGCAGCACGGCGTCGGCGTAGAAGCCGCTGTTCCCGGCATACGTGCCGTAGAAGCCCAGATACTGGTTGTGCAGATCGTTGCGGCCGGCGCCAGTATTGGCGATGCCGCCGACGAAGCCATTGACGCTTACGTTGCCATCCAGTTGGCCGACGTAGAGGCCGGCGCGCCAGTCTTGCGTGGCCAGCAAATCCGTGCCGGCCTGGAAGCCGGTCAACCGGCCCTTGCTCTTGGGCGACACCGTGCCGTCCTGGCTGACGTCGACATCGGTGGTCAGCACGCGGGCCCATGCCCGACGATCGCGACCGGCAGGGGTGCCCGATGGGGTGCCGGATAGGGTGCCCGATGTAGCGGACCTCGGGTCGTCATCGCCCACGCGCTGGTGCAGGTTGCCGATCATGGCAAGGTTGCTCTGGCGCAGTTGACTCGGCAGCGCCGCGTACAGCGCGGCTTCGGCACGGTAGGTCGTGACGGGCGGGTCCGCAGGTTCGGTGGTCGGGGTGGTTTCGGTAGGCTCGCCGGTCTCGCCGGTTTCGCCATTGGAGCGCAGATACCAGTTCTCGCCCGATCCCTTGGCGTCGGCAGCGTACAGGCGGTACTGGTAGGCGCCGGCATCCACATGGCCACCGGCGAGCACGAACGCGTTCTTGCTGGTCTGCGCCGTGGTGCTGGCGCCATTGACGGCGCTGATCACCTCGATGCCGTTGCCCGCGGTCAGCGCGCCAAGCCCATTCAGGTTGGTGATCTGCAGCGTGGTCTGACCGCTGGCGATGGCGGCGGGGCCGCTGAGGATCAGCCGGTCACTTACGCCGGTGCTGTCGCCGAGCGCAGTGCCCATGCGCAGCGAGCCGTTGTTGCCCGTGTAGGGGCCCGTCACCGTCAAGGTCGCGCCCGGTGTCGTGCCCATCAGCGAGACCACGCCCCCGTTGTTCAGTCCCGCGACACGCTGGCTGAAACCGGCGAGATCCAGCGTGGCGCCGCTGGCCACCGTGTGAACGGATGCCGCGCTGAAGGTGTTGGCCGCCCCCGCCCGCAGCGTGCCGGCCGCAACGTTGGTGGCGCCGGTGTAGTCGTTGGCGCCGGCAAGCGTCAAGGCGCCACTGCCGTTCTTGGTGAGAAAGCCCGAACCACTGATGGCCCCGGCGAGCGTGGCATTGAAGGCGCCGGTGTCGATCACAGGATCATTGCTGCCCGTCAGGCGGATCGCATTGGCGATGCGAAGCCCATCGGTGGCAATGCCGAGCGTGGTGCCGTCATCCATCGAGAGTGTGCCGGTCCCCAGCGCGCCGTTGCTGCCAAGGTCAATGCGTCCTTGCTTGAGCGCGGTGCCGCCACTGAAGCTGTTGTCGCCGCCAAGCGTCAGCGTGCCGCTGCCGGTCTTGAGCAAACCACCCGTGCCGGAGATCGCGCCAGACAAGGTGCCACTGCTATTGTCACCGCCCGTTGCCAGCGTCCGGGTGCCCAGCTTGATCTGGCCAGCGCCACTCAGGCTGCCGAAGCTGGCTTGCGCCGCAGTGATGCCAGAGATGTCGAGGATGCCCGCGGCATCGACTTGCACACCGCTGGAGTTTGCGATGCTGCCCGCGCCGGACAGGGCAAGCGTGCCGCCGGCGACCTGTGTCGCGCCGGTGTAGGTGTTGACGCCAGTCAGGGTCAAGGTGCCGGTGCCTTGCTGGACGAGATTCCCGGTGCCGCTGATGACGTCGGCGTAGCCGATGCTGTCGGTCCGGTTGAACATCAGTGTGCCGTTGTTGACCACGTTACCGCCAATGCTGCCGGTGGTGGTGGCGTTGCCGATGCGCAGTGTGCCGCTGCTGAGTTGTGTGGTGGCGGCCCGCACGTCCCCCAGCGCGAAGATCCACTGGCCGGCGCTTGTACTGAGCGCGAGTTGTCCGCTGGCCGTCACTGGCCCGTACAGCGCGATGCCGTCGCGGGCGGAGATCGTGACATTGCTGCCGCTCAACGCGGCATTGGCCAGCAACGTGCCGCCGTTGGCCGCGAGTTGCAGATTGCTCGTGCCGGTGTTGATTGCCGATACCGGTAGCGTCAACGCCCCGCCAGCGGTCAGGCTGACCGCGCCGTTCGTGCTGTTGTTTAGCGCCGAGACGCGCAGATCGCCAGCCGCGCGCAAGGCCACGCTGGAGCCCGTTGCAGCGATCGGGCCCTGAAAGCTGTTGCCCGCGTCGGTCAATGTGATGGCGCCAGTGCCGGCGCTGATGGTGGTGCTACCGGCAACGCTGAGTGCGCCGCTTTGGGTGATGGCCTTGTCGATGGTGGATGCCGACAGGTTGCCACGCACCGTGCCGGTGCCAAGATTCATTGGACCCAGGCTCGTGGCAAGCAACGTATCCGTATTGACGTTACCGAAGGTCAGCGCCGAGGCGCTGCTGATTATCGTGGTGCCACCGGTCAGGCTTACCGCGCCAGCGAACGAATTGCTGGCGTTGGTCAGCGAGATGGCGTTCGTTCCCGCATTGATCGTGGTATCGCCTCCGACCGACAGCGCGCCGGATTGTCCAAGCGAACGGGTCGTGGTCAACGCGAAGTCGCCGCCCGTGCTGATCGGCCCGAGCGCGGCGATGCTGTTGCTGCTCTGGTTGAGCGTCATGTTGCCGATGGCGCTGCCTGTCAGGGTTCCCGCCGTCAGGCTGCCCCCGGTCTGGCGGACGTCCCCCAACGATTGCAGGCTGATCTGGCCTGTCCCGGCGGCCAGCGTGCCACCGATCTGGACACTACCGCCCGAGATGGCGATCGGGCCCTGAAAGCTATTGCCCGCGTCGGTCAATGTGATGGCGCCAGTGCCGGCACTGATGGTGGTGCTACCGGCAACGCTAAGCGCGCCGCTTTGGGTGATGGCCTTGTCGATGGTGGATGCCGACAGGTTGCCACGCACCGTGCCGGTGCCAAGGTTCATTGGACCCAGACTCGTGGCAAGCAATGTATCCGTATTGACGTTACCGAAGGTCAGCGCCGAGGCGCTGCTGATGGTCGTGGCGCCACCGGTCAGGTTCACGGTGCCACCGAACCAGTTTCCGACGTTGGTTAGCGAGATAGCGCCCGTGCCGGCATTGAAGGTGCTGTTGCCCGCAATGGTGAGCGCACCGTTTTGCATGATGAAGCCGCGGTTGCTCGTTGCCGACAGGCTACCGTTCACGGCGGTGGTGCCGAAGACCAACGCACCCGTGCTTGTGGCGGTCAATGTGCCGGCGTTGACGGTGCCCAAGTTCAGTCCCGAGCTACTGGTGATCTGCGTGGCGCCACCGGTCAGATTTACCGCGCCAGCGAACGCATTGCTGGCGTTGGTCAGCGTAATGGCGTTCGTGCCCGCGTTGATCGTGGTATCGCCACCGACCATCAGCATGCCGGATTGTCCAAGCGAACGGGTCGTGGTCAACGCGAAGTCGCCGCCAGTGCTGATCGGCCCGAGCGCGGCAATGTTGTTGCTGCTCTGGTCGAGCTTCATGCTGCCGATGGCGCTGCCTGTCAGGGTTCCCGCTGTCAGGCTGCCCCAGGTCTGGAGGACGTCCCCCAACGATTGCAGGTTGATCTGGCCTGTCCCGGCGGTCAGCGTGCCACCGAGCTGGACACTACCACCCGAGATGGCAATCGAGCCGCCCGTCGTCGTGCCCGACGCGTCGATGTTGCCCCCCAGGCTCACGGCGGCGTCCGACGTGATCTGAACCTGCCCAGCTTGGGACTGGCCACCCTGCGAGACGTCGATGCTGCCGTTGTTGACTACGGCGCCCCCTGTTCCGCTAAGCCTGACGTTTCCACCATTCGCGTTGATGACGCCGCTGTTGTTGACCAGCGTGCCGTACAACCCCGGCTGGGCTGCTGCCGCCATGACGATCGTGCCTCCGGTTGCCAGGAGGGTTCCGGTATTGACGACCGCGGTGCTGCCCTGCGTGGTGCTCAGTGCGCCGGAAATGGCAACATTCATTAGGCCACTGTCGTCGAACGTCATCGTTGCGTGGTCTGCGGCCACCAGGCTGATTCGCCCGCCATTGGCCATCAGCAAGCCATTGTTCGATACGCCGGCGCCGACGAGTGCCGCCGAGTTGCCATTGAACGTTGCACCGCCAGCAAACGCTACGGTGCCGCGCGTGGCCGCTGCATCGAGGCTGTAGCTGCCGCCCGTCGTGGCAGGGGCGGAAACACCGAGCGAGGTGGCGAGAAGTCCGCCGGTTGATGTCGTGCCACCGAAAACCAGGCCGTTTGCATTGGCAAGGATCGTCTGCCCGGCTGCCGACACGGATCCGTAGATCTGGCTGGCTGTAGTGCCAGAAATGTTGTTGAGGGTGACGGCGTTGGAACCCGTCGTGAAATTGACCGTACTGTACGCAGCAACATCGAACGAGGACCAGTTGATCGTGCCCGATGACGAATATTGATTGACCGTCGTGGTGGTCCCTATCGAGTTGACAGTCCCGCTCCCGCTGATCCAGACCGGGCCGGTTGGCAGCGTTCCGGCAATCGGTGTGGCAGCCATCGCAATGGCGGGGAGCAGGCCCGCGGAAAGCGCCGACAGTGCCGGCAAGCCGACGCTCCAGCCGGTACGCCGCCGGGAAGCCGTTGGGGCGATAGTTGCGGTGCCCGTGCCTCCCGAGCCCTGGCTTCCGGCCGTTTCCGGCGCCACCTTCAATGCGCACAGCGTGCGATTCCAGACAAGTCGATAGATATGGTTCAAGGTGCGGCCTCCCCGGTGGCTGCGAATGCCCCAGAGGGCGGCAAAGCCCAGAAGTTACAAATTGCAACAACTACAGGGAATCCCAAGAACTAGGGAATTCGGGGTGGGAGGACCAGATTTTTGTGTGATCTATGGGGCGTATTCACCGACTGGGACTGTTTTCCTCGGCGCATTCTTGTGGTCCGTACGGGAAAACCCCCATTCAGCCCGCGTCTTGAAAACGAAATACCCCGTCCCTATAATTAGCACTCGCTGGGGGAGAGTGCTAACAGTCGCCCCCGCGGTACCCGAAACCCGATGGTCGTCGCTATCAGACGACCATTTGTGATTTAACACTCACTTTTGTATCTAGGAGTCCGTATGAACCTGCGTCCTCTGCACGACCGCGTGATCGTGAAGCGTCTGGACAATGAAACCAAGACCGCATCCGGCATCGTGATTCCCGACAATGCTGCCGAGAAGCCCGATCAAGGCGAAGTGCTGGCGATTGGCCCTGGCAAGAAGGATGACAAGGGCAACAACATCGCCCTCGACGTCAAGGTGGGTGACCGCGTGCTGTTCGGCAAGTACGCCGGCCAGGGCGTGAAGGTGGATGGCCAGGAACTGCTGGTCATGCGCGAAGAAGACATCATGGCTGTCGTCAACAAGTAATCGACGCCCACAAGCCACCCAATTCCCGATCGTCCCCCTGACAATCCAGCGGGACGCATCCATCCAGATTCGGAGATTCAGAACATGGCAGCAAAAGACGTAGTGTTCGGCGACGCCGCCCGTGCCAAGATGGTCGAAGGCGTGAACATCCTCGCCAACGCAGTGAAGGTGACCCTGGGCCCGAAGGGCCGCAACGTGGTGCTGGAGCGCAGCTTCGGCGGCCCGACCGTGACCAAGGACGGCGTGTCCGTGGCCAAGGAAATCGAACTGAAGGACAAGCTGCAGAACATGGGCGCGCAGATGGTCAAGGAAGTGGCTTCCAAGACCAGCGACAACGCCGGTGACGGTACCACCACCGCAACCGTGCTGGCCCAGTCGATCGTGCGCGAAGGCATGAAGTTCGTTGCCGCTGGCATGAACCCGATGGACCTGAAGCGCGGCATCGACAAGGCCGTTGGCGCCGCCGTCGAAGAGCTGAAGAAGCTGAGCAAGCCGACGACCACCAGCAAGGAAATCGCCCAGGTTGGCGCGATCTCGGCCAACAGCGACGCCTCGATCGGCGAGCGCATTGCCGAAGCCATGGACAAGGTTGGCAAGGAAGGCGTGATCACCGTCGAAGACGGCAAGTCGCTGGCCGACGAGCTGGAAGTCGTGGAAGGTATGCAGTTCGACCGTGGCTACCTGTCGCCGTACTTCATCAACAACCCGGAGAAGCAGGTTGTTCAGCTGGACAGCCCGTTCGTTCTGCTGTTCGACAAGAAGGTCTCGAACATTCGTGACCTGCTGCCGGTGCTGGAGCAAGTGGCCAAGGCTGGCCGCCCGCTGCTGATCATCGCTGAAGACGTGGAAGGCGAAGCCCTGGCCACGCTGGTGGTGAACAACATCCGTGGCATCCTGAAGACCGCCGCCGTGAAGGCTCCGGGCTTCGGCGACCGCCGCAAGGCCATGCTGGAAGACATCGCCATCCTGACCGGCGGTACCGTGATCGCCGAGGAAATCGGTCTGACGCTGGAAAAGGCCACGCTGCAGGACCTGGGCCAAGCCAAGCGCATCGAGATCGGCAAGGAAAACACTATCATCATCGACGGCGCCGGCGACGCATCGGCGATCGAAGGCCGCGTGAAGCAAATCCGCGCCCAGATCGAAGAAGCGACCTCGGACTACGACCGTGAGAAGCTGCAAGAGCGCGTGGCCAAGCTGGCCGGCGGTGTTGCCGTGATCAAGGTTGGCGCTGCCACCGAAGTCGAAATGAAGGAAAAGAAGGCACGCGTGGAAGATGCACTGCACGCTACCCGTGCTGCCGTGGAAGAAGGCATCGTCCCGGGCGGTGGTGTGGCGCTGCTGCGTGCTCGTGCTGCGATCGCTGGCCTGCACGGCGAGAACCCCGACCAGAACGCCGGTATCAAGATCGTGCTGCGCGCCATGGAAGAGCCGCTGCGCCAGATCGTGCTGAACGCTGGTGAAGAAGCTTCGGTTGTGGTGGCCAAGGTCATCGAAGGTAAGGGTAACTACGGTTACAACGCGGCTTCGGGCGAGTACGGCGACCTGGTGGAAATGGGCGTGCTGGATCCGACCAAGGTGACCCGCACCGCGCTGCAGAACGCCGCTTCGGTGGCTTCGCTGATGCTGACCACCGACTGCGCCGTGGCCGAATCGCCGAAGGAAGAGTCGGCTCCGGCAATGCCGGGCGGCATGGGCGGCATGGGCGGCATGGAAGGCATGATGTAATTCATGCCGGACTGCTGAGCCAATCAGCCTGTCTGAGAAAAACCCCCGATGGCGCGAGCCCTCGGGGGTTTTTCATTGGCCGGGTCAGATCGCGGACAACTTCTTTCCAGGCGCTTCCGCAGGGGCGGTCAGCCTATCCAGAATGCACTCGGGGATGCGAATCACCGCGGGCAGCAGTTTGAGTTTGGCCAGTTGTTCGGCAATGTCGTTGGCGCCACCGTCGGCGCGTTCGGCGCTTTAGTAGTGTGCAGCGGCATGTGCCGCTGAGATCCCTGGCAGCGCTCAGCGCGGATTGGTGGTTAGTCATGATCGTGCGCCGACCGCAGCAGCTTGAGCCGTGTCTTGCCGTCCGGCATGAAATGCGTGCCGAATTGCACCAGTCCAGATTGGTGCAAATGGCAGGTCATCGTGAAGCTCAACAGCATGCCCGGTTCGGGTTCCTCGATCTCGAGGTCGAGGGCCTTCAATCTCGGCTCGTAGCGCAGGAGTGTCGTCTCAATTTCCCGCTTGAGCGTGTGCGCCGAGGCAGGCAGGTGGCGGTAGATGCGGGACAGATCTCCCAGTCCGTAGTCAGGCAGATGCGCAAGGCCACCGCGCCGACTGTTAAGGATGCGCTGGATGTTGTCCTGGACCGACAGGAAGGTCTGGGTCGACGCATCTAACTCGTCAACGGCAACGCCATTCGCAAAGAACCCGGTGACGGCTTCGAAGAGACCCGGCCCGCCGCGCGTCACGCGTATTCCTCCGCGGTGGTTGCCGCATCATCGAAGTCCAGCCCAATGCCGTCCTCCTCGGAGAACGAGAGCCGGATAGACGCAGGTACCTGCCTGTTGGCCATGCGTATCAGCAATTCACGCGACAGCACGGGCAAGATCTGCTGGTCGAGCAGGCTGTCGATATTGCGTGCGCCAGAGTCAGGCAGCAGGCAGGCGCGCACCAGTTCGGCCACCAGGGCGTCGTCGCAGCGCAGCGGCACGTCGAACCGGCGTTCGATGCGCTCGGCCACCTTGGCCAGCTTCATCCCTACGATCGTGGCCATGGCCTCCGCGGCGAGCGGCCGGTACACAATGGTCTGGAAGCGCGCCAGCAGCGCGGGTTGGAAGCGGTCGATCAGGAGCGGCCGGATGGTCTCCATCAGCGCGCTGGCGGGGATTTCCACACCAGCTTCCGTTGTGGCGTCGGTGGCCGCCAGGATTTGCTCGCTGCCGAGATTCGATGTCATCAGGATGACGGTGTTGCGGAAATCAATGACCCGGCCTTCGCCATCGCGCATGAAGCCGCGATCGAAGACCTGGTAGAACAGGTTGAGCACGTCCCGATGGGCCTTTTCCACCTCATCCAGGAGGACCACGCTGTAGGGGCGCTGACGGACAGCCTCAGTCAGGATGCCGCCCTCGCCATAGCCGACATAGCCCGGCGGCGATCCCTTCAATTGCGATACGGTGTGGGCTTCCTGATACTCCGACAGGTTGATCGTGATGAGCGAGCGTTCACCGCCGAACATGAGATCGGCCAGTGCCCGTGCCGTTTCGGTCTTGCCGACCCCGGAAGGGCCCACGAGGAGAAAGACGCCCAGCGGTGCCTCCTCGGATTTCAAGCCCGCCTTGGAGGCGCGCAGGCTTTTGCCGAGCGCGGCCAGCGCCTCGTCCTGCCCGACCACGACCCGTCCGAGGCGTGCCTCCAGCTCCAGCAGGGTGGCCAGTTCATTCGACAACAGGTTGTCAACCGGCACGCCGGTCCAGTCGGCAATTACCTGCGCCACGACGGTCTCAGCAACTTCTGCATGTAGAAGTGTCGCCTGACCGTGCGCGGCCAGGACCTGGTGGGCAGCCTGAATGGAGGACGCGAGATCGTGGCGCTCGGAAGCGTCGGTAGCGGCCTGCCATTGGGCACGCAGCACCATCAGCTTGTCGGCAGCGTCCTTCTGCGCCGCTAATTCGAACTCAAGCTGTCCGAGTTCGATGGCAAGTTCGCGTAGGCGCGTCTCGATCGCCGACAGACGATTGCGCTTGTCCTCGCCGGTGGCACCCTGATCCTGCTGCAGCGCCAAGTACTCGACCCCCAGCGCCGCGCGTTCGGCTTCAAGGGTGCAGATCGCCACGGGCCTGGCCTCCTGACTCATGCGCACCCGCGCAGCCGCCGTGTCGATCAGGTCGACAGCCTTGTCGGGCAGTTGGCGCCCAGTCAGATAGCGACGTGAAAGACGGACGGCGGCTGCGACGGCGGCATCGGTGATGTGGACGTTGTGGTGCTGTGCATACCGATCCTTGAGCCCGCGCAACATCAGGCAGGCGTTCTCATCATCGGGCTCATCGACCTTGACCATCTGGAAGCGGCGCTCCAGCGCCGCGTCGCGCTCGAAGTACTGCTTGTATTCGGACCAGGTGGTTGCCGCGATCGTGCGTAGTTCGCCCCGTGCCAGTGCAGGCTTGAGCAGGTTGGCGGCATCGGCGCCACCGGCCGTGTTGCCGGCGCCAATCAGGGTGTGCGCCTCGTCGATGAAGAGCAGGATGGGCGTCGGCGACTGCTGGACGGCTTCAATGACATTCTTGAGGCGCTGCTCGAACTCGCCCTTGACGCCCGCACCGGCTTGCAGGAGGCCCATATCCAAGGTGAGTACGGTCACGTCCCGGATGGCCGTGGGCACATCCTCTTCGGCGATCTTGAGCGCCAGCCCTTCGACGAGCGCAGTTTTGCCGACCCCCGGTTCGCCGACCAGAATCGGATTGTTCTTACGGCGCCGGGCGAGGATATCGACCATCTGCCGGATCTCGACGTCGCGGCCAAACACAGGGTCGATCTTGCCATCGCGCGCCTTTTGCGTGACGTCCGTGGTGAAACGAGAGAGGGCAGAGTTGTCGGGCTGGCCGGCAGGGCGCCTTGTAGCGATGGTCGCCGGTCCCTGGCTAGGCGTGATCGGCGATGTTGCCTCGACAGATATCTCGTCCAGTTCAGGCATCAGCCGCTCAATCTGCGCGGCAGACACGCTCAGCAGCGGCCAGGCATCCGGGGCGCGCAACAGGTGCGGCGTCTCCGCCAGTGCCGCCAGCAAGTGGGCCGAACGAATCGATCTGTCTACGCCCGGGGCCGTGGATTCGAGCGAGGCGCGCATCCACGCTGCCTCCAGCCACTGGCCCAGGCGCTGCGATAGCCCCGGCCTGCCCCGGAGGTCATGCGGCAGGTGGTCGACCGCAGCCAGCAGTCCGTTCCAGATCCCATCGACATCCAGCTCGTAGCGACGCAGGATGGCAAGCAGGTCGCCGTCACCCTGTTCCATCAGTTTGATCAGCCAGTGCTCCACCTCGATGTCACGGTGCGCGCGGGTTTCGCAAAGACTGGCTGCATCCGCCAGAGCACGGGCGCAGTGGTCGTTCAGGCGTCGCAGAAAGGGAGAGTAATCGCGGGTGGTCATGGTGGCGTATCGCTGCGGTGCCGCAGTGGAGAAGACGAGAGCGCTGGTTCGCTAGCCGACGCCAGGCACCGGCTGCGATGGCGCTTACGAGCGCTCGTTCCAGCTGTCGGCGTGGATGATGTTGCCGTCCTTGTACGACCAGGTAATCCTCTCGTAGCGCAACTCGACGTCTTCGAGGTGATTGTGTTTTTCGTAAGCCGGGTTCTTGATGTCCAGCATCTTGGCCGTCACGCCAACCACCTTCACGTTCTCCAGCTTGGTGTTGAAGTACTCCTTCTCCTTGCCGGCGTCGTCAATTTTGTACCACTTGATCTCGATCGACTTGAGCGTCTGGCCGCTGGTGACCGCCTTGTATAGATACGGGGTCGAAGCGTCGGTTTCCTTGGTGAACAGGATCGGCTTGTGCACGCGCGTGCCGGTCAGCTTGCCCGTGTTGGAGTCGGTCGGGATGTTGACCGAGTGATCGAATGCCACGACTTCGACGCTGCCCTCGCGCTCCGTGACGGTGACCGAGCCTTTGATATCGGCGCCACCGTCGTCCTTGATCCACATATATGCGGGAATTGCCATTTCTCTTGCTCCTTCTACTGCGATGTACAGGCCGGATGGCCCAGGGATTCCCGAATGTCGTGCTGCTCATCGCGACAATCGGGGACTAGCGTGATCTCGACGCGGCGGTTGGCCGCACGGCCGGCTTCCGGCTCGTTGGGTGCCTTGGGACGGGTCTCGCCGTAGCCCTGGATGGCAAAGCGGGTGACCGGCAAGTCGGCGGCGTCCGCCAGCCAATCCCGCACGGACGCGGCGCGTGCTTCGGAAAGCTTCAGGTTGGCCCGCGAATCTCCCACCGAGTCTGTGTGCCCAGCCACGAGCACGCGCTTGTCGGGATGGGCCTTGATCATCTCCAGCGCACCGATCAGCACGCGATTGGAGCCGAGGTTGAGCAGCGCGCTACCGCTCTTGAAGAGCGACAGGCTGTCGAGTTCGATGGTCGCGGGCAGCGGCGCCGGGGGTTGATAGGCGGCGATCAGGGTATTGAGCGGCGCGAGGAGTCCGGCACCGCGGTAGAAGCCCAACCCGAGGCGAGGCGGCACGCCGGACCGGCTGTAATGATCGAGCTCATCGCGGTCCCGCTTGAGTGCCTGCAGTGCATCCACGCGCGCAACATCATGCTCCGGGCCGATCACTCGATAACGAGCCATGTCGGTCATGACACGTGCGACCAGGGTACGGTTCTGCCACGCGGATGCCGTAGCCGCTGCGCAGAAGGCGAGCGCGAGCCAGGCGAACGCATGCGCCATTGCACGCGGCATAGCCCGCTGCACGGGCTGCAAGGCGATGCCGCGCAGTAGCGGCTCCGGCAAGGGATAAGACGCGTTGCGTACCGCTCCCGGGCCGCGTGCCAACCCGGTTACTTGCGTCACGAAACGCGCATAGAGAGAATCCGGGACCGGCACACCGTCGATGGCGGTCACCCCAAACGCGGTGATATCGACGGGAGGGCCGCTGCGCAAGCCATCACGACCCTCGTCACGCAACGGCGGCAACAAGGCGCCGGATGCCCACCTGACCAGCGCGTCGAGGCGGGCCGCGCGGTGCATGTGTGCATCGCGGTCTGCCGGGACGGCTGCCTGTGGATAGCTCACGAGACGATCCGAAAGCTGCGCGCACAGCGTTCCGGCTGCAGGGACGGTGGCGCCGGACACGCCGAACCATGCGCAATCGTCGGCCGGTCCTCCGGCTTCTTCGGCATAGACGGCAACGCAGACGGGCAAGGAATAGCCAACGGCCCGGCTGGCTTCGCCAATGGCGACACGCCAGCGCTTGAGTGCGGCGGTCAGCACGGCGGCGTCGCGAGCGTGATCCGCAGCAATCAGGCAGGCAACGGCGTCCGGGCCTTGTCCTTCGCGCCAGCGCTTGAGTGCATCGGCTACGTGCGCTAGCCGCGTTGAATCGTCGACGCGCACCCAGATCGCTGTATCGGTGATCTGGACCAGCGCTTCGCCGAATGCCCGCGCTGGCGCTCCGGCGCGATCTCCCACCACCAGTGCCAACGGCGTGTTGCGGCGAATGTTGCCCGGCAGCGCATCCAGCGACGCGTTGATGGCCTCAAGCACGTCTCGGGAGGCACGTTGGCGCGCACGAACACGCCGTGTGGCTACCACGATGGCGGTACCTACCACCGCGATGACGAACGTCCCGAGTAATAGGTTCCACGCAGGCTGCCAGGGAGAGCTGAACGCCAGCCAGGCTAGCGCGAGCGCGGCGATCCAGCCGAACAGGCCGCGGTAGGGGTAGCCGGTCACGACGTCCCTTTTAGCTGGCCAGCCGGGCGATAGAGACGGCCAGCCATCGATCCAGCGCAAAATACACCAAACCAGCGCCGACAAGTGCAATGGCCACCCAGGCCAGCGGCGACAGCGACAGGCCGCGCCATCCCCGCGCCTTGCCGGCAGTGACGATGACCGGCCCGGTGGCCTTCTGCACGCCTGCGCGCTGAAGGCGTTCATCGATGGCATGCATTAGCGCCTCTCGGGCGGCGTTGCCCTCCAACGCAAACTTGCCTTGGAAGCCCAGGCCCAGTACCGCATGAAAGACAACCAGCAGGGGAATGACCGGCTGCGCTTCCGCCAGCCTGCGTTCGATGCGCGCAATCAACTCTTCGCCCGCGTTATGGCTATGGAACTCTTGGACCTGCAATGGTTCGCGCTCCCAGGCGCTACGCTCGTCGCCCGTGAGCCGACGCAATGCGTACTCATCCAGCAAGGCACACTGCGCATAGGCGGCATCCTCGACCACGGCCGGGGCGTGGCCCGCGGCCAGGAACTCCTCCCGCAGGCGGGTCACCTGCTCGAGACACTTTTTCCGAAACATTGCGAAGGAGTCGTCAGGCGCAGCCTCATCGGCTAGCTCTGTCACGGTGAGCGCGGTGTCGCGCAGGGCGAGGGGCAGAATGGTGGTAAGCGTTGTCATGCTGGCAATACCGCAAAGAGCTCAAGGGAGACGTCTGGTACCGAGGCAGGGACATAGAACTGGCAGGCCCGCGCAGCCAGCATGCGTTGGAATGCTGGATGGCCACTGTCGAGCGCGAAATACTGGTTCTCGATCCGAACCGGAATGGCCGCGGGCAGACGTGACATGGTTCGCAACGGAATTCCCGGCAAGGCTGAATTGAGGATTTGTTCGACCTCGTCGGGCGCCCCCGCCTTGCACAGACGGGGCAGTTGCTCGATCAGCATCTGGGCGGGCAGTCCCGCCTGGACCGACAGGTAGTATTCGGCGCCTTCGACAAGCCGCTCGTCGAGGATCTTGCCCATCCAGACCGTGGGCCGGATTTGCTCGAGCGCCACGGGAACGACCCGCGACGGAATTACCGTATCCAGCAGCGTACGGATCAGCGATTCCAGTTCCGCGAACATTGGTTCGGGCGTCTGGTGGTCATAGGCCGGGATGGCCTGCAGCGTTTCTGTGGTGGAGAAGGTCAGGAGCGACCCGGCCAGACGGGAGAGAACAGCATAGAGCCGTTCCGGATGCTGCTGCGGTGCTGCGCACAGGCGGGCCAACTCCGGCCAGGTTCCGTTCACGCTGTGCAATAAATAGCCAAAAGAGCGCGACGTCGGCGACTGCAAAATCGGCAATCTGGTCGGAACGCTCACGCCTGCGCACAGCAAGGCTCGCGCTCTTGGCAGCCAGGATTTCCGAGAGTCGGCGCATGCGCTCGGTGAGCCGGTCGTTCGCTGACAGGAAGAGGCACGGTGGCACGAACACCGGATCGAGTTCGAATCGCCCTTGCGGCGTGCGCATCAGCCGGGCGATCGGGCAGGTCACGTAGTCGCCGTGTGTCTCGAATTCGAAGAGCAGGGCCAGTGCGTGCAGTTCGACACTTATCTCTTCCTTGCCTTCCCCATGCAAGTCGGCGACTTCCAGATGTTCGCGCAGGAAGCGCCGCGGCCGGGCGGGCCGCTCGCCGGTCTCGACGCAGTTGCCGCCTTGCGTATCGATCAGAGGCAGGCCAATCAGCACCACGACGCTGTCGACGTTGGACGGCACGTCGGCGAGATCGCGTGCGGGTGGGGTATGGTCCGCAGTGTCTGTGTCGATCACCGTGCCATCTGGCAGGCGGATCGCCAGCGCATTGACCATCAATCGATGGATGGACAGCGCCTGCGAATCGATCCCCACCCGCACCGTACCCCACGGCTCGGGGCTGGCGATGCGCGCAGTGTGCTCGTTGGTGTGCTGTTCCCACAGCGCTTGCTGCTGGAAATGCTGCGGGGTCATGAAAATGCCCTGCGTCCACAGCGGTCTTGTTATCTTCATCGTGATCGGTTCATCGTGATCGGCTGGTACGCGGAAACAACCCTTTTCGCTTGGGAGACGCCGCACGGTGATTCATAGCTACCGTGCGGCAAGACCTACGACATGTCTGCGATCTGTCTAAATCGCCGTCGAAGCCGACAGCAGTCGATCAGTTTTCGCCTTGGGCATCTGCGAGACCAGCGACAGATTGATGTCCATCCCTTCGATCTGAAAGTGCGGCACGATGAAGAGCTTGACGCGGAAGAAGCCCGGGTTGTCTTCGATGTCCTCGACGATTACCTTGGCTTCGCGCAGCGGGTGCGAGGCCTGAAGTTCATCACCCGGATCTGTCATCTCGGTGACGAGCGTCTTGATCCAGGTGTTCAGCTCCAACTCCAGCACGCGCCGATCCTTGGTGGTACCGATGTTCTCGCGCTGAATCAGCTTCAGGTAGTGGGCGATGCGTGACAGCAGGAAAATGTACGGCAGGCGTGCATTGACGCGGCTATTGGCCGTGGCCTCCTTGGTGTCGTAGAGCGCTGGCTTCTGGGCCGAGTGGGCCGAGAAGAAGCACGCGAAGTCGTGGTTCTTGTAGTACGACAGCGGGATGAAGCCGAGATTGGCAAACTCGAACTCGCGCGTCTCCGGGATCAGCACCTCGGTCGGGATCTTGGCCTGGTTGCCGGTGCCCAGGTCATACAGGTGGATCGGCAGATCCTCGACGAGACCACCGGCCTGCGGGCCACGGATCTGCACGCACCAGCCGTTCTTGATGAAGCTCTGCACCATGTTCACGGCAAAGGCGAACGAGGCGTTGCCCCACAGATAGCGGCTGTGATCCGGCCCCTTGACGGCTTCGGTGTAGTTGAAGGCGCGTACCGGTACCGTATCCGGGCCATAGGGCAAGCGCGCGAGGAAGCGCGGTAGGGTCAGGCCGATATAGCGGGCGTCATCCGAATCGCGGAAGCTCTTCCACTTCAGATACTCGGCGCGATCGAAGTAATTGCCGATATCGCGGATGCTGGCTACCTCGTCCATCGAGTCCTTGCCAAAGAACTTTGGCGACACCGAGCCGATAAACGGCATATGGGCGGCGGCGGACACCTTGGAGATATTGCGCAGCAAGACAATATCCTGCTGGCTGCGGTCGAACTCGTAGTTGGAGATGATCGAGCCGATGGGTTCACCGCCCGGTGTGTCGTACTCCTGAATGTAGGTGTGCAGGTACAACCCGCTCTGGATGAGCTCTGGGGTGTCCTCGAAATCCTGGCGCAGCGCGTCCTTGGACACATCCAGCACTTCGATCTTGACGTTCTTGCGGAAGTCCGTCCGGTCAACCAGGAACTTCAGGCCACGCCACGCTGATTCGATCTGCTGGAACGTCTCATGGTGCATGATCGCGTCCAGCTGCTGGCTGATCTGCTGGTCCAGATGCGCGATATGGAAGTCGAGCAGGCTCTTGTCGAGACGATCGACCTGTTGCGATGAGTCCTGGATCATTTTCAGGAACACGGTCATCGCCTGGGCGACACGCTCATCCAGCGACGATTCGGATAGTGCATCGGCGCTCTGGAACGACTCCATCGGGTGCGTCGCCTTGACCGGGGTCAGGTTGATTTTCTCGCACAGGGACTCGTAGACGCTCTTGCCCGGCGCGTCCAGGACGACGGTGTCGGTTTCGCTGTTGGCGCGGGGGGACATTTCATGCTGGGCCATGGGGCTCAATCCTCAAGAAGTCGGGTTACTGGGCAGACTGGGAGGCCGGTGCAGCCTCGCTGATCTTCTGCAGATCGGCCCGCAGGCGCTCGGACAGACCAGGGTCCTTAAGGATCTTTTCGAGCTCGCGACGAAACATGGCGTTGTCGAGCAGATTCGACTTGAGGTCGCGCAGCAGGTTGCGTGCGGCCATCAGGGCCCGCAGCTCGGGCACGCGGCTCGCGACCACTTCCGGCTTGAAGTCATCCATGGACTTGAAGTCGAGATCGACCGGCAGCTCCGATCCATCCCGTGCGAGGGTGCTCTCGACCGCGATCCGAGCCTTCGGGTTGAAGTCGGCGAGGACGGAATTGAAGTTGTTCTTGTTGATCGACACCTTCTCGCGCTCAGCGAGGGCTCGTGTTTCCTGGCCGTTGCTGTAGTCGCCCATCACCAGCAGCTTCAGGGGTAGCTCGACTTTCTTCTGCGCGCCGCCCGTATGCAGGTCGAGCTTGATGTTGACCCGTGCCTTGGGCACTTCATTCTGAAAACTTTCGGCCATATGCAATCCTGTTTAATTCGCAAAAACTCGCAATTAAGCGATCTTTAACTCTGAAGGTTGGTGCAACCAGGGAATGACGATCCGGCGGGCAGGGTAGTGGAATCCAGTCGGCAGGGAAATCGCATTTATCCGGTTTTGCACTGGACCTTGCTTTGCGCTCAACTGAGGCTGGAATCGCATTCCCGGTACCGCAATTTGTCGGTAGCGTTCGATGCGCGGGAGCGCACATCGGCGCTAGATGTTGGCTCCTTGCAGTTGGTTCGATCACGCTGACAACGGAGCAGGAAGCATGGCGGGTGAGTTGGATGGACTGAAGGCGTACGGAGCGGAGGCGCTGCGTAATGCGGTGGCCGTGACGGTTACCGGGCGGCAGGCGTACTTCCTCGAGGTGCCAGGGTCCGCCAGCGCCGCTGGGTTGTCAGTGGTGTCTTTCGAGGCAGTGGAGCGCCTGGGCGAGCCCTATGAAGTCCGGGTACGCCTGACACATCCGCTGGAGTTGGGCCGGGCTGAGTACCTGAACCGGGACGCCACCTTCGTCATCGATGCGGGCGAGGACAGTGAGCCGCGCAAGTTCGCGGGCTGGGTTTCAGGGTTCTCGAAGACCCGCCAGACCCGTGACTTCTGCGCGTACGAGATGGTCGTGGTGCCGCAGGTCGCGCGGCTGAGGCTGACGAAGCGCAGCCGCATTTACCAGCAGAAGACTGCCCCACAGATTATCGAGGCCATCCTGCGTGGCCATGAGTTGAAGGGGCATCAGTTCGCTTTCAAGACCCGGCGCACCTATCCGCAGCTCGCCTTTCGCATGCAGTACGAGATGTCCGATTGGGACTACATCCGGCTGCTGATGGAACAGGAAGGGTTGTACTGCTATTTCACGCCGGGCAAGTTCGGCGAGATGGTGGTGTTCGGGGACGACATCGATCACTACATCTACCAGCCCGAGCTGCGTGTGCCCTACCGCGAAACAGCAGGCCTTGAGTCGGGCCTGGAAGCGGTCTACGAAATCCAGACGCACGCAATAACGGTGCCGGCGTCGGTCAAGGTGGCGGACTACAACTCGGCTGATTCGTGGGAACGAAAAGTGGCCGAGGCCAACATCGCCTACAAGGACAAGACGACCTACGGCCAGCCCTACGTCTACGGCACGCATCACCTGGACCAGGCCGGCGCGAAATGGCAAGCGCAACTGCGGCACGAAGCGGCTATCGCTTGGCAGCTGACCTACGCGGGTCAAAGTAACGTGCTGGCATTGCGTCCGGCGCGCATTTTGCGCATCGACACGACCTTGCCGGACGCGCCCAATGGGCAGGTCATCACTGAAGTCATCCACACCGGCGCCCGCGATCAAGCGTACCGCAATACCTACAAGGCCATTCCTTGCGACCGGCGCTTCCGCCTGCCGATGGACGAGTCAAAATGGCCGCGCATTGCCGGAGCGCTCAGTGGCCGGATCACGTCGCCAGGCCAGTACAAGTATGCGTACCTGACGCAGGACGGGCACTACATCGTCCGGTTCGACTTCGACTTTGACGAGTGGCCCAAGGGCGGCGAGAGCGTGCCGCTGCGCCTCGCCAAGCCGTTTGCCGGGGCATTGCAGACAGGATTTCACTTTCCGCTGATTGACGGTACCGAGGTGGCGATTGCCTTCCATGACGGGAATCCCAACAAGCCCTTTATTAGTGCCGCATTACACGCAAGCCTGCAGCCCGATCACATCACCAATCAGGACCGGTGGATGTCACGCAACGTCTTCCGCACGCAGGCCAATAACAAGCTGCGCTTCGAGGATTGGCAGGGGCAGGAGAGCGTCAAGCTATCCACGGAGTACGGTGGCAAGACCCAGTTGAACCTCGGCTACTTGGTCGATCACAAGAAGAAAAAGCGTGGGGAAGGGTTCGAGTTGCGAACCTCAGGTTGGGGCGCGATCCGGGGTGGCAAGGGGCTGTTCCTGTCGGCGGATGATCAGCCGGGCGCGAACGGGCAGCACCTGGACATGCAGTCTGCATTGTGGTTGCTGGAGCAGGCGCTGCAGCAAAGTGAAGCGTTGGCGGACACTGCCAAGGCAGCCCAGGCGATGGCGGCGGACTGCGAGCGGCAGAAGACACTGCTCAATGCCTCGCTGAAGCAACTGAAAGCGGCAAGCCTGCTTGCAAGTGCGCCCGCTGGCATGGCGCTGGTGTCCGGTACAGACCTGCAACTCAGTGCTGCCAACAACATGATCGCGACGGCAGGCGGCAATGCCGACATCAGCGTTCTGCGTCAATTTGCGGTGGCCGCAGGCAATGGGATATCTCTTTTTGTGCAGAAGCTCGGGATAAAGCTCTTTGCGGCCAAAGGCAAGGTCGAAATCCAGGCGCAGAGCGACGAGTTGAACCTGACGGCGCTGAAGGACCTGAAAGTCATCAGTGTCGATGGCAAGCTGATTCTTTCGGCCAAGACAGAAGTATGGATTGGCGTAGGGGGCTCCTACATTCGCATCACGCCGGAGCGCATCGAGAACGGTACGCCGGGCGATATCTACGAGAAGTGCGCAGCGTGGGATAAGAAAGGCGCGGCATCCATGCAGGTTTCGACGGCGCTCAACAGCGGGCTACCAAAGCAGCTTCTGATGCTCAATACCGCAGCCTCACCGGCGTCCAGCAATACGCTGCCGGCCGGGATGCCGTACAAGCTGCTGGCGGGGGGCGCGGTGGTCAAGCAAGGCGTGATGGATGGAACTGGCTTCATCCCCGTGGATCACCTGCCCACCACTCAGGCGTACCAACTGGAGCTTGCCAACGGTGCCAAGTACACGTTGCCGGTTGCGGACGATTATCGGGGCGATGCCGCGAACGGCGAGCTGGCGAATCAAGGCATTCATTTTCACGAGGCCGCGCACGGCAGCGACGGTGCTGCAGCTGACCGGGCAGCCCATCGGCGGGCTTACCACGAGACGTTCAATCCGGAATCGGAAGCATGACACAACCCTTCATTACCGTACCTATTGCCTTGTCATGCACGCGCAGTGCAACGATCACCCTGCCGTGGTTCGTCCAGCGTACCGAATACAACCCGGCGCCCGCCACCTTCAAGCCGCTGGTGAACGGCGAGACGGCATTTCGTGACATTTACGACGCGATTTTCCTTGCCGAGAAAAGTGTGGACATCATCTGCTGGGGTTTCCAGCCGTCCATGTTCTTCAAGCGTGGCGCAGGCGGACAGGGAACAAAATGCATTGGCGAATTGCTGGAGGACGTAGGCAAGCGCGGCGTTAAGGTGCGCTTGCTGTGTTGGGGTGGGCAGGTGCTTGGCCTACCGGAAATCAACAACAGATTCGGCCCCGAGCCAAACATGCCACACCGGCCCGCCGCTCACATGAGGCCAAGACCGCACCCGAGCAGGCATGCCGAGGACTTCGATCGCTGGTGGTACTGGTCGGTCGCGCAGAAAGATCCGAGAAGGCTGACGTTTCGCAATGTGGTCATGGACCCATCGGTCATCGCCAGACACATCCCCTCGGTCTGGCAGGTGGCGGCGCTGAAGAATGTCGAGTTCATGACGCGGGACTTCGATTTGCCGAGCCGGCTGGAGATTGCCTTCAGGACCAGCCTGTTCGGTGCGGACAAGCAGCGCGGCGCGGGCAACAAGGCTGCCGGAGGGGCGGCCATGGGCCTTGCCGCGCCGACGCATCACCAGAAAATGGTGTTGGTCGATTACGAGGTCCCGAACAAGGCGGTTGGATACGTGATGGGACACAACATGCTGGACCCGTACTGGGACACCGATGACCACAGTGCGACCAAGATGCCGTGGGGGTATCTTGGTCGCAATGGCGCGACACCGAGGCACGACATCTCAAGCCGGGTGACTGGGCCGATTCTCCAATACCTCAACGATAACTTCTGCGAGGCGTGGGATCGGGAAACCGGCACCGGTCTGGGTAAGGCGCGCAAGCCAGCCGCAGCCGGTCTCAGAATGCTACCGTCGCTAGGCGACAAGGTGATGGCCCAGGTGCTGCGCACACACTCTCAGAACGGCAAGCAGGACATCGAGAAGATGTATCTCCAGGCGGTGAACAATGCGACGCAGTTCATCTATATCGAGAATCAGTACTTTCGGTTCAAGCCCCTGGCGGACAAGATCAATGAAGCGGTCAAGAAGCAAATCCAGTGGGGGCGCGACCCCGGTCAACACGGGGCCATCCATCTCTTTGTGATCACGAACTCCAGCGACGAGGGTATGGGCGATGGTACGGTCAACACCTACCGCATGCTCAACGCGCTGGGACGGGCCGAAGTCATTCCGGGCGTGGCGAAGCTGGAGCAGGAAGA
>OBMZ01000020.1_pt1 | contig 132074 bp, 105 predicted proteins | sample 1641141 | NCBI WGS metagenome assembly OBMZ01 (sample SAMEA104232307, study PRJEB22302) | sediment metagenome | biome: forest; feature: aquifer; material: sediment | place: USA | collected 2011-08-07 | depth 0.01 m | reverse complement strand
GCCGCCGGTGCGGGCGCGGGAGCGGCAGGCGCCGGGGCGGCTGCCGGGGCCGGAGCTGCTGCGGCAGCACCGCCAGCAGCTTCCAGGATCAGGATCAGCGTGCCTTGGGCGACGTTTTCACCGACCTTGACCTTGATTTCCTTGACCGTGCCGGCCTGCGGCGACGGCACATCCATGGTGGCCTTGTCGGACTCCAGCGTCACCAACGCGTCTTCGGCGTTGATCTGGTCACCCACCTTGACGTGGATTTCGATGACCGGCACGGCGTCGTAGTCGCCGATATCGGGCACCTTGACCTCGACCGTGCCACCACCAGCAGGGGCAGCGGCCGGAGCCGGGGCAGCGGGAGCCGCCGGCGCGGGTGCCGCGGCGGCAGGGGCCGGAGCTGCCGGAGCAGCAGCGGCTGCGGGAGCCGGAGCGGCGGCAGCGGCGCCTGCGGGCTCGAGCATCACCAGCACGGAGCCTTCGGAAACGCTATCGCCCACCTTGATCCGGACTTCCTTGACCGTGCCGGCCTGCGGCGACGGCACGTCCATGGTGGCCTTGTCGGATTCCAGCGTCACCAGCGCGTCTTCCGCGTTGATCGTGTCGCCCGGCTTCACGTGCACTTCGATGACGGGAACGGCGTCGTAGTCGCCGATATCCGGCACCTTGATTTCAATCGCTTGACTCATTCAGTGTCTCTCCTGGGCAGCCGGCACTCTGGCCAGATACGACAAACGCGACAAACGCAATCGGCGAGGTTACTCTCGCCACACGCATCTGTCACGCTGCCGCGCATCACCATTCGCCGTGGTGCGCCGCCGGGTCAGCCGGTGGCACACTGCGGCGCGGCGGGTGCCGCGCTGCGGGGGTTCAGTCGTGCAAGTCCGGGGTCAGACCGACATCGGGTTCGGCTTGTTCGGGTCGAGGTTGTACTTCTTGATGGCCTCGGCCACCTTCTCGCGACCGATCGCGCCTTCGTCAGCCAGCGCCTTCAGCGCGGCCACCGTGACCCAGTAGCGGTCCACTTCGAAGAAGTGGCGCAGCTTCTCGCGGGTATCCGAGCGGCCGAAGCCATCGGTGCCCAGCACCACGTAGCGACGCGGCACGAACGGACGGATCTGCTCGGCGAACGCACGGATGTAGTCGGTGGACGCGATGACCGGACCGCGCACGCCCTTGAGCTTCTGGGCGACGAACGATTCGCGCTGCGTGCCGGTCGGGTTCAGCAGGTTGTGACGCTCAACTTCCTGGCCTTCGCGGGCCAATTCGGTGAAGCTCGGGCAGCTCCACAGATCCGATTCCACGCCCCAGTCCTTCTTGAGCAGGTCGGCGGCGGCGATCACCTCGCGGAAGATCGTGCCCGAGCCCAGCAGTTGCACGCGCGGCGCGTTGCTGTTCTCCACGCCCTTGCGGAACTGGTACATGCCCTGGACGATGTCGCGTTCCACGCCAGCCGGCATTTCCGGATGCTCGTAGTTCTCGTTCATCACCGTCAGGTAGTAGTACACGTCTTCCTGTTCGGCATACATGCGGCGCAGGCCGTCCTGCATGATCACGGCGAGTTCGTACTGGAACGTCGGATCGTACGAGATACAGTTCGGGATCACAGCGTGGAACACGTGCGAGTGACCATCCTCGTGCTGCAAGCCTTCACCGTTCAGCGTGGTGCGGCCAGCGGTGCCGCCCAGCAGGAAGCCGCGCGAGCGCATGTCGGCGGCGGCCCAGCACAAGTCGCCGATACGCTGGATGCCGAACATCGAATAGTAGATGTAGAACGGGATCATCTGCACGCCGTGCGTCGAGTACGACGTGGCGGCGGCGATCCAGTCGCACATGGCGCCGGCTTCGTTGATGCCTTCCTGCAGCACCTGACCCGTCTGCGATTCCTTGTAGAACATCAACTGGTCATGGTCTTCCGGCACGTACTTCTGGCCTTCCTGGTTCCAGATACCAACCTGGCGGAACAGGCCTTCCATGCCGAAGGTGCGCGACTCGTCCGGCACGATGGGCACCACGTGCTTGCCGACCTGCTTGTCCTTGAGCAGCGTGTTCAGGATACGCACGAAGGCCATCGTGGTGGACACTTCGCGGCCTTCGCCAGTGGCCTTGAGCAGCGCTTCGAACGCCGACAGCTCGGGCACCTTCAGCGCCTCGGCCTTCATACGGCGGGCCGGCAGGTAGCCGCCCAGGTCCATGCGCGCCTTGCGCATGTACTCCAGTTCCTTCGAGCCTTCCGGGAAGGTCAGGTACGGGACTTCTTCCAGCTTGTCGTCCGCCACCGGGATGTTGAACTGGTCGCGGAACGCGCGGATCGCGTCCACCGGCATCTTCTTCTGCTGGTGGGCCACGTTCATGGCCTGCCCGGCATCGCCCATGCCATAGCCCTTGATGGTCTTGGCCAGGATCAGCGTCGGCTGGCCCTTGTGCTCGCTAGCCGCCTTGTAGGCCGCGTAGACCTTGTGCGGATCATGGCCGCCGCGGTTCAGGCGCCAGATGTCGTCGTCGGACCAGTCGGCCACCATGGCCTTCAGTTCCGGCGTATTGAAGAAGTGCTCGCGCACGTAGGCGCCGTCCTTGGCCTTGAAGGTCTGGTACTCGCCGTCCACGCATTCCATCATGCGCTTCATCAGCAGGCCCTTGGTGTCGCGCTGCAGCAGCGGATCCCAGCGGCTGCCCCAGATCAGCTTGATCACGTTCCAGCCCGAGCCACGGAATTCCGATTCCAGCTCCTGGATGATCTTGCCGTTGCCGCGCACCGGGCCATCCAGGCGCTGCAGGTTGCAGTTGATCACGAAAACCAGGTTGTCCAGCTTCTCGCGGCCGGCCATGCCGATCGCGCCCAGCGATTCCGGCTCGTCGGTCTCGCCATCACCCAGGAACGCCCATACCTTGCGGTCGCCGGCGTTCACCAGGCCACGGCTGGCCAGGTACTTCATGAAGCGGGCCTGGTAGATCGCCATGATCGGGCCCAGGCCCATCGACACGGTCGGGAACTGCCAGAAGTCCGGCATCAGCCACGGGTGCGGGTACGACGAGATGCCCTTGCCGTCCACTTCCTGACGGAAGCTGTCGAGCTGTTCGGGCGTCAGGCGGCCTAGCAGGAAGGCGCGCGAGTAGACGCCCGGTGCCGAATGGCCCTGCACGAAAACGAGGTCGCCGCCGCTCTGCTCCGACGGGGCGCGCCAGAAGTGGTTGTAGCCCACGTCATAGAGCGTGGCCGCCGAGGCGAACGACGAGATGTGGCCGCCGACGTTGGTGTGCTTGTTGGCACGCAGCACCATGGCCATCGCGTTCCAGCGCGTGTACGAGCGGATGCGGTGCTCGATGTCCTGGTCGCCGGGAATGCGGGCCTGCTGCTCCACCGGGATGGTGTTGATGTACGGCGTTTCGGCATGGAACGGCTGGGTAACGCCGTTCACGCGCGCGTATTCGATTTGCTTGTCGATCAGGAACGCGGCGCGCTCGGTGCCTTCCGCGTTGAGGACGCCCTGCAGGGCGTCCAGCCATTCGTGCGTTTCCTGGGGATCTGCGTCGTTGGCGCTGCTGGCGCCGAGGATCTGCTCTGGTACAGCGGACATGACTGTCTCCTGGTGAATTCCTGCCCGGTGCCCACACAGCGAAGCGCGGGACTCCAGCGGCCGGTCTTGACGGTTTGTGACGTCGCGGCGGAGCGCCAAGCCTTGCCCTGGCATCGGTAGGCCAAAGCCGGATCCTCCGTGGGGCTGATGACGCGTTCATCGCCCGGATCCTGTACTCAGCAAGCGCAGTGCGCCCGCCCGCATTGATCGGTCGAAGCGATTCTATGGAAGCACAGCAAGTGCTGACAAGCTAAATTTTCAGATTACGAAGTCATTTCTTATAATGTGAAATATTGCGGCAGTGCATCAGAAATCGCATCGTGTCCGTCTCGCAAGGCCTCGCGACCAGCGCGCAAATACTGTGCCGTGTAGGCGCTTTCCCCAAGCGACGCACCGCAATAAAGTGGATAAACTGCTCGGTCAGCCGTCAATCCCCTATGCAGTTTCTCAAACGAATTCTCTCCGGCCTGCGCACGGCCATTCTGCCTCCGAACCCTGCCGGCGCCGTCAGCGATGCCCCTCACGGGGTAGTCCATGCCGACCGTAGCAACGGTGGCAACGCTCATGGCGCCCCCCAGGTCGAGGCACAAGACAGCACCGATGGCACGGACGGCGGCACGCCGCTGGCCGCCGCCCCCCGCCGCCTCTGGATCACGCGCTGGCGCAATCTCGTCGCTACGAGCTGGTTCATGTTCATCCCGCTCGTGGCCATCGTGCTGTTCACGGTAGCGATGGGCGTCATCCTCTGGTCGCTCCACGAAACCGAGCACCAGCAGCAGCGCGACGCGCTGTACCGCGACGCCGCCTGGGCGCAGCAGCGCGTGCGCCTGTCCCTGCTGAGCAACCAGGACCAGTTGGCCTCGCTGGCGCGGGATATCGCGGCCGCGCAGCTCGACCAGGGCGCCTACCGGACGGCCGCACAGGAAATCCTGCGCGAGAACCCGGAGATCGTCTTCATCAACTGGCTCGACGCCACGCGGCGCGGCCGCTGGTCGCTGCCATCGACGTCGGAATTCGCCGCCCGCCTGCGCGAAACCGCCGATCAGCCGCTCGAGCCCGAGGTCCTGGACACGTTCGACGCCGCGCGCGAGACCCAGCGTGTGGTCTATTCCCGGCCGCTTATGAACGATCGCGGCGACAGCTTCATGCTGATGGAAGTGCCGATCGTGCGCGATAACGAGTTCCTGGGCACGCTGGGCGCGCTCTACTCGATCAACGGCATCCTGACGCACCTGCTGCCACCGGAGCTGACCGAGCGCTACCGCTTCTCGCTGATCGACAAGAACAACCAGACCCGGGCCAGCACCTCGGTACGGCCGGTACCGGGCAATGCCCTGTCCTACGAGGTCCTGCTCGACCCGCCGGGCCATTCGCTGTCCCTGCGCGCCGACGCCTACCCGCCACCCTCGAACCTGCCCAACAACATGCTGCTGTGGCTGGTGGTTGGCCTGTCGTGCTTCCTGCTGTGGAGCCTGTGGAGCATGTGGCGCCATACCAGCCGCCGCTCCGAAGCCCAGCGCGCCCTGCTGGCCGAAACCTCGTTCCGTCGCGCGATGGAAAACTCGATGCTGATCGGGCTGCGGGCACTGGACCTGAACGGGCGAATCACCTACGTGAATCCCGCGTTCTGCCGCATGACGGGCTGGACCGAGAACGATCTGGTCGGCCGCGTGCCGCCCTTCCCGTACTGGCCGCCCAATGACCAGCAGGAGATGCAGAAGCAGATCGACCTGACGCTGCAGGGCAAGTCGCCGGCCACCGGCTATGAAATGCGCGTCATGCGCCGTGACGGCAGCAGCTTCTTCGCCCGCATGTACGTATCGCCGCTGGTAGACGGCCGTGGCCGCCATACGGGCTGGATGAGCTCGATGACGGACATCACCGAGCCGAAGCGCGCCCGCGAGGAACTCGCCGCCGCGCACGACCGCTTCACGACGGTGCTGGAAAGCCTGGACGCGGCTGTATCTGTGCTGGCCACGGACAAGGCCGAGTTGCTGTTCGCCAACCGCTACTATCGGCAGCTCTTCGGCTGGGAAGCCGAGGGCCACCTGAAGCTGGCCGGGGACGACTTCGACAAGGACCAGATGTCGAGCGACAACACCGACTTCGTCGATGCTTATGCCGGCCTGCCCGCCTCGGAACTGATGCCGTACGCGTCCGACGCCCGCGAGGTGTTCGTGCCGGANATGCAGAAATGGTTTGAAGTGCGCCGCCGCTATATCCAGTGGGTGGACGGCCACCTCGCGCAGATGCAGATCGCCACCGACATCACGGTGCGCAAGGCAGCCGAGGAAATGGCGCGCCAGCACGAGGAACGCCTGCAGTTCACGAGCCGCCTGACCACAATGGGCGAGATGGCGTCGTCGCTGGCGCACGAGCTGAACCAGCCGCTGGCGGCCATCAACAACTACTGCATGGGCGCCGTGGCTCGCCTGCATTCGGGCCGGAGCACGCCGGAAGACCTGATCCCGGTGCTGGAAAAGACCTCGGCACAGGCAGTGCGCGCGGGCACGATCATCAGCCGCATTCGCGGTTTCGTGAAGCGTAGCCAGCCGCAGCGGCGCGAAGCCTCGCTGCACGACATCGTGGCCGATGCCGTGGGCCTGGCCGACCTGGAGGCCGCGCGGCGCCGCGTCACGATCCTGACCCGCCTGCCGACCCCGCCGCTGATGCTCTACGTGGACCCGGTGCTGATCGAGCAGGTGCTGGTCAACCTGCTCAAGAATGCCGTGGAAGCGATGGCCGGCATGCCGGCCCTGCGCGCCGCGGGCGTGGTACGGTTGCACGCGCGCGTAGAAAACGTCGAATTTGGCCAGAGCGTCTGTATCGACGTGATCGACCAGGGCCCCGGCGTGGACGAAGCCACCAAGGAGCGCCTGTTCGAGCCGTTCTTCAGCACCAAAGCGGACGGCATGGGCATGGGCCTGAATATCTGCCGTTCGATCATCGAATCCCATCAAGGCCGTCTGTGGGTAGAAAACAATGTGGACGGCATCGGCTGTACGTTTAAAATCACCCTGCCGCTGCAGCCTGCGCTACCCGAACAGTAACGGGGATGCCCTCGGGCGAAGCGGACGACCCTCTGCCGCGGGGCATCGGGAGGTCGTCCGGATCGTTCACCCGGGGTGTTGCGCACTGCCGCTGGCGGTTACACTTCGTTGCAAACGACTTTGCCCCAGGAGATTTCATGACCGCAACGCCCAGCCCCACGCCTCATCGTGGCGAGACCGTATTCATCGTCGACGACGATGAAGCCATGCGTGACTCGCTGACCTGGCTGCTCGAGGGCAACGGCTACCAGGTGCGCAGCTTCAACAGCGCCGAGCAGTTCCTGTCCGCCTACGACGCCAGCCAGGTTTCGTGCCTGATCCTGGACGTCCGTATGCCCGGCATGAGCGGCCCGGAGTTGCAGGAGCGCATGATCGCCGAGAACATCGACATCCCGATCGTCTTCATCACCGGCCACGGCGACGTGCCGATGGCGGTCTCGACGATGAAGCGCGGCGCGATCGACTTCATCGAGAAGCCGTTCGACGAATCGGAACTGCGCTCGCTAGTGGAACGGATGCTGCAGAAAGCCCGCACCGATCACTCGGCCGCGCGCGAGCAACGTGCCGCCAAGGACCTGCTGAGCAAGCTGACCACGCGCGAGCAGCAGGTGCTCGAGCGCATCGTGGCAGGCCGTCTGAACAAGCAGATCGCCGACGACCTGGGCATTTCCATCAAGACCGTGGAGGCGCACCGCGCCAACATCATGGAAAAGCTCAACGTCAACACGGTGGCGGATCTGTTGCGCCTGGCGCTCTCGCGCAATAGCTGAGTCCCGCCTTGCCGCTCCTTCTCCCCGTCGCGGGGGAAGGAGCCGCCTCCCTGCCCACTGCCGGCCGAACGGCGCTTGTCCTTCCCTTGGCCGCTCGTTACTTCCCCGTCAAATAGTCCTCGTCTGTGAACGTCAGCACCCATTGCGGGCGATAGACGACGAAGATCGCCACCAGCATCCCCGTCAGGAATGCCTCACCGAACCCGATCACCACGGCGCCGGTCAGGCTGTCCCCGATCGTCAGCCCGGCATGGGGCGGTCCCAAATGGAACTGCCAGAGCGTGCGAAGGCCGCCGGCGACGATGGCGGCCACCAGCGGGGCGAAATAGCCGTGACCGAGAATGAAGATGAACGGGTGGCGCGGTAGTCGGCGTCGCATCACGGCCTGTAGCCCGGCAGTCAGCAACCCCGGAGCCGCCGCCATCCAGATGAAGCGCGGCGCCAGGGACACCCAGGCGATATCCGCCCAGCCCTGCCCCGCCAGGTAAGCCAGCCCCAGCAGCGACACCAGATCGACAATGGCCAGCGTCAGCATCGCCAGCGGCAGCCCGAACATCGTCACCGCCAGCGGGGCCCCCATCAGTTGGACCACGACCCCGGTCCCGACCGTCGCCCGCGCCGACCACAGCAAGGTCAGGAAGACGAGCCCGCCGAGCCAGGCGTGCTGGAGCGGTTCCTGCCGCAGCAGCCGCCATGGCCGCTGCGACACCACCCAGGCGAGCATCGCCACGGAGAGGGTCGGAAGCGGCCAGGTTGCCAACAGGGCCTGAAGTGAGGAATCGTCGATCTGCATCGGGCGGATGCTAGCAGCCCCGGCCAGAAACCGGGTTGTATCCGATCAAGCCAGGCAGCCCGTTCTGATTCTGATCAACCCCTTTATAATCCGGGTTTCACGAGCGACGCTGGCGACCCCCGCCGGCGTCGCTCCCCGTTTCCCCAAGCCTCTCCAGTCACGTATCCCCATGTCCGCTCACCTGATCGACGGTAACGCCCTTGCCAAACAAATCCGCGCCGAGGCCGCCCAGCGCGCTGCCCGCCTGACCGCGGCCGGCCACCAGCCCGGCCTGGCCGTGGTGCTCGTGGGCGAGGACCCCGCCAGCCAGGTCTATGTGCGCAACAAGGTGAAGGCGTGCGAGGACAACGGATTCTATTCGTCGCTGAACCGCTACCCGGCCGACCTGTCCGAAGCCGACCTGCTGGCCCGCATCGACGAACTGAACAACGACCCGAAGATCCACGGGATCCTGGTCCAACTGCCGCTGCCCAAGCATATCGACAGCCACAAGGTGCTCGAAGCCATCGCCCCGGAAAAGGACGTCGACGGCTTCCACGTGGCCAACGCCGGCGCGCTGATGACCGGCGCCCCCCTGTTCCGCCCCTGCACGCCGTACGGCTGCATGAAGATGCTCGAATCGATCCAGTACCCGCTGCGCGGCGCGCGTGCCGTGGTGGTGGGTGCCTCGAACATCGTCGGCAAGCCGATGGCCATGATGCTGCTGCAGGCTGGCGCAACCGTAACGATCTGCAATAGCAAGACGCGCGACCTCGCCGCCCATACCCGCGACGCCGACGTGATCGTCGCTGCCGTGGGTCGCCGCAACATCATTACTGCCGACATCGTCAAGCCGGGCGCCGTGGTGATCGACGTAGGCATGAACCGTGACGACGCCGGCAAGCTGTGCGGCGATGTGGACTTCGCCGGTGTGCGCGAAGTGGCCGGCCATATCACCCCGGTTCCGGGTGGCGTCGGCCCGATGACGATCACGATGCTGCTGATCAACACGCTGGAAGCCGCGGAACGCGAAGCCGGCATCGCCTGAGTGATGCTCTAGGTGATGGCCTGAGCGATGGGCCAATTGCGCCAATAGCTAAGTCGTACTGGATATTTCGGCGCATAGGCCTCATCTTGCACGTGTGATGCCGCATCCCGGCAGCCAATCGGAATTTGCCACCATGACTGATACTACCGACCGCGCCAGCAACCCTCTGCTTGATTTCTCCGACCTGCCGCGCTTCGCGGAGATCCGGCCCGAGCACATTGGCCCGGCGCTGGACGTGCTGCTCGCCCAGGCGCAGGCAGCCGTCGCCCGCGCCGAGGACCCGGCCACCCCCGCCACCTGGGCCAGCGCCGTTGAGGCACTGGAGGTCGCCACGGAGCCGCTCGGCCGCGCCTGGGGCGTGGTCGGGCATCTCAGCGCCGTAGCCGACACCCCCGAGTTGCGCAAGGCACACGCCGACAACCTGCCCCGCATGACCGAATTCTGGTCATCGCTGGGCCAGAGTCTGGCCCTGTACGAGAAGTACAAGGCCGTCGCCGCCGGCCGCGAGTTCGCAGGCCTTTCGCCGGCGCGCAAGCAACTGCTCGAGAACGAGCTGCGCGGGTTCCGCCTGGGCGGCGCCGAACTGGCCGAGGACAAGAAGCCGCGCTTTGCCGAGATCCAGGAACAGCAGGCGCAACTGTCGAAGGCGTTCTCCGACCACGTGCTCGATGCCACCAATGGCTACGCCCTCTATATCGAGGACGAGGCACGCCTGTCCGGTATTCCGGCCGACGCAAAGGAAGCCGCGGCGCTGGCCGCCCAGAAGGATGGCAAGGCAGGCTGGAAGTTCACGCTGCACTTTCCGTCGTACTTCCCGGTGCTGCAGTATGCGGACGACCGCGCGCTGCGCCAGACCATGTACGAGGCCAGCGTCACGCGCGCCTCGGAACTGGGCCCGCGGCACGGCAATGGTCAGGCCGACTGGGACAACACGGCCAATATGCGCGAGCAACTGACGCTACGCCGTGAAGAGGCGCATATGCTGGGCTACGCCAACTATGGCGAAGTCTCGCTGGTGCCGAAAATGGCCGAGTCGCCGGCCGAAGTGCTCAAGTTCCTCGACGAACTGGCCGTCAAGGCCCGCCCGTTCGCTGAACACGACTGGAGCGAACTGCGCGAGTTCGCCGCGGCCGAACTCGGCCTGAACGACGTCGCGCCGTGGGATGTCGCCTACGCGTCCGAAAAGCTGCGCCAGAAGCGCTATTCGTTCTCCGACGACGAGGTCAAGCAGTACTTCCAGGAACCGAAGGTGCTCGAAGGGCTGTTCGGCGTGGCCGAGAAGCTGTTCTCGGTCCGCATCCAGCCGGACACGACGCAGACCTGGCACAAGGACGTGCGCTTCTTCCGCGTGGTGTCGCCCCAGGGCGCGCTGCTCGCCCAGTTCTACATTGACCTGTACGCGCGCGAAGGCAAGCGCGGCGGCGCCTGGATGGACGATGCGCGTGGCCGCAAGGAACGCGGCAACGGCACCGTGCAAACGCCGGTGGCCTACCTGACCTGCAATTTCACCGCGCCGGTCGGCGACAAGCCCGCGCTATTCACGCATGATGAAGTGATCACGATGTTCCACGAGTTCGGCCACGGGCTGCACCATATGCTGACGCAGGTGGGCGACCTCGGCGTGTCCGGCATCAACGGCGTGGAATGGGATGCCGTGGAGCTGCCGTCACAGTTCATGGAGAACTTCTGCTGGGAATACGAGGTGCTGTCGACGATGACGGCCCACGTGGAAACCGGCGCACCGCTGCCGCGCGCGCTGTTCGATCGCATGCTGGCCGCGAAGAACTTCCAGAACGGCATGATGACGCTGCGCCAGATCGTGTTCTCGTCGTTCGACATGCACCTGCATACCGACTACGACCCGCAGGGTGCGGCATCGGTGCTTGAGCTGTCGCGCCAGATCAACGACGCGAAGCACGTGGTGCCCCAATCGCCGCTGTCGCGCTGGCCGAATACGTTCAGCCACATCTTCGCGGGTGGCTATGCCGCCGGTTACTACAGCTACAAGTGGGCCGAAGTGTTGTCCGCCGATGTTTACGCAGCATTCGAGGAAGCCGCGCAGCTCTCCGGCAGCGTGCTCGACAGCGCCACCGGCGAGCGTTATCGCCGCGAGATCCTGTCGGTGGGCGGTAGCCGCCCGGCGATGGAATCGTTCGTGGCGTTCCGCGGCCGCGCGCCGCAGATCGACGCACTGCTGCGGCACGGTGGCATGACGGAAGCAGCAGTCGCTGCCTGACCGCCACCCACCCCGCCCTGCCCCCAAGCGCCCGGACCATGAACATTCCTTTCCCGATTCGCAAGGAATGTCCACCGGGCGCCTGTGTCTGCAATCGCGACGCGCTGCTTGCGGACCCCCACGCCGATCTGCGCATCCTGCAACTGACGCAGCAGGAAGAGAAAAAGCTGGTGGACCGGCTGGAGAACGTTGCCACACTCGATGAACTCGAGCGGATGAAGGCGAGGATGCGCGAGTTGCTCGGTATCGAGGTCAGCATCACGCCGAGCGACAACGTGGTACGCACGACGCGCGGCTTCCGCATTGAACTTGCGGACCAGCCAGGCCTGTGCCGCAAGACCCGGCAGGCGATCCCGGCCGCGATCCGCCGCAGCATGGATACCCATCCGGAAATCGCCTACGCGATCCTGGACCAGCGCGGACTGCTTGGCGGCATGGACGCCATCGGCGACGCGCACGGCGACAACGACAATCCAAACAAAAACGAGATATGAGAATCGCAAGCTGGAACGTCAACTCCCTCAAGGTACGTCTGCCGCAGGTGCTGCAATGGCTAGGCGCGCAGGATGCCGCGGGCACGCCGATCGATGCGCTGTGCCTGCAGGAACTAAAGCTGCCCGACGACAAGTACCCGCTGGCCGAACTCCAAGCGGCCGGCTTCCATAGCATCTTCACAGGTCAGAAAACCTACAACGGTGTGGCGATCCTGGCACGCAACGCGGCCATGCCCGTGCCGACTGACGTGGTGCGCAACATTCCCGGCTATGAGGATGCGCAGCAACGCGTGATCGCCGGCACGTACGGCGACGTACGTCTGATTAGCGCGTACTTCCCAAATGGCCAGGCGCTGGACTCGGACAAGTTCGTCTACAAGCTCGACTGGCTCAAGGCCATGATCGAGTGGCTGCGCGCCGAAATGACCCGGTATCCGAAACTCGCGCTGCTGGGAGACTTCAACATCGCCCCGGAAGACCGCGACGTCCACGACCCGGCCAAGTGGGAGGGCCAGAACCTGGTCTCGCCGCAGGAGCGCGACGCGTTCCAGACATTGATCGGCCTGGGTCTGGTTGACTCCTTCCGCATGTTCGAACAGCCCGAGAAAATGTTCTCGTGGTGGGATTACCGAATGATGGGTTTCCGCCGCAATGCCGGGTTGCGTATCGACCATATCCTGCTTTCGGCCGACCTGGCGCGGCAGTGCGCGACGTGTGTCATCGACAAGGAGCCGCGCCGCTGGGAGCAGCCGTCTGACCACACCCCTGTCGTGGCCACGCTCACGCTCGGCTAGCCGATGCGTGCGAATCTGGCCCTGACGCGCTGGTTTCCCTGGCTCCCGCGCGTCACGCCGCTGACGCTGCGCGCCGATCTGGTTGCCGGACTGCTTGGCGCGGTGCTGGTGCTACCGCAGGGCGTGGCCTTTGCCACGCTGGCGGGTCTACCCCCCCAGTACGGCATCTATACGGCCGTGATCCCCTGCATCGTCGCCGCCCTGTTCGGCTCGAGCTGGCATGTGATGTCGGGACCGACCAACGCCAATTCCCTCGCGCTGTTCGCCATGCTGAGTCCGGTGGCATTTGCGGGCAGCCCCGCCTATATCTCGCTGGCGCTGGCGGTCACGATGCTGGTCGGCATCCTGCAACTGGCGGTAGGCGCGCTCCGGCTCGGATCGCTCGCCAATTTCATTTCGCCATCGGTTCTACTCGGTTTCACCTGTGGCGCCGCGACCTTGATCGGACTTCACGCGCTGAAGGATCTGCTTGGGCTTGCCGTGCCAACCGGCACGAGCGCATTCGGCGTGGTGCGCTTCCTGCTCGACAATCTCGACACGGTCAGCGGTAGCGCGTTGATCGTCGGCGCCGTGACGCTGGCGGTCACGCTGCTCGTCAAACGGATCTCGCGCCGCGCGCCCTTCATGCTGATCGGCCTGCTCGCCGGCTACGGCGTTGCGCTGCTGCTCAACTCCACTGGTTGGGGCGCCGCCAGGCATGTGAACGTGGTGGGGCCGATTCCATCGGCGATTCCACCATTCCATATCCCCGACATCAACTGGCGCACGGTGCCTGACCTGCTGGGCATTGCCTCGGCACTGACCATCGTCGCGCTCGGCCAGTCGATTTCGATTGCCAAGGCCGTGGCATTGCGCTCGGGCCAGCACATCGACGCCAACCGCGAGTTCATCGGCCAGGGGCTGTCGAATATCGCGGGCGGATTTTTCTCCGGCTACATTTCTTGTGGATCGCTGAACCGCTCGGTCCCGAATTTCGAGGCCGGCGCGCAGACGCCTCTGGCCAGCGTGTTCTCTGCGCTGCTGCTGGTCGTGCTCGTCATGGTCAGCGCGCCGCTGCTGGCGCAGATTCCGCTGGCGGCGATCTCGGCCATGCTGCTGCTCGTGGCCTGGGGCCTGTTCGATTTCCAGCGCCTGCGCCGTATCGCGCGACTCTCGCGCACCGAGTTCGCGATTGCGGTAGGCACGTTCGTCGCCACGCTGGCGATCCGGCTCGAGATGGCCGTATTGCTCGGCACGATTCTGTCGCTCGTCGCGTACCTGTATCGCACCTCGCGCCCCGCCGTGCGCAGCCTCGTGCCGGATGCCGATGACCCTGGCCGCCGCTTCACACCGCTGGACGAACTGCGCCGACCCCAACCGGAATGTCCGCAGTTGAAGCTCCTGCGCATGGAAGGCGCGATCTACTTCGGCGCCGTGCAATACGTCACCGATCGCCTGCACTGGCTGCGCACGGTCAACGCCAGCCAGAAGCATCTGCTGGCGATGACCAAGAGCATGAACTTCATCGACCTGGCCGGCGCGGAGATGTGGGAAGCCGAGCTGGCCGAGCGGCGTGCAGCCGGCGGCAACCTCTATTTCCACCGTCCGCGCACGCAGGTCCTCGAGACCTGGGAACAGACCGGTTTCACCGCCAAGCTCGGCGACGACCACATCTTCCCCACCAAGCGACAGGCGCTGCACACGATCATCGGCAGTCTTTCGCCCGACATCTGCGCGCAATGCCAGGCGCGCATCTTCGAGGAATGCGCGCAGCGCCCGGGAGCCGTGCCGCGCTCGCCACAAGCCAACGCGTCAGACGCAGCGGCCTCTGCCTGAGCGGCAATCGGAACAACCAGACGTTGATGTAAGACGAAAGACGGTAGGTATGTGAGCGCGCCGGCCGGTCTACGCGTGAGACGTAGCCGAAGCCGGCGGCGGAGGGGTGCGCCGCCGGGTCAGACCGGCGCCACGTGCGCGCGCTTGACCACGATAGGTTGCGGCACGCCCTGCTCTATCAGCACCAAGGCCGCGCGCTCGATCGTTTCACGACCAGCACGGAACGCCTCTTCGAGCGACAGCACCTGGTCGGCACTAAAGCCTTCCCACAGCGCCTCGCGTGTTACGACACATGTCACTTGCTCACCATCGACAATCGCGTGGAACAGCAAACCTTCGTTGTTGATGTCGTAGCGGTCTTGCTCCTGGAATTTGATTTCCATCATCACAGCCCTCCAATATGCAAGTGGAAAAGCATCCTAACATGGCTTGGCGGAAATCGTCTTCGATCCCATGCGTGGAAATTTGAGAATGCGATGTGTCTCAATGCTCGTCACGATGTCGGACGATTTCCCAGCGCGGGGCACGAGCATGTCAGCCGTATATGTCAGGACGATGTGCAGGCTAGTAGAAGAATCTCTCATCAAAGATTTGACAAAGCCAAAAATGCTGCTAGAATTTCGGTCTTCGTCGGGGCGTTAGCTCAGTTGGTAGAGCAGCGGACTCTTAATCCGTAGGTCGAGTGTTCGAGTCACTCACGCCCCACCAGACACCAAAAAGGCCGGAAGCAGCAATGCTTCCGGCCTTTTGCTTTGGTGGCTTGGTGCACCTCAATGCGCCGAGCCCCGAGTCGCCGATGTCGCGCCAGTGTCATCCAGCGCATGCGCCATCGCTGCACACCAGCTCCGGCATCGACCGGCGTTTGATGTCATCCGCTCATCAAACGCCGGGCGCTTTCAACGAATCATGCCCCCGCCGCCTGCGCACGCTCGAACAGCGTGCGCGCCAGGCGCCGATGATCCGACAGCACGTTCGGCAGATCCGCGGTCAGCAGATGTCCGTCGCGAATCACCACGCGGCCATTGATAACGCTCATCGACACATTGCCCGGCGTGCAGAACACCAGGGCCGCCACCGGATCGTGCCCAGCTCCGGCGTAGCCGACGCCCGACATATCGAAGGCGACGATATCCGCCGACATACCCGGCGCGAGCGCGCCAATGTCATCCCGATTCAGCACCTTGGCCCCGCCAAGCGTGGCAATCTCGAGCGCCTCGCGCGCGCTCATCGCGGCCGGACCATACCCGACCCGCTGCAGCAGCATCGCCTGACGGGCTTCGCCAAGCATGTGCGCGCCGTCGTTCGATGCGCTGCCGTCGACGCCGAGCCCCACGGGCACGCCGGCGTCACGCATCCGGCGAATCGGCGCGATGCCAGAAGCCAGCCGCATGTTGGAACAAGGGCAATGCGCCACGCCCGTGCCGGTACGGGCGAACAACGCCACCCCTTCCTCATCGAGCTTCACGCAGTGCGCGTGCCAGACATCGTGCCCAACCCAGCCCAGATCCTCCGCGTACTGCGCGGGCGTCATGCCGAATTTTTCGCGCGAGTAGGCAATGTCGTTGTCGTTCTCCGCAAGGTGAGTATGCAGCGACACCCCGTAGTGGCGCGCCATCTTCGCGGACTCCCTCATCAGGTCGCGCGACACTGAGAACGGCGAGCACGGGGCCAGCACCACACGCAGCATCGCGTGCCGCGACGCATCGTGATACTGCTCGACCAGTCGCTGGCTGTCGCGCAAGATCGCTGCCTCGGTTTCCACGACGACATCGGGCGGCAGGCCACCCTGGCTACGGCCGACACTCATCGAACCGCGTGCCGCGTGAAAACGCATGCCGATCTGGCGCGCCGCGTCGATCGAATCGTCCAGACGCGATCCATTTGGATAGAGGTACAGGTGATCGCTGGTAGTCGTGCATCCGGACAGCATCAGTTCGGCCATCGCGGTCTGGGTCGACACGCGGATCATCTCCGGCGTCAGGTGCGACCAGAGCATGTAGAGATTGGTCAGCCACCCGAACAACTCGGCATCCTGCGCGGCAGGCACGGCGCGCGTCAGGCTCTGGTACATATGGTGATGGGTGTTGACCAGCCCGGGCATGACCACATGCCCGCGCATATCGACAACCTCGGCGCGCCCCTCGTCGACAAGCCGACGGTATTGCTCGGGCAACTCGGCCGTGGGCCCCACCCACTCCACCGCCGGCCCGTTCGCGACCAGCGCGCCATCGGCAATTTCGCGCCGCTGCGCGTCCATGGTGACGAGTACGTCGGCGTGCTGAAGGATCAAAGTCATAGTGATGTGCATCGGTTGTGAACGTTGCGCAGTCTACGCAACGCCAGTACGCACCCAAAGCGCAGAATTTCGCGCTTGGTGTCCACAAAATGAGGACACCTGGATCGTGAACCGTTGACGGGCGGAATTAACGGAACAGGCCGTCCAGCGCGGTGCCGATACGCTCCGCCATCAGTTCGGCTGCGGGACTCAGCGGCGCCCGCGCCCGCGCAACCATCCTCAACGCTTGCTGCCGTAGATCGCTGTCGCGCAGCGGCACGAAGACCACGGCGCCACGCGCGCGCTCATCCATCACATCGAGCGAATTGAGCAGCGCCACACCGGCCCCGGCCGCCGCGAGTCGCTGGATCAACACGACCGAGGTCGATTCCACAGCGGACGTCACCTCGACCGACTGGCGCGCGAAGGCGTCGTCGACGAGCGCGCGGATCGACAGCGAAGGCGCCGGGAGGATCAATGGATAGCCGGCGCACTCCGCCAGCCGTGTCGACGGCTGCGTGGCCAGGGGATGCCCCGGCGCCACCACCGCGCCAATCGACCAGTCACGGCTGGCCATCACGCGGAACGCCGCCACCTCCGGCAAGTCGTAGCCGAGCCCCAGGTCTGCGTCGCCCTGCTCCACCGCCGCCACGATGCCGGCCACGGGCAGGTCCGCCACACGCACCACGATGCCAGGGTGATGCTGGCGGAAGTCGTGCACGAGAGATGGCAGCAGGGAGCCCGCCAGACCCGACGTGGTCGCAACCGTGACCATGCCGCGCCGCGCGCCCTTGATCTCGGCAACGCGCGCCTGCAGCGCCTCATGCTCGCGCAGCGTCTGCCGCACGTGAGCGAGCACCATCTCACCCAACGGCGTCAGGTGCAGGCGGCGGTTGATCCGGTCGAACAGCGGTGCCCCCAACTCCGCCTCCAACTCAAGGATCTGCCGGTTGATCGCAGTTGGCGCCACGTGCAGATGCTCGGCGGCGCGACGGATCGAACCACGGCGCACGACTTCATCGAGATAGCGCAGGACACGGGCGTGCATGACGGATGGGAGCCATTGAGACAGTGGGCGCATTGTAAGCGGCACCTGACATGCCGATGAAAAAATTGCGAACAAGGGCTTGCGCAGTATTCGGTACCTTGCTAGGATCTCTTTCTTCGTTGGGGCGTTAGCTCAGTTGGTAGAGCAGCGGACTCTTAATCCGTAGGTCGAGTGTTCGAGTCACTCACGCCCCACCAGCGAATTCAGAAAAGGCCGAAAGCAGCATTGCTTTCGGCCTTTTGCATTGGCGCTCCCGCAGCGCTTCATACGCGCGTCATTGCTCACCCGCTACGCTCTCACGCGCGCACCCACGGGTTCTCCCCGATTCCCCGCCCCCGCCATTTCACGGTTGAATGCCCGTCGACGCACATCACGGAACGAAGTTCCGTATTGCGGAACCAGCACAACTAGCAACACGTACTAGCAACACCTGGAGGCATCTTTTGAAAGCAGTTCTGAATACGGGCGCCATCGCCGCCCTCGCCGTCCTCGGCCTGACCCAGACCGGCATCGCCCACGCGCAAGCGTATCCGACCAAGCCGATCCGCCTGATCGTGCCATTCGCCGCCGGCGGTACCACGGATATCGTTGGCCGCGCCGTGTCCGATGCGATCGGCCGTGAACTGGGTCAGCCAGTGGTGGTGGAAAACCGCGGCGGCGGCGGCGGCGCGATCGGCGCCGATGCGCTGGCCAAGTCCGCGCCTGATGGCTATACGCTGGGTATCGCCACGGTCAGCACGATGGCCACCAACCCGGCCACCAACCCCAAGAACCCGTACGACCCGATCAAGGACTTCGCGCCGATCACCAACCTGGTGAACGTGCCGAACGTGCTGACCGTGAACCCGAAGGTGCCCGCAAAGAACCTGAAGGAGTTCATTGCCCTGGTGAAATCGAACCCCGGCAAGTACAGCTATGCGTCGGCTGGCAAGGGCAGCATCTCGCACCTGGATGGCGAGCTGTTCAAGTACATCACCAAGACCGATATGGTCCACATCCCGTACCGTGGATCGGGCCCGGCGCTGAATGACACGCTGGCCGGACAGGTCAACGCGCAGTTCGACAACCTGCCGTCGTCGATGCCGTTCATCCAGAGCGACAAGCTGCGCGCCCTGGCCGTCGCCGCGCCGAAGCGCGTGGAAGGCCTGCCCAACGTGCCGACGTTCGCGGAAGAAGGCATGAAGGACATGAACAACATGGCCTGGTATGGCCTGGTGGCCCCGGCGGGCACCCCTGCTGCCATCATCACCAAGGTGCACGATGCGGCGGTCAAGGCCCTGCAGGATCCCAATGTGAAGAAGCGTCTGCACGACGCCGGCGCCTACCCCGACGGCAACACGCCGCAACAGTACGCGGCACAGATCAAGCGTGAACTGGAACTGCGCAAGAAGATCGCCGTCGATCAGAACATTACCCTGGAGTAAATGGCGCAATAAGTACCGTATGCAGGCCTTGTGACGTGGCTGTCTCGCCGCCTGAACATTGTTACTACAACTTTCGCTAGGCGAGTGTCCACGATCACCGGTACAGTACAGATGAAGTCATTTTTTTCCTATTTGCCGGGCCCGTAAGCCCGGCGGTTACCTGTGAGGATGATGATGCTGAAGAAGACCGTACCGACGCTGGTTGTTGCCGCCCTGGCTGCCTTGGGCACCATGCAACTGGCCCATGCGCAGAAGAACTACACGGACGGCGGCGATCTTTACAGCGGGGCCCACTCGAAGGACAAGGCCAACCCGAACAAGAGCGCGGCCAAGTCCGGCAAGTTCGATCCGTACACCGACGGCGCCAAGAAGTCGACCAAGTCGGAACTGGCTCCGGGCAAGAAGGCTGACCCGTACACTGACGGGGCGAAGTCTGGCAAGTTCGATCCGTACACTGACGGCGCGAAATCCGGCAAGTTCGACCCGTACACCGACGGCGCCAAGAAGCAGTAAGCGTCGTCCTTCATGGCCCCCGTTCTCAGGCGGGGGCCATGTTTCTCTTCCCTCCCGCATTACCCCTCCCGCATTACCCCTCCCGCATTACCCCTCCCGCATTACCCCTCCCGCATTACCCCTCCCGCATTACCCCTTCCCCGCCTCCCACGAGTGAATTATCCGTCGCTCCCACGCGATTGAGATCCGTCACTGCGTTGCCGCTGTCACGCAGGTTTCCCGCCCCCTTCCAGCGCACCAGGCGGCGCCCGGCTCGCCTCATCCAAAAGACTGACTAGGACATACCCGACCTGTCACACCAATGTCTCTACATTGCTGCTAGTGTTCGGCCTACCAATGATTTCAAGCAGTACCAGGCGTGACCTGCCCGCGTTGAGAGGCAGGCACCCAAGCCGCCCGGGCCGGCCAATGCACCGGCCCAGATTGCATCAGGCGGCAACCCTAATATGGGAGACCTGAGCTAATGCAGCCCAAAGCACTCGATACCCACGAACCCGTAGTGCTCGCGCTGGTCGAGGCCGTCACGGCCTGGCAAGGCGCGCTTGAACAGACCCTGGGCGTATCGGGGCTGACCTATCCCAAATGGCTGCTGTTGCGGGCAATCCGCCACGAGGAATTCGTACGCGGCAAGCCGTGCGAAACCGCCATCTTTCTCGATGTCGCGCAGAGCGAGCATATGCTGCGCGAACTGGGCGACGATGGCTGGCTCAGTTTCGATGCGGACGGCACGCCGCGCATCGCGCCGGCGTCGGTCGCGCGGATGAAACGCGCGGCGCAGGCCATCAAGGCCCTGCACTCGGTATCCGCTGGTCAGTTCAGCACCTCGGAGCGCGCGGCGCTAAGCAGCTTGCTGCATCGCATGACCACCACGCTGGAAGACCACGTTGCGCGCCATATTCGCCATGCGGCGTGGGAACGCGACGAGATGTCGATGGTCGTGCCGGACGAACTCCGCCGCGTCGCGCAACAGGCTATCGCTGCCTGACCGACCCGCACCGCAGCCATGACGCCCCGCCCCGCACGGGGCGTTTCTGTTTTGTCACCCGGGCAAGGCAATTCTTTCCTACAGTGTGATCATGCACCGGCACGCCGCCGAGGAGACGCCATGCCCCCGGAAAACGAAGAAAAGGTTGCGCAGTTGCTGGATGAGTTGGTCGCGTTCGCGCACGAACGGCTGCCGGCTGCGACGTTCGGGATCGTCGAACCCCTGCTGCGGCACTACTACGACCTGGCCGATGGCGAGGACCTGCTCGCACGCAACGTGGCCGATCTCTACGGCGCCGTCATGGCGCACTGGCAGACGGCGCAGAAGTTCGTGCCGGGCACCGCTCGATTGCGCGTCTACAACCCGAACCTCGAGGAACACGGCTGGCACTCGGACCACTCCATTGTCGAGATCGTCAACGACGACATGCCGTTCCTGGTCGATTCGGTCACCACGGAGATCAACCGGCACGGACTGACGCTGCACTCGGCCATCCACCCGGTCTTTCGCGTCTGCCGCGACACGCGCGGCGGCATCGAGAGCATCGGCCTTGGCGGGGGCGAGATGGGCGCCACCAACTGCCGGCTCGAATCGTTCATCCATTTCGAAGTCGACCGCACAGGCGAGGCCGCGCAACTCGAAGCCTTGCGCAATGCCATCGCGCGCGTCCTCGGCGATGTGCGGGTAGCCGTGGAAGACTGGCCGCGCATGCAACAGATTGCGCGCGACACAATCGGCGGCATGGCCCAGGCCCCAGATGCCGCCACGCCGGAGTCGGTGGAAGCACGCGCGTTCCTGGAATGGATGCTGGACGACCACTTCACGTTCCTCGGGCATCGCGACTACGAGCTGATCTCGCGCGATGGCCAGTTCTGGCTGCGCGGCGTGCCCGGCTCCGGCGCGGGCATTCTGCGCGAGGCCCTGCGCGACCCTGCGGCGGAAGACCTCACGTCCCTGCCCGCGGCCGCCCGCAGCGTCATCGAAGGCGCCACGCCGATCTTCCTGACCAAGGCCAATTCGCGCGCCACGGTGCATCGACCCGGCTACCTCGACTACGTCGGGGTCAAGCTGCTAGACGCTAACGGCAAGCTGTTCGGCGAACGCCGTTTCGTGGGCCTGTACACGTCCACGGCCTACATGGTCAGCACCAGCGAGATCCCGCTGGTACGCCGCAAGTGCGCCAACATCCTGTCGCGCGCCGGCTTCCTGACCAAGGGCCATCTGTACAAGTCCTTGATCACCATCCTGGAACAGTACCCACGCGACGACATGTTCCAGGCCGACGAAGACGAGCTGTTCGACATCACACTCGGCATCCTGCGGCTGCAGGAACACCAGCGCACGCGCCTGTTCGTTCGGCGCGACCGCTTCGACCGCTTCATCTCCTGCCTGGTGTTCGTACCGCGCGACAAGTACAACACCGACCTGCGCCAGCGCATCCAGAAGTTGCTGATGCAGGCGTTCAACGGCACGGGCTGCGAATTCACGCCACTACTGTCCGAATCCCCGCTGGCACGTATCCAGATCACGGTGCGCGGGCAGCCCGGCACGATGCCGGAGGCCGATACCCGCGAGCTCGAAGAGCGGATCGTGCAGGCCACGCGCCGCTGGCAGGACGACCTGTCCGCCGCGCTGCACGAGACCCGCGGAGAGGAGCACGGCAACAGGTTGCTGCGCCGCTATGGCGATTCGTTCCCGGCAGGCTATCGCGAGGACTATCCCGCGCGTACCGCCGTGCGCGATATCGAACTGATGGAGCACGCGCGCCAGCATCCGAACGGACTGGCCATGAACCTGTATCGCCCGATTGAGGCCGCCCCTGGCGCGTTCCGATTCAAGGTATTCCGCGCCGGCCTGCCGATCGCGCTGTCGGCAAGCCTGCCCATGCTCGAACACCTGGGCGTGCGCGTCGACGAGGAACGTCCCTATCTGATCGAACCCGACGCCGGCGACCCGATATGGATCCACGACTTCGGCCTGGAGATCGCCGCCGACCACGAAGGCCAGCCAGTCGATATCGAAATCGAGCGCGCCAAGCCGCTGTTCGAAGACGCTTTCGGACGCGCCTGGAATGGTGAGATCGAGAACGACGACTTCAACCGGCTGGTGCTGCGGGCGGGCCTTGCCGCGCGGGACGTGACGATCCTGCGCGCCTACGCCAAGTACCTGCGCCAGGTGGGCTCCACGTTCAGCAATGCCTATATCGAACAGGCGCTGGCGGCAAACCCGCGTATCGCGGCGATGCTGGTCGCGCTGTTCGTCTCCCGCTTCGACCCGGCCGTTGCCGCCGCCGGCACACCCGACGATGCCCGCTGCCGCAAGCTGCTGGCCGATATCGAATCCGCGCTCGACCAGGTGCCGAATCTCGACGAGGATCGCATCCTGCGGCTGTTCCTCAACGTAATCAGCGCAACTGTGCGCACCAATTACTTCCATCACGACGCGGACGGTCATCCACGCCCCTACATTTCGTTCAAGTTCAATCCGGCGCTGGTACAGGGGCTGCCCGAGCCGCGACCGATGTTCGAGATCTGGGTCTACTCGCCACGGGTGGAGGGCGTGCACCTGCGCGGCGGACGCGTGGCGCGTGGCGGATTGCGATGGTCGGACCGGCGCGAGGATTTCCGCACCGAGGTGCTGGGCCTGATGAAGGCGCAGATGGTCAAGAACACGGTCATCGTGCCGGTCGGCTCGAAGGGCGGCTTCGTCGTCAAGCGGCCGCCGCCGCCCACCGATCGCGATGCGTTCCTCGCCGAAGGCGTGGCCTGCTACCAGACCTTCCTGCGCGGCCTGCTCGACCTGACCGACAACCTCGTCTCCGGCAACCTCGTGCCGCCACCCGAGGTGGTGCGTCATGACGATTCGGACCCGTACCTCGTGGTGGCGGCCGACAAGGGCACAGCCACGTTCTCGGACTATGCGAACGCCATCTCGGCCGAATACGGTTTCTGGCTCGATGACGCCTTCGCCTCCGGTGGATCGGTTGGCTACGACCACAAGAAGATGGGCATCACCGCGCGCGGCGCGTGGGAAAGCGTCAAGCGGCACTTTCGGGAGATGGGCACCGATATCCAGGCCACGCCATTCACGGTGGTCGGCATTGGCGACATGTCTGGCGACGTGTTCGGCAACGGCATGCTGCTATCCCCCCACATCAAACTCGTGGCCGCGTTCGACCATCGCCATATCTTCCTTGACCCGGATCCGGACTGCGCGAAGAGCCTGGCCGAGCGCGCGCGCATGTTCGATCTGCCGCGTTCGAGCTGGGCCGATTACGACGCCACGCTGATTTCCGCAGGTGGCGGCATCTATCCACGCACAGCCAAGACGATCGCGCTCTCGCCGCAGGTACAGGCCGTGCTCGGCATCACGGCGGCATCGCTGCCTCCCGCCGAATTGATCCACGCGATCCTGATGGCACCGGTGGATCTGCTCTACAACGGCGGCATCGGCACCTACGTCAAGGCGAGTACCGAAACCCACCAGCAAGCCGGCGATCGCGCCAACGACCCGGTACGTGTCAACGGCAACGAACTGCGCTGCAAGGTGGTGGGCGAAGGCGGGAACCTCGGTTTCACCCAGCTCGGGCGTATCGAGTTTGCCCGCCACGGCGGCCGTATCAATACGGATGCCATTGACAATTCCGCCGGCGTCGACTGCTCCGACCACGAGGTGAATATCAAGATCCTGCTTGGCATCGTAGTGGCCGATGGCGAGATGACCGAGAAGCAACGCAACAAGCTGCTGGCCGAGATGACCGACGAGGTTGGCCTGCTGGTGCTGCAGGACAATTACTTCCAGACCCAGGCGCTCTCGGTCGCGGGCCGCGTGGCGCCGGTGCTGGTCGATGCCGAAGCGCGGCTGATCCGCTGGCTGGAACGCGCGGGCCGTCTCAACCGGCCGCTCGAGTTTCTGCCCACGGACGAGGACATCACCGAACGCAAGGCGCTGGGCGCCGGGCTGACATCGCCCGAACGCGCGGTGCTGCTGGCCTACAGCAAGATGTGGCTCTACGACGAACTGCTTGCGTCCGATATCCCCGAGGATGTGCTCGTGGCCGGGCTGCTGGCCGACTACTTCCCGCAGCCGCTACGCCAGCGCTACGCGGAGGCCATGCAGCGCCATCCGCTGCGGCGCGAGATCCTGGCCACGCACCTGACCAACATGCTGGTGAACCGCGTCGGTGCCACGTTCGTCCATCACCAGATGGAAGAAACCGACGCGCGGCCCGCTGACATCGTGCGCGCCTGTCTGCTGGCCCGCGATGTGTTCGGGCTTACCGGGCTCTGGGAACGGATCGACGCGCTCGACAATCGCGTCGAAGACGCCGTGCAGGCGCGCATGTTCGGCGATCTGGCGCGGCTGCTCGAACGCGCCACGCTCTGGTTCATCCGCTATCTGCGCGCGGGCGGTACCGTGGAGCCGGGCGCAGCCAGGTTCGTCGATGCGGCGCAGTGGCTCACGCCACAATTGCCAACGCTGCTGCCGCCCGAGCCATCGCAGGCCATGGCCGAACGCGCCATGGCCCTGACCGAAGCCGGCGTCGACGAAGATCTGGCGCTACGTGTGGCGGCCAGCGATATCGCGGCGGCGGCGCTCGACATCGCGGAGGTCTCTGGAACATGTGGCCGCAGCCTTGGCGCCGTGGCAGGGGTCTACTTCGCCCTGGACACCGAACTCAACTTCGGATGGCTGCGCGAGCGCGCGTTGTCTCTACCCGCGGAGACGCACTGGGATCTGCTGGCACGCACGACTACGCTCGACGACCTGGGTCGGCTCAAGCGGGCGTTGACGACGAGTGTGCTGGGCCAGTCGCGCGACACGGATGACCCACAGGCGCTCATCGAGGGCTGGCGCGGCACCCGTCAGGCGGCGCTGGACCGCTATGCCCAGATGCTGGCCGACCAACGCGCCTCGGGCGTTTCAGGCGTGGCGGCCTTGTCGATGCTGTCGGTCGCGGTCAGGGAGATTGGCTTGCTCGAACGCGCCTGAATCCGGCTGCCACCAGTGGGTTCAGGCGTGACGATCCTCGTCATCGATGACGTCGTCATCGTCCATGTCGCGCAGCGGCGCCAGGTCGTCGTCATCGGAAAGGTCATCCGGCTCGCCGCCCCGCGCGCGAAACTCGAGGCCAAGCCGCAGGAACAGGTCGAACGCGTCCGCCAGCAGATGCTTCTGCCGTGGCAGCAGGCTGGCGTAGGGCATGTCGTAGATCGACTGGTGCGTGCCGCGCGCACCCTTGAGCCCGCGATCGCGCGCAATGTCGGACAGCAGGGCGGCAAAGCCCGACAGGTCCTGCGCCGCGAGCGCGGTATTGAGCACGCGCGCGATGACTTGCGGCGATGCGGCCGCCCAGCCGATGACCTCGGCGTTGGAAGCGGAGTCGTGGGATAGGTCGCTGATTTCCATGGCTGTCTTAACGGCCCCGTGCACGCTGGCTTGAGCCGCAACCGCAACGCTCCCCCTTAGGAGGGGAAGTCAGCTTCGCCGGCGCGGCGGCGTGGCGCGCTTCGCCTCGGCGCTGGGCGGCGTCTTCGCGACATGCTCGCGCGGAATCTGCTTGTAGGTGACGGCGCCATCGCGCCCTTGATTGGCCTTCAGGTGGTTACGCGCGCCGCAGAGCGGGCAGCGAAAAAGCGGGCCCTGCCCCTCGTTGTGGATATCCACCTCGTCGGGCGCCCAGCGCGCACCGCAAGACTGGTTATGGCAAACAAACATTGTCGACTCCGGAAATTGCGGCGAATCGTAACATGCGGCCCCGCCAGCGGTGGCGGCCTAGCCGTTGTTCTGGACCCAGTGCCGCGCCCATGCGCCGGCCGCCATGCGGGCCTCGGCGGCCGTGGGGTACGTGGCAGGCGGGCCACCCGCCTCCTGCACCACCGCGCCGGCTTCCCAGATATCGCACCACGCCTTGTATCGTTCCCTGCCCAGCGCCTGCCAGAACAGGTGCACGACAAACCCGCGGTATTCGAACATGTCCGAACCGCTTTCCGGCGAGATGGACGCCCGCACCATCGCGCGGGGGTCCTGCGCCGTGGCTGCGTCATCGTCATCGGCAACTTGCCGCGCGCGGCGCATCCCTAGCGCGGCGCACAGGCTGGCGGCCAACGCGCCAGCCAGAAGGCCCGCCGCGAACCAGCAGATCCTGCTCGTGAACTGCGCATCACGCTGCAACATCGGCACCTCCGTCTGCGGACGGATGTCCGGAGCTTCGTTGCGTTTCAGGTTACACCAATGCGACGTCGAAGCCAGCCCCGCGTCGCGCACGCGGTCCTCCATGAAAATCAGAATCCGGCACGTGCAATGGGTGGACAAGGTCGATATACTGTACATTCATACAGTATCGGAAATCTCCGAGACATATCCGAAACATCACTTCTCCGCCGCCCTGCCATGCCCGCCTATCAGCCTGCCTCGATCCTGCTGGAAGCCCACTACTTCGGCGACGATACCGAGATGCTGCGCCTGCCTTGCGCGAGCGTCACGGTGCAGAGCGGCGCAATTCTCGTCGACGGCGTGGAGATCCGGCAACTGCATGCGCTGCGCTGGACGCCAGACTACCTCTCGTTCAGCGATGGCGGCGACCACCATCGCTACCCGGTCAGCCGCCCCGCCGTGATCGGGCCACAGGCCGCGCGCTTCGCGCTGCTCTAGTGCTCAAGCGGCGCCGCAGCAATGCGCCCGCGTACTCGGCACGCGACCCAAGCTCGCGCTCGATGCGCAGCAGGCGGTTGTACTTGGCAGTGCGATCCGCGCGCGACATCGACCCCGTCTTGATCTGCCCGCATCGCAGCGCCACAGCAAGGTCGGCGATCGTCACATCCTCGGTTTCACCCGAACGATGCGACATCACGGCCGAATACGCGTAACCATGGGCCACGCGAACCGTCTCGCGCATCTCGCTCAGCGTGCCGATCTGGTTGGCCTTGACCAGGATGGCGTTGGCCATGCCCTGCTCTACCCCCTGCCTCAGCAAGGTCGGATGTGTGCAGAACACATCGTCGCCAACAAGCTGGCACCGCTTGCCGAGCTGCCGCGTCAGCAATTGCCAGCCCATCGCATCGTCTTCCGCCATGCCATCCTCGATCGAAACAATCGGATAGCGGTCCGCGAGGCGTACCAGATAGGCCACCTGCTCCTCGCGCGAGCGCTCGACGCCCTCGCCCTGATAGACATAGCTGCCATTGACATATAGCTCGCTGGCGGCAGGGTCGATGGCCAGCGCGATGTCCTCGCCGGGGCGATAGCCTGCCTTGGCGATGGCTGCGACCAGAATGTCCAACGCCTCCTCGGCAGCGTGAAATTCGGGCGCGAAGCCACCCTCGTCGCCCACGTTGGTGGTGTAGCCGGCAGCCTTCAGCATGGCGCGTAGCGTATGGAAAACCTCCGCGCTGGCACGTACCGCCTCGGTAAAGGTCGGTGCCCCGGCAGGCACGATCATGAATTCCTGAAAATCGAGCGCATTGTCGGCATGGGCTCCACCATTGATCACGTTGATCAGCGGCACGGGCAGCAACGAAGCGCGCTCTCCGCCAAGATAGGCGAACAGCGGCAGACCATTCGACATCGCAGCCGCGTGAGCCACGGCCAGGGACACGCCGAGCAACGCATTGGCGCCAAGCCGACGCTTATCCGGGGTGCCGTCGAGGTCGATCATGATCGTGTCGATCTCGGGTTGGTCACCGGCATCACGCCCGAGCAGTGCCTCACACAACTCGGTGTTGACGGCCTGAACCGCCCGCAACACGCCTCGCCCCAAATAGCGTCGCGGATCGGCATCGCGCAACTCCACGGCCTCGCGCGCGCCGGTCGATGCCCCCGACGGCACAATGGCACGGCCTACCGCACCGTCGTCGAGCACGACCTCCACCTCCACCGTCGGATTCCCCCGACTATCGAGCACCTCCAGCCCCCGGATCTCAGCCACCTTGCTCATTCGCGCACTCCCTTTGTGAGAAAAATGAAGATTCGTCGATCCTAAAAGGCTTTGACCAAGCTGAATATCGCGTTATTTTCCTCAATTCGTCAGCTTTTCTCACATAGCCGGAGCGTACGGTGCGAACCCTACCCCCAATGTCAACCTTGCGCGCGTTCGAGGCCACGGCCCGTACGGGCTCCGTGACCCGCGCCGCCGAAGAGCTATTTCGCACGCACGGTGCAGTCAGCCGGCAGTTGCGCCAACTGCAGGAACATGCGGGCGTGGAGCTATTCGAGCGCGAGGGGACCGGCCTGCGCCTGAACGAGCACGGCCAGGCGCTCTATGAGGTGGTACGCACGGCGCTGGACCAACTCGAACAAGGTTACGGTCGTCTGCTCGACCAAGCGCGCGGGCCGACGCTGCACGTGGCATGTAGCGCGACCTTCGCAATGCGCTGGCTGGTACCCGAATTGGTCGATTTCTATCGGCTGCGGCCCGATATCCGTATCCGGCTCTCGATGACATCGGCGCGCGAGATCCGCACCGAAGGCGCAGACGTGGTAATTGCCTGGGACCTGTCGTCGTACCCCGCCGCCGAACGGCAACGCGCGATCCCGTTGGCGCCGGTCGCCTTCGGCCCGGTCTGCGCGCCCGCCTATGCACCGGAAGTGGCCACCGGCGCGCGCATCACGCACGATTTCACATCGAGCGCTTGGGACCAGTGGGAAGCGCTGACCGGTCACCACATCGCACCCGGCGCAGGGTTGACGTTTCCGCACACGCATCTTTGCATCCAGGCCGCCCTGTCGGGGCTGGGCGTGGCGCTGATCGAACAACGGCTGATCCAGGCGGAACTGGCAGCAGGCACCCTCGTGGCACCCTTCGGATTCACCGCGTTTGGCGGCGGTCTGATGGCGGTCCCGGCCACGCGAGACGTGCCGGCCGATGCCGACGTGTTTATCGCGTGGCTGCAGCGTCGGCTATTGCCGCCGGTCGACTCTCGCGCCCCGCGACAGGCAGGACAAACCGGAGCGTAGTGCCCACCTGCCCCTCCACCAGCCGCGCCTGACTGCCGTTCAACTGGAGCATTCGCTGCACGATCAGCAGACCGAGGCCGCCGCCCCGGTGCGCGCCGCCCGATGGAAACGGCCGCTGGAACAGCGACTCGCGCAAGGCCGGCGGAATCCCCGGCCCCGTATCGCTGACCGTCACCGCCACGCTGCCATTCTGGCTGGTCAGGTCGACTTCGACAGTGCCACCCACCGGTGTATGGCGAATCGCGTTGTCGAGCAGGTTCGTCAGCACGCGTTCGATCATGCCGAGGTCGGCGGTGACGGCAGGCAGCACAGGCGGCACGCCGGCGCGCAATTGCAGATGCTTGGCCTCGGCCGGCAGGGCGAATTTCTCGAGCACGTCCTGTGTCAGGTCGACGATCGAGAATGTCTCGGGCATCGCCTGGACCATGCCGTGTTCGAGCCGCGCCAGTTCGAACAGCGACTGCGCCAGCCCGCCCACCTTGGCGCTCTGCGCCAGCGCGATGGCAAGGTAGCGCTGGCGTTCCTCGGCGCTGAGCTTGTCCGCCTTCAGCGAGAGCGTTTCCAGATACCCGTGCAGCGACGTCAGCGGTGTGCGCAAGTCGTGCGAGATATTGGCCACCATCTCGCGCCGCTCCTGATCCTGCTGCTTGAGCGCGCGCCATTGTGTCTCGATCCGGTCGGCCATCTGACGGAACGCCGTGCGTAGCGCGGCGATCTCGTCGCGCTGCATCGGCTCTTGTATCCGGTCGGCAGCTCCGGCACCCGGGATGCCGGATCTCCGCAAATCGCCGGCATCACCCGAATCAAATTGCCGGATCTCTAGCGTCAGGCGTCGCAGCGGGCGCGTGATCAGGCCGAAAGCCACCAGACCCGCCACCAGCCCGAGCGCGGCCACCAACGCCATCGACCAGAGCGTGGTCCGCATGACCGCGTCGCGCGATGCCAGCGCGGCCAGCTTGTCATGCGCCTCGCCCTGCAGCACCACGTAGATATAGCCGCCCTGCCGCAACGGCGCCGCGCTGAACACCTTCCGCCCGCTGTCGCTGCGCGGGTCGTCGCCAAAGATCGGCAGCGCCCCACCGTCGATCAGCTTCTTCACCGGCGCCAGGTTCACGTGATCGCGCACCAGGTGGCCGGCCGGCGCATCGTGCCCGCGAATGCGCCCCTGATCGTCGAGCAGATAGACCTCAACACTAGGATTCACGACCATCAACTGCCCGAAGAGCTGGCGCAATGCCTGCGGCGCGATGGCGCTCTGATCCTCCAGCAGCGCATTGCGCGCGATGTATGCGGCGAGCCCGCGCGATATGTCCTGGACCACCTCTTTCTCATGCATCGCGTTGGCCCGCACCTGCAGCCAGGCGGAGGCCCCGCAGCAGGCCAGCAACAACGCGGCGAAAACGGCGGACAGCCGTTGTGTCAGGGACAGGTTCACGATGCTTCCCCTTCGTCCTGCGCGGCGTCGGCTTGCGGATCGGCCACGAACCGATAGCCGCGCCGCCACACAGTCAGGATGCGCTTCGGCTGCGCCGGATCGACCTCGATCTTGGTGCGCAGCCGGTTGATATGCGTGTTCACCGTGTGCTCGTAACCCTCGTGCTGGTAGCCCCACACCGCGTTGAGCAAGTCCATGCGGGAGAACACCTTGTCCGGATGGCGCGCGAAGTAGTACAGCAGGTCGAACTCGCGCGGGGTCAGGTCGAGGCGCTTGCCGTCGACAGCGGCCTCTCGCGCGAGAGGATCAATGGCCAGTCCGGCCAGCTCCAGACTGCCGGCATCGGCCCGCACATCGCGCGCCATTGCCTCCACTCGACGCAGCAGCGCCTTGACGCGCGCCACCAGCTCCAGCACCGAGAACGGCTTGGCCAGATAGTCGTCGGCACCGAGTTCGAGCCCCAGGATGCGATGCACCTCGCTGGAACGCGCGCTGGTGATGATGATCGGCGTGTAGCGCGTCATCGCCCGGGCCCGGCGGCAGATCTCGAGACCATCCACGCCGGGCAGCATCAGGTCCAGCACCAGCGCATCCCAACCGCCCTGCTCCAGCAGGCGCAGCCCCTCGGCGCCATCGGCGCTATGCACGACTTCGTAGCGCTCGTCGCGCAGGTGCATGGCCAGCACGTTGGCGATACCGACATCGTCTTCGACCAGCAGGATGCGTTTGGCGTGTTCCATGGTGCGGCGGCTTGGCCCTCGGTTCTGAACTGGCTCTATTGTGCAGAAATCCGCCATTCCAGTTATCACGAATTGTTTAAGGTTTGGCGAGGACTCCGCCATGGATGGTTGCCTACCATGCGTTCAACCCATCCCGAGCACGGAGACCACCATGCGCATCACCAGACGCTTTCTGCTTTCGGGCGGCTCGCTGACCGCTACGCTTGCCGCCGTCGGCGGCTGGCGGCTGCTGGCCGCCGGCAATGCCAACGCCGCCGGAAGCGGCGCCCAATCCTTCGAAGTCACATTGAGCGATGAGGCGTGGCGCCAGAAGCTGACGCCGGCCCAGTACACGGTACTGCGCCACGAAGGCACCGAGCGCCCCTTCAGCAGCCCACTCAATGATGAGCATCGCAAGGGCGTTTTCTCGTGCGCGGGCTGCCAGCTCGACCTGTTCTCGTCGTCAACCAAGTTCGACAGCGGCACTGGTTGGCCGAGCTTCTGGGCGCCGCTGGCCAACGCAGTGGGCACCACCGAGGACCGCACGTTCGGCATGGTGCGCACGGCAGTGCATTGCCGCCGATGCGGTGGCCACCTTGGCCACGTGTTCGACGACGGCCCCAAGCCTACGGGACTGCGCTACTGCATGAACGGCGTAGCCATGACGTTCCGCCCCGTATCCGCCTGACCAGGCCCATCGCAGACCCTTCGCAGACCTATCGCGGACCCATTGCCATGCTCCTACTGATCCTCTCCTACCTGGGTGGCGCGCTCACGATCCTGAGCCCCTGCATCCTGCCCGTACTGCCGTTCGTGTTCGCGCGCGCCGATCAACCATTCGCGCGCAGCGGCCTGCCTCTGCTGGCCGGCATGGGCCTCACCTTCGCCGGCGTGGCCACGCTCGCCGCGGTCGGTGGCGGCTGGGTCGCTCAAGCCAACCAGTATGGCCGCTGGCTCGCCATCGCCCTACTGGCCGTGTTCGGACTGACGCTGCTGCTGCCCCGGCTTGCCGAACGCCTGATGCGGCCGCTGGTGAATGCCGGTAGCCGGCTGTCAAACTTCGCGCAGGCCGACGGCAAGCCTGCCAGCCCTGCATCGTCGTTCCTGCTCGGCATTGCCACCGGCCTGCTGTGGGCGCCATGCGCGGGCCCGATCCTCGGCCTCGTGCTGACCGGCGCCGCTCTTCAGGGTGCAAGCCTGGGCACCACGCTGCTGCTGTTGGCCTACGCCGCAGGCGCGGCCACATCGCTGGCGGTGGCTCTGTTGATCGGCGGACGCGTATTCACCGCGATGAAGCGTTCGCTCGACGCTGGCGAATGGGTTCGCCGGGGGATCGGCGTGGCGATGCTGGCCGGCGTGGCGGCAATCGCGCTCGGACTCGACACGGGCATCCTGACACACGTCTCGACCGTGGCCACCGGCGGCCTGGAGCAGCGCCTGGTCGACGCACTGGGACACAAGGACCGTAGCGGCGGCGCGATGATGGCCGCCACCAGCCTTCCAGCAGAAGGCGGAGCCATGATGATGCGAGCCGTCGACCGTCCCGCCACGCTGCCAGTGGAAGGCCAGTTCCCGGGCCTCAATGGCGCGGTGGAATGGCTCAACTCGCCGCCGCTGACTGCGGAAGCTTTGCGCGGCAAGGTCGTGCTGGTCGATTTCTGGACGTACTCGTGCATCAACTGCCTGCGCACGTTGCCCTACGTAAAGGCCTGGGCGGAGAAATACCGGGATCAAGGCCTGGTCGTCATCGGCGTCCATGCCCCCGAGTTTGCGTTCGAACGCAATATCGACAACGTCCGCAAGGCCACGAAAGATCTCGGCGTGACCTATCCGGTGGCCATCGACAATAACTACGCGATCTGGCGCGCGTTCAACAACAACTACTGGCCGGCGCATTACTTCATCGACGCCCAGGGACGCGTGCGCTTCCATCATTTCGGCGAAGGCGAATACGAGAAATCGGAAGCCGTGATCCGGCAACTGCTGGCCGAAGCGGGGCACGCGGACGTGACGAAGGTGGCAATGACCGCGGACAACGCCATGCACGGCGTGGAGATGCCCGCCGATGCCAGCACGCTGCGTTCGCAGGAAACCTATGTGGGCTACGCCCGTGCCGAGAACTTCGCGTCTCCGGGTGGCGCCAGGCCGGATCAATCGAAGGATTACGCTGCGCCGGCCCACCCCACGCTCAATGAGTGGGGCCTGGCGGGCAACTGGAAGGTTGGCGAGGAACAGGCAACGCTGGAACAGGCCAGTGGGAAGATCGTCTATCGCTTCCACGCCCGCGACCTGCACCTGGTGCTCGGCCCGGCTGCGGACGGCAAGCCAGTGCGCTTCCGCGTGACGATCGACGGCAAGGTCCCGGGCGCATCGCACGGCACCGATGTCGCCGCGGATGGCAGCGGGACCGTCACCGGACAGCGCCTGTATCAACTCGTACGCCAGCAAGGCGACGTCGCCGATCGCACGTTCGCCATCGAATTCCTCGACCCCGGCGTGCAGGCCTATGCGTTCACGTTCGGCTGATCTACGCTTCCTTCAAGGAGTCTGACCATGGATGCCATGACAACACTGCAACGCTGGACCCGCCCCACCGCGCTGAAGCTCGCAAGCTTGGCCGTGCTGATGGTGGCGGCCGCAATGTGGGAGCTACCCGCGATCTCGGCCGAGGCCGCCGTGAAGATCCCCGCGCCGGCCGTCGACGAAAAAGCCGGCACGAGCCATACCGAGACCGCGGTATTCGCCGGTGGATGCTTCTGGGGCGTGCAAGGCGTGTTCCAACATGTCCGCGGCGTTACACGGGTAACGTCCGGTTACTCTGGCGGCTCGGCCAACAACGCCCAATACGAGATGGTGGGCACCGGCATGACCGGACACGCGGAGTCGGTCGAAATCCGCTACGACCCCACCCAGATCAGCTACGGCAAGCTGCTGCAGATCTTCTTCTCGGTCGCGCACAATCCTACGCAACTGAACTATCAGGGGCCCGATCACGGTACGCAGTACCGCTCGGCGATCTTCCCGCGCTCGCCGGTGCAACGCTCGATTGCCGAGGCGTATATCACCCAGCTCGACACGTCGAAAGCGTACCGCGCGCCGATCGTCACGCGCGTCGAGGATTACAAGGGGTTCTTTCCGGCCGAGAACTATCACCAGGATTTTCTCGTCAAGAATCCGAGCTATCCGTACATCGTCATCAATGACCTGCCGAAGATCGGCAATCTGAAAACGATGTTCCCGGACGTGTATCGGAATGATGCGGTGCTGGTATCGAAGGGAGGTTGAAGCGATCGGTGAGAGATGGCGCCAGGGTCAACCCAGCACCTTGACCGCTATCGTCAGGAACCAGCCCGCAGCCAGGCAAGCCCCCACCCATCCAAAACCAATCAGAAATATGTCTCGCCAGTTCATCCGTCCCTACTCCGACAGCGCAAGCTGCCGTGTCGATGCAATGGGGAAAGGCTAGTCGATGACAGGGTGAGAACCTATGTCCGAAATGTAAGGAAGGATTGCAGCGTGCTGCGCTTATTTCGGACAGCGTTACAAGATGAAAGAAAGCGAAAGGCCTGACAGGTTTCCCGTCAGGCCTTTCGCTTTCCATCTGGGGTAAGAGGTGTTCCTACCCCGCATTCTTGCCGCTCGCATTTACAACGCGAGTGCCGGCATCGTGTTTCCTTCGGAAACAGGGGCCAACATCAGTTGGCAGCCCTTGCCGCAAATCGCCGAACGGAAGTCACTCCTTGACGCGTGCAGGATTGCCAACGACCACCGCGCCAGGCGGAACGTCTTTGGTAACCACGGCGCCCATGCCGACGATTGCACCTTTACCAATGCGCAGCGGCTTTTCAGGCGTCCCCTGCTTGATCACCGCGCCTGTACCGACATACACGTCATCCTCAAGGATCACATTACCGTTCACGCAGGCCTTGGGTGCCAGCGTCACGAAGTCACCGACCACACAATCATGCGCCACGTAGGAATAGATGTTTGCGTGGAAGTGACGTCCAATCCTGACGTTGGACGTCACCATGGAGAAATCGCAGAAAATGGCGCCATCGCCAAGACTGACCTCATCGAGGAATCTGGCCGACGGTGCGCTGACGCTCGCGAACTTCAGGCCCGCCGCCTCGCACTTGGCAACAATCGCCCGGCGCACGGTGCTGGAGCCAACCGCAACAACTACCAAGCGATCGGATTGCTTCGACTGAAGCTCGTCAAAGGAAATAACGTGAATCCCGTTCTTGATGGTCCCGATGTTGGAGACATCATCGTCTACAAAAACAACGGCCTCATTCAAAGTGCCAGAACCAATGCGACGTGCTGTATCTCTGGCAATAGGAGCGACTTCTCGACCGAATCCGCTGCAGCCGTAAATGGCGATACGCATAGGTACTCTCCTCTGTTTTTCTGGACGTGCGTTTTTAGCATACTGAAGCCAGCCTGTCGACGGCGCTATTGACTCTCAGATTCCAAACCTTCCATTTGCGGGACCGACAGCAACAAATGACAAAAAGGCCTGACAGGAAACCTGTCAGGCCTTTCATTTTCTGGTCGGGGCGAGAGGATTTGAACCTCCGACCACCTGCACCCCATGCAGGTACGCTACCAGGCTGCGCTACGCCCCGAAGAAGGGAGAGTATATCACCGTCAATTCGACAATGGCTAGTAGTTCCAAGCCAATTTATTGGTGCCGTGCGATCTCTTTCAATTGCGCCAGCAGGTGCTGCACTTCGACCAGGTCGTTGCGCAGCGCATTCAGGTCAACAGAAAGCACAGGTGTTTCCTCCACGGCAACCTGAACCTCACTGGGCTCGGCACCCCCAGCGACGCCAGCGCCGTGATGGCGCCCTTCGTCGAGCCGGTTGCGCGCGCCGTTGATCGTGAAGCCTTGCTCGTACAGCAGATCGCGAATCCGGCGAATCAGCAGGACTTCGTGATGCTGGTAGTAACGGCGATTGCCGCGTCGCTTCACGGGCTTGAGCTGGGTGAATTCCTGTTCCCAGTAGCGCAGCACATGCGGCTTGACGGCGCAGAGCTCGCTGACCTCACCGATTGTGAAGTAGCGTTTTGCGGGAATCGGCGGCAGCGCGACGCGCTCGCTGGATTTTTCCGTCATGCGTTGGGTAGTCTGATGTCAGGCCGTGGACCAGAGCCGGTTGGCTCGGTTGGACGCGAACTGCGCGCGGCATTGCAGCATACAGACTGCAATCGCCGCGGGCAATCACCCGGTTGCGCGTCGTTACAGATGTGTGGCTGCCGCGACGATACTGCCCGTGCGGCACATGCCCTCGCGCGTCAGGCTTCCAGGCCCGCGCGCTCCTCCACCTGTGCCTTGAGCTTTTGGCTGGCGTGGAACGTCACCACACGGCGCGCCGTGATCGGGATGATCTCTCCCGTCTTGGGGTTGCGGCCGGGACGTTGCGCCTTGTCGCGCAACTGGAAGTTGCCGAAGCCTGACAGCTTGACGCTGTCGCCGCGCTCCAACGCTTCTCGAATCACGTCGAAGAACGCTTCGACCATGTCTTTCGATTCGCGCTTGTTCAGGCCAACCTGATCGAACAGCATCTCTGCAAGTTCGGCTTTAGTCAGGGTAGGCACCTCGGCGGCACGGGCTTCCGGCGATGCGTCGTCGAGGGAGGCAGCGTGCCGGTCGCTTGCATCGCCCAGGTCTGCAGCATTCATGGAAATCGTGTCTCGATCGTTCATCCTAGATCGCTCTGTAAAATCTGCCGCGATCCGCCCGGGGGCTGTGCCCGGGCGCTCCAATTGAAGGTGGACTGCCTGATTCGCTTAAGCGCGCAGGCGGGCGTCGAAGCCTGCCGTCAGCGCGTCGATCATGCAGCGCACCGCACTGTCGACTGTCTCGTCCTGGAGGGTCGACCCAGTATCTTGCAACGTTACGCGGAACGCAAGGCTTTTCTCGTCAGCGCCAATGGCCGCCGACGCGGCCTTCGGCCGGAACTCGTCGAACAGCACGAGGCTCTGGACGAAATGGCCGAAGCCGCCCTTGTCCAGCGCCGCGCGCATGGCGTCCAGCATGTCTTGCGCACGCAGCGACTGCTTCACGACCACAGCCAGATCGCGAACCGCGGCCGGGAACTTCGAAATCTCCGTGTACACCGGCAGACCTACACCGCGCAGCGCGTCAAGTTCGAGTTCGAACAGCACCGGCGCCTGCGTCAGCTCGTACTTCTGCAGCCAGCGAGGATGGAGTTCACCTACCACGCCGACAGCCTTGCCATCGACGATCACACGCGCGGCGCGACCCGGGTGCAGCGCGGGATGCGCCACTGGTTCGAAGCGCGGCACGCGCGGGTGGAACAGCGCTTCCACATCGCCCTTGATGTCGAAGAAATCGACCGGACGCGTGGCCACGCCCCACTGCTCATCGAACGCCGGGCCGTAGGCGATACCAGCAGCCATCATCGGCTGGTGGTAGCCGGCAACAGTCAGGCCGCCGTCGACCACCTTCGGATCGCGGTGGAACACGCGGCCCACCTCGAACAGGCGCACGCGCGAAGCCTTGCGGTTAAGGTTGTAGCGAACCTTGTCGAGCAGACCACCGATCATCGTGGAACGCATCACGGCCAGTTGGCTCGCAATCGGATTCAGCAGCCGGATCGGGTTGTTGTTGTCCGCGAAGTCCTGCTCCCACTGCTCTTCCACGAAGGCGAAGTTGATCACCTCGTTGAAGTCGCGCGCGGCCAGCGCGTGGCGCACCACGTGTTGCGAGCGGCGGCCTTCGTTGGTCGGACGCATTTCGCTTTCGGCCACAGGCGGGCGGGCCGGAATACGCTCGAAGCCATAGATACGCGCGACTTCCTCGATCAGGTCTTCCTCGATCTCGATGTCGAAGCGATAGCTCGGCGGCGTGACTTCGAACACCTCGCCTTCGTCGCCTTGCGAGCGCGTGAACGACAGGTTCAGGCGCTGGAAGACGTCAGCGATCTCCGCCGACGACAGTTCGATACCCAGCACGCGCTCGGCACGCGCCACGCGCAGCTTCACGGGCTGGCGCTGCGGCACATTGACGGTCTGGTCGTCCACCGGGCCGGCCTGACCACCGCAGATGTCGAGAATCAGCGCGGTGATGCGTTCGATATGCTCGACGGTGGTGGCGTAGTCCACGCCACGCTCGAAACGATGCGCGGCATCGGTCGAGAAGTTGTAGCGGCGCGCGCGGCCCTGGATGGCGTTGGGCCACCAGAATGCGGCTTCCAGGTAGATATTGGTCGTGTCGAGCGAAACGGCAGTGCTGTCGCCGCCCATGATGCCGGCCAGGCTCTCGATCTCCTTGTCGTCGGAAATCACGCCCACCTGCTCGTCCACCTCGACGGTATTGCCGTTGAGCAGCTTGAGCTGTTCGCCCTTGCGGCCCCAGCGCACATCCAGGCCGCCGTGGATCTTGTCCAGATCGAACACATGCGACGGACGGCCTAACTCGAGCATCACGTAGTTCGAGATGTCGACCAACGCCGAGATACTGCGCTGCCCCGAGCGCTCCAGACGCTGCACCATCCATGCAGGCGTGGCCGCGCGTGCGTTCACGCCGCGGATGATCCGGCCCGAGAAGCGGCCGCACAGGTCCGGCGAGGAGATCTTGACGGGCAGCTTGTCCTGGATCGTCACGGCTACTGGCGACATGTCCGGCAGCGTCAGCGCGGCGCCGGTCAGCGCCGACACTTCGCGCGCAACACCATGGATCGACAGGCAGTCGGCCTTGTTCGGCGTCAGCTTGATCGTGAAGACCTGATCATCGAGATCAAGGTACTGGCGAATGTCCTGACCCACCGGCGCGTCGTCCGGCAGGACCAGCAGGCCACCGTGATCTTCGGACAGCTTCAGTTCGCGTGCCGAGCACAACATGCCAAAGCTATCCACGCCGCGCAGCTTGCCGACCTTGATCTCGAACGGCTTGCCGCCCTCTTCGCCCGGCGGCAGCACTGCGCCGACCAGCGCGCACGGCACAACGATGCCGGGCGTGACGTTGGGTGCGCCGCAAACGATCTGCAGCGTTTCGCCGGTGCCGGCATCCACCTGGCACACGTTCAGGCGGTCGGCGTTGGGATGGCGTTCGGTGGCCAGCACGCGGGCCACCACGATCTTCGTGAACGGCGGCGCAACGGGGCCCACTTCTTCCACTTCGAGCCCGGCCATGGTCAGGCTGTGCGACAGCGCGTCGGTGGAGATCTTTTCAGGGTTGGCGAACGTGCGAAGCCAGGATTCCGAGAATTGCATGGCGCTTCTGATCCGGTAGGTATTCTGAGTTGTCTGGGACGTTGGAGCTGCGTTATTGCTTCGGGCGGTACGCCATATCAGGCGAACTGGCGCAGGAAGCGCACATCGCCTTCGAAGAACAGTCGCAGGTCATTGATGCCATAGCGCAGCATCGTCAGGCGCTCGAGGCCGGAGCCGAACGCAAAGCCGATGTAGCGCTCGGGATCGAGGCCCATATTGCGCAGCACGTTGGGGTGCACCTGGCCCGAGCCGGAGATTTCCAGCCACTTGCCGTTGCCGAACGCCATGTCGATTTCAGCCGACGGCTCGGTGAACGGGAAGTACGACGGACGGAAGCGCACCTGGATATCGTCGCGCTCGAAGAACTTGCGCAGGAAATCGGTGTAGACGCCCTTCAGGTCGGCAAAGCTCACGTTATCGCCAATCCACAGACCTTCCACCTGATTGAACATCGGCGAGTGCGTGGCATCGCTGTCCACGCGGTACGTGCGGCCCGGGCAGATCACCTTGATCGGCGGCATGGCCCGGCCGGCGTACTTCTCGACGTGCATGCGCGCGTAACGCACCTGCATCGGGCTGGTGTGGGTACGCAGCAGCAGGAGCTTGTCGTCGCTGTCGCGGCCGTCCACATAGAACGTGTCCTGCATCGAACGCGCCGGATGGTTGTCCGGGTTGTTCAGCGCGGTGAAGTTCATCCAGTCGGTTTCGATTTCAGGGCCGTCGGCCACGTCGAAACCGATCGAGCCGAAGATCTGCTCGACGCGCTCCCAGGTACGCATCACCGGATGCACGCTGCCACGCGCAACAGAGCGGCCGGGCAGCGTCACGTCGATAGCTTCCGCGGCCAGACGCGCGTTCATCAGCGCATCGGCCAGCGCCTGGCGGCGGGCCTGCAGCGCGGCTTCCACCTGCTGCTTGACCTGATTGATACGCGCACCTTCGGTCTTGCGCGCGTCCGGGTCCAGCTTGCCGAGGCCCTTGAGCAGCTCGGTCAGCGCACCGGTCTTACCCAGAAAGCGGGCCTTTTCGTTTTCCAGCGTGGCGTTGTCGTTGGCGGCGGCGAAAGCAGCCTGGGCGTCGGCGACGACTTGATCCAGATCCAGGGACATGGCGGCAATACGTAGACAAATACGTGGAAAGGTTGACACTGCACGCGGCAATGCGCGTGCGGCGCATCTATTTCGAATGCCGTCTCGGATCGCTCCGATCGACACGGCATTCGAAATAAAAACGGGGCTCGGTGAGGAGCCCCGTTTCAGCAGACCTTGCGGTCGGTGCTTGCCCGGAAGCGCGATCTAGGCGCTTCCGCAGCCGGCATCAGGCAACGGTGGCTTTCACCTGGTTGACGATGGCGGCAAAGGCAGGCTTGTCGTGGATAGCCATGTCCGACAGCACCTTGCGGTCCAGTTCAATCGAAGCCTTCTTCAGGCCGTTCATGAACACGCTGTAGGTCATGCCATGCTCACGCGTAGCAGCGTTGATACGTGCAATCCAGAGCGCGCGGAACACGCGCTTCTTGTTGCGACGATCGCGGTAGGCGTACTGACCAGCACGCATGACCGCCTGCTTGGCGATGCGATAGACATTATTACGACGGCCGCGGTAACCCTTGGCAGCGTCGATGACTTTCTTGTGACGGGCCCGTGCAGTAACCCCACGCTTGACTCGAGGCATATAAAACTCCTTTCGTTATCGTTTGAGGTTATGCGTAAGGCATCATTGCGCGAACGGACTTCAGGTTCGTCTCATGGACGTCCTGGGTGCCGCGCAGTTGACGCTTGTTCTTGGTGGTCTTCTTGGTCAGGATGTGACGCTTGAAGGCATGGCCGCGCTTGAACGAACCGTTCGGGCGCGCAGTAAAGCGCTTGGAGGCGCTTTTCTTGGTCTTCATCTTAGGCATGAAAAACTCCAGCTCTATGACATGCATACAGGTGGACGGCTGACGCCGTCACTTGCAAAACCCGTATCCACTTGTTTTTGTACGCAGCACACGAAGCGCCGCGCACGGTTTCCGCACAGGACGACGCCGGGATGCACATGGCACCCCGGCCGCCACCCCGCACAAGAATCACTTCTTCTTCTTGGGGGCCAGCACCATCACCATCTGGCGACCTTCCATCTTCGGCATCTGCTCGACCTGACCCAGTTCCTCCAGGTCAGCCTTCAGACGCTCGAGCACGCGCGCGCCGATTTCCTGGTGGGCCATTTCACGGCCACGGAAGCGCAACGTGATCTTGGTCTTGTCACCCTCTTCCAGGAAGCGTCGCAAGTTGCGCAGCTTGACGTTGTAGTCGCCATCATCCGTGCCAGGACGGAATTTCACTTCCTTGACCTGGATGATTTTCTGCTTGAGCTTGGCCTCGTGGGCGCGCTTGGCTTCCTCGTACTTGAACTTGCCGTAGTCCATGATGCGGGCCACGGGCGGAGTCGCGTTGGGCGCGATCTCCACGAGATCCAAGTCCTTGTCCTCGGCCAGGCGCAGTGCGTCCATGAATTTGACGATGCCGAGCTGCTCGTTATCAACCCCTACCAAGCGCAGCTCAGGCGCGCTGATTTCCCGGTTGATACGGTGACCTTTGTCTGTAGCGATGTTCCGTTACCTCAAGAAGACAAAAAAACAAGCCGTGCTCGACACCCTCAGGCTTTGCTGGAAACGTCCTGTTGCAGACGCTCCACAAACGCGGAAACAGGCATGACACCCAGATCCACGTTGCCACGGGCACGCACGGCCACTTGATTGGCATCCCGCTCCTTGTCGCCAATTACCAGCAGGTAAGGGATCTTCTGGAGGGAATGCTCGCGAATTTTATACGTAATTTTCTCGTTACGCAAATCCGCCTTGGCCCTAAACCCTTGTTTTTGCAAGAGTTGCACAACGTTTTCAGCATATTCCGACTGGGATTCGGCGATATTCATCACCACCACCTGCTCTGGAGCCAGCCAGGCCGGCAGCGCACCCGCGTGGTTTTCCAGCAAGATACCCAGGAAGCGCTCGAACGAACCAAGGATCGCGCGGTGCAGCATGACCGGTCGCTTCCGGGAATTATCCTCGGAGACGTACTCGGCGCCCAGGCGCTCCGGCAGCACCAGATCGAGCTGCAGCGTGCCGCACTGCCACGAGCGGCCGATTGCATCCTTGATGTGGTACTCGACCTTCGGGCCGTAGAAAGCACCCTCGCCCGGCAGCTCCTCCCACTCCACGCCACAGGCACGCAGCGCCAGGCGCAGGCCATCCTCGGCGTGATCCCAGACCGCGTCCGAACCCGCGCGCTTTTCCGGGCGCAGCGACAGCTTCACCGCGACATCCTTGAAGCCAAAGTCGTCATAGATCGAGAACGCGAGTTCGTTGAAGGCCTTGGCCTCCTCGACGATCTGCTCTTCCGTGCAGAAAATATGCGCATCATCCTGCACAAAACCTCGCACACGCATCAGCCCGTGCAACGCTCCCGAGGGCTCGTTGCGATGGCACGCACCGAATTCGGCAAGACGCAGCGGCAGGTCGCGGTACGAGCGCAGGCCGTGGTTGAAGATCTGCACATGGCCCGGGCAGTTCATCGGCTTGATCGCGTAATCGCGCTTCTCCGACTCCGTGACAAACATGTTCTCTTTATAGTTGTCCCAGTGGCCGGAACGCTCCCAGAGCGAACGATCCATCACCTGCGGCGTGCGCACTTCCTCATAGCCGGCCTGACCCAGACGGCCGCGCATGTATTGCTCGACGGCCTGCCACACCTGCCAGCCCTTCGGGTGCCAGAACACCATGCCAGGCGCCTCTTCCTGCAGATGGAACAGGTCAAGTGTCTTGCCCAGGCGGCGGTGATCGCGCTTCTCAGCCTCCTCCAGCATATGCAGGTAGGCGTCCTGGTCTTCCTTCTTCGCCCAGGCCGTACCGTAGATACGCTGGAGCATCTCGTTGTTCGAGTCGCCGCGCCAGTAGGCACCGGCCACCTTCATCAGCTTGAAGACCTTGAGCTTTCCCGTGGACGGTACGTGCGGGCCACGGCACAGGTCGACGAAGCTGCCTTCGCGATAGAGGCCGATCTCCTGATCCGCGGGAATCGACGCAATGATCTCGGCCTTGTACTTCTCGCCCATCGACTCGAACAGGGCCACCGCCTCATCGCGATTCCATACCTCGCGCGACACCTTCTCGTCCTTGCGGGCGAGTTCCGTCATCTTCTTTTCGATGGCGGCAAGGTCTTCCGGCGTGAAGGGACGCTTGTACGAGAAGTCGTAGTAGAAGCCGTTGTCAATGACCGGACCGATCGTGACCTGCGCGTCGGGATACAGCTCCTTGACAGCGTAGGCCAGCAAGTGAGCCGTCGAGTGACGAATCACGTCGACGCCATCTGCATCCTTGTCCGTGACGATGGACAGCGACGCATCCTGGTCGATCCTGAAGCTCGTATCGACCATGCGACCATCGACCTTGCCGGCGAGCGCTGCTTTGGCCAGTCCGGAGCCAATGCTCTGCGCCACTTCGGCCACCGTGACGGGGCCGGGATACTCACGACGGGAACCGTCTGGCAGCGTGATTACGATCATCTTGCACCTCTCGAGGATTCCGCTGCACCGGCCTTCAGGCGATGTGGCGAGCGGAGCATAGCTTCTTTTGTGGCGCCGGCCCATCCAATCGCCTCAACGGCTATAGGACACGACCAGCAACGAATCTTTCTGGCTGCCTCACGGCGAGCGACGAGGCAGCTTACCGGATGCTGGAAAACGACAGACGAAAAAAAACGCGGCCAAGGCCGCGTTTTTCTGTGTTTCCCCGTATCACACACTACGGGTCGAAGGCGCACCTCGACTACTGTCGCTAACCAGCGGTAGTAGTTCGAGTTGTCTTGCTCATGATGCGTTTCCGTTCCTTGGAAGGTTATTCGGATCTGCCAGCGCCAGCCTTCGATTGCCGACGGGTGCTACGTTTTACTGCATGTTCGTTGGTAGGCTCGATTGGACTCGAACCAACGACCCCCACCATGTCAAGGTGGTGCTCTAACCAGCTGAGCTACGAGCCTAGCGAAGCTGCAAGTATAACCTTATTTTCGTTTCGCGTGCAACACCCCCTGCACTTCTTCGATCAGGGAAATCGCACGCTGAAGTTGCGTGGCCTCGGCGACCTCCGCCGTGAACTGCATTCGAGCGACACCCTTGCTCGACAGCGTCTTCACACCCGTGACGTTGATCTTTTCGCGCGAAAGCACTTCGGAAATATCGCGCAGCAAGCCTTGCCGGTCGATCGCCTCCACCTGGATGTCCACGGGATACACGGCATCGCTGCGCTTGCCCCACTCCGTCTGGATCACCCGCTCGGGGTCTCGCGTCGACAGTTGCTGGAACGTGTGGCAGTTGCGTCGATGGATCGACACACCCCGACCACGAGTCACGAAGCCAACGATATCGTCCGGCGGCGCCGGCTTGCAGCAGCGAGACATTTGGGTCATCAGCGAATCGACGCCCACCACGAGCACGCCACTCTTGGCGCCGCGCGCCACGCTGGTGGCGCGACTCTTCTTGGTAACGGCCTCTTCCTCGCTGAACTGCGGCTGCACTTCCCCGTCCGGATGCCGCAGCGCCTGCTCCACGTGGCGCAGGCTGAACTCTTCCTTCGCCACCGCCGCGAACAGATCATCGGGTGTCTTGAAGTTGAGTCGGGTGGCGAGATCGTCGAGATTGACCGCCGTCTTCCCCTCGCGCTGCAACGTCTTTTCGATCAGGGCGCGCCCTTGGGCAATCGTCTCCTGAGAGTCGAGTGCATTGAACCATGCACGCACCTTGGCGCGCGCGCGGCTGCTGGCCAGGTAGCCCAGCTCGGGGTTCAGCCAGTCACGCGATGGCCCACCCTGCTTGACCGCCACGATCTCCACGGTCTGCCCGTTCTTGAGCGGCGTGTTGAGCGGCACCATCGCGCCATCGACGCGCGCACCGCGGCAACGATGACCGAGGTCACTATGCAGGTAGTAGGCAAAATCCACCGGCGTGGCGCCCTGGGGCAACGCCACCACACGCGCCTGCGGCGTCAGCACATAGATGTGGTCGTCGATTGCTGCGTGCTTGAGCTGCTCCCACGGCGAATCCTCGTGCGTGACCGTATGATCGGCATCATCCTTCCACGCCAGCAGTTGCCGCAGCCACGCGATTTTCTCGTCGTAGCTGTTGTCCGCCGTGAACTGACCGCTATAGCCCTTGCCACCCGCCTCCTTGTAGCGCCAGTGCGCCGCCACGCCGTACTCGGCGAAGTGGTGCATCTCGTGCGTACGGATCTGCACCTCGAACGCTCGGCCATCGTCGCCGATCACCACCGTGTGCAGGGATTTGTAGCCATTCGCCTTCGGCCGCGAAATGTAGTCGTCGAACTCGCGCGGAATCGGTTGCCAGATGTGGTGCACGATACCGAGCACCGTATAGCAGTCCTTGATGTCGTCGACGATCACGCGGAAGGCGCGCACGTCGTAGAGATCGGCGAAATCGAGCGCCTTGCCCCGCATCTTCTTCCAGATGCTGTAGATGTGCTTGGGTCGCCCGGTCACTTCGGCGCGAATGCCCGCCGCCGCCAGCTCGGACTGCAGCCGCGCAATCGCCTGCGAGATATAGCCCTCTCGCTCGATGCGTTTTTCGTCGAGCAGCTTGGCGATGCGCTTGTAGGTCTCGGGCTGCTCGAAGCGGAAGGCCAGATCCTCGAGCTCCCACTTCATCTGCCAGATACCCAGCCGGTTCGCCAGCGGCGCGTAGATATCAAGAGTTTCGCGCGCCACGCCTGGCAGCGGCTGGCTCTTGGTCTGCGCCAGCCAGCGCAACGTCTGCAGACGCGAAGCCAGCCGCACCAGCACCACACGGATGTCCTGCGCGAAGGCCAGCAGCATCTTGCGCAGCGCCTCCACCTGCTCCTGCCGCGCCGCCGCCTGCGACTTCGACGTTTCGACGGCCTCGGCCTGCGTGGCGATCGCGCCAATCCGCAACAGTTGCCGCACGCCCTTCACCAGCCGCGCCACGTCCTCGCCGAAGCGCTCCTCGATGTGCGCCTCGACGCCGGGCACAAACGCCACCATCGGGAACAGGCACGCCGCCGCACGCGCGGCATCGTCCACGCGCAGGCCATCCAGGATACGCAGCATCCCCTCGGCGTGAGACAGCACGGTCTCGCCGGTGGGCAGTGTCGTGGGTTTCTCGCCGTCGGCCTTCTCGCGCACATACGCGAGCGCGCGCTCGACGAGCCCGGCGTCGGGCACGCCCGCGGTCTGCCCCGTCAGCTCCGTCGATGTCACCATGTCTTGCCGCCCCGCATCAGTTGAGCGCGGCCGTCACCACCACTTCGATCAGGTAGTCGGGATTGGCCAGCGCCGCCTGGACGGTGGCCCGCGGCGGTGTATTGCCTTGCGCCACCCACTCGTCCCACACCTCGTTCATCTCGCCAATGCGCGTGATGTCCGTCAGGAAGATCTGACACATCAGGATGCGTGTCTTGTCGCTGCCGGCTTCAGCCAGCAGGCGGTCGATATGGCCCAGCACCTCACGCGTCTGGCCGCGCAGGTCGGCCTTGGGGTCGACCTCGGGCACCTGGCCGGCCAGATAGACCACGCCGTTGTAGACCGCGTATTCGGACAGACGCTTGCCCACGTGGGCGCGCTTCAGGGTGTTGGTGCTCATGACAGTTTTCGTTCAGTAGCGGGGCTCAAGACCCCAGGAAAAATTGACGGGCGATGGCAATCTGCGCCGCATCGACGAAGGTCGGAGCATGACCCACATCGGGAATCTCCACGCTCGACACCTGCTTTCCGCGCGCCACCATTTCGGCCAGGATCTCGCGCATCAGCAGATCGGACTGCGCGCCGCGCACCACCAGTGTCGGCCCTTGAATGGCCTCGAACATCGCCCACAGCGCGGCCTCACCAGCCTGCATCGCCTCCGGCGTCGCGTCCTTGAACGGCACGGCCAGCGCCGGGTCGTAATGCAATCCCCATTCGAGCCCCTCGGCGCCCTGCACCGGTTTCAGGATCGCGCCATTCAACTCGCGCCACTGCTCGGGAGTATGACGGCCGAATGAAGCGCTGATCGTTTGCAGATAGGCCAACCCTTCCTCGAACGTCTTGAAGCGCACCGGCAAACCCAGATACGCACCAATCCGTTCCATCGATTGCGCGGTGATGCGCGGACCCACATCGTTGAGCAGCAGCTTGCGCACCGGCGACTTGGCCAGCCCGGCCAGCCCGATGCCGATCAGCCCGCCCATCGACGTGCCGAACCAGTCCACCTGTTCGACGTTCAGTCGCGCGATCAGCGTGACCATATCGGACACGTACTGCGGCAACACGTAGCCCCGCGGGTCGGCCAGCCAGTCGGAGCGGCCACGGCCCGCCACGTCCGGGCACACCACGCGGTACTCGTCGCTCAACGAACGTGCCAGCGCATCGAAATCACGTCCGGTACGGGTCAGGCCGTGCACGCACACCAGCACTCGCTGATTCGCGGGATCTCCCCACTCGTGATAGGCCATGCGATGCAGGCCGGCGGCACTGATGCACTGTACGAAGCCGAGGCGCGGACTGGAAGACATCTGGACTCCCTGCAATCTCGCGCCGCAGGCATGATGGCGCGAAAGGTTAAGCGATATGACTACTTCGGAAAGTACGACGGTCGAACCGGGCGGTTGAACCAAATTGCGGGCTTTTGGCCAAAGCAGGATTGTACGCTCAGCGAGTACAATGCCACAGCACATCCTGACTCGCCCAACGGAGGCATCCATGCTCAAAGGCAAGACGGCACTGGTCACTGGATCGACCAGCGGTATCGGACTCGGCATCGCCCAAGCGCTAGCCGCGCAAGGTGCGAACATCATTGTCAACGGATTCGGTGACGTGGACGGCGCAAAGGCGGAGATCGCCAAATCCGGCAGCGGCATTCAGGTTGGCTACCACGGCGCCGACATGAGCAAGGCTGCCGAGATCGAGGACATGATGCGCTATGCCGAGAAGGACTTCGGCGGCGTGGACATCCTGGTCAATAACGCAGGCATCCAGTTCGTGGCGAAGATCGAGGAATTTCCGGTCGATCGCTGGGACGCGATCATCGCCATCAATCTCACCTCCGCATTCCACACCACCCGCCTGGCCCTGCCCTCGATGAAGGCGAAGAACTGGGGGCGGGTCATCAATATCGCCTCGACCCACGGTCTCGTGGCATCGGCGGAAAAGTCGGCCTACGTGGCCGCGAAACACGGCATCGTCGGCTTCACCAAGGTCACCGCGCTCGAAACGGCGCAGACCGGCGTCACGGCCAATGCCATCTGCCCGGGCTGGGTGCTGACGCCACTGGTACAGAAGCAGGTGGAAGCCCGCGCCCAGAAGGAAGGGATTCCGGTCGAGCAAGCCAAGCGCGAACTGGTGATCGAGAAGCAGCCTTCCGGCCAGTTCGTCACGCCCGAGGAACTCGGCGCGCTGGCGGTGTTCCTGTCGAGCGAAGCCGCGCGTCAGGTGCGCGGCGCGATCTGGAACATGGACGGCGGCTGGGTGGCCCAATAAGAGAAATAGGAGTGCAGTAAATGGCAGACCGACGTAACTTCCTGCGCATCCTTGGCGCCAGTTCGCTGACGCTGGCGCCGGTGTTGGCCATGGCGCAGTCGCCGAAGCTGTTGGCCATCGACGTCTACAAAAGCCCGACTTGCGGCTGCTGCGAAGACTGGGTCAAGCATCTGCGTGCCAATGGCTTTACGGTGACCACGCACGATGTGGAGGACACTGGCGTCTATCGCACCAAGTACGGGATTCCGGACCGATTCGGCTCGTGCCACACCGGTGTCATCGCCGGCTATGGTATCGAAGGCCACGTGCCGGCAGCCGACATCAAGAAGCTGCTGGCCAGCAAGCCGCAGGCCGCTGGATTGGCCGTGCCGGGAATGCCGGTAGGATCTCCGGGCATGGAATATGGTCCGCGCAAGGACCCGTTCGACGTGCTGCTGGTGAAGGCCAATGGCGCGGCGTCGGTCTTCTCGAGCTACAACAAGGCGAAATCCTGAGGCTCGGGCGAGCCAGGCTCCGCGAACGGCAACCCTCGCCAAGAAAAAAGCCCCCGCCGGCATGAACCGGCGGGGGCTTTCTCTATTTGGCTACTGTGCGTTGGCCACCGTACCAAGCGGCCGGACCTGCGGCTCAGATCAGTTTCGTACCCGTCTTCGCCTGCACTTCCTCCCGGCTCACGCCCGGGGCGGTTTCCACCAGCTTCAGGCCTTCCGGCGTCACGTCCATCACGGCCAGGTCGGTGATGATGCGATTCACCACACCCACACCAGTCAGCGGCAGATTGCACGCCTCAAGGATCTTGATGTCCTCGGTGCCATCCTTTTTCTTGGCGGTATGCTCCATCAGCACCACCACACGACCCACGCCGGCCACGAGGTCCATCGCGCCGCCCATGCCCTTGACCATCTTGCCCGGGATCATCCAGTTGGCCAGGTCGCCGCGCTGGCTGACCTGCATGGCGCCCAGGATGGCGAGGTTGATCTTGCCGCCGCGAATCATCGCGAACGAATCGGCCGACGAGAAGATCGACGACCCGGGCAGCGTCGTCACCGTCTGCTTGCCCGCATTGATCATGTCGGCGTCCACTTCTTCCTCGGTCGGGAACGGGCCGATGCCCAGCAGGCCGTTCTCCGACTGCAGCCACACTTCCATGCCTTCCGGCACGTGGTTGGCCACCAGCGTCGGCAGGCCGATACCGAGATTCACATAGAAACCGTCCTGCAGTTCCCGGGCCGCGCGCGCGGCCATTTCATCACGTGTCCATGCCATGATCTGTCTCCTTACTTGGCACGCACGGTGCGCTGTTCGATGCGTTTTTCGGGGTTCGTGTTCAGCACGATGCGGTGCACGAAGATGCCCGGCAGGTGGACGTCGTCCGGATCGATCTCACCGGTTTCAACGATCTCTTCCACCTCGACCACCGTGATCTTTCCGGCCATTGCGCAAACCGGGTTGAAGTTGCGGGCGGTGCGGCGGAAGACCAGATTGCCTGCCTTGTCAGCCTTCTTGGCCTTGACCAGCGCCACGTCTGCCGTCAGCGAACGCTCCATCACGTATTGCTGGCCGTCGAATTCGCGGATTTCCTTGCCATCCGCGACGATCGTGCCCACGCCGGTCTTGGTGAAGAACGCCGGGATACCCGATCCGCCGGCGCGCAGCTTCTCGGCCAGCGTGCCCTGCGGCGTGAATTCGAGCTCGAGTTCGCCAGCCAGGTATTGGCGCTCGAACTCCTTGTTCTCGCCCACGTAGGACGAGATCATCTTGCGGATCTGCCGCGTGGCAAGCAGCAGGCCGAGGCCAAAACCATCGACGCCGGCATTGTTGGAGATGCAGGTAAGCTGTTTGGTGCCGCTATCGCGCAGTGCCGCGATCAGCGCTTCGGGGATGCCGCACAGACCGAAACCGCCCACGGCGATCGTCTGGCCGTCGCGTACGACGCCCGCGAGCGCCTCAGCAGCGCTGGCGTAGACCTTGTTCATTGTTTGCTCCTTCCTCGGTAGTCCCGCGCGGATGGTTCGAAGCCTTCCGACGACGTTCTTGGTCCGCCACATGGCCAACCGGCCACACGCGGAATCTGTAACGGTACAATCAGCGGTCAGGCCCCGCCGTTGCCGCCCCAAAGCATACGTCAACGCATACTGCCAACGCCATTACGTAAAAGTACATAAGGGATAATGCCGTCCATCGACTACCAGACCGCTTTCCAGCTTGCGCCCGTCGGGCTGGTGCTGTCGCGCGCCCGCATGATCGAGGATTGCAATGACGAGGTTTGCCGGATCTTCGGCACCACGCGCGATGCCCTGGTCGGCGAGTCCTTCCAGGTGCTCTACCCCACCGCCGACGAGTTCGAGCGAACCGGTGCGCGGATCGTGCCAATCATGAATGCAAAGGGGATGTACTCGGACGAGCGGATCATGAAGCGCGCCAACGGCGAGCTGTTCTGGTGCCATGTCACCGGCCGCGCGCTGGACCGGCAGGATCCACTCGGCAGCGGCATCTGGACGTTCGAAGATCTATCCCAGAAGCGGCCCGTAACAGCCGAGCTGACCGCGCGGGAGCGCGATATCGCCGCGCAGCTGGTCGAGGGCAAAACCAGCAAGCAGATCGGCAAGCTGCTGGCAATCAGCCCACGCACGGTGGACATCTACCGGGCACGTCTGATGAAGAAATATGGCGCGCATACGGCGGTGGATCTGGTCCAACGCCTTGTCAATCACTGAGGATGCGCCCCCTCTCCCGCGAGACGGGAGAGGGAACCTGCCGATTGCGGATGTAAAGCCTACGCCTCGATCAGGCGACGGATTTCGTCCGGAACCGGGACCGACTTCTCCGCCGCATAGTCGCACCACACCACCTTCGCGCCACCTTCCGCCCAGATCACGTCAGGCAGATCGGTCCGGATGATCTCCGTCCACGTTTCGAAACTCGTGCGACCGAGCTTGCCCGCGTACACGCGGCATTCGATGTCGCCGGGGTGACGAAGCTGCTTCAGGAACGTCATGCTGGCGTTGATGATGACCGGCCCATGGCCGCTGGCGTCCTTGCCGCTACGGCCCAGCGAGGCGAACCACTCGAGCCGCGCCTGCTCCATGTAGCGGAAGTAGACGGTGTTGTTGACATGACCCATGGCGTCCATGTCACCCCACCGTATCGGCATCACGAAGGTGAAGACGTGTTTCATCGGCGATTGGCGATGGACGCTTCGGCCTTGGTCACCAGATCGGCGCCAATCTGCTTCTTCCACTTGTCGTAGACCTTGGTGGTGGCCTTGCGGAAGGCATCGTGCTCGGCCGGCGTCAGGCTGGTCACCTTCACGCCGTGCTGCTCCATGTCTTTCCATGCCGGCGCGCCCGCCTCGTTCAGCCCCTTGCGGGCCAGCGCGATTTCCTGCTTGCCTGCGTCGATGGCGGCCTGCTTGACGATCTCGCGATCAGCCGGCGTCCAGCTTTCCCAGATCTGCTTGTTGACCACGAAGATCAGCGGGTCGGCCACGTAGCCCCAGGTCGTCACGAACTTCTGACCCACCGTGTAGAGCTTGGCAGCGGCGAACACGCTCTGCGGGTTCTCCTGGCCATCCACGGCGCCGGAGGCCATGGCCGGCTGCGCATCGGCCCAGCTCATCTGCGTGGGGTTGGCGCCCAGCGCGTTGAACGTCTCGATGTACAACGGCGAACCCACCACACGCAGCTTCAGACCCTTGAGGTCTTCCGGCTTGCGGATCTCGTGCTTCGAGTTCGAGACCTCGCGGAAACCGTTCTCGCCCCAGGCCAGCGGCACCACGCCCGCCTTCTCCAGCGTGGCGAAGATCGACTTGCCCACATCGCCCTGGGTCAACGAGTCCAGCGCCTTGTAGTCGGGCATCAGGAACGGGAGCGAGAACAGGTTCAGTTCCTTGACCTGCGGGGACCAGTTGATGGTGGAGCCCACGGCCATGTCGATCACGCCCTGGCGAATCGCCGAGAACTCGCGCGTCTGGTCGCCAGCCACCAGCGACGTGCCCGGATACAGCTTGATGTTGATGCGGCCATTGGTGCGCTGACGCACCAGGTCTGCCCAGATCTCGCCGCCCTTGCCCCACGGGAATGCGGGACCGAGCACCAGCGACATCTTGTATTCGGACTTGTAGGTCTGCGCCATCGCACCGGCCGGCGCAAGCGCGGCGGCGGCGATCGAAGCGGCAACGGACAGCATCAGGGCACGGCGTTTCATCCGGGAATCTCCTCTTTTCGTTTTCTCGTTCATATCAATAGCCCAGGTAGTCGGGCAGCCAGGTGGCCAGCGGCGGATAGGCCAGCACCATCAGCATGGCGACGAACATCGCCAGCAGCATCCAGATCACCCATGGCACGGTCTCTTCCATGCGCACGCGCGCGATGCGGCACGACACCATCAGGTTCACGGCCAGTGGCGGGGTGAACTGACCCAGCGCCACCTTGAGCGTGAGCACCACGCCAAACCATACCGGATTCCAGTGGAACGCGGTGGCGATCGGGAGCAGCAGCGGCACGAAGATCAGGAAGATCGAGATGCCGTCCAGGAACATGCCGACGGTCATCAGCAACAGCACGATCAGCGCCAGCACGCCGTACTCGCCCAGCCCCGAATGCGCAATGGCATTGGCCAGCGGGTCGATTACGCCGAGCGTGGACAGCGCATAGGCGAAGATGCCGGCCAGCGCCACCACCAGCAGGATCACCGCCGATGTCTCGGCCGCCTCCTGGAAAATCGTGAACAGGTCGCGCACGCCAATGCTGCGATAGATCACCATGCCGACGAACAACCCGTAGACCACGGCCACGACGGCGGCCTCGGTCGGCGTGAACCAGCCCGCGCGCATGCCACCCAGAATCAGGAACGGCGCCACCAGGCCCCATGCGGCCTCGCGCAGGCTCTTCCAGAACGGCGGGCGCGGCAAGCCGGCTTCGATATGCCCCATGTTGTGCTTGCGCGCCAGCCAGACGGCCGGAACGATCAACGCCACACCGGCCAGGATGCCCGGGATCATGCCGGCGGCGAACAGCGCGGGCACCGATGCGCCTGGCACCAGCACGCTGTAGATAATGAACGCCACCGACGGCGGGATCAGAATGTCCGTAGCCGCCGCCGCGCCAACCACCGCGGCGCTGTAGGAGCCCGGATAGCCCGCACGCGACATCGCCGCGATCATCACGCCCCCTACCGCGGCCGCGTTCGCGGGACCAGAGCCGGAGATGCCGCCCAGGAACATCGCCACGAGGATGGCCACCAGCGGCAACATGCCCGGACCACGGCCCACGATCGCGATGGCGAACGTGACCAGTCGTTGCGCTACGCCGGAACGATCGAAGATCGAACCGACCAGCACGAACATGGGAATGGCCAGCAGCGGGTACTTGGCAAGACCGGCATAGAAGTTCTGGGGCACGGCCAGCAGGCCGAACATTTGCGTATCGAGGTTCGACAGGCCGATGGCGACCAGACCGCCCAGCCCCAGCGACACGCCAATTGGCGCGCCCAGCAGCATCAGGCCAATGAAAACCACGAACAGAATGATGGCGATCAGCGTCATTGCGCGCGCTCCCCATCGTTCTTCAGGGCACGCAGCGCCCGGACATTGCGCAGGGCCAGAGCCAGCGCCCGCAGCGTTATTGAGATCGACAGCACGGGCAGCCAGACCGAGTACCACCAGCTCGGCACGCCGATGCCCGGTGATGTCTCACCGAACGTGTACTCGTCCCACGTGATCCGCACACCCAGCACGGCGAGGGCCAGGAACATGACCGCGACGGCCAGTGCCGAAACGATGGCCAGCCGCTTCTGCCGCGCGGCACTGCCACGCTCGAAGAAAAATTCGATGCGGATATTGCGATCGCGCGCCACGGCGGCGCTGCCAGCCACCAGCGCCAGCACGATCATCAGGAAGACCGAGAACTCCTCGGTCCAGGCAAACGATTCGTCGGTGAAGTAGCGGACCACCACGTTGGCGAACGTGATGATTACCAGCAACCCCATCACGATCACGCCGATCCAGTCCTCGATACGCGGTGAAACCCGGAATTCGCTGTCCCGCGCTTCGTCGGCGGCTTCGGGGATGATCACCGAATCGACGACATGCTGCGGCACGGCGTCGCGCCGTGCCTGATTGTCTTGCTCCATCCTCCCCGGCCTCCGGTCCGGTCCCGAGGCGCTAACAAAACGATTCTGGCACCGTGGTACGGGCGCCATGGTCTCGCCGCGCCACCTTCCCTGCCCAGAACTGGTTCGCTTCGTTCTGTTAACGCCCCGGGGTGATTCTTATTTGGTTATTTATTCTTCTCGGTCCAATCCGGGAGGATCAGACCATGCCATCGTCGGCCGTAACCACCGCGCCATTGATAAAGCGCGAGGCATCGGACGCCAGCAGCAGCAACAGGCCATCGAGGTCTTCGGGTTGGCCCAGGCGCTTGCGCGGCAGCATCTGGATCAGCTTCTGCCCCGCGTCGGTGTCCCAGTGATGGTGGTTGATCTCGGTGTCGATATAGCCCGGGCAGATCGCGTTGGTATTGATTCCATGCCGCGCCCATTCCAGCGCCATCGCCTTGGTCATATGGACCACGGCAGCCTTGCTCATGCAGTAGACACCGATCTGCGACAGTACCTTGAGACCGGCCACAGACGCAATATTGACGATTCGCGCCTGGGGCAGCGGATTGCCCAGTTTTTCGGCGCCCTTGGCCCGCGCGATCATGCGCTTGGCCACTTCCTGGGCGACAAAGAACGCGCCCCGCGTATTGGTATCGAAGACGAAATCGAAGTCGTCAGCGGTGACGTCGGTCAACTTCTGCGTGGTGGAAACGCCCGAATTGTTGACCAGGATGTCGATCGCGCCAGCCTCGGTTTCGGCGTGCGCCACGGCCGCCCGGATACTGTCCGGATCGGTCACGTCGAGCTGCACCACGTGCGCGCTGCCGCCGTCTGCCTCGATCGAGGCACGTAGCTCCTTGAGCCGTTCCACTCGGCGCGAAGCCAGTACCACCTTGGCCCCGGCGGCCGCCAGAACATTGGAAAAACGCGTGCCCAGGCCGCTTGACGCGCCGGTCACCAGCGCGACCTTGCCTTCCAGATTAATCGACAGACCCATAGTTACCTCGGAGTTTGGGGGGCGCCCGGCCCAGCCGGACGTGCGGCGCCGACGTTACATAGGCTGGCGGCCGCAGCTTACCAAAAAAAAGAACGGTCGTTCAAAAAAAAATCTTGCCTGAGGGTGTCGAGTCCCGGACAATGCCGGAGATTCTAAGAACTTGGTCCCCAAAGCGAAAGGGGGAAATGCGGGAGACTTCGCAAAGCCCCGCCAATCCCCGCCAGTTTCTTGGAGCCCGGTCACCGCATTCCCACAAACCGCAGCACCCGCACGACGGACTGCGACCCATGCGGCAGTATTGCCGCCCAGAAGAAACAGAGGGTAAGAGACAATGGATCAGCAACAGCTCGTCGAGCAGTTCGGCCCGCGAGAAGCCATGGAGTACGACGTCGTCATCGTTGGCGGCGGACCTGCAGGCCTCGCCACGGCTATTCGCCTGAAGCAACTGGCGCAAGAAAAAGGCGGCGACGTCAATGTCTGTGTGCTGGAGAAGGGCTCGGAGCCCGGCGCTCACATCCTGTCCGGCGCGATCATGGATCCGCGCGCGCTCACTGAACTGATCCCGAACTGGAAGGAACTCGGCGCGCCGCTGAACCAGCCGGTAACAGAAGACAAGTTCCTGTTCCTGAACGAATCCGGCTCCAAGGGCACCCCGCCGGCGCTGCTGCCGGAGTGCTTCCACAACCACGGCAACTACATCGTCAGCCTGTCGAACTTCGTGCGCTGGATGGGCCAGCAGGCCGAGGCCCTGGGCGTGGAAATTTTCCCGGGCTTCCCGGCCGCCGAAGTCCTGTACAACGAGGACGGCTCGGTCAAGGGCGTTGCCACGGGCAACATGGGTATCAGCAAGGAAGGCGAGCCCACCGAGAACTTCCAGCTCGGCATGGAGCTCCACGCCAAGTACACGATCTTCGCCGAGGGCGCGCGTGGCCACCTGGGCAAGCAGATCATCGCCAAGTACAAGCTCGACGCCGGCAAGGACCCGCAAAGCTACGGCATTGGCCTGAAGGAACTGTGGGAAATCGATCCGGCCAAGCATAAGCCCGGTCTGGTGGTGCACACGGCTGGCTGGCCGCTCGACCCGGCAACCTACGGCGGCTCGTTCCTCTATCACATGGAGGACAACAAGGTCGCAGTGGGCTTCGTGGTTGGCCTGGACTACACGAACCCGTGGCTGTCGCCGTTCGAGGAATTCCAGCGCTTCAAGACGCACCCGGAAATCCGCGCTTACTTTGAAGGCGGCAAGCGAATCGGCTATGGCGCCCGCGCGATCACCGCCGGCGGCCTGCTGTCGCTGCCGAAGACCGTGTTCCCGGGTGGCGCGCTGGTGGGTTGCGACGCCGGCTACCTGAACGCCTCGCGTATCAAGGGAAGCCACGCTGCGATCAAGACTGGCATGCTGGCCGCCGAGGCCGCCTACGACGCGCTGCAGGGCGGCCGTCAGCACGACGAACTGACCGCCTACCCCGCCGCGTTCGAATCGAGCTGGCTCCACAAGGAACTGCTGCAAGCGAAGAACTTCAAGCAGTGGTTCAAGAAGGGCCGCACTACCGCCACGCTGATGACCGGTATCGAGCAATGGCTGCTGCCGAAGCTGGGCATCCGCAACCCGCCCTGGACCCTCCACCGCGAAAAGCCGGATCACGTGTACCTGAAGCCGGCCGCCGAATGCGAGAAGATCGTCTATCCGAAGCCGGACGGCAAGCTCACGTTCGATCGTCTCTCGTCAGTGTTCATCAGCAACACGAACCACGAAGAAAACCAGCCCGCGCACCTGACGCTCAAGGACGCGAACGTGCCGGTGAACATCAACTGGGAAAAGTACGCCGGCCCCGAGTCGCGCTACTGCCCGGCTGGCGTGTACGAGTTCGTGCAGAACGATGACGGCAAGGAGCGCCTGCAGATCAACGCGCAGAACTGCGTGCACTGCAAGACGTGCGACATCAAGGACCCGACGCAGAACATCGTGTGGGTCACGCCGGAAGGCGGCGGCGGCCCGAACTACGTGGGCATGTAATACGCTGCCGCCCGAGACAGGATCAGGCGGCATTGCAGGACAAGGAAAACGCCGGCCAATGGCCGGCGTTTTCTATTGGGCGAACCTTCTTTTGGGCGAACCACGACTCAGGCGTCGCCCCCGCGCGGCGCTTTGAACACCTCGACGGCAGGTGCCGGTCCCCGGTACTTCTCGACGTCGGCCATGGCCGTGTGTCCGCAATTGCCTTGCGCCAGCTTCGAGGTACCGATGCCAGTCGTCAGGTTGTTGACGTCGCCATATCGGCACAGCGTCCCGGGCTTGCCTGGCTCTGCAGGGTCGTACCACCCGCCCTCGCACACGCGGATAACGCCACGGCGTATGTCGTCGGTAAGCCTGACGCCTACCAGCATCTGCCCGCGATCATTGAACACACGTACGATGTCGCCATCGGCAATCCCACGGATCTTGGCATCTTCCGGATGCATCAGGCACGGTTCGCGTCCCTTGATGGCATAGCTCCCGCGCAGCACCGTGCCGCACAACTGCGAATGCAGGCGGCTTCCGGGATGGCTGCTGTCGATATGCAACGGATACCTGGTCGTGGGCCCACCCAGCCGTTCCAGCGGCTCCATCCAGGTGGGATGAGGCGGGCAATCGTCGTATTTCATGCGCGCGATGTTCGACGAGTAGATCTCGATCCGTCCCGAGGGCGTGCCGAGCGCATTGAGCAGCGGGTCATCGCGGAACTCCTTGTGCCGGATGTAACCCTTCGCCTCCTCGCCGATCGGGAACGCCAGCGGCTTGTTACTGTTCCAGAACACATCGAACACTGGCATTTCCATGCGCTTGCCGCGTGCCTGAACACGCGCCGCTTCGTAGAACGTGCGAATCCAGGCCATGTCGTCGCGCCCCTCTGTGAACGCCTTGCCGGTACCCATGCGCTCGCAGATCGCCGCGAAGATGTCGTAGTCGTCGCGCGCCTCGAACAGTGGGTCCACCACCTTGCGCATCGCCAGGATGTGGCTCATCGAGTAGTCGCCAATGCCTTCGATGTCATTGCGCTCGTAGGTCGTAGTGCACGGAAGCACGATGTCCGCATGACGCGCGGTGGCTGTCCACTGGAAGTCCTGCACGATGAACGTATCGAGCTTGCGCCACGCCTTGATCATCCGGTTACGATCCTGATGATGCATGAACGGATTGCCACCGACCCAGTAGGCCAGCCGGATGTCAGGGTACTTCGAGCGCTTGCCATTGAAGTCGTACGGCTTGCCGGGATTCTCTAGCATCTCGACGATGCGCGAGACCGGTATCGTCTCCGTCCCACCCGCTTCGAGCCACTCCGATCCCGGCGGCGGCTTCGCACCGCCGACGATACCCGGCAGCACTGGCCCGGTAGCCGTGGGGCTGCCGCCATTGGCATAGTGATAGGTGAAGCCATAGCCCCCACCGGGCAATCCGATCTGCCCCAGCATCGACGCCAGCGTCACCAGCATCCAGTGTGACTGCTCGCCATGATGCTGACGCTGAATGGACCACCCTGCCGCCAGCATCGTGCGCTTCGAAGCGAATCGGCGCGCGAGATCGCGGATCGTCTCCGCAGGTATCTCGCAGATGCCCGCCGCCCACTCCGCATTCTTGGCCAAGCCATCGGACTCCCCCGTCAGATAGGGAACGAACCGATCGAAGCCGGTGGTATAGCGGGCCAGGAACTTCGCATCGTGCAGCTTTTCCGTGTACAGCGTATGCGCGATCCCAAGCATCATCGCGACATCGGTATGCGGGCGCGGTGCCAGCCATTCGGCATCGAAATAGCGGCAGGTGTCCGTTCGCACTGGATCGATGCAGATCACCTCTACGCCCTTGTTCTTCAATGCTTCCATGCCAGGATAGGCGCCATGGTCAGGCACCTGCCAACCGATCTGGTTCGTGACCATCGGATCGGCCGCCCAGAAAACCATCAGTTCCGTGTGCTCGGCCAGCACCGGCCACGCGGTGGGTTGCTCGTAGACGTCGATCGATCCCACCACGTAAGGCAGGATCACCTGTGCCGCGCCGGTCGAGTAGTCCCCGCTGCGACTGACGAATCCGCCGTTGACGGTCAGCGCGCGTGCCAGCAGCGTCTGGCAATTGTGCAGCTTGCCGGGACTCTTCCAGCCATAGGAGCCACCGAAGATCGAGGTCGGCCCGTGTTTCTTTCGCACACGCATCAGCTCCGCAGCCACGAGATCGAGCGCCTTCTCCCAACTGACCCGAACGAAATCGCCCTTGCCGCGCCCCTCGGGATCGGCGCCGGGCCCACGTTCCAACCAGGCCCGGCGCACCATCGGATGGCGGATGCGCGTCGGTGAGTACATCGAGTCCAGCACACCGGGCAATTGATGCGATGGCTTCGGGTCCTTCTCCCACGGCCGGACGCCCGTTACCCGGCCATCGTCCACACGCATGTAAAACGCCCCCCAGTGCGATCCAGTCAGGACCTCGCGACTGCCCGCCGTCGCCGACCGCGCACCCGACGCCAGTAGCGTGGCCCCAGTGGAACCCAATGTACCCGCGGCCAGCGCGCCCTGGATAAAGCGGCGGCGAGAAATGTTCGTGTCCGACTTCCCAAATTCATTCGACATGGTGACTCCCGTCTTGTCCATCGATCACGGAGACGAGGCGGGGCCGGCCATCGGGCCCCAGCGCCTCCAGCAGATTCAGATTGCCCAGCAGCCGCGCCAGCCCGCCATAGAAGCCGTCCGGGTCCAGCGCGATACATCCTTCGATCAGTGCCGGCATCCAGCCTGCGAGCCGCGCCCGCATCAATACCTCGCCGCCGATGTGCCCCTTGCGCAGCAGCGCTGCAAGGAGCGCGAGTTCGATCGATATATGGTCAGAGGCTTCGCGCGTGGCGCCGAGGCCCATCCTGAATTGCCGCAGCAGCGCATCCATCTCGCCTGCGGCGCGGCCGTACAGCCTCGGCTGCGCCGGCGCCTCGCGGGCGGCAACGGCATAGGTACTCTCGTAAAGTGATACGGCAGGGATGCCGCAAACACCTTCGAACAACCGCGTGTAGCTGACGGACAAATCCGCAGCCACGGTGTCCGCTGGCTTGCAAGGGTCCAGCGCCCGGCGAATCTGGAGCATGGCGGTATGACTCGACCATTCCGCCGTAATGGCGCCGAGAACCGCACAACCCTCCGGCGAGCGCAATCGCGCGATCTGGTTCCCGGTCGGTGGCGCAACCAGCAAGCCCGCAATCCATTCGAGCACCGGCGCCACCGTCACGTCCGGGACTCCGCTATCTTCGGTGGCGCTCGTCATGGATGGTTGCCCTTCGACGACGTACCGACGTCCTTCGAGTGATACTGCAGCCACGACAGCAGCAACCGGTACTCGGCATCGTCCAGCGACGTGTAGCGCTTCATGGCGCCGAGCGTCCCGATCCATTGGTTCGCGAGGAAATCCTCGCTGTGTGGCAGTGCGTGGCACGTGGCGCAAGACGCGCGATACATTTCATCGCTGTGATGCCAGAGTTGCGCAAGATCCGCCGACAATCCCTTCTGGGCGATCCATACTTCCAGACTGACCTGGTGCCACTGCTGTCCCGTATGCTCGTCCTTGATCGACGACAAGCGCTTCACCCTGGCAATCGCCTCGGGCGACAGCACGGCCTGCAGGATCCGTTGCCCCGGGAGCGCGTAGACCGCGCTGTCCGAGCCGTCGAGTTGCCAGCCGTCGACGCGTACCCGCATGCGCCCCCCGTCTCTCGACAGGACGGCGACTCTCGTGGCGCCAAGCAGCTTGCCATCCTCGGCCGTGCCGCTCGCCTCCAGCGTGAACGGCGCGGGAGAAACGACGTAGAGCGCATCGCTCTTGCCGATCACATCGGGCGATGCCAACAACGCAGCCAGTTTCGAGGGCCCCGCCGCCGCGTTGGCAGCCGGGAGCATGATCACCTCTGCCGTGCGGTTCGGCTTCGGCGCACCAGCGTTCGGTGCTTCGACGGCCGGCACGGACTTCAGGTACTCGGCCATCGCCAGTCGATCCTCGTGCGAGAGCCGCGCGGTGTTCTCGATGACCTCTTTCATGTCTCCGCCAGCCTTCATGCCGATCGGGCCGACACCGTCTTCGAGATAGCGCGCGATATCGTGCACGGACCAGTACCCAATGCCCGTCTCATCGGGCGTGATATTCGGGATGTATCCAGTGCCTTCGGGATTGGGACCACCGGAGAAGCGTTTCGCGAGTGGCACGGCACCCGCCACGTTGCGCGGAGAGTGGCATTCCACGCAATGGCCCGCGCCTTCCACCAGATACCTGCCGCGCCGCCAGAGCTCACTCTTGTCCGCCGCAACCTCCGGCAACGGTTTGCCATCGAGGAAAGCCAGCCGCCACAGACCGACGCCGCGCCGCATTGAAAACGGGAATCTGAGTTCGTGATCGGGTACCGTGCCGGCCACCGGCGGCAGCGACTGCATGTAGGCGAACAGGTCGCGCAGGTCATTGCCCGTCATGCGTTGATACGACGTATAGGGGAAGGCCGGATAGGCATTGCCCTTGCCGGGGATGACCCCCTCGCGCATGGCCATGATGAACTGCTCCAGCTTCCATTGGCCGATACCGTCGTTCGGATGCGACGAGATATTCGGCATGTGGAACGTGCCGAACGCGGTTTCGAGCGAACGTCCGCCACCGAGCAGCGTATCGTCGCCCTTGCCTACCGACGCGTGGCATGTCGCGCAGTCGCCAGCGACGAACATGACACGTCCGTTCTTCAAGTCGGGGGGAGATGCGTCAGGCAGGTCACGTGACGCGTGCAGCAATCTCCAGGTGGTGGGAGCAGTAAGCGCGAGGAAGACAACGATGCCAATCGCCACGATTGCCGTGACGACGCGCAGGGACCATTTGCTTTTCATGTTTGACGACCTCTGTTGGGGAAACCCAAGTCGTCCATCACGCTACGCTTGCGAAAACATGCGTGAATTGATACTCGACAATCGAGCTTTAACGATGACAGTTTGGTACAGATTCGATTCGCGATCCGTCAGCAGGCCGCACTGTCAAGCGGCGCCTGGACAGCGCTATGGTTTATTCGGCGGTCGATTCCACGGTGCCGCCTTAACAGCGCTGACTGCCTGAAGTCGAGCCCCACGCTCAAGGATGCGTGAGGTTCGACGGTACCTGGTGTGCCATGTGCCCATGCCACGGGCTGCCATATCGAAGTCGTTGGCACTGCGCCGCGCCCGCTTGTTCAAGTCAACACGCCCCGCCCTCGTCCGCTGGTGCCTTGTCGACGACGTAGGCCCGTAGCACTTCCGAAAGATCGGCAAACATCCGTGCGCGCAACGGATTGACCTGTAGCCATCGATCAGCATCGGATGCCCCCGCTGCCTGCGCCACCCCGTGCCGCAATTGCGCGTAGGCAGCGTAACGATCATTCCAAGCTAGCCGAAGTACGCGCGTGGATTGGAGCGCGTCTCGCTTCAGAGCCGTGTCAGACCGGCATGCAGGTGGTGGCCAGCAACTGCTCGTAGATGAAGCATTGGAGCAGCGTCAACTCGCGCTCGCCCAGCGCATCGAATGCCACGCCGAAGGCCGGGAATTCGTCATCGTCCGGCGAAGCCGCGCTGCGCACCGTGCCGTCGATGATCACTTCGGCATCGAGCGAAGCCGTCTTCAGACGAAAACGCAGACGCACCTTCTGACCCACGGCAGGGGCCAGCGAGGATGTCTGCACAAGTGCCCCGCCGGTGCTGAGATCGGACAGCACGCCTAGCCGCGCCATCCCTTGGCTCATACGATCATCCATGCCGGCGTTGGACGGCTGACCATCCTCATCCCCGCCCTCGGTCAAATAGGCCGCCAATCGCGTAGGCACACGGGCCGCACGCCGCACGGGCATCTGCTCGGTCTGCGCTGGCGCCGACAGCACGAGATACCGGAACGGGCTGCGGCAGACCGCCGTGATCGTCGAGGTGAAGCTGTGGATGGCCTGGCCCGAGAAGCCGCGTAGCAGCAAGGGCTCGCCGGCCTGCAGCATCAGGTCCCGCCCCCCAAGTGTTGGCCACGTGATGAACAATCCCTGATCGACAAACCCGATCAGGCGGCTGGCGGCGGCGCGCGACTTCTCGCCTGGCGTCTTCACGTGCAGCAGCGTGCCAACCTGCAAGCCGAGCGGGCCAGCGGAGAGGCGCGAAGCGGTTTGCACCTCGGGTTCGTTGCCGGCTTCGGGTATGTCATCTGGCCGGCAGACCTGTCCGTGGCGGAAGACCAGGGCCAGGTCGCGGGCGTCGGGAATGATGCTGCCGCTGTCGAGCATCAGGTTGCCCTGCTCGTCGAGCAGCGACCAAGGTAATGGCTGCCCCACTGGCAGGTCCTGGGGAGATAGCAGAATCATGGTGTGAACGCGGCTCCATGAGATGCGCCGGGACCGGACGAGCGGAAATGCGGCGCGATGCATGTATGAAAGGCGGCCGTGCCAAACCGATGGACTCCCGGCCCTTGAAGGCTGCTATCGGCCAATGTGACGAAACCTTGACCCTTCCGAGAGCACACGCCCCGGCAGACAGCACACCTCAATTAGCGGGCGATCATCGGCCACCTGTAGCGCACGGGCAGCTTGCCGCTTGACGCGGCTCAATCATCGCTGCAGAATCAGTCACTTGCGCAAAGCTGTCTGACAGACTGACATATCAATTCCAATGAATCGTCTCTCCCGCCCCGCCTCCCTCGCCAGCCGCATCGCCCAGGCCCTGCGCGACGATATCGCCGCCGGACGCTTTGCGGCTGGCGCCCGGTTGCCGGCCGAGGCCACGCTGGCGGAGACGTTCGATGTAAGCCGGCCGATCGTGCGCGAAGCCATCGCCCTGCTGAAGGCCGACGGGATACTGGTCACTCGCAAGGGGTCCGGCGCCTATGTCTCGGAGACACCAGGCGGGCAAGTCTGGCGCGTAGCCAGCGCCCCGGACGGTGGTCCGACGCTGGCTCAGCTATTCGAATTACGGCGCGTAGTGGAAACCGCGTGCGCCGAAATGGCGGCCGCACGCCGCACCGATGTCGATCTGGTCGCGATCCGTGCCGCACTGGCCACGATGCAGACCCACGCCACAGACTTCCCGAGCGCGGCTGCCGCCGACATTGCGTTCCACCACGCAATTGCCCAGGCCGCCCACAACCCCTGCTTTACCGGGCTAACGGATTTTGTCAGCCAGCAATTGCTCGTGGCGCGCCAGCACGCCTGGGAGAACAGCGCCCGCCTCGGCACGTTGCATGGCACACCACGCGCCGCCGACGCCGAACATGCGGCCCTGGTCGAGGCCATCGCGGCCGGCGACCCCTCGGCGGCCCGTGCGGCGGCCACCGCCCACCTGTCCGCCGCCGCTGCGCGGATGGGCCTCGACTGAACAACAGATATCAGAGCAACAAGGAGCAGAGAAATGGAACAAGTAGATTGCGTCGTGATCGGCGCTGGCGTGGTCGGTCTGGCCGTTGCGCGCGCGCTGGCGCTGCAGGGCCGCGAGGTCATCATTCTCGAGGCCGAGAACGCGTTCGGCACGATTACGAGCGCGCGCAACAGCGAGGTGATCCACGCCGGCATCTACTATCCCGCAGGTTCGCTCAAGGCCGAACTGTGCGTGCGCGGCAAGACGATGCTCTACGACTACTGCGCCAGCCACCATGTCGCCCATCAGCGCTGCGGCAAACTGATCGTCGCCACCAGCACCGCCCAGGTGGCCACGCTGGAAGGCATTCGCGCCAAGGCCGCCGCCAACGGCGTGCACGACATGCAACTGCTGACGCGCGACGAAGCGCGGGCGATGGAACCCCAGCTCGAATGCGAAGCCGCCCTGCTCTCACCTTCCACCGGCATCATCGACAGCCACGGCCTGATGACCGCGCTGCTTGGCGATGCCGAGCGGGCCGGCGCGATGCTGGCCGTGCAGTCGCCGGTGCTGTCGGGCGCGGTGACGCCGGACGGCATCCGGCTCGAGGTCGGTAGCGATGATGGATCGACCGTGCTGCTCGCCCGCACGGTCGTCAATTCGGCGGGGCTGACCGCGCCAGATCTGGCGCGCCGCATCGACGGCATTCCGCCCGAACATATCCCGCCGCAGTACTACGCCAAGGGCTGCTATTTCACGCTCGCCGGCCGCGCCCCGTTCTCGCGGCTGATCTACCCCGTGCCCGAGGCAGCCGGCCTGGGTGTACATCTGACGCTCGACATGGGTGGTCAGGCACGCTTCGGTCCCAACGTGCGCTGGATCGACGAGATCGAATACAGCGTGCCGCCGCACGATGCCGACAGTTTCTACGACGAAGTCCGCCGCTACTGGCCCGGCCTGGCCGACGGCGCACTGCAGCCGGGTTATGCAGGCATCCGGCCGAAGATCAGCGGCCCGACGGAGGTTGCGGCCGATTTCCGGATCGACGGGCCTCGGACGCATGGCGTGCCGGGGCTGGTGAACCTGTTCGGCATCGAGTCGCCCGGGCTGACTTCGTCGCTGGCGATCGCGGAACGCGTGGCGGAGTTGCTGGAGAACTGATGGTTTGCACCCCTCTTCCGCGAGCGGTGTAAAGACCGAAGAGGGGTGCGCGTAGCGCCGGACATCCGTCAGATCGACGATCTCAGGCCCGTTCGGGCTCCCCGCGAAAACTCATCACGGCGCATCCCGCGCCAATCAGCGCCGCCAGCGCCGCTAGCCCGAACGTGTGCATCGGCGCGAGCGTCTTCCACGTCCAGCCCATCGCCAGGCCGCCGAGCGTGCCGCCCACGCCGTAGGAAATCCCTGTGTACAGCGCCTGCCCCCGCCCCTGCAGCGGGCCGGCGAACCAGCGTTGCAGGCGCTTGAGGCTGGCACTGTGGTGCGCGCCAAAGGTGGCTGCGTGCAGGATCTGCACTAGCGCAATCAGCCAGGCGTACTGCGCGAAGTAGCCGGTCATGCCGAAACGCAGCGCGGCCAGCACGAATGTGCCTGCCAGAATCGTGCGCAGCGCCAGCGCGCCGAACAGCTTGCCCTGATAGAAGAAGAACACGATCTCGGCCACCACGCCGATGGTCCACATCACGCCAATCGCAAACTTGCTGTAGCCAAGCTGCTCCAGATAGAGCGAGTAGAAGACGTAGAGCGCCGCGTGGGCGAACATCATCAGGAAGGCCGATGCGAAAAACCAGGCCACATCGGGCCGCCGCAGCAGCGGCAGCGCAGGTGGGGGTGCTGCGCGCGGGCCTTCGTCGGCCGCGTCGCGCATGCCGAAGACCACCAGCGCGAACAGCGCCAGCATCGTGCTGGCCAGCCACGGAAACGCCTGCATGCCAAAGCGCTCAAACAACGCGCCGCCCGTCAGCACCGCGGCGATAAAGCCGATCGAGCCGAACATCCGCACACGCCCGTAGCGATGGTCGAACGCGCCGTGGCGGCGCAGCGTCGAGATCGTCAGCGCGTCACCCAGCGGCGACATGGCGCTCGTGATCAGGTTAAGCCCTATCATCATCGCCATCATGCCGCCGTAGCTCTGAATGCCGGGCACGGCCAGAAACGCCAGCAATGCCGTGACCGCGGCCAGCCGCAACAGCTTCACGCGTGTGTGCATCACGTCCGAGAGCCAGCCCCACAGGTACGGGCCCACGATGCGGGATAGCTGGAAACAGGCCATCAGCACGCCGATTTGCACCGGCGAAAAGCCCCGGTCGGCGAAGAACAGGCTGACGTACGGCGATATCACGCCGACATAGCCGTAATAGCCGAGATAGAAGAGTCCGAAACGAAGATAGGTCCCCGGGTCGATCGACCCGGAAACGCGAGTGCTCAGGATTTGCCCGGTGCTTGCGCCGGGATGCGCGGGGTGTCGACGCGGACGTCACCGCATTGGGCGCGATGCCGCAATGCGTGGTCCATCAGCACCAGCGCAAGCATGGCTTCGGCGATCGGCGTGGCGCGGATGCCGACGCACGGGTCGTGGCGACCGAACGTTTCCACGCTGGCCGGGCTGCCAGCCTTGTCGATCGATTCGCGCGCGGTACGGATGCTCGACGTCGGCTTGATTGCCAGCGATACCTTGATGTCCTGCCCGGTGGAAATCCCGCCGAGCACGCCACCCGAGTTATTCGTGCGGAACCCCTCCGGCGTCAGTTCGTCGCCATGCACGGTGCCGCGCTGGGACACGCTGTCGAAGCCAGCGCCGATCTCGACGCCCTTGACCGCGTTGATACCCATCATTGCGTGCGCGATATCGGCGTCGAGCTTGTCGAACAGCGGCTCGCCCAGACCCACCGGCACATGGCTGGCCACCACTTCAATACGCGCGCCGACGGAGTCGCCGTCGCGGCGCAGCGCATCCATGTAGGTTTCCAACTCGGGAACGATATCGGCATTCGCCGCGAAGAACGGGTTCTCCGGCACGTGTTTCCAGTCGGTAAACGGCACTTCGACCTCACCGAGCTGCGACATGTAGCCACGAATCTCGGTGCCGTACTGCTCATTCAGCCATTTCTTCGCGATTGCCGCGGCGGCCACCACGGGTGCGGTCAGGCGCGCCGACGAGCGGCCACCACCGCGATAGTCACGGATACCGTACTTGTGCCAGTAGGTGTAGTCGGCATGGCCCGGGCGGAACGTCTCGACGATGTTGCCGTAGTCCTTGCTGCGCTGGTCGGTGTTGCGGATCAGCAGACAGATCGGCGTGCCCGTGGTCTTGCCTTCGAATACGCCGGACAGGATCTCCACCTGATCCGCTTCCTGGCGCTGCGTCACGTGGCGCGACGTGCCGGGCTTGCGGCGGTCCAGGTCGATCTGGATGTCGGCTTCGGTCAGCGACATCCCCGGCGGGCAGCCATCCACTACCGCGCCGATGGCGGGCCCGTGCGATTCGCCGAACGTGGTAACTGTGAAAAGCAGGCCGAGGGTATTGCCAGACATGATCGAAACCGCACAGGAATTGGGGACGGCCTACATTGTACGGCTATTTTGCAGGGCTATTACTGCCCGAAAGCCGCCTCGGGCCGGCCTGCCGTTGCGGCGGAGGCTGGCGCGAAGACCCCACTGCCCTGGAAATCGGGGTAGTACCGGGTCCGCATCCGGGCCATATAGGCGATCAGGTTCGGATGTGACTCGGCCGCGGCGCGAATTGGCGTCTCGAATACCGGGGACAGCAGGCTGGCCGCAAATGCGAACAGCGTGGCGTCCGCGCCGCATGGGTTGTTTCCCATCAGGTAGGGCTTGTCACCAAGGATGTCGGTGATCGCCTTGATGCCCTGCACCGCCATCGCCGTCATGTCCTGCTCGCTATGCCGGCCGAGGCCCTGCGCCCAGAGCATCTGCCGCACCTTGCGGCGTACCAGCACCTTGACCAGGCCACGCAACGGCCCAGGCACGACGTTGAAGAACTGCGCCGGACCACGCTCGAAGTTGTCACGCTCCAGCCAGCGCACACGCGCCACCGCCCAGTAGAGGTTGTCCTCCATGAGCTTTTCCACGGCCCACGCGGTACCCCGCTCGGCCGGGCTGAGTCCTTCGTCGAAATCGACGTGATATGTCTTCTCGATATGCCAGCGGATCAGCGTCGAGTCCGCGACGATCCGGCCCATATCGTCCAGGTACGGCAGCTTGCCCTTGGGCGCGCGCCGCAGGTTGCCGCGCGCGGTCTGGTACGGCAGGCCGGCCATCTTCAGCAGCAACTCGGCCTTCATAACGAACGGGCTCGCATCGGGCAGGCCGAACGACGGGCCGAACGTGAAAAGCGTGATCATGGCTATTTCCAGTCGCCGCGCAGCGCGAGCACCATTCGTTGAAGACTCTCCGGCGTGGCCGCTTCGGGCGGCACCGGCTCACCAACCACCAGTTCCAGCTTGCTCAGGATGCCGCGCCGGAACGGACGGGTCATCGCCGGCGCGCCCTTGCGCGAGAAGAAGCTGCCCCAGAGCCCGCGCAACGCCATCGGCACCACCGGCACCGGCGTTCGCTCAATGATCTGGCGCACACCGCTCTTGAACGGATTGACGTCGCCAGTGGCTGTGATCTTGCCTTCGGGGAAGATGCAGACGAGGTCGCCTTCGGCCAGCGCGGCCGCCACGGTATCGTAGGCGCGCGCCAGCATCTCCGGATCTTCGTGCGCGGGCGCAATCGGAATCGCCTTGGCCTGCCGGAAGAACCACGACAGCAGCGGCACCTTGAAGATGTTGTGGTCCATCAAGAAGCGCACGGGTCGGGGGCTGGCCGCCATCAGCACCACCGCATCGGCAAAGCTGACATGGTTGCAAACCAGCACTGCCGCCCCCTCCTCCGGGATGCGTTCGGCGTTGATGCGGCGCAGGCGGTAGATCGTATGCACCAGCACCCAGGCGACGAAACGCAGCAGGAACTCGGGCACCAGCGTGTAGATATAGATCGCCACCACGGCGTTGAGCAGCCCCACCACCAGGAACAGTTGCGGAATGGTGTAGCCGGCCTGGGTCATGTACACACCCAGCAGCGAGGCGCCAATCATGAAGAAGCTGTTCAGGATGTTGTTGGCCGCGATGATCCGCGCGCGGTGCGTGGGCGCGGACCGGCTCTGGATCAGCGCATAGAGTGGCACGCTGTAGAAGCCACCGAACATCGCCACGCCGAACAGATCCACCAGCACACGCCAGGAGCCCGGCTGAGCCAGGAAGCCGGGGATGCCGTTCAGCGAGGCACCGGCGGCTAGCCCGTGCGACGCCAGGTACAGATCGACGGCGAACACCGTCATGCCGATCGAGCCGAACGGCACCAGGCCGATCTCCACGTGACGCCCGGACAGCCGCTCGCACAGCAGCGACCCGGTGCCGATCCCGATCGAGAACACGGCCAGCAGCAGCGTCACCACGTTCTGATCGCCGCCCAGCACGTCCTTGGCGAAGCTGAAGAACGAGGTCAGGAACGTGGCCCCGAGGAACCAGAGCCACGAAATACCGAGCAGGCTCAGGAACACCACGCGGCGCTCGCGCGCGAGCATAAGGTTGCGCCAAGTCTCCGTGAACGGGTTCCAGTTGATGCGGAGGTCCGGCTGCGGAGCGGGCGACAGGGGGATGCCCTGCGACACCGTCCGCCCCGCCACGGCGATAGCCACACAGGCGATACCGACATACAGCGGACCGATCACGGTGCCATCGCCACGCGCGATGCCGGCCATCTCGCCGCCAAGCAGCGTGCCGAACAGAATGGCCACGAACGTGCCCATTTCCACCAGACCGTTGCCGCCGACCAGTTCGGTCTGGTCCAGATGCTGCGGCAGATAGGCGAATTTGACCGGGCCGAACAGGGTCGAATGCAGCCCCATCAGGAACGTGCCGAGGTACAGCAGTGTGGCGCTGTGCAGGTAGAAGCCGGCCAGCCCGACCAGCATGATCGCGATCTCCAGCGACTTGACCAGCCGGATCAGCTTCGATTTCTCGATCTTGTCGGCAATCTGGCCGCTCGTGGCGGAAAACAGCACGAACGGCGCGATGAAGATCGCCGAAATCAGGAATGCCGCGCTGTGGGGGTCGACACCCTCGAACAGCGTGGCATGGTAGGTAACCAGGGAAGTGAAAGCGACCTTGAAGACGTTGTCGTTCATCGCCCCAAGGAACTGCGTCCAGAAGAACGGCGCAAACCGGCGCGCGCCAAGCAGGCGAAACTGGCTTTGTTGGCTCATGAGCAGCGTTTCTTATTGACCCCGGTTACCCGCCGGGGCATCAGGCCGCCGCCATCATACCTGCAGGGGGCGCCAGGACTGCCGGGTGGGCTCAGCTGGCGCGCTCTTCCTTCTCTTCGGGCCAGTCGCGGATATAGGCCTTGAGCATCTTGTTCTCGAAGCTCTGCTCTTCCACCACGGATTTGGCTACGTCGTAGAACGAGATCACGCCCATCAGTGTGCGATTGTCGAGTACCGGCAGATAACGGGTGTGGCGCTCCAGCATCATGCGGCGCACTTCGTTGACGTCGGTCTCGGGGGTGCAGGTCAGCGGCGCGTCGTCCATGACCTTGCGGATGCTGTGGGTGCCCAGCGTGCCGTTGTTGGCCGCCATCGTCTCGATGATCTCGCGGAAGGTCAGCATCCCGACGAGATCGCCGTATTCCATCACCACCAGCGAGCCAATGTCGTGTTCGGCCATCGCCTGGACGGCCTGCATCAGTGGCGTATCCGGCGTGACGGTAAAGAGCGTGTTGCCCTTGAGCTGCAGGATATCGCTGACTTTCATGATGGTGTCTCCGCTGCTTTGCGTATTGCTGTGCCTGATGGTATTCAGGCTGGTTTCGTGAGGGGCGCGCCCGATGGTCGATCCTAGCCCAAACCGCCGTCTCAAGTAAAGCGAGCGCGGCTTCCAGCGCCCGTCCCGCCGTGGATTCCCGGGTTACGCATGTGGCGTATGGTGCTACGATGCCGGACGGAGACAACCACCCATGGCTCGGCAAACCGAGCCTTTTCACCATGTCCGGTACCCGCTTTGACACGCTGGCCCTGCACGCCGGCGCCGCGCCCGACCCCACCACCGGGGCCCGCGCCACACCGATCCATCTGACCACATCCTTCGTATTCCGCGACAGCGAGCACGCCGCATCGCTGTTCAATATGGAACGCGCCGGACACGTCTATTCGCGCATCAGCAACCCCACGGTCGCCGTGTTCGAGGAGCGCGTGGCCGCTCTGGAGAACGGCGCGGGCGCCATCGCCACGGCCTCGGGCCAGGCCGCCCTGCACCTGGCCGTGGCCACGCTGATGGGCGCCGGCTCCCATATCGTGGCGTCCACCGCGCTCTATGGCGGGTCTCACAACCTGCTGCACTACACGCTGCGCCGCTTCGGCATCGAGACCACCTTCGTCAATCCGCGCGACATCGACGCCTGGCGCGCCGCGATCCGCCCCGAGACGAAGCTGCTCTTCGGTGAAACACTGGGCAACCCCGGCCTGGACGTGCTCGACATCGCCACCGTGGCCCAGATCGGCCAGGAACACGGCATTCCGCTGCTGGTGGATTCGACGTTCACCACGCCCTACCTGCTGCGCCCGTTCGACCACGGCGCCGGGCTGCTCTACCACTCGGCCACCAAGTTCCTGGGCGGCCATGGCACGACGATCGGCGGCGTGCTTTCAGAAGGCGGCACGTTCGATTTCCAGGCCTCGGGCCGCTTCCCGGAACTGTCCGAGCCGTACGAGGGCTTCCACAACATGGTGTTCACCGAGGAAAGCACGGTAGCGCCATTTCTGCTGCGCGCGCGGCGCGAGGGCCTGCGCGACTTCGGCGCCTGCATGAATCCGATGGCTGCCTGGCAGTTGCTGCAGGGCATCGAGACGCTGCCGCTGCGCATGAGTCGCCACGTCGACAACACGCGGCGTGTGGTGCAGTTCCTGGCCAGCCACCCGATGGTCGAGTCGGTGGCGTATCCGGAGCTCGAATCTCACCCTGACTACGAACTGGCCAAGCGCCTGCTGCCGCGCGGCTGCGGCGCGGTGTTCAGCTTCAACCTCAAGGCCGACCGCACCGCCGGCCAGCGCTTCATCGAAAGCCTGTCGCTGTTCTCGCACCTGGCCAACGTGGGCGATGCACGCTCCCTGGTGATCCATCCGGCGTCCACCACCCACTTCCGCATGGACGCCGCAGCGCTGCGCGCGGCCGGCATCGGCGAAGGCACGATCCGCCTGTCGATCGGCCTGGAGGATCCGGACGACCTGATCGACGACCTGAAACGCGGCCTCAAGGCCGCCGAGAAGGCCATGGGAGGGAAAGCCTGATGGAACTGAAACTCTCCGGCCACAAGGCCTACGCCTACACCGGCGGCAAGCCGTTCGACCCCGCCCTGCCCTGCGCCGTCTTCGTGCACGGTGCGCAGAACGATCACAGCGTCTGGGGGCTGCAGACGCGCTGGTTCGCCAATCACGGCTTCTCGGTGCTGGCCGTCGACCTGCCCGGACACAATCGCAGCGAAGGCGCGCCGCTGACGTCGGTCGAGGACATGGCCGACTGGGTGATGGCGCTGGTCGCGGCAGCCGGCGTGAAGGCGCCGGCACTGGTGTTCGGCCACAGCATGGGCTCCCTGATCGCGCTCGAATGCGCGGCGCGGCACCCCCAGGCGGTGCGCGCGATCGGCCTGCTGGCCACCGCCTATCCGATGAAGGTGTCCGACGCCCTGCTCGACGCCGCCCTGAACCGCGAGGGCGATGCCATCGCGATGGTCAACCAGTGGTCGATCTCGAGCCTTGCCAGCAAGCCCTCCTCCCCCGGCCCGGGCGCGTGGATGCACGGCGGCAGCCAGCGTCTGATGGAGCGGATCTCGGCGCGCAATCCCGGGGCGCATGTGTTCCATACCGACTTCTCGGCGTGCAACGGCTACGCGCATGGTGAGGAAGCCGCAGCGGCGGTGGCATGTCCGGCGCTGTTCGTGGTGGGGACCAAGGACATGATGACGTCGCCCAAGGCAGCCCAGGCCCTGGCCGGCAAGATGAAGAACGCCAGGATCGTCACGGTGCCGAGCGGACACGCCATGATGGGAGAAAAGCCCGACGAGGTGCTGGACGCGCTGGCGGGATTCGCGAAGACCGCCCGCTAGGAAACACTAGAAAGAAAAAAACAGGAGACTGCCATGGCCCATGCCCACACCAAGGAATTCACCAGCTTTTCCGATTTCTACCCGTTCTACCTGAACGAGCACCGGAACCGCACCTGCCGCCGCCTGCATTTCGTCGGATCGACGGTCGCGCTGGCCTGCCTCGTGACGCTGCTGGCCACCGGCAATGCGTGGTGGCTGCTGGCGGCCCTGGTGTCGGGCTATGCGTTTGCCTGGGTCGGGCACTTCGGCTTCGAGAAGAACCGCCCGGCCACGTTCAAGCACCCGTTCTACAGCCTGATGGGCGACTGGGTCATGTACGCGGACATCCTGCGCGGCAAGATCAGGTTCTGAACGGCTGTCCTGCCACCCAAAAACGGAAGCCGTATAGGGATGAAGCGCAGCCGTTCTGGCTTGACGCGGGGCCGCAAACAGTACCGGTGGTACGGCAAGGCCCCGCAACGACGCCAGAATCAATCTGAAAACGGTTTCCTAGACCTGTCCGTGCCAGCCCGGCGGGACGACTTCCACCACCTTGCGATCGCGGTGGCCCGTTTCCTCGTTCGCGGCCGCCCCGGCCGTCTGCTGGCGGAACACCGCGTCCAGCGTCTGCTCGAGTTGCGGATTCTCCAGGATCGACCGCAATGCCTCCGCCCCCTGCATCTGTTGGGCCAGCGCCGTGCGCGGCAGGCGTGCCATGTTCAGCACCAGCCTGTCGTGCAGCGTGCGCAGCGTGACCTGCGACGGATCGCAGAGCAACGCCCAATGCGCCTGACCCCGATCCTGCTGGAGCTTGCCCACCAGATGCATGGCCTTGAGCTTGGTCAGCAGGCCGGAGAGATAGTCGGCCTCCATCCGCAGCTTGCGACCCATATCCAGTTCGCCAACGCTGCGCGGCACCTCGTCCCGCGCGCGGTACAGCAGATACAGGATGCCAAGCGCGTCGAAGAATTCGCTACCCGCGAACGTCCGCCGACGCCAGTGTCCCTCGCGGATCACCGGCAGGTTGGCCGCAATCGTCGCGCCGAGCAGCGTCACCAGCCAGCTCACATACATCCACAGCAGGAACAGCGGCAGCACGGCGAAGGTGCCATACACGGCCGTGTAGGTGGGGATATGGGTGATGAAGTAGCCGAAGCCGCGCTTGGCCACTTCAAAAGCGACGGCCGCCACGATGCCGGCGACAATCGCATCGCGCCACTCCACGTAGGCATTGGGCACCGCCATGTAAAGAAAGGCAAAGGCGAGCGCAGAGAGCAGCACCGGCACCAGGCTGATCACGAACCCGACGCCAAACGGCAGGTTGCCGACGTAACCCATCGAGACCGACATCAGGTACGAACTGACGGAAAGGCTCGCGCCGATCAGCACCGGCCCGAGCGTCAGCACGGCCCAGAACACCAGCACCCGTTGCGCGAATGGCCGGCGCCGCCTGACGCGCCAGATCGCGTTGAGCGCGTCCTCGACGGTCAGCATTGTCAGCACGGAAGTCACCATCAGCCCGGCCAGGCCCAATGCCGTCAGGCCACGCGCGCTGCGGGAGAACTGTCCGATATAACGCGACACCGAATCGCTGATATTGCCGCCCGGAATCAGGTTCTGGAACAGGAACATCTCGATCTGGCCGCGAAAATCCCGGAACACCGGAAACGCGGCAAGCAGCGCGAAAGCAACGGTCAGCACCGGTACCACGGCCAGCACGGTCGTGAATGTCAGGCTGGCCGATACCTGGGGCAGGCGGTCCTCGCCGGCGCGGCGCAACGCATAGCGGGCAAGTGCACGCACTTTCTGCAGGTTCCACTCCCTGCGCAGGCGGGCGATGCGTACAGCGGTCATGCGGGGGCTTTCTCCTCGATGGGATGATGGCAAACTCTCGCAAATATAATACGCGCAATGCACTTGCGCCGACCGCGCCCCGCCAATCCATCCATGACCGACATTCTCGTCCTTTACTACAGCCGCCACGGCGCCACCCGCAAACTCGCCGAACTGATCGCCCGCGGCATCGACAGTGTGCCCGGCGCCCAATCCCGCCTGCGCACCGTCCCGCCGGTTTCCACGGTCTGCGAGGCCACTGCGCCGGACATCCCGCCCGAAGGCGCCCCGTATGCCGAACTGCGCGACCTCGAGGAATGCGCCGGCCTGGCGCTGGGCAGCCCGACGCGCTTCGGCAACATGGCCGCGCCGATGAAGTACTTTCTCGACGGCACCGTCGCCCAGTGGCTTTCCGGCGCGCTGACTGGCAAGCCCGCCTGCGTGTTCACGTCGACGGGCAGCCTGCACGGCGGCCAGGAGACCACACTGCTCTCGATGATGCTGCCGCTGCTGCACCACGGCATGTTGATCGTCGGCCTGCCCTACGCCGAGTCCGGCCTGATGACCACCACGGCGGGCGGCACGCCCTACGGCCCGAGCCATTACGCCCACGTGGACAATCAAGGCCCGATCACCGAGCAGGAAGCATCGCTCGCCACCGCGATGGGCCGCCGCCTGGCAGAAACCGCACTGAAGCTGGCGCGATGAACTCACCGGACACCCATCGGGACGGCTCCCCCGACGCCCTGCACAACCCGGCGCTCTGGAGCCTGAGCCTGGCCAGCCTGATCGCCCTGATGCTGCTCTGCATCGCATGGGAGTGGTTCCTGGCGCCGTTGCGTCCGGGTGGTTCCTGGCTGGTCTTGAAATTCGTGCTGCTGCTGCCGGTGCTGCGTGGCGTGCTCGCACGCAACCGCTATACGATGCAGTGGTCGTCGATGCTGATCCTGCTCTACTTCACCGAGGGCATCGTCCGCGCGACCAGCGACCGAGCCCCGTCTTCCTGGCTGGCCTGGGGCGAGGTGGCGCTGACGCTGCTGTTCTTTTTCAGCACGATCCTCTACCTGCGGCCCTTCAAGCGGCGCGCCAAGGCATTGGCCAAAACAGCGACCAAGACGGCAACCAAAACGCAATCCAACCACTGACTGCCATGCACTCCGATTCCTTCCTCGATCTTTGCCGCGCAGCCATCGGTTCGCAGAACGTGCTGACCGACCCGGCCGACAAGGCACCCTACCTGACCGACTGGCGCCGCCGCTACACCGGTGACGCGCTGGCCGTGCTGCGTCCCGGCTCGACCGAGGAAGTCGCGGCGGTGATGCGTGCCTGCCATGCGCACAAGCTGGCCGTGGTGCCCCAGGGTGGCAACACAGGCCTGTGCGGCGGCGCCACCCCCGAACCCGGCGATGCTGCCGCGCGTGGCACGGTGGTGCTGTCCCTGCAGCGCATGAACCGCGTGCGGCAGGTCGACCCGCTCAATAACACGATCACCGTCGAGGCCGGCGTGATCCTGCAGCAACTGCAGGAGGCCGCGCAGACACACGGCCGGCTGTTCCCGCTCTCGCTGGCGGCCGAAGGCAGCTGCACGATCGGCGGCAACCTGTCGACGAACGCCGGCGGCACCGCCGTGCTGCGCTACGGCAACACGCGCGAACTCTGCCTGGGGCTCGAGGTCGTGAACATCAAGGGCGAGGTCTGGGATGGCCTGCGCGGCCTGCGCAAGGACAATACCGGCTATGACCTGCGCGACCTGTTCATCGGCGCCGAAGGCACGCTCGGCATCATCACCGCCGCGGTCATGAAGCTGTTTCCGGCGCCGCGCGCGCGGGTCACCGCGCTGGCCGCCGTTGAAAGCCCACGCGCCGCGCTGGCGCTGCTGGCCATCGCGCAATCGCACGCGGGCGCCATGCTGACCGGTTTCGAGTTGATGTCCGCGATGTGCATGGATCTGGTGACGAAGCACTACCCGCAGTTGCGCTACCCGTTCACCGCCCATCATCCGCAACTCGTTCTGCTGGAACTGTCCGACAGCGAGAGCGAAGAACACGCGCGGACGATCTTCGAAAAAATGATGGAGGTAGCGTTCGAAGCCGGCGTGGTCAAGGATGCCGTGGTGGCCGAATCGGTACAGCAGTCACGCGATTTCTGGAACCTGCGCGAACACATTCCGCTGGCGCAGGTCGAGGAAGGCAAGAACATCAAGCACGATATCGCCGTGCCGATCTCGCGCGTGGCGGACTTCATCGAGACCACCGACACGCTGCTGCAAGACGCCTTCCCCGGCGCGCGCATGGTCACGTTCGGCCATCTTGGCGATGGCAACTTGCACTACAACGTGTCGCCGCCGGTCGGCGTGGATCATGATCAGTTCCTGTCGCACCAGGATGCGATCAACCTGATCGTCCACAACAGCGTGCATGTCCACAACGGCTCGATCTCGGCCGAACACGGCCTTGGCCAACTCAAGCGCGAGGAGAACCGCCGCTACAAGAGCGAGGTGGAACTGGCAATGATGCGGGCCATCAAACAGGCGCTGGATCCGCAAGGGTTGATGAACCCCGGAAAGGTGGTTTGAGGGTTCGGGCGGGGCATGGCAACCACATGCCCCACATGCCCCACATGCCCCGTCAGTGCGGCATCCCCCCGTCATCCCCCTCGAACAACGCCCCGCACAACGCCTCGCCCTCCTCCGTCAGCCGCGCCGCGCCCCGGCCATCCTCTTCCAGCGTCATCACCGCCAGTCCCGCGTCGGACAGTTGCGTCAGCACCCGCCTCAGCACGCTCATCTGCGCCTCGGCCCGCTTGCTGAGTCGCGCCAGCGACAGGTCGCCGCCGGCTTCCCGTGCATGTTCCCAAAGCGCGCGGAGGATCGCCTCCAGCACCGGGTCGATGCCATTCTGTTCGTTCACGTCATCGCTCATATTGCCTCCCGCGCCTGCAATGTTGCCACCAGCTTGCCGAGCGTAACGACGGCCGCCTCCATGTCTGGCGTCCATGCGCTGCTGTAGTTAAGTCGGATGCAGTTGGCATAGGTCGGCACCGGCGAGAAGATGTGGCCGGGCGCCACCGTGATGCGTCGCTCCAGCGCCGCGTGATAAAGGGCCATCGCGTCCACCTCCTCCGGCAACTCCACCCACAGCACATACCCGCCAGCAGGGCGCGATACGCGCGTGCCCGGCGGAAAGAAGCGACGCACCGCCGCCGCCATGATGTTGGCCTGCTGCGCATAGGCCTTGCGCACGCGCCGCAGATGAAAGTCATAGCCGTCCTTGCGCAGGAACTCGGCGATGGCCAATTGCGGAATCGTCGAGGTGGTCAGCGTGTTCAGGAACTTGAGCCGCTCCACCCTCTCCCGGTACCGTCCCGGCAGCGCCCAGCCGATGCGGTACGAATTGGTCAACGTCTTCGAGAACGACGAGCAATGCAGCACGATGCCGGCCCTATCGTAGGACTTGAGCGAGGTCGGATGCACGTCACCGTAAAACAGCTCGCCATAGACGTCGTTCTCGATCACCGGAATATCGCGCGCAGTCAGCAATTCCACCAGCGCCTGCTTGCGTTCGTCCGGCATCTGGAAGCCAAGCGGATTCTGGAAATTCGGCATCACCATGCACGCGGCCACGGGGCGCTCGTCGAGCAGCTTCGCCAACGCCTGCACATCGATGCCTTCCACGGGATCGGTCGCCACTTCCACGGCACGCATCCCCAGCCGCTCGATCGCGTGCAGCATCGCGTAGTACGTTGGCGATTCCACGGCGATGGTGTCGCCCGGCTTTGCCACGGCCTGCAGGCACAGGTTGATGGCCTCGGTGGCGCCGATCGTAACGATCACCTCGTTCGGATCGACAGCCAGCCCGTTCTCCAGATAACGGCGCGTGATCTGGCGAATCAGTGGCGGCGCGCCCGGCGGCAGGTCGTCGAGCACGCTCCACGTGTCGTAGCGCTTGGCGATGGCATTGGCGTACTGCGTGATGCGCTGCCACGGGTAGAGCCGGGGGTCGGGATATGGCGAGCCGAGCGGCACCGCGTCATCGACACGAATCGAGCGCAGCGTCGACAGCACGAGCGCGCTCACATCCACCGCCGAAGGGCGTGCCGCGGGTCGGGTCGGGAGCAGGTCGATCGGTGGCTCGCCGGGCCGGGCACGCACGAAGTAGCCCGATTGCGGCCGGCTCTCCAGAATGCCGCGCGATTCCAGCAGCAGATACGCACGCACGACCGTGGTGATGCTCAGGCGATGATGCTGCGCCGCCTGCCGCACCGAGGGGATCTTCTCGCCCGGAAGCAGTACGCCTTGCTGGACCAGCGCCTCGATATCGGCCGCAAGTTTTTCGTAGAGAGTCACACCGCCAACCTTTCGCCAGTAATTTCCGATCTGGCTGGCGGTGCCCGGCCGGGCGTCAGCCCGGTACCGCCAGCGGCTCAGATCGTAATACGAAACCCTCGTTCTCTGCTGGCGCCGTGTACTCGACGAAACCGTCCTCGCGGCAGAAACTCAGCAGGCGCAGGCCGGCCTGCGCGGCAATGCGGATGGCCAGCGACGTCGGCGCGGAAATCGTGGCCAGCATCTGGATGCGCATTCGCGCGGTCTTGCGCACGAGTTCATAGCTGGCGCGGCTGGACAGCAGGACAAAACCGTCGCCGAACGTCGTGCGGGTACGGGCCAGATGGCCGATCAGCTTGTCCAGCGCATTGTGGCGACCCACGTCCTCGAACACGGCAACGACGTCGCCCTGCGCGTCGCACCATGCAGCCGCGTGAACGCCTCCGGTGGCGGCCATCAGCACCTGTCGCGCCTGCAATGCGTCGGTGGCGCGACGGAGCATCGCAGGCGTCGGTTCAATCCGTCGCGCGGGCACGCCAACCGGCGTCGGCTCCAGATCGAGCAGCGCCAGGCTTTCGGTTCCGCACACGCCGCAGCCAGTACGCCCGGCCAGCGTGCGTCGGTGCGCGCGCAACGCCATGAACGCACGCTGGCCGATCTCGATACGCACCTCGATGCCGTCGCAACCCGGCTCGATCTCGATGTCGCGGATCTCGGCAACGCTGTCGACGATCCCCTCGGTCAGCGAGAAGCCAATCGCGAACGCCTCCAGATCAAGCGGCGTGGCCATCATCACGGCGTGCGAGATGCCGTTGTAGACCAGCGCGACCGGCACTTCTTCCGCCACGTCATCGATCTCGGGAACGGTGTGGCCACCGGTGTGGCGCCCGGTGTGGCGCCGGATCTCGCGCTCGACGTAGCCGGCCTGCCCATACTCGCCTTCCACCATGCTCCTGCCTCCGGTCAGCCCGCGCGCCGCAACAGCACGGGGATCGATTTCGAAGTCGGGGTGCCGGATCGGTCGCCAATGCTCTCCAGCGGCACCAGTGGATTGGTCTCCGGATAGTACGCGCCGAGGCAACCCTCTGGAATGTCGTAATCGACCAGACGGAAATCCTGCACGTGGCGCGTCACGCCGTCTTCCCAGACGCTCGTGATATCGACGTGCTCGCCTTCCGCGAAGCCCAGCCGCGCGCGGTCCGCGGGATGGATGAACACCACGCGGCGCAGCCCGTACACGCCGCGATAGCGATCATCGAGCCCGTAGATGGTGGTGTTGTACTGGTCGTGCGAACGCGTGGTCATCATGACCATCATGTCGTCGCCGTAGCGGGCGCGGGCGCGCTTGATCGGCGTGTCCTTGTCGATGGCATGCACCAGGAACTGGGCCTTGCCCGACGCGGTCTTCCAGACGCGGTTGCGCGATGCCGGGGTCAGATGAAAGCCACCCGGATGCGCCACGCGCTCGTTGAAGCGCTCGAAGCCCGGAATCACCTTTTCGATCGCGTCGCGGATGCGTGCATAGTCCTGCGCGTACCAGCGCCAGTCGACCTTGTCCGAGCCGAGCGTGGCGTCGGCCATGCGCGCCACGATGGCGGTCTCCGACAGCAGGTGCGGCGATGCCGGCTTGTTCATGCCGTACGAGAGGTGAACCATGCACACCGAGTCCTCGACTGTCACGCCCTGCGGCACGCCGTTCTGCTCGTCGATCTCGGTGCGGCCCAGCGTCGGCAGCAACAGCGAATCCTTCCCGATCACCAGATGGCTGCGGTTGAGCTTGGTGGCGATATTGACCGTGAGATCGCACTGGCGCAGCGCCTCCCACGTGCGGGGCGTATCGGGTGTGGCGATCGAAAAATTCCCGCCCAGACCCACGAACACCTTGACCTTGCCAGCCAGCATCGCGTTGATCGCGGCCACCACGTCCTGCCCGTGGGCGCGCGGCGGCTCGAAATCGAACGCGGCGCCAAGGCGGTCCAGGAAAGCGTCGTCGGGCTGCTCCTCGATGCCCATCGTGCGGTCGCCCTGCACGTTCGAGTGGCCGCGTACCGGCATCAGGCCCGCGCCGGGCCGGCCGATGTTCCCACGCAGCATCATCACGTTCGACAGCAACTGGATCGTGCGCACCGATTCCTTGTGCTGCGTCAGTCCCATGCCCCAGCAGGCAATCGTGCGTTCGCTGTGGACATAGACGTCGGCCAGCGCATCGATGTCCGCGCGCGTCACGCCGGACTCCGCGACGATATCGGCCCAACTCTCGGCGCGCAGATCCGCAGCGAAGGCATCGAAATCGGCGGTGTGCTCGCGGATGAAATCCACGTCAACCACACGCTTGCCGCCCGTGGCGATGGCCGCGTCGTCGAGCTCGATCACACGCTTGCCCAGGCCCTTGAGCAGCGCGAAGTCACCAGCCAGCTTCGGGCGAACGAACATCGTGGCGATCTTCGTACTGCCGCCGGTGAGCATCTCGCTGACGTGCTGAGGACTCGTAAAGCGCTGCAGGCCGCGCTCCTTGAGCGGGTTGATCGAGACGATCGTGGCGCCGCGCTTCGCCGCATCGCGCAACTCGTTGAGCATGCGCGGATGGTTGGTGGCGGGATTCTGGCCGAACACCATGATCGTGTCGGCAAGCTGGAAGTCGTCGAGCACCACCGTGGCCTTGCCCACGCCAACCGTCACCGGCAGGCCACGGCTGGTGGCCTCGTGGCACATGTTCGAGCAATCCGGGAAGTTGTTCGTCCCGTACATCCGCACGAACAACTGGAACAGGAAGGCGGCCTCGTTGCTGGCACGGCCCGAGGTATAGAACGTGGCACGGTCGGGGTCGTCCAGCCGGCGCAGATGATCGGCGATCAGGCGAAATGCTTCGTCCCAGTCCACCGGCACGTACTTGTCGGTGGCGGCGTCATAGCGCACCGGGTGCGTCAGGCGACCATGCTGCTCGAGCTCGTAGTCGGACTGCCGCATCAGCTCGGTAACCGTGTATTGCGCGAAGAACGCATTGGTCACGCGTTTGCTGGTGGCCTCGGCCGCCACGGCCTTGACGCCGTTCTCGCAGAATTCGAAGGTCGACGCGTGCTGACGGTCCGGCCAGGCGCAGCCTGGACAGTCGAAGCCGTCCGGCTGGTTCTGCTTGAACAGCGTCTTGTACTTGCCGCCGGCAACCTTCTCCTTGACGAGGTTGATGGCGACCTGCTTGAGCGCGCCCCAGCCGGCGGCCGGGTGCGTATAGGGGGCAACATGGCCCTTTTCGGGCGTCGGGGTAGTCATCGGGGGGGGGCGACTTTTGCTGCAATGCACGAGAGACTAGGCCCTCGATGTGACGCCCGTGACGTACAGAATTACCCCACCAGGAAGAGTACAGTTTGCGCCATCGCGCCGCACCAATCTAGAACTGTGCTTATCAAAACCGCATAAGTGCGCAAATCCGCATATTTATTCCGGTCGCTCCGGTGTAGCGTCGATAATGCCCTCCAGCTCCGCGCTCATCGGAATACCCAGCCGCTCCCCGGTCGGCAACTTGTTCATGAACCATTGCTTGTAGAGCCGCTCCATGTCGCCCGAGGTGATCACGTCGCGCACGGCCTTGCCCACCAGCGTCGCGAACTGCGGATCGTTCTTGCGCAGCATGATCCCGTACGGGTCATACGAAATGAAGTCGCGCGTGATGATGAACTTCTTGCCGGCGCCGTAATGGGCCAGAAAGCCATACAGCAGCACATCGTCGCCGGCGTAGGCATCGGCGCCGCCTCGACTCAACACCGCGAATGCGTCGGCATGGTCGCGCACGCGGATCAGGTTGATGTTCAGGTCGAAGCGCTTCGACAACTGCGCGACGGCCTGCTCGTTGGTCGTGCCCGCCGTGACCACCACGGTCTTGCCCTTCAGGTCGCGAAACGACTTGATCGGTGACGCGCGCGGCACCATCAGCTTGGTGCCAGCGATAAAGATCACCGGGGAGAACGCCACGGTCTGCATGCGCTCGGCGTTGCGCGTGGTCGATCCGCATTCGAGATCAATCTTGCCCGAGGTAATCGCCTCGAATCGGTTCTCCGATGTCACCGGCACCCACTTCACGGCCAGTTCGCGGCCCACCTCTTCGCTAGCGGCCTGCACGATCTCCGTGCAGATGTCGATCGAGTAGCCGATGGGCCGGCTGGCCTGGTTCAGGTACGAAAACGGCAGCGACGACTCGCGATAGCCGATCACCAGCGTGCCGGTGTCCTTGGCTTTCTTGAGCGTGCCGCTCAACACGGTGGCGTCCTGGGCCACGGCCAGCGTCGCGCCAAACGTCGCGACCAGCCCCAGCCACAGTGCGGCCAGCATTCCCGGCAAACGCGCCGCCATGATGTCAGGCCTCCGCCGTGCTCGCATCGTCCGCGGCGATCGCGCTCTCGGTCTCGGCAACCGGCCCGGATGACAGCTGCCCTTCCCACTTGGCCACCACAGCGGCGGCGATCGAATTGCCGACCGCGTTGGTCGCCGACCTGCCCATGTCGAGGAACTGGTCCACGCCCATAATCAGCAGCAAACCCGCCTCCGGAATGCCGAACTGGTTCAGCGTGGCGGCGATCACCACCAGCGAGGCGCGCGGCACGCCGGCCATTCCCTTCGAAGTCAGCATCAGCAGCAGCAGCATCGTGATCTGCGTGCCCAGCGGCAGGTGGATGTCATACGCCTGCGCAATGAACAGCACAGCGAACGTGCAGTACATCATTGAACCGTCAAGGTTGAACGAATAGCCGAGCGGCAGCACGAAGCTCGAGATCTTGCGATCGACACCGAAACGGTCGAGCGAATCGAGCAGCTTCGGATAGGCCGCTTCGGAGCTCGCCGTCGAAAACGAAATCAGGAACGGCTCGCGGATGAGCCGGATCAGCGTGAAGACGCGGCTACCGAGGAAAATGTAGCCGGCCAGCGCCAGTAGCGCCCAGAGCACGAACAGCGACAGGTAGAAGCTGCCCATGAACTTGGCGAAGGTCACCAGGATGCCGAGCCCCTGCGTGGTCACCGTGGACGCAATCGCCGCAAACACCGCGATCGGTGCCAGCCACATCACCGCGCCGGTGATCTTGAGCATGATCTGCGCGAGGTCGTCGATCACGCCGGCCATGCGCGCGCCACGTTCGCCGAGCATCGAGATCGCGGTGCCGAAGAAGATCGAGAACACCACGATCTGCAGGATCTCGTTGTTCGCCATCGCCTCGCCCACCGATTTGGGCACCAGATGGGTGACGAAGTCCTTCAGCGTGAAGGCGTTGGTTTTGAGGTTGGTCGCGGAGCCCACGTCGGGCAACGGCAGGCCGATGTTGTGGCCCGGCGCCAGCACCGTCGCCATGATCAGGCCAAGGGTCAGCGACACCAGCGACGCGGTAATGAACCACGCCATCGCCTTGCCGCCCACCCGCCCCACAGTGCCCGCATCCCCCATATGGGCGATGCCGATCACCAGCGTAGAGAACACAAGTGGCGCGATGATCATCTTGATCAGCCGCAGGAACACATCCGTGATGAGCGAGATGTACCCGGCCACTTCCTTGGCCATCTTCGGGTCGGGAAACGCGATGTAGCACGCATAGCCAACGGCGGCGCCCAGGATCATCGCAATCAGAATCCAGGTCGTGATATGGGACTTCGTGCTCATGACATCTCCTTTGGGGGGGCGGCCATACGGATGTCCTGCGTGTCCTGCGTGTCATACATGCCGTGCCAGCCTGCATGTCCTGCGTCTGCGCCAGCACTCTAGGTAACGATAGGACGTGCCGGTGCAATTCCGCAAACCCGGAAAACACCTGCGCGTCCAGATGACCCATCGCGCGTCATGGCTCGATTGCGACGCCCATGCGCCATGTATATAATCCGCCACACTCGCCCCCGCATCCATCGTTGCCGGAGCGTCATACCGACAAGCGCGCGCAGCGCCACCCGGCTGAGCCACCGGGCCGCGCGGACCGTGCCCCCGGGCCTTGCCGGCCCGCGTGCCGCCTATTTCTTCCGGCGGCCGATTTACATACCTACCTAACCCACGCCGAACCTCGGTGCGCCGCCGCATAGGCGGAGCAATGACCCGGCGTCAGCAGTCGCACGTCATACATGGCGCAATTCTTCCTTCGCCGACCCGCCTTCGCGTGGGTGCTGGCAATTCTGACCATGGTTGCGGGGCTCGTTGCCCTGAACAGCATTCCGGTGGCCCAGTACCCGGCGGTGGCCCCACCGACGGTCATTCTCTACGCCGACTACCCGGGCGCCACCGCGCGCACGGTGGAAGACCGCGTCACGGCCGTGCTTGAACAGCAGATGCATGGGATACCGGGGCTGCTCTATATCGACTCGAGCAGCGAGGCCGGCACGGCCACGGTCACCATCGGCTTCCGGCAAGGCACCGATCCGCAACTCGCGCAGGTGAACGTGCGCAACCGCGTGTCCCAGGCCGAGCCGCTGCTGCCCGAAGTGGTGCGGCGCGGCGGGGTCTATGTCGATCAGGCCAGCGCCAGCCCGTTCATGTACGTATCGCTGATCTCGAAGACAGGCACGATGTCCGAGACCGCGCTGGCCGACTATGCCGCCGGCACGGTCCTGCCCATGCTGCGGCGGCTGCCCGGCATCGGCAAGGTGGAGGCATACAGCGCCGAGTACGCGCTGCGCGTCTGGTTCAATCCCGACCAGCTCAATGCCTATGGCCTGACCACGGCCGATGTGGAAGCCGCAATTCGCGCGCGCAACGGCAGCGTCACGCCGGGCCAGCTTGGCGGCGCGCCATCGAAGCCCGGGCAGTCCTACCAGGCGGTCGTGCGTCCGCCTGCGCCGTTGGCTGACCCCGAAGCGTTCGGCCGCATCGTGCTGCGCTCGGCCGCCGATGGCTCCGCCGTGTTGCTGCGCGACGTGGCGCGCGTGGAGATGGCCGCAGCCGACTATCGCTACAGCTCCACGCTCAATGGCCGCGAGGCCGCCTCGATGGGCCTGAAGCTCGCGGACGGCGCCAACGTGCTGGCCACTTCGCGCACGGTCCGGGACGCGCTCGACGAGGCCGCCAAGGCCTTCCCGGCTGGCGTGGCGTATGACATCTCGTACGACACCGCGCACTTTGTTCAGAGCTCGATTTCGCGCGTGCTGATGACGCTGGCCGAGGCCACGGTGCTGGTGTTCCTGATCCTGTACCTGTTCCTCGGCAACCTGCGGGCCACGCTGATCCCGTGCATCGTCGTGCCGGTGTCGCTGCTCGGCACGGTGGCATGTCTCTACGCGTTCGGGCTGTCGCTGAACGTGATCACGCTGTTCGGCGTGGTGTTGGCTATCGGCATCCTGGTGGACGATGCGATCGTTGTGGTCGAGAACGTCGAGCGGATCATGCGCGAGGAAGGCGTCGATGCCTTTACCGCCGCGTCGCGTTCGATGCGCGAGGTCTCGGGCGCGCTGCTCGCGGTGACGGTGGTGCTCTGCGCCGTGTTCGTGCCGATGGCCTTCCTGGGCAGCGCCGTGGGGGTGATCTATCGCCACTTCGCCATGACACTAGCCATCTCGATCGCGTTCTCGCTGTTCTTCGCGCTGTCGCTGGCGCCTGCGATGTGTGCTTCGCTGCTACGCCACGGCGCCCAGCCCGCACGCGGGCCGCTAGCGTGGTTCGAGCATCGCTTCACCGCGTTCACCACGCGCTATGCCGGCTGGGTGCAGCGGCTTCACCAACGCCGCCTGCGGTGGCTGGCGGTCTATCTGGCCATGGCCGCGGTCTGCGCGGTTGGGCTCTGGCAACTGCCGAGCGGCTTTCTGCCCGAAGAGGACACTGGTGAACTCGTGATCGACGTGGAACTGCCGCCGGGCAGCACCCAGGCGCAGACGCGGGAGACCATCGCGCAACTGGAACAGTGGATGAAACAGGAGCGCCTGCCGGTCAAGACGTCGTTCGCGCTGCTCGGCTGGAACAGCGGCGGCTCTGGCGAGCAACGCGCCAGCGTGTTCCTGTCGCTCGACGACTGGAAGCTGCGCGGTCGCGAGAACGCGGCGGACGTCGTGCTGGCACGGCTGACCAAGGGCCTCGAGGAATGGCCCGGACGCGGCGATGCCCAGCTCTACCCGTACAACGGCACTGCGCTACCGGAACTGGGCAGCACCAGCGGGCTGGACATGCGGCTCGTCACGCGACTGGAAGGCGGACGTCCGAGCCTCTACGCCGCGCGCGACAAGCTGATCGAACGCGCCAAGGCCGACCCCGTGTTCGCCGAAGTCCGCGCCACGGCGGGCCAGCCCGTGCCCGCGCTCGACCTGGCGATCGACTACCGCAAGGCCGAGAGCTTCGGCGTCGATACCGAGTCGATCCACCACGCGCTGGCGGCCACGCTCGGCTCCCGCTACATCGACGAACTGGCCCGCGACGGTCGCGTGCGGCGTGTGATCCTGCAGGCGGATGCGCCGTTCCGAATGCAGCCGGAGGATCTGGCACGCCTGCACGTGCGCAACGCGCAGGGCCAGATGGTGTCGCTCGGCGCGTTCGCCACGCTGGAATGGGGCAACGGCGAGGCCACGCTCGAACGCTACAACGGCTTGATCTCGGTACGCATCAATGCCGACGTGGCGCCGGGCACCAGTACCGGTACCGCGATGGCGCGGCTCGAATCGCTGGTGCGTGAACTCGGCCCCGACTACGAGGTGCGGTGGAGCGGCCGCGCGTTCGAGCAGCAGCAAAGCGGCACGCAGGCGCCGTGGCTGTTCGCGCTGTCGATGCTGTTCATCTTCCTGTGCCTGGTGGCGTTGTACGAAAGCTGGACGCTGCCGCTGGCGGTGCTGGCGATCGTGCCGGCCGGCCTGGTCGGCGCCGCGTCGGCCGTCTGGCTACGGGGGCTGCCCAACGATGTCTACTTCAAGGTCGGCGTGATCGTGATCATGGGGCTCGCGGCCAAGAACGCGATTCTCGTGGTCGAGTACGCCGAGCAACTGCGGCGCAATGGACTGGAGCGCGTGCAGGCCGCCACCCAGGCGGCACGTCAGCGGCTACGTCCGGTGGTGATGACCTCGCTCGCGTTCATCCTTGGCGTGGTGCCGCTGGCGATCAGCACCGGCCCCGGCGCCGGCGCCCAACGTGCGGTGGGCACGGGCGTGCTGGGCGGCATGCTCGGCGCGACGATCCTCGGCACGCTGGTCATCCCGCTGCTCTATGCCTGGATCGCCCGCTGGTCGAAAGCGCGCGCCACCACCGAACCCGCCAAGGCTCCGGCCTCTGAACCCGGCGCCTGAAAGCTCCGCACAAGCCACAACCGCCACATCCGCGACGTGCTGCCACACATTGCATGTCGCGGTTGACGCCTTCATCACCTACAAATGATAATAGGTCGCATTTGCATCAAAACGCTTACTCTTAGCTGACACTCCATCCATGGCCTCGACGCGCCTGCGTGCCCTCGGTCTGTACGTGCACTACCAGGAGCTGGTCGGTACCTGGACGCGCAGGCTCAGCAATCGGCACGAGGCCGAGGACCTGTCGCAAGAAGCCATGCTGCGCGTGCTGGAAGCCCGGGTAACGCCCGAACAGCCACGCGCCTATCTGCACCAGACCGCCCGCAATATCGCGATCGACACCTTCCGCAAACGAGACGGGCACGAGCACCTGCCGCTTGACAGCATCGAGTCGATTCACGCACCCTCCGGAAATCCCGAGGCGGACCTGCATGCCGTGCAAGTGGTCGCGGGGCTGGAGCGCGCGCTGGCCGAACTGCCCTTGAAGTGCCGCCAGGTCTTTATCTGGCAGCGGCTGGACGGGTGCTCCCAGCAGGAAATCGCCGAGCGGCTGAATATCTCGAAGAACATGGTCGAGAAATACATGATTCGCGCGATGCGACACCTGCGCGACCAACTGGGCCAACTCTCACCTCACTAGAACAATCTTGTCGATGCCTGCCCCATATCCGTCTGGCGGCGTCTGCTCCCCCCCAAGCAGCCCATGCAGCGGTCTTGCGCCCCGGTCGAGAATCCGATGAGCCAATCCGTCGATGTCCGCGAAGCAGCGGCGCGCTGGTTCTCGCGCAATCAGGCCCCGGCGCTCAGCCCGGCCGAGCGACAGGCATTTGCCGCATGGCTGGCGGCCAGTGCCGAGCATCGCGCCGAGTACGCGGCGCTCGAACGCGTCTGGCAAGCCGCGGCAGCCATCGATCCGGACAGGCTGCGCAAGCTGGCCGTGGATGAATGCGCCTGCCCGACACCCCCACTATCGCCCCCAATATCGCGCCGGGTATCGGCCGGCTGGCGCCCCGCCCTGCTCGGGCTGTGCGCGGCACTGGCCATCGGCATTGGCTGGATCGGCTGGCAGCATGACGCGGCGGTTGCCACCAACGGTGAATACCAGACCGCACCGGGCGAACGCAGGACGCTGACGCTCGACGACGGATCGCGCATCGAACTCAATACCCGCTCGCGCCTGGAGATTCATTACAGCGCCGGCACCCGTCGCGTGACCTTGCGCGAAGGTGAGGCGATGTTCGAGGTGTCACACGACGCCGCACGCCCGTTCGTGGTTGATGCGGGCATGGGCACCGTTACCGTAACCGGCACCCGTTTCGACGTCCGACGTGACACATCGGGCGTGGACGTATCGGTCGAATCCGGCTCGGTAGACGTGAGAGGCAGCGCAAAAGACAGCGTGAAAGGCAACGCCGGCCGGACACCCGACACGCGCCTGTCCGCAGGGCTCGGCGCGCGCATCGCCAGCGACGGTACCGTGACCGGCGCGGCCTCGATCGACCTGCCCGGCGTCCTGGCCTGGCGCGAAGGCAAGCTCGTCTTCAACGACGCGCCGCTCTCGGCCGTGGCGGCCGAAGTCTCCCGCTATCGGCAACAGCCCGTGCGCGTGGCAGATGCCGCGACGGGCAGCCTGCGCGTCAGCAGCGTGTTCAGCGCCGACGACACGTCGGGCCTGCTGGCCGCGTTGCCGCAGATGCTGCCGGTGGGCGTGCGCAACCTGCCAGACGGCAGCACCGAAATTTTTTCGCACTAAGCATTCAGGTTTTTCTTCCGGATTTCGTCTTCTTCCCGATAGCCAGCGAAGCCGCGGCTGTCGTGTTCTGAAGTAATCCAAGAAAACCTGACGTGACACATTCATATTCGACTACGGGGAACCGGGCCGGCGCCGCCGCCCGAGATTACGGACGGCGTGGGTCCATGGCCGCGCTTGCGGCCGCCGTCCTGATGAGCATGGCCGTGGCACCCGTCGCTGCCCAAACGCCGCGCGGTGACGTGCCAATCCACATCGAAGCACAGCCGCTGGCCGATGCCCTGCTGCAACTCGGCCGCCAGACATCGCTGCAACTGTACTTCCCGCCCGAACTGGTGACGGGCAAACGGGCGCCCGCCGTGAACGGCACCATGCGTCCAGAGGCAGCGCTGGACTCGCTGCTCAAAGGCAGCGGCATACAGTACCAGCGCAGCGGCAACCAGGGCTTCGTGCTGCGTCCGGTCTCCGCGGCACCAGCCGCTGCACCGCCGGTGCCATCCAATACGCTCCACGCCACGGCCCAGCCCACCACCGTGCTGGCCGCGGTGGAGGTCACCGCGTCGCGGACATCGAGCGATCTGGTCCGCCCGACGCGGCAATCGACGGTGCTGGAACGCACCGAACTCGAGGAACTGAAAACGGGCTCGGACAGCCTGGCCACGGTGCTGTCCAAGGTGATCCCCGGCATGGCCGACTCCAGCCACACGGTGACAGACTTCGGCCAGACACTGCGCGGGCGCGGCATGCTGGTGCTGCTCGACGGCATTCCGCTGAACACCAATCGAGACTCCGCGCGCAATCTGGCCAATATCGATCCGGCACTGGTGGAGCGCGTGGAGGTGCTGCGAGGCAGTAGCGCGATCTACGGCGGCGGCGCCACGGGCGGCATCGTCTCGATCACCACCCGGCCAGCCGGCGGCGAGCCCAAGGCCGATACCACGGTGACGATGTCCACGCCGCTCTCCCGCCTGCGCGCGGACGGCTTGAGCGCCAACGTGCAGCAGCACTTTTCGGGCAGCAGCGGGATGCTCGACTATGCGTTCGACCTAGGCGCGCGCCATATCGGCAATTCGTATGATGCGAAGGGCCAGCGCATTGCGCCGGAGCCAAGCCAGGGCGACCTGTTCGACTCGAACAACTACAACGTCGGCGGCAAGCTCGGCCTGCGCTTCGCGCCCGACCAGCGCATCCAGCTAGCCTTCAGCCATTTTGACGCCAAGCAGGACACGCGCTGGGCGTCGGATCCGAGCGTGGCCAAACTGCCGCCGGGCAGCGTGCCCGCGCGCGCGCTCGACGGGCTGCAACTTGCCGACCAGAACCAGATCCGCAACACGCTCGTCAATCTCGAATACGAACACCGCGACCTGCTCGGCAGCCAGTTGTCGGCGCAGTTCTACTACCGGAACTACTACAGCCGCTTCACGCCGTTCGACGCCCGCGCCGTGCCCGTGCGCGGCGGCAACGTCGACCAGGCGATGCAGGATTCCGAGGTCTTCGGCAGCCGCCTGACCGTCAAGACGCCGCTCGGCGCGGACAAGCGCACCCGCGTGATCTGGGGCATGGACTTCGAGCAGGAGACCAGCGACATGCCGATCGACATCTTCGACCTGAAGGCCTATGACGCCAGCGGCGGCCGGATCTTCAACAAGATTGGCACGCTGACCTACATGCCGCCGATCACCACGCGCAGCATCGGCGGCTTTGCCCAGTTGCAGCACAAGTTCAACGAGCAGTGGTCGACCGAGGGCGGCCTGCGCTACCAGTACGCGCGGGCGAGCTTCAGCGACTTCGTGCCGCTTTCGCAATCGCGCGTGACCAATCCCGCCACCGTCAGCGGCGGCGCGGTCGACTACAGTGCCGTGCTCGGCAATATCGGCGTGGCCTACAAGCCGGTGAAAGACCACGAGTTCTATGCCGCGTTCAGCCAGGGTTTCAACCTGCCCGATATCGGCCTGCAGGTGCGCAATGCGCGCGCGGGTTTCGATATCGGCTCGTCCGACCTGCAGCCGGTCAAGACCAACAACTACGAACTGGGCTGGCGTGGCGCGTTCGGCAACACGCTCGGCTCGCTGGCGATCTTCTACACCACGTCGGACCTCGGCGACGTGCAGAGCTTCAACAACGGCCTGATCCTGACGCGCACCGCGGAAAAGATCTATGGCGTGGAAGCATCGGCCGACTATCTGTCCACCGACGAACGCTGGGGCGCGGGTGGCACCTTCACCTGGATGCAAGGCCGCGAAACCCCGCAAGGCCGTGATAGCCAACAGATGACCGGCTACCGCATCCCGCCGCTCAAGCTGACCGGCTACGTGCAATACCGTCCCGTGCCGCAATGGAACAACCGGCTGCAAGCCACATTCTTCGCCGGGTACGACTACCGACTGAACGGCGTGACGAGCTTCGGCCGCCGCGACGTGAGCAGCTACACCACGCTCGATCTGATCAGCAGCTATCAGGTCACGAAGAAGGACACGCTCACCGTTGGCATCCAGAACCTGTTGAACCGCTACTACTACCCGCTCTACAGCCAGCTTCTGCGCAACAGCAACAACACAAGCCATCTCCCGGCGGCCGGCATCACGCTCACCGCCACCTACCAGCACCGCTGGTAACGGCGTGACAAGGCATTTTCGGGCCTTGTCACGGCCAGAATTAGTAATGCTTCTCATTGCCATGCACTACAGCGCCCTATCAGCAAGGAGATTTGCACCATGGTCTGCAACAGCATCATCGAGAGTATCGGCAACACGCCATTGGTCCAGCTACGCCGGCTCTTCGGCCGCGCGGACGCGGAGGTCTTCGCCAAACTGGAACTGCTCAATCCGGCCGGCAGCGTCAAGGACCGGCCCGCGCGCTACATCGTGGAGAAAGGCCTGACCGAAGGAGCGATCGGGCCGCACTCCCATGTCATCGAAAGCTCGTCGGGCAACCTCGCCATCGCCCTGGCGATGATCTGCGGCCTCAAGGGGCTGCGCTTCACGGCGGTGGTCGATCCCAAGATCTCGCCCACCAACCTGAAGATCCTGCGTTGCTACGGCGCGGGCATCGAGCAGGTGACCGCGAAGGACAGCCAGGGCGGATACCTGGAAACGCGTATCGAGCGGGTGCGTCAGATGTTGCGCGAACAGCGCGATGCGATCTGGATCAACCAGTACGCCAATCCGCTCAACTGGGAAAGCCACTACTACGGCGAGGCCGCCGAGATATTGGCGCAGCTTGCCCAGCCGGCAGATGTGCTGGTGCTCGGCGTCAGCACGTCCGGCACCGTGCATGGTATTGCGCGACGGCTGCGCAAGGCATGGCCGTCGATGCGCGTGGTAGGCGTCGACGCAGTCGGTTCCGTGCTGTTCGGCCAACCGTCGCAAGCGCGCGAGCTGCCGGGCATTGGCGCCAGCCGCGTGCCGGAATTGCTGTGCCGGGACGAGATCGACGAAGTGATCCATATCGACGACTACACCGCCGCCACGGCGTGCCGGCGCCTGCTGGCGCGCGAAGGCATCTTCGCGGGCGGATCTTCCGGCGCGGTCGTCGCTGCCATCGAGCAGGTCCTACACGCCACGCCGGTCAGCCATCGACCGCTGCGCATTCTCACCCTGTTCCCAGATCGCGGCGAACGCTATCTGGACACCGTTTATGACGACGCCTGGCTCGCACGCATCGCCGCGCGTCGCGCCGTGCCGAACCTCGCCGCTCTTCCTACCGTTGCCTCATTGATCCCCGCCGGAGTGTCCGCATGACCAACTCGCCCACGCTCACAGCCACCACCTTGCCCTCTGCATCGAACCCCTCCCACACCAAGCCCGAACTACGCTACCTGAGCCGCGACGACCTGATCGCGCTGGGCGCGGGCCACTCCGATGCCTTCGTGCAAGCCATTACCGAAGGGCTCGCCATCCACGCGCGCGGCGAGCATGTGCAGCCACTCAAGCCCTATCTGCGCTGGTCCGGCGCCGACCATATCGCCGACCGCATCATCGCGATGCCCTGCTACATCGGCGGCGACAACCCAATCGCCGGCATCAAGTGGATCGGCAGCCGCCAGCACAACCCCGCGCGATTCGGCCTGGAGCGCGCCAGCGCGGTGATCGTGCTCAACGACGCCACCACCAACTACCCGGTGGCGATCATGGAAGGCGGCCTGATCAGCGGCATGCGCACCGCCGCCATCACGGCAGTGGCCACGCGGCATCTGGCGCGTAGCGGCTTCACCGATGTCGCCTGCATCGGCTGCGGCCCGATCGCACAGATGCAGATGCAGACGCTCCTCGAGCAATTCCCGCAGATCCGCGCCGTGCACCTGTTCGATCTCTCGCGCGACGCCATGCATGCAATGCGGTCGATGCTCGGCAGCCGCTTTCCCGCCGTGGGCTGGGAACTGTGCGGCAGCGCCGAACTGGCCGTACGCGCCGCCGACGTGGTGGTGACCTGCACGGTCACCGATACGCCATACCTCGAACACGCCTGGCTCAAGACCGGCGCCTTCGTCTGCAACGTGTCGATCATGGACGTGCACAAGGATGTTTACGAGAAGGTCGACAAGGTGATCGTCGACGACTGGGACCAGTCCAACCGCGAAAAGAAAATCATCAACCAGCTTGTGCTCGAAGGCCGCTTCAGCCGCGAGCAATTGCACGCGGAACTGGGCGAGATCGTGATCGGCAGGAAGCCCGGCCGCGAGCGCGACGACGAGATCATCCTGCTCAATCCGATGGGCATGGCGCTCGACGACATGGTCTGCGCGCGCCACTTCTACCACCTGGCGCTGGAACGCAACGCCGGCACGCGCCTGCCGCTGCTATGAGTGGCGGCTTCCACGAACGCCTGCTGGTGCAGGACCTGATCGACGCGCTGTGGCTGGAGGACCTGCATGGATTCCGCAACCACGCGCGTATCGTGGATCACGACGCCGGGCAAGGCGCGTCGCTCGTCATCGCGCTCGGTCGGGCGGGAGAGCTTCATGCACGCGGGCGGCGCTTGCACGGCATTCGCCCGTTGGCCGTGAAGGATGCCACGTTGACACTGCGGCGCGATGGCGCGGAGACCACGGTCGATGGCGCGGCTGCATTGGCGGCGCTACAAGCCGCCGACTGGTGGCCGCAGTGCAGCGAGCGTTTGCGCGCACTGTTCGAACTGGCTCGCGCCCAATCCGCCCACACATTCGCCCACGAGGACACCATCGTGGAGAAAGCGCGCGCCGCCCCCGAAGCACTGATGCATTGGGAAGCACTGACTTGCCTCCGTGACCGACCCTTCCACCCCCTCGCGCGCGCCAAGGCTTGGGGGAACAAGGGGCGCCCCGACACGCCCGGGTATCACGCCGAAACGGGCCAACCGCTGCAGCTGCGATGGGTGGCGCTACCGCGCAATCAGGTGCGCGGCAGCGTACGCGTGCCGGAAACCGGCCAACCCATCGCCAAAGCCTTGTTAAGCCCGCACGCCTTCGAGCGGCTGCATACCTGGGCGGAGACGGCCCGGACCGATGCCTCTCACCTCTGGTTCCCGATGCATCCGTGGCAGCGGCGTCATCTGTCCGGCATGTCGTGGATTGATCTGGGCAACCACGGCGATGCGTGGCCTACCGCGTCGCTTCGTTCGATGGCCGTCCCGGACTCGTCTGAGCCATATCCCTTGCACGTGAAGCTTTCGCTCAGCGTGCAAGCCCTGGGCGCAACGCGGACACTGCCACCCCGGTATCTCCAGAACGGCGTGCTCGCGCAGGCATGCCTTGCCCGGCTACAGGCGCGTGATGCGTGGCTGGACCAACACCTGTTCCTGTGCGACGAGCAGGACTGGTGGTCCTTGCGGCAGCATGACGTCCTGACGCGCGAGCCCGGCGAACTGGCTTGCCTGTTGCGCCGCTATCCCGCGCCAGAGCAGCTGCCGCCCGGTAGCTGGTTGATGCCAATGGCAGCCTGCGCCGCTGTCACCAGCGACGGCGAACTCCCCGCGTTGCGTGCGCTGGGTGCCAACGACTCTGAACAGGCATGGGACTGGTTCCGGCATATCTCCCACCTGTTACTGGAAGCCAGCCTGCGTTGCTTCGCACACGGCGTCATGCCCGAGTTGCATGGCCAGAACGTGCTGCTGGTGATCGCCCCGACAGAAAACGGTCCTGGCCTGCACGGCCTCGTGCTGCGCGATCACGACACGCTGCGCATCTGCCCGGCGTTGATGGCCGACGTGGGTGTACCGGCACCCGACTACGCCATCGATCGCTCCACGCCCAACACGCTGATCCTGGACGCGCCCGATGCCTTGCTTGCTTACCTGCAGACGCTAGGCATTGGCGTGAACCTGTTCGCAATGGCGGTGGCCATTGCCGACGCGTATGGCGCCGACGAGAACATCGGCTGGCGCATCGTGCGTGAACAGATCGACGCCCTGCTACGCGAAGGCGTCATCGCCAGACCTCACGTTGCGGCCATCGCCCGGCATGCGCTGCTGGAAGCCGACACGTGGCCGTTCAAGCAAGTGCTCGCGCCATTGCTCGCCCGCGAAGCGATCGGCACGGGAATGCCCAGTGCGATGGGCAGCCTGCCGAATCCGCTACGCCAGCCGGAGCCATAGTCATGCGTCCCAATCGCCCCCAAACGCTGACAGTGCTGCTGACCACACAGGCGGTGGTCACCACGGGTCTGATGACGCTCGTGCCGATTCTGCCGCTCTACCTGCAAGCCATGCCGGGCACGCATGGCACCGACTGGAGCAGTGTCGCGCTGGCCGCGCCCGCGGTCGGGGCGCTCGCGGTGGCGCCGTTCACCGGCATCTGGTGCGATCGCGTCGGTCATCGCCCGGTCTTGCTCGTGTCACTGGTCGTCTTCACGGTCAGCGTGCTGATCCTGGCCACTTCGCAGCATGTCGCCGGATTCATCGTCGGTCGGGTATTGCAAGGCGCCAGCGCCATCGGCGTGATGCTGACCGCATGCATCGGACACGTTAGCGCGCCCGCCTCGCGCAACTGGGCGTTTGGCCTTCAGGAGTCGGCGGTGGCAGCCGGCGCACTGCTGGGCCCGGTGCTCGGCGGCGTGTTGCAGGATGTCTGGTCACCACGTCCGATGCTGTTTGCGGTGGCGGCGCTCAATGCCTTGCTGACGTTAGCGCTGTCGACCCTGTTGCGCGACATGCCTGCGCACACCGCGCCGGTGCCTTCCACTGGCAAGCGTCGGCCCATCCGCGATGTGCTGATGCTGCGCCGCTGGCTGGCCGCCGCCTGTCTGTCGCAGGCGGGCGCGTTCGCGCTCGTCAACGTGTTCGTGCTCTACCTGCAGCAGCGCGCGCCGCACGATGCGCTGCTAGCCAGCAAAGCGGGCACGCTCCACGCGCTCGGCTGGCTCGCGGCGATGTTCGCCAGCCCCTGGTGGGGCGCGCGCAATGATCGCGTGGCGTCCGGGCGGCATTTTCTCCTTGCCGCATCCGGATGCGCGGCGGCCATTGCACTGCTGCCGCTGGCCACCGCGCTCTGGCAGATCGCGCTGCTCCGCGTGATTCACGGCGCGCTGTTTGCCGCACTGGCGCTGTCCGTGCTCGCCCATTGCCATCGGGTGCTTCCCGCAGCGCTGCACGGCACCGCCACGGGCGTGGCGCGAAGCGCGATGACGGCCGGCCAACTCGTCGGACCGCTGGCCGTGATGGTCAGTCTGCCGCTCGGTGGCCCGAACGCCGCGCTCTGGGTAACGGCCGCCATGTTTGCCGTATCTGCCCTGCTGATCCTGCCAGACCGTTCTCCTTCATTCGCCCCTGTCCATGATGCGAGGTAACACCGTGTCAATACTCTCAGTCGAACCTGCAGTCTCCGTGCTGTACGCCAAACGTGCTTTCTCCGCGACAACCCCATCTGTCGATCCGGTGGAGCGGCGCCTGATCGAACAGTTTTTCAACACCTACTGCCGCGAAAACGGCATCCACGATCCCTGCGGCCGCGCTCACCTGTCGGCCGATCATCCTGTTCCCGCAGCGCTCGACCCAACGCTGTCGGTATGGCAGGCGTCGGGCCGCCGTACTGCCGTGATCGCACTGCCCCACTCGGGTGGCAACCACCGATGGCTCGCGGCCGCGCTCGACTACGTGTCGCCGATCGGATACCACCAGGTCGCCCACGCCGCTATGCTCGATCCCGAGGATGGCCAGCCCACGCCACTGGTCCAGGCGGAGCCCCTCGTCGACGCCATCGTCGATGCATTGGCCACCAGCTTTCCTGCTGCAGCCACGGACGAATGGCCCGCGCGTTTTGCCGCGTTGATGCGCAACAGTGCGCAGAAGGCCCGGCTCTATCACGCCGATGCGCCCGCGTCTTCCGCGCCGTCGACCTTCATCGCTGCCGAGCAGCGGTTGCGCTTCGGCCATGCCTTCCATGGAACATCGAAGGCATCCGAAGGATTCACGCAAGACGACCTGCGCCGATACGCGCCAGAGTTCGGCACCGCATTTCCGCTGCACTACCTGGCGGTAGCCAACGAGCACTTCGCGTCCCACAGCGCCGGTCACGGACCATTGCCGATTGATCCGGAGGTCATGGCGTTCGCCGCCCCCCTGCTGCGCGACGGCGAGTATCGGCTGCTGCCCTGCCACCCGTGGCAAGCTCGGCACTTGCTGCAGCAACCCGCCATCCGCGCACTGATCGCGCGTGGCGCGCTGCTGTCGCTCGGACAACGGGGCGAACTCGCCTGGCCAACGTCCTCGGTACGTACCGTATGGCTGCCACGCCAGCGCCTGTTCCTGAAGCTCGCGATCGATGTGCGGATCACCAATTTCGTCCGCAACAATCCTCCCGAGCACGTGCTGCGCGCACTCGATGCAAGTCGTGCCATCGCGCGAGTACCGGCATCGGCCCGCGCCAACGATCGCTTCACGGTACTGACCGAGCTTGGCGGCGCAGTGCTGGCCGTCGACGACCCCGGACTCCGTGCCAGCACCGCGGTCATCTTTCGTCAGGGCCTGCCCGAGCGACATGGCGATTCCGCCCAAGTGCTGGCGACTGTGCTGGAAGACCCACCGCATGGCACGAGTCTGCTTGCGACCCACTTGCGCCAGGCGCTGGGCGCATCACCGACGGTGGAAGACGTCAGCCGCTGGTGGGCGCGCTATCTGGAAGTCACCCTGCTGCCGCTAACGCGCCTGTTCGGTGACTATGGCATCAGCCTCGAAGCGCATCTGCAGAACAGCATGGTTTCCTTCCACGAAGGCTGGCCCGCGCACGGCTATGTGCGTGACATGGAGGGCGTCAGCATCAGCCGAGACCGGTATCCCTGGGCGGACGACCTCGACAGCAGCCCGGCGCTCTACGACGACGACGCAGCGCTGCACCGTTTTGCCTATTACGTGATGGTGAACCACATCGGCCATTGCATCGCGTGCATCGCCCGTACCGGCCATGGCAACGAGGCAACGCTGTGGCAACAGACCGCCCGCGCCCTGCATGACGACGGCCCCACCGCCCGAACGGTACTGGCACAGCTCGCAGCCATGCCCACGCTGCCCGCCAAAGCCAACCTGCTGAGCTGCTTCGGACGGCACGGCGAAACACCAGCCTGGGTAGCCATCGCCAACCCGCTTCATCACCCGCACGCGTGACCGCCATGCAGATCGACGACTATCAAGCCCTGATCCAGAGCGATCACTATCGCCGTGCCACGCAACGCGTGATCCGCCAACTCATGGAGGCGCTGCTGTTCGAGGACGTGTTTCGCGACACCCACTGGACCACCGGGTCCGTCACGCTCCCAGCCGTTGCAGCCGATGGCCAACCGGTGCGGTACCGCTGCGCGGTCAGGCGCATCGATGCATTTGGCCGCATCCGCCTGGGCAACGTGATACGCGCGCACGGTGGCGACGAGACGGCGGCGGACGATGTATCGCGCCTGCTGCACGAACTCGCCGGCCAGTTCGACGCCGATCCCCAGCGCATTCAGCAGTTCGCGATGGAACTGCTATCCACGCAGCTCAAGGATGCGCACTCGCACCACGCGAACGGCGCCAGCGGCCAACTGCTGCGCGACGCCGACTACGACACCGTCGAGGCACGCCTGACTGGCGCGCATCCCTACCACCCGTCCTACAAGTCGCGCCTTGGCTTCACCATGATCGACAACGCGCGTTTCGCCCCGGAATGCGCCTCGGCAGTACATCCCGTGCTGCTGGCCGCGCGACGGGATCGTTGCCGCACGTCGGCCAGCGCCACCGTGCCCGGGCAGAGCGCTGGCGCCTTGCTGAGTGATGCCGCGCGTCAGCGCTTTGACGCGGCGCTTGCCCGATACGGCGCTGACCCGGCCGACTACCTGCCGCTACCGGTCCACCCTTGGCAATGGGCGGAGGTTGCCGCGCCGACGTTCCACGCCGCCTTCGCGCAAGGTGATCTGATCGCCATCGGCACACTTCCCGAGCGCTACCTGCCCCAGCAATCGATTCGTACGCTGGCCAGTCTGGATCACCCCGGAGCGCCATCGCTGAAACTGGCCATGAACATGGTGAACACGTCGACGTCGCGCGTGCTGGCGCCGCATACGGTCTGCAACGCCGCGCCGCTGAGCGACTGGCTGGCCAGCCTGGTGGGAGGCACGACGTGGACGCCCCCGATAGCCGCGCCGATCCTGTTGCGCGAGGTGGCGGGCGTCAGCTACATGCCGGCGGCACCCGCTCAGGGACAGTACGGCGCGTTGTCGTGCATCTGGCGCGAAAGCATCCACGGCCATCTCGCCCCGGGAGAGCGCGCGCTGCCGATGACCGCCCTCGCCCACCGCGACAGCGATGGCGAGCCCCTGCTTGCGCCTTGGCTCGATCGGTACGGTGCCGCCACATGGGTGCGTCGGCTGATCGAACGCGCATGGCTGCCGGTGCTGCACCTGCTGTGGGTTCATGGAATCGCCCTGGAATCCCATGCGCAGAACATGCTGCTGATCCACGTGGATGGACTGCCCGAGCGCGTCGCGCTCAAGGACTTCCACGACGGCGTGCGTTTCTCGCGCCAATGGCTGTCGGCGGAGCCGCCCACGCTGACGGCCCCGCCGCCGGAGCACGCGCTGGTCAATCCAAACTCGTTTATCGAGACCGACGATGCCGACGAACTGCGCGACTTCACCTGCGACGCCCTGTTCTTCGTCAATCTGGCCGAGTTCGGCGCGATGCTGGCCGACCATGGCTATCTGGAAGAACCTGAGTTCTGGCGTATCGTCGCCGGCGTGATCCGCGATTACCAGGCCGATCATCCGGAGCTGGCCGAACGATTTGCGCGCTTCGATTGCTTTGCGCCGACCATTGCCATCGAGCTGCTGGCGAGCCGCCGCTTTCTGCCGGAAGTCCGCCTGCGCACACGCGACGCACCGAACCCGCTCGCAAGTGCGCCCACATCAGCGCTCACCGGCTCGCCCACAGCCGCGCCCGCAACCAGGCTTACGACAGCCCACGCACCGACGGAGGCATCGTGCAATCGTTGAAGCAGCGCTTGCTCACACCAGGCAGCGAACCCATCGTCGGCCTGTTCTGCTCGACACCGGCACCGCTCACGGTGGAACTGATCGCCGCCGCTGGCTACGACTTCGCGGTGATCGATCTGGAGCACACGCTGATCGATGGCGCATTGCTTGGCGCGATGCTGCTGGCGGCGCGTGCCAGTGGCATCGCTCCGCTGGTGCGCGTGGCAGCGTTGCATCAGGTGGCACCGGCGCTGGACGCCGGCGCGCAAGGGATTGTCTTCCCGCGCATTACCGGTGCAGCGCGGGCAAGCGAAGCGGTGGCATACTGCCACCACACCTGCGGCATCCCGGCAGGCAAGCGCGGCCTCAATGCCACCTGGCACAGCGGCTACGGCCGGGACGATCTGTGCGAAGCCGCCGAGGACGCCGCACGGCACACGCTCGTTGTGGCGATGATCGAAGACGCCGCGGGCTTGCGCAACGCCGATGACATCGCGGCGCAACGGGGCGTCGACGTGCTGCTCGAAGGTGCGGCCGATCTCTCCCAGTCGCTGGGCGTGCCGTGGCAAACCCGCCATCCGCACGTGCGCGACGCCGTGGATACGATCGCCGCCGCCGCGTTGCGTCATGACAAACACTTCTGCGCCCTGCCCCGTACACCCGCTGACGCCGCCGCATGGCGTGCACGGGGCACCCGGATGATGGTGCTTGGCGACGATCGCGGCATCGCCCGCCGTGCGATGGCCGCCCACCGGCAGGCGTGCATTGCCTAGCAGCAGCAGGACATAAGCTGCCTCGAACAGGAACAACCATGGATCTGACACACGTTACCCGCTACATCGCCGGGCGGGATACTCGCGAGCCGGTCTGCGCCTATCTCTACGATCTCGACGATCTGCGCCTGCGCACGACACGCTTGCGGGCGGCGCTGCCGGAGCAATGCGCACTGTATTACGCCGTGAAGGCCAACAGCGACGCGCCCGTCCTTCGGGCCTTGCTCGGTGTGGCCGATGGTTTCGAAGTGGCCTCGTTCGGCGAGATCGAGCGCGTCCGCGGCGTCGATGCCGAAGTACCCATCGCATTCGGCGGCCCGGGCAAGACCGATGCCGAGCTCGAAGGCGCGCTGCGTCTTGGCGTCGGCCTGATTCACGTGGAAAGCACGCTGCAGCTAAGTCGGCTGGATGCCGTAGCACGACGGCAAGGCCGCTGCGCCGATGTGCTGCTTCGCGCGAACCCCGCCTACGGTCTGCCCGGCGCCACGCTCCAGATGGGCGGCGGCGCCACGCAGTTCGGCATCGACGAGGCCCTGCTACCCGATGTGCTGGCGCAGTCCCGCACGATGCCCAATGTGCGCGTGGTTGGCCTGCATGTGCACGCCGGGTCCAACAGTCTCGATGCCGACACCCATCTGGCCCTGATCGACCGCCATATCGCGCTGGCCAAGCGCCTGCGCGACCTGCACGGCCTGACACTCGAATGGCTGAACGTCGGTGGTGGCATCGGCATCGACTATCAGAATCCGGAGCGCCACTTCGACTGGGACCGTTTTTGCCATGGACTGGCTGCCCTGCTGCGGGAGACAGCGCCGAGTACGCGCATCGTCTTCGAGTGCGGCCGCTTTATCAGCGCGGGCTGTGGCTGCTATGTTGCCGAGGTCATCGACCTGAAGCGGAATCACGACAAATGGTTCGCGGTGCTGCGCGGTGGCACGCACCACTTCCGGCTGCCCGTGTCATGGCAGCACAACCATCCGTTCCAGGTGCTGCCGAATGACCACTGGGACTATCCGTTTCCGAGGCCCGTGGTAGAGCGGCAGCCAGTGACGCTGTGTGGCGAACTCTGTACGCCGAAGGATGTGCTGGCGCGCGAGGTGCCAGTGGATCGGCTGCGTGTCGGAGATCGCATCGCTTTCACCATGGCTGGCGCGTACGGCTGGCATATCTCGCACCACGACTTCCTGAGCCATCCGCACCCCGAGCGCGTCTTCATCGGCGGTCAACCTTGATCCTACCGGGACGATTCGCAAGGAATGCTTGCCCCGGGGGCTAGCCCGATATACGGTGAAACCGGACGGTCCGGTGGTGTGTCGTGCTCACCGGCCGGTCCGGTAACGATCGGGAGCGCGTGCCACGGCGCGCCGTTCCGCAAGGAGAACAACCATGATGGAAATTCTGGACGGCTTTCCCGCAAACGTCGTCGCGGTGCACGGCAACGGCAAGCTGACGCGGGATGACTACGAGAAGGTGCTGATTCCCGCCATCGATGCCGTGCTGACCGGCCGCGAGAAGGTGCGCCTCTACTACGAGCTGGGGCCCGACTTCACGATAACGAGTATGGAGCCCGGCGCCCTGTGGGACGATTTCAAGCTCGGCGTGTCGCACTACCTGAAATGGGAGTCCGTTGCGGTGGTCACGGACCATGACTGGGTCCGGCACTCGATCAATGTGTTCCGGTTCCTGGTGCCCGGGCAAATCCGCACGTTCCCAATGAGCCAGTCCCGCGAAGCCCGCGAGTGGATCGTGGGGTAGATGCCCGGGCCGTTGTCATGCCGGGTGGCACATCGCCGCCCGGCATGACGAGGCACGCTTAGTAGTCCACGGTCATGGACAGCTTGAACGTGCGAGGTTGGCCAACCACCAGATAGCCGCCATACGACGAGGCCCAGTAATCCTTGTCCGCAAGGTTTTCCACCGACGCACGCATCGTGTAGCGCATCTGCGCGGCCTTGAACATGTATCGCGCGCCCAGATCGAAACGGTTCCAGGACGGCAGGCTGATCGTGTTGGTCGCATTGGCTTGCTGGCTGCCCGTCTGGATGTATCGACCCGAGACGGTCAGCCCCGGCACGAAAGGCAGGTCGTATTCGGCACTCGCCGTCAGCGTGTAGTTCGGCACGCCGATCGCTTCCTTGCCCTCGGTCGCGGCATTGCCGGTGTTCGACATCTTCGTATCGATATAGCCAACGCCGCCCAGCAGCCGGAGCCCGCGCACCGGCTCGCCAAACACGCTCCACTCGACGCCACGGTTGCGCTGCTCGCCGGCCACCGAGAATATGTTCCCTTGCGTAATGCCGTTGGGCTGCTTGATCTGGAAGAACGCAAGCGTTGTGCCGTACTTGCCCGCATCGAATTTGACGCCGGCCTCATCCTGCTTCGACTTGATCGGCGGGAATACGTCGTTTCGGTTTGTCGCGCTCGACGGCGGCGTCGGCCCGGCGGCCAGTCCCTCGATGTGGTTGTAGTACACCGACAGGTTCTGGAGCGGCTTGATCACGATGCCGAACATGGGCGACGTTGCCGAGTCGCCATATGGGGTGACCGCGTTGGTGTTGTAGGCGTAACCACGCGTGTTGATCACTTGATGCCGGACGCCTGCTGTAAGCAGCACGCGGTCGTCCAGGAACGACATCGTGTCAGCCACCGACACGCCGTTCAGGTTCGTACGGCCCGTCACCTGTGGATCGGTCATGCTGCTGCCCGAATATGCCGTGGCTGGACGCGCAACGACAGGGGCATCGTAAAGGTTGGTCGCGTACGTGCGGGACATCTCGTAGGCCGATCGCTTTTCCTGCTCCAATCCGGACCACCCCAGATTCACGCTGTGCTTGACTGGACCCGTCACGAAGCGACCCCGAATCCCGACCTCTCCGGTGGTTGTGTCCTGCTTGAACGGCACGCTGAGCCGCTGCGAGGTGCCGAAACCGTCGTTGCCGACGGTGGCACCGCCGTAGTTGCCGATCTCGTTGCTGTGATGCATGCCGAAGGCCGCATACGCCGTCCAGTCCTTCGCAAAGTCGTACTCGGCGCGAATCGTCCCCCACGTATCCTCGAGCATCGAGTTCGTCCAGGGTTGCGCGAAATTCGAACTCGCCGACGGCACGGGCGGCAGGGCCGTCGTTCCCGAAGCCAGCTGGATTGTGCTTCTTCCCTGATTCACCGTCTGCTTCTGATAGCCAAAATCGGCATTGACGCGAAACGCCTCGCCCTGGTAATCGAGTCCGAGCGTCAGCAGGCGCTGCTGGCGGCTCTCGGCGTCGACCGGGGTATCGCCCCCACGCGCCATCGCGTTGATCCGCGCCCCAAACTCCTTGGCGCTGCCAAAGCGGCGGCCGACATCGACTGCGCCACCCACTTGGGCATCACTGGTGTAGTCGATCGTTGCCTGCGTGATCGGCGCCACCGTGGCGTACTTCGGGACGAGGTTGATACCCCCGCCAATGCCGGTACCGGTTGGCGATACGCCGTTGAGGAACGCGCTGGCGCCCCGGAACGTTTCCACCCGATCGACCGCTTCCGCCGCCACGAGCTGACGCGGCGCGATGCCGAACAGGCCGTTCCAGCCCAGGTCGTCGCCTGTCAGCTGGAAACCGCGCACCATGTACGTCTCGGAGAAGTTGCCGAAGCCGTAGCTGGTGCGGATGAACGGATCGTCAGCCAGCACGCCGGCAATACTTCGTGCCTGCTGATTCTGGATGGCCTGCGACGTGTATGTCGTCATGCTGAACGGCACATCCATGAAGTCCTGATTGCCAAGCACGCCAAGCCGGCTACCGCGCGCGACCTGCCCGCCCGCATAGGGCGGCGGCAATTGATCGGGAGTTGCGTCGCCGTGCACGGTCACGGTGGGCAACGTCGCCGCGGCTTGCGGCGCGCCCGACGATTGGGAAGGCTGCGCATCTTCCTGTGCCAGCGCCACGGACGGCAATACGCCGGCGGCCGCCAGCGCCACGACCAGATGGCGCAGGTAAATCGGGGATGGCCGCAAGGCACGCGGTTGAACACTACGCTCTACAGCAAGAGACAAGATAAGACTCCAAAAGGAAATAACCCCCTTGCGCCACGGCCGATCCAAAAACCGTAGGGGCAAGGCATAACCCGTGTCCGCGAATGTTTTTTCCACCCGTTCGCTACTGAAAGCAGATCAATGCGAGGGCGGTCGTAACGCCAATGCCAATCGCCACGCGTGCAAGACGTGGCGTGGCACGAGGCGCCCAGGTAAATGCGCCGATCGCAGTCAGCGCACCGATTGTCAGAAGTCCAGTCCAGTAGATGACGCCGAAAGCCCAGCCCTCGGCAAACACACATGCGGCCAGCGCTGCCAGTAGCGCCAGCGTGCCGAGCACGCGCAGCTGTACGACACGCGCGGGGGATGGCGCGCTGCCGCGCCCGAACATGTCGGCGTGATGGCGCTCGATGGCCTGGGCTAGCCAGGTAAAGCCGCCCACGGCAAAGGCAAGGCCGGCGACACTCGCGGTTGGCTCGAGGCTCATGGCGACACCTCCGCCGCGCGGTGCCTGACTGCAAGAGCTGCGCGTTTTTCGGGGCCCCGCTTGCCAAGCATCCATGCGGCGGCACCGATACCAATGCCGATGGCAAGCACGGTCAGATCGAAACCGGCGACGGCAATCGGGCCGTGGCGCAGCGTCACCCCGAGGTGCGAGGCAGTGGTGATGGCGTTGAGCACCGGGAGTCCCGCGAACAAACCCGCGCCGGTCCACAGCAGCACGCGCCACATCTCCCGCGTGGGTTTCCATTGCGCCAGCAGCGCCGCCACCGCCCAGGCGCTGAAGAAGGCCCGGATCTCCATGCCGGAGCGCTGGGCCATGTCGGCCGGAAGCAGCCGGTTCGCCCAGAAGTAGGCAGCGAAGGCAATCGGCAAACCAGCGATGACACCGAGGTTGAGCGCCTCGACGAGCCGCAGCCCGAACGGCACGCGCCCGATGGCGGCGATACGCTTTGCATGGCTCTGGCGCGTCTTGACCGCCCACAGCAATGCGCCAGTGGCCACCATCAGCGCGCCGGCCAGCCCGGAGACAAAAAACAGCGCGCGCAGTAACGGCGGTGCGAAATGCGCCACGTGCAGGCCGACCATCGTGCTGCGTGTGGCGCTGGCCGCGGCCACGCTCTCGCCAAGCGCGGCCTGAACGGCACCAGTGGCGCCCGAAAACACCATGACCGGCAGCGTGGTGCCGATATTGCGGCTCTCCGCACGCGTCAGGGAGACGGTGGCATTGGCATTGTTGGGCTGCTCCACCGCTATCCGCTGCGGCGGCGTGCCGTGCCAGCGCGCCATGGCCTGCTCCACCATCGGCGCGATCGGCGCCAGCACCGCTGCTTCGTTCGCCGCCTTGACGCGCGGCGCGCGAGCCGCGAGTTCGGCCGTGAACGTCTTCTCGTCGCCCTTGTAGACGGCCTGGATGCCCCACGGCATGTACATGAACAGGAGAGTCACCAGGCCCGTATAGGTGATCATCAGATGGAATGGCAGCGCCAGTACCGCCAGGGCGTTGTGCGCGTCGAGCCAGGAGCGCGGGCCCTTGCGCGGACGGAACGTGAAGAAGTCCGTGAAGATGCGCCGATGTGTGATCACGCCGCTGATGATCGCCACGAGCATGAACATCGCGCAGATGCCCACGATCCAGCGTGCCTGGACCGCAGGTATGTAGTGCAGGTCGAAATGAAGCCGATAGAGAAATTCGCCACCACGCGTATCGCGGGCGCCGGGAATTGGCATACCGGTGCGGGCATCAAGCGTGCGTGATTCGAGGCGCGCGCGATTGCCCTTGCCGGCATCGGCCGGACCGGGCTTGCGCAGCCAGAATACGGAGATCGCGGGACGCCGGGCATCCGGCAGATTGATGAACCAGCGCTCGGCGCCAGGCGCCTCGCGTTGCAGGTATGCGTAGGCACGCTGCGCGACGTCAGCGGCGGATACGTCTCCCTCCCACGACGCGTGCAGCTCCGGCTTCATCCATAGCGAGATCTCGTCCTTGACGTAGCTTGCCGTGCCGCCGCAGAACACCAGGAAAAGGACCCAGCACACCAACAGCCCCGACCACGTATGCAGCCAGGCCATCGACTGCCTCAACCCCGGCCCCTTCTTCAGCTCAGCCATCACGCACCGCGCAGGATCAACCACCCGGCGGCCATCAGCACGCCAGGCACACACAAGCCGATCCAGGCGCGCCAGGCGGTACTGGCCGCGAACACCCAGATCACGGCCAACGCAAACCAGAGGAACGACATCAACGTCGCCGTCATCACGGATTCCGCCCGGGCGACATCGGTCCACCGCACCAGTGCCAGCGACAGGCAGCCAGTACAAAGGGCAGCCACCGCATAGCCACCAACAACGGCGGCAATCACCCGCGAGCCGATTGCCATGCGATATCCGACCGACACACGCTGCTTCATGATTCGACGACTTCCGTTCAGGCCCAACAAACACAAACGCATATGATAATGGTTTGCATTACGGATTTGAGTCGGGAACGATGAACGAGGGTTGTACGTTGGGTAAGACATTGGCAGACATGTTGCTTTCTCGACGAATCGGCACCGCGCACACAGCACAAAGATAACCAAAGATCACTTATATAGTGGATCGGACGCCACCTGCTGGAAACGACCTGAACATCGTCCCCCGTTTGACCTTCATCCAAACATTGTTATAAATATTAATCATTTGCATTCGCATTAGTATTTCAGTCGAATTCAGCCACGTCCAGGTGCTGAGCCACGCACCAGAACAACAACAATCCAGGAAGTCCGTATGTCCATGCTTGATTCATCCAACAGACACGCCAGCTTGCGTGCGCGCAATTCGACGCGCTCGGCACGCCCGCTGCCGATCCTGTCGCCGGTAGCCATTGCCGTGCTGGGCTTCAGCCTTTCGCAGCCAGCGCAGGCACAGTCGCAGGACACAGCCGACGCGACCATGCTGCCGGCTGCTACCGTGGTGGCGGACCGCTCGGGGGAGGCCGTCAAGGTGGAACGGGTCAATGGCGGCGCGCTGGGCGACCGCAAGCCCGTGGATACCCCCTTCTCCGTGGTGGCCGTATCGGGCGACGAGATCCAGCAACGCCTGGCGCAGACGGCCAACGACGTGTTCAAGTACGACCCGGCCGTGTCGGTGCTGGGCGATAACGCGCGGACCGAGAACTCCTACTTCGCTGTGCGCGGCATGCGCGTGGACATGCTCAATGGCACCAAGGTGGATGGGCAGAACTTCGTCACGTGGGATGCCGACATTCCGCTCGAGCCATTCGAACAGGTGGAACTGCTCAAGGGGCTGTCAGGCTTCATGTACGGCTTCGGCTCGCCCGGCGGCATCATCAACTATGTGGTGAAACGTCCGACGGACAAGCCGTTGCGTGAAGTCACGGTCGGCTACCAGGCCAACAGCGTCTGGAGCGAGAAAGTCGACCTCGGCGGCCGCTTCGGCGTGGATGATCGCTTCGGCTATCGGATCAATGCGGTCAACGAGGATGGCAACACCAACGAGCCGAACGTGCATGTGCGGCGCCAGGCCTTCTCGCTGGCCACGGATTTCCGCATCACCCCGGACCTCACATGGAATGCCGACGTCATGTACTGGAAGCGCAAGTCGCAGGGCACGATCTTCGGCCTGTCGTTCGCGTCGGACCTGTCCATCCCGCCCGCCAGCAGCGTGGCCCGGAATCTGGCACAGCCGTGGTCGTCGCACGAGACCGACACGCTTACCGTAGGCACCGGCGTGGACTACCGTATCAACGATGCCTGGCAGGCCAGCTTCAAGTATCGATTCGCACGCCAGAACCGGCTTAACGCCGACAGCTTCCTGTACGTCACCAATAGTGCCGGGGATTTCTCCGACACCAACTACCGCTGGAAAACCGCCTACTACTACCAGGCGTACGACGCAATGGTGCAGGGCAAGTTCGAGACGGGTGCGATCAAGCACGATATCGTTGCCGGCATCGGCTACCTGTCGCAGGTGCGCGAACTCGACAACGGTCTTGGCGGCAATGGCATACCCATGGGCTCCAGCAATCTGTATAACCCGGTGCCGCTGCCCGAGCAGCCGGACGTGGGCAAGGACTACATCCCGTACCGCGACTACAGGATTCAGCAGAAGTCGGTCTACCTGAGCGACACGATCCAGTTCACGCCACGTTTTTCGGTACTGGCCGGCGTTCGCTACAACGACTTCACGCAGGACAACTACGATCCGTCGCAAGTCAAAACCTCGCACTACAGCGCCAATCCGTTCACCCCAACCGTTGCGCTGATGTACAAGACCGACGACTTCTCCACGGCCTATTTCAGCTACGTGGAGTCGCTGGAGCAAGGAGGCTCGGCGGGCGTCACCAATGTCAACGCCGGGCAGACCTTTGGTCCGCTCAAGAGCCGGCAATACGAACTGGGATTCAAGACCGACCGCGACAAGTGGGGCGCCAATGTCGCGCTGTTCCGCGTCGAAAAGGGCTACGAGTACACCAACTCGGCCAACTACTTCGTGCAGGACGGCAGCCAGCGTTTCACCGGTCTGGACACAAGCGGCTGGTTGCGCGTAGCACGCGATGTACGGCTGATGGGCGGTGTGCTTTGGCTCGACACGAAGACCTCTGGCGTCGACGATCCCCAGGTCAATGGCAAGCGCGTGTTTGCCACGCCGAGCTACATCGTGACGGGCCGCATCGAGTACGACACCCCGTTCGCCCCCGGCCTGACGCTGTGGACCGGCGCCAAGGTAACCGGCGATATGTATGTCAACTCGGCCAACACACAGCACATACCGTCATACACCACCGCCGATGTCGGCGCGCGCTACACCACGCGCATGGCTGGCAAGACGCTGACGGTGCGCGCTGTGGTCAACAATGTGTTTGGACGGCGGTACTGGACGACCACGTACGATGGCTTTGTCCTGCCAGCGTCAACACGCACGTTCCTGGCGAACGCGTCGCTGCAGTTCTGACGACCACGCGCACCATCAGCATTCATTGGCTGCCCCGAGCTGGCCCGGCCCCCTGCCGCCTGATTTCAGACTCCGGCTGGCACTCGCGGTGGCGCTTCGAGGAAGCGCAACGGTCGCCCCAGAGGGGTCGTCCCGACGAGCGCTTCGTCCCGCACGACGATGTGGCCACGCACCACGGTATGGATCGGCCAGCCCGTAACGCCGATGCCGTCATAGGGTGTCCACCCACTGACACTCGCGATCCAGTCGTTGCGAATGGTCCGGCGAGCCGCCAGATCGACCAGCGTCAAGTCGGCGTCGTAGCCAAGCGCGATACGGCCTTTCCCTTCGACACCGAAGATCCGGGCCGGTCCGGCGCTTGTCAGGTCGACGAATCGCTGAAGACTCAATTGGCCACGATGCACATGGTCGAGCATCACCGGCACCAGTGTCTGCACACCGGTCATGCCGCTGGGCGAAGCTGGATATGGACGACTCTTTTCCTTAAGCGTGTGAGGCGCATGGTCACTACCGATGACATCGACGACGCCCTCGCGAATCGCCTGCCATAGTGCGTTCCGGTGGCAACGTTCACGGACTGGTGGATTCATTTGAGCCAGCGTCCCCAGTCGCTCGTAGCATTCTGGCGCCTCCAGGGTCAGGTGGTGCGGCGTCACTTCAACTGTCACGCGATCCTTCCGATCCGCCAGGAAGGCAATCTCTTCGGCAGTCGAAACATGCAGGATATGAAGGCGCCGGCCAGTATCCCCAGCAAGCTTCACGATGCGCTGCGTGGCCAGCAATGCGCTGCGGGCGTCTCGCCAGACCGGGTGCTGGCGCACGTCGCCGCTCGACTCAGCGATGATCCTGCGTTCGCGCAGCCGGGCCTCATCCTCAGCATGCACGGCCATCCTGCGGCGACCGTGCGCCAGGATCCGGCATAGCACCTCGTCGTCATCCGCCAGCAGGTCGCCGAACGAGCTGCCCATGAAGATCTTCACGCCAGCACAGCCAGGCAGACTCTCCAGGTACTCCAGGTGCTCGGCATTCACCGACGACCCGCCGATGTAGAACGCGTGGTCGCACCACGCACGGCCTTGTGCCGCATCAAGCTTGGCCCGGAGATCCTCCGCACGCAATGTGAGCGGTTGCGTGTTCGGCATCTCGAATACCGCCGTGACGCCGCCCAGCACCGCACCGCGCGTGCCGGCCTCCAACGTTTCCTTGTGCGTCAAACCGGGCTCGCGGAAATGCACCTGACTATCGATAACCCCCGGCAGTACGTGCAGACCCTTCGCGTCGAGCGTGGCATCGGCCGTCCACGAGCACTGGAGGTCTCCAAGCGCCACGATGCGACCGGCCGCACATGCGACATCGGCGCGATCGACACCGTTGGGGGTGACGAGGGCCCCGCCGATCACCAGCAAGTCCGCATGGCGGCGTGCCGATGGCAGCCCAACGCCGGGGACTGTTCCATCCGTCACGCTGTGTCCTCCACGATTGCGCGTGGCAGCGTGGAGCGTGGGAGCAACTGACATGTTTCAGAACTCGTTCTGGATGGCTTTGTATCCGCGCACCAACGCGTTGTTGGTCAGCGCGACATCTTCGGAAAACTCGCTGGCGTCGACGGACACCTTGGGGAGTGTGGCAAGGTCGGTGGACCGTCCAATGCGCATCGTCGACGGAACATGGAAGCCGGCCGGCAGGTGGCAGCCATCGACCACGGCGTTGAAGCGCACCACGCAGCCGTCTTCCACAACGCAGTCGAACAGCACACTGTTGAACCCGATAAACACCCCATTGCCGACCCGGCACGGACCGTGGACGATGGCACGATGCGCGATCGAGGTACGTTCCCCGATCGATACACGCGCGCCAGACTTGGAATGGATGACGACGCCGTCCTGGATGTTGGAATGCGCGCCAATCAGGATCGGCTCAAGCTGGCCGTTGGCATCTACCTCGTCGGCACGAATCACCGCGTAGGGACCGATAAATACGTTCTCGGCAACAACGACCTTGCCGCACAGGACGGCCGTCGGGTCAACGAAGGCGCTCGGATGAATCTGCGGCAGATCGCCGCTCGGATTCTTTCTGATCATGTTGCGGATTCCTGGCGTGCTAATCCGCACGCGCGCGTTTTAACCGTTCGAACAACGCCGGGTCGCTCCATTGCGCCGTGATGGCTGGGGCGAAGACGATGGATTCAAGATCGATGCGTCCCATGCGGGGATTCTCGGCGTCCTCACGGAAACACTGCGCATAGCCGGTCTCCGTTTCATGGACGATGACGGAGTGCAATCGCACGTCCCCCTCGCCATTTCGCAAGGCGGTTGTGGCTAGCACCGCATCCACCAGCAGGAAGAACAACCTTGAAAATTGTTCGGCGCTTGGCGACACCGGTATCAACACCCAACGCTCTGAATGCTGGCGCATGGCCGCCAGATACGCTGGGTCGTCGCCGGTCCATAGCGTGACCGTATGGTCGAAGGCGTCGAGCAACGTAAACGCGCCGCCTTTGAGCAGGCCGAAGTCATAGACCATCTGTCCATGGTCGAGTGAGTGTGCCTCCAGCAGTAATTCGATCTTGTACGAGTGCCCGTGGATGGAGTGCGAGCAGCGCCTCGTGCTGCATCCGCGCACGATATGGGCGTTCTCGAAGCGGAAGAGCTTGCGAATCAGCATGGCTTCGTCACATGACACCCGCCGCCCTTATGCTGGAGTTCCATCGACAAGGGTCCAGGTACTCCCATTGGGCGTGTCGTGAACCAGGACACCGGCCGCGCCAAGTTCCTCACGCAGTGCGTCTGCCCGTGCGAAGTCGCGGCGCTTGCGGGCCTGCTCGCGCTCCGCGACCAGATGGTCGATCCGTGCCGCGTCCGCAGTAGTGGCGAGTCCATGGGTGACTGCTGCCCCGGCCAGTCCCCGGAGCGCGGAGTTTGGATCCTGCTGGAACAATCCGAGCAACCGTCCCGACGCCATCATCCGTGCCTTGGCCACGGATCGGCTGGCATCAGCACCTGCCTTTTCCAGCTCGGCGAGCAACACGTGGAGTCGCGCCAGCGCACCCGGAATGTTCAGATCATTGTTGAGAGCCGCGATTACCTCCTCGTCGGGCTCTTCGCCGGGCGAGATCTCGATGTGTTCGGCCATCTTCAGCCCCCGGTAGAAGCGCAACAGCGTCTGGCGCGCCGTCAACAGACGCTGCGCGTTCCAGTCGAGAGGATGCCGGTAATGCGCCGAAAGCAGCGCCAGTCGTATCGCTTCCCCCGGCGCCTGACCCAGCAGATCGCGCAGCAGCAGAACGTTGCCGAGCGACTTGGACATCTTCTGACCGTCCACGGTAACGAAGCTGTTGTGAACCCAGGTGCGGCAGTACAACTCGCCATTCGCGCAAGTGCCCTGGGCAATCTCATTCTCGTGATGCGGGAATATCAGATCCTGACCACCCCCGTGGATGTCGATCGTGCTTCCCAGGTGTTGCCCGATCATCGCTGAGCATTCGATATGCCAACCTGGTCGCCCGCGTCCCCACGGACTCGGCCAGCCCGGAAGCTCGGCAGTGGACGGCTTCCAGAGGACAAAGTCCAGCGGATCGCGCTTGTACGGTGCGACCTCGACGCGCGCGCCGGCGAGCATGTCCTGTGGTCGGCGACCCGAAAGTTGACCATACGCGGGAAAGGACGGCACGTGAAACAGGACATGATCCTGTTCGACATAGGCATTCCCATTTGCGATCAGCCGCTGTATCAACGCAATGATCGCGGGGATGTGCTCGGTGACGCGCGGCTCCAGGTCAGGAATCAACACGCCCAGCGCGCGCATGTCTTCGTGGTAGGCATCGATATAGCGCGCTGTAATGGTGCCGATAGGTACGCCCTCCGCCGCCGCGCTGGCGTTGATCTTGTCATCCACATCGGTGAAGTTGCGGGCGTAGACCACTTCTGCGTACTGCTCGCGCAGTAGCCGCGCCAGCACGTCGAAGACAACGGCCGGCCTGGCATTGCCGATATGTGCGAAGTTGTAGACCGTTGGCCCGCAGACATACATCGCGACGCGGCCCGGCTGCCCGGTCCGCAAGGGCTCCTTCTTGCGGGTCAGCGAGTTGTAGAGGCTGAGCGCGGAAGTCATGCAGCCACCTCCCGTGCGTGCTTCATCTGCAACGGCGCAGCCCAAGCCACCGCATCATGAGGATGGAGACTCTCAAGGTGCCGAACGTGAACTCTGGGATTCGCGAAACGTCCGTCCAACGCAACCTGAATGCGGCGCGCCGCGTCTTCAACGAACATGAGATTCTGGCCATTCAGCGCAGCGAATGCCTGCTCATCGGCGCGCTTGACGGCAGTCTGTACCGGCGTGCCCAGCGCGCGCTCGATGTGGTCGACGAGGTCGAGAAGCCCCAGTTTCGGCAAGTTAATTGCAATGTCCACGGTGATCGACGCCTCACTGCGCTGGCTGTGTGGCGTCGCCAGCGTGCCGTGTTGCCGCAACCAGGCTGAGACTCTGGCGACGTCGACTTGACGCTCATGCGCGAACGCCTTCGTAAACCCTTGCTCTACCAGTTGCCGGGTCAACGCCGCGGAGCACGGGCAAGTCGACGAGTAGCCTGCAGTGATCCGGGCCGTCAGCGCGAAGACATTGCCGACCAGCGATGCGTCCAGCCGCACCGGGTACGACTTCCATCCTGCAATGCCTTCCGTGACCAATGCGGGGCGACGAACTAACAGATCAAAACTCAGGCGTAGTCGCGCGCTGCCTGTCTCGCAATCGCGATGACTGTCCACCACCGCTTCGAGCAACCGCCGTATGCGGATGGGCGAAAGCCCCTCGCCGTCGTCCGGCGCATCCAGCAGCGCGTACAGGCGAGACATATGGATCCCCTTGACCCTGGGCGCGGGCAGGTCGACATGAATGTCCGCGCGGGCGTGCAACTGACGCCGATAGCCAGGCTCGACAAGCCTGATTGGCAGGTCAATGCCCTGCATGCCGACCCACTCGAGCGGGGTGAAGGTCGGGGAGGCTTCGGTCAGGGAAACGTCGGGAAGGGCTGCGCTCATGCTTTCGTTCGGATTGGGAAGGCATCCCCAATGTCCTGGGCGCATGGGGAGCCCAAAGTGTCAGGGCCAGTCAGGAAAGGGGTTGTGCCAGGTGGTCCACACATCGGGACCCTGCGCCATCTCGTCGTCCGTCAACAGGCAGGCGTCCAGACATCTGCGAAGCTCGAATTCGTCCATGTCGACACCAATCAGCACGATTTCCTGACGCGCATCGCCGACGCTGTCGTCCCATTTGGCGCGAATCAAGGCAACGGACTCCGGGTCGTCCGGCCAGCGCTCGGGCGGCACCGCGGCCCACCAGTAACCGGCCGGGCCGTGCCTGGCAACGGCGCCAGCCTGTGACCAGGTTCCAGCGAGCGTCGGATGGCTTGCCAGCCAGAAGAACCCCTTTGATCGCACCACACCCGGCCATTCGGCCGCGACAAACGCGTGGAAGCGTTGAGGATGAAATGGTCGACGGGCGCCGTAGACGAAGCTGCGAATGCCGTATTCCTCGGTCTCAGGCACGTGCTGGCCGCGCATTTCCTGTAACCAGCCGGGCGCTTTCGATGCTTCCTCGAAATCGAACAAGCCCGTGCCGAGCACCCGCTCGAGTGGCACCCGGCCAAACTCGGCGATCTCGATGCGTGCCCTGGGGTTGAGGGCGCGCAGAATGGCCAGGAGGCGCTCGCGGTCCGCGTCGGCGATCAGATCGACCTTGTTCAAGACCAGCACATCGCAGAATTCGACCTGATCGATCAGGAGGTCCACGACGGTACGCGCGTCCTCCTCGCCCAGTGACTCGCCGCGCGATTGCAGACTGTCGCGCGAGCCGTAGTCCCGGAGGAAATTGAAGGCGTCGACCACTGTGACCATGGTGTCCAGATGAGCCACCTCATTGAGACTGCGGCCATCTTCGCCTTCGAACGTAAAGGTCTCCGCCACCGGCAGGGGCTCCGAGATCCCGGTCGATTCGATAACCAGTTGGTCGAATCGCCCTTCCCTGGCCAGCCGTTCGACTTCCAGCAGCAGATCTTCGCGCAGCGTGCAGCAGATGCACCCGTTGCTCATCTCGACCAATGTCTCTTCCGTCCGCGAAAGATTGGCGCCGCCATCCCGGACAAGCGCCGCATCAATATTGACGTCGGACATGTCGTTGACGATCACCGCGACGCGACGACCCTCACGGTTATGGAGGATGTGATTAAGCAAGGTGGTCTTGCCCGCGCCGAGGAAGCCCGAGAGCACGGTGACAGGAAGCTTGGCTGGAAGCATGGGGATTTGGTTTGCCCGCAAGGCATCCTGCCAAATGCGGGCGATCGGTTAATGCAACATTGTTGCAAACAGATCTTAAATGCAACCTTGTTGCATTTCAAGCCAAATCTTCAAAGTCCCCAAAGGGACGAGCGTGGCAACACCAACAGCGCCGTCGGAGTCAGAGCCAGCTTGTAGCGATCGAAATCGACATGCGGGCCCCACTGCCTCCGTCTATCTGCGTTGCCTGAATGCAACTTGGGCTGACGTCCCGTACAGCCAGGCGATCTGCTACAGCATCGTGGCACGAAATGCGAAGACCGAGGCATCAGATGTCAACTGCATGGGGAAAAAGGCTGCAGCATGGATCCTCCCGTCATCGATCACGTATCCGAAGTGGGTAACTCCATTCTTCAGCGCAGAATCATTGGTCTGATGGCAGCGGGCCATCGCCTCGTTACGGTGCGATCACCGATTACCCGGCATGTTGTGCACGTTGCCGTAATGCCCCCAGAGAACGCCTCCATCATCGATCGCATCCCACTCTGGCGAACCAAGCGACTCATCCACGCAGGCGCGATCGTTCCCGACACCGGCAACCTCGATTCAGCAGATGAGTTGCTGCTGTCGAGAACTGCAAATCGAGATCGATTTGGCTAGTTCGGGTGCTGCCTGGTCCCATGGTCACTCTCAATGCCAGGCGGTCCCCACCTGGACATATATGGCGTTCTGATCCTTGCTGTGCGCGACATCGAGTCCCATAGCAAGTCCAAGCCTTCTGGCTATCAGGTATCGGAAGCCCATCCCTACGCTGACCACGTTTTCCGCATCCGAGAAAGATTGCCGGCCGTAAGCCTTGCCGAGTCCCGAAAACCCAAGGACAGACCAACGCGGCTTGATATCCCAACGCAACTCGACCTCCGTTGCAATGGCATTGCGGTCCTGGTAACGCGCCTTCTTTACGCCACGAAGGTCAATATAGGGCTGAACGAAGAACGGTACGTCTCCTGTCGAGAAACGCGTGTCCGCTCTCAGTCCCAGGACAAATGACTTGCCAAGAGGTAGCCAGGTGTAGCCGCGCGCCGCATACATGTTGTAGTTCTGCGTGCTACCTATACCGTCGCGAGCGAATTGGGTTTCGATTTCGGCAAAGCTGCCGCGGTTAGGGAAGAAAATGTTGTCCCGAGAATCGTAGTCGATCACAAGGCTCGCCGCACTGATACGCTGATCCCGACCTTGACCGGTCACGTCAGACGGGTTTTGTCCGAACTTGAATATCGCGTTGGCATCGAAAAAGATATAGCGTGGTCCAGCGAACCATCGGCTGTTTCCAATGCGGACCAGTAGCTGCTGGAAGAGTCCGACCCCATCCAGTTCATACGCACGCGCCTGATTTGCCACGCCAAAGTAATCCAGATTCGCATCGACTTTGGCGACGCCACCAAGATAGCGGTATCTGTCGTTGTCCCAGCTATGGAAGTGCCCGACGACGCCTGCCCACGTACCGTTTTCGGTGTAAGCACCACCGAGCACCGTGATGTTCGGCGGCACCCGCTCCTGCCCAAGCTCTTTCGCTCGTGCCTCGCTTTCCGCGATGGACTCGGAGAAAAACAGGAGCCCGATACCGACACCGTATCCGACCGCCGGCTCGGTAATCACAAACGGGACGGGCAACGCACCCTTGTGTTCGAGCAGATAGTTGCTGAGATCAAACGCCCCGTCTTCCGGGTCGCGAAAGCTCGGCGAGCTCGATTGCGCACTCGCACAAATCGGGATGAACGGGAGCAGCAGGGATATGGCTGCCAGCAGTAAGGAACTTCGCCTGAAAGCGATACCTCTCATACGCCCACCCAGATCCGTAGTTCGCTTCAATTTTCGCGTGTCCTCAACATAGAAATCCGATCAATTCCTTTCGTCTATTGGACCAAGGACCATTGCCGGCCGCGTGCGTCCAACCTGTATGTGCGTCAATGGCTCGCGTCTGGCTGGAGGGCCCGTCTCAAGTGCTGAAGCGGCCATCGGCAAGGCGCAGCCTGGCGGGACAATGCCACGCGCGAGAAGTACGGCTGAAGCATGGTCGGCGCTAGCGCGACAACATCAAAACGCTTCGTTGATCTGAAAATAGACGCCCTTCGTGTTGCGGCCAACACCTGCGTCAAAGCGAACGTTCACGCGCGGCTTGAATTCGAAACGGTATCCGACACCAGCATTCGGCAGCCAGTGCGCGGAAGTGAGCGCACCCGGATTGGGAGCCACGGCCCCTGTACCGACCCAGAACACCATGCCCTGCCGCCCAACGATGTGCCATCTGTACTCCGCCTGAACGCCTGCCATGACCTTGTCCCGAAATTGGCCAAGAAAGTAACCGCGCATGCGCTTGTTGTTACCGAGCGTCGCCATCATGTCCCACGGCACATCCCCAAAATTGAAGTTCCCGTAGAGATCGAACGCCAGCACATCGCGCTCGCGCATCCGGAAATACTTGTTGGCGGTGATCTCGAGATTCTCCATGTCCGTATCGCTGCCCAGTGCACGCCGATACACCGTGGCATTGGCCAGCAGCGACTCGCCACGGTAGGGATTCGGGATGAAGTCGCGGGTGTCATAGGAGAAGTGCGCGCTGATCCCGGAACTCAACACACGCGGACCGTGTGGATCTGTCGCCAGCGCGCTTTCCGCGCCACGTTCGAGTTTGGTGGCGTCGTCGTACTGCAGGCTATATCCAGCCCCTATATAGACGTTCGGCGCGACCCGGAACAGGATCTTCGGCTGTAGCGCCACGGTTTGGCGCGTATAAGCTTCCTTGTTGGCGCTGTCGATGGCGTTGCTGTAGCCGATACCCCAATATGCCGTCGGCATATTGATAAGGTCCGCTTCAATCGTGACGCGGTAACTGTCGTCCGCAAAGAAGGTATTGTTTTCGATCGATACGCCGTAAGCCCCCTTGACCGTGCCGAAGCCGCGGATCGACAGCGTGGAGAGCTGTGTCTCGGCCTCCGCACTCTTGGGCTTGTAGAGTCCGATCGCTGCCGCCCCTATTCCGAACCCCATCTCCGGGTTATAGAACGGCCCTGGCAGGACGCCCCAGTCGATGCCCTTGCTTACGTCCACCTCCTTGGAAGCGCCGAGCTTGTTGAGAACCCTGTCAATCCACCCTTGCTTCTCACTGTCGTCTGGTTGATTGACCTCGGCCGAGATGGCCGTAGCGCACCACAGGCCGATCACGAGTATGCAGATGGTCTGTGGATGCGCGCGCATGAAGTCTTTCTAGAAGCGGAAGAAGCCGGTCGCAATAATATTGTTCCGGTTGTATCCGTAGCCGAACTCCATGATGAACCCCAGACTGCGGTTGACTGCCCAGCTTACGCCTGCCGATCCGCTCCAGGCCCCGACCACACTCTGATTGATTTCGTAGTTCAGGCGCGCTGTCTGGCCGCCAGCATCTTGGATCGGGACGTCAAAATGGCCGGTGATCTTGGCATGAGTCCTGAAATAGGTCACACCGACAAATGGCGTCAACAGACCGAGGCCCGGACCAAGGCGAAAATTCCAGCCGATGCGTGGGCCGATGTTGATGGACTGCACAGGCGTCTCTGACATCGTAATGTCCGAAACGGTATAGGTTACGGGCAAGGAGAAAAAAAGCTGCTTGTACGTGCCAACCAGCGTAAAGCCACCACCGAAGGTGTGGCCGCTATAGTTCGCGAATTGCGTGGGCAGCTTGATGGGGTTGGAACACTCCGGACGGGGCCGACTGCCGCCGCAGCCGATATTGATGCCGAAGAACTGCTGCAAGTCCGTTTTGGACGAGAACGAAATATCGATCGCCCCATTCCCCTCGATCGTGCCGATCATCCCATAGACGTTCAAGAACGGAAATATCCACGCCCCGAGCTGGAACTGGTTTGAGACGTTATGAAGTTTGGATTGCTGAAACTGGACGAAATCCGCTGCGCGTAGAGGATTGCTCCCTGCGGAAACCGCGAGTTCGCTAAGCTGATATCGCTGGTATCCGTTGTAATAGGAATAGCCGATGTTGTATGGATTCGGAAGGTTGTAGCCTTTATCGATTACGCGCTGCGCAAAGAACGGTAGTGCTCTGTCCCACTCCTTCGGTGCTTCTGGTGCGGGCTCCGCCGTACCTACCGGTCCCACGATGCCCCGATAGGGTCCAGACTCCGTGTCGGGGCTGGCCGTAGCCGCTCCGGCACCGCCGTCGCTGCCGGCAGTCCAGGCGTGCGCCGCGAATGCACTAGCGGCAAACGCCAAGAAGACAAGGTAGCGTGGGAGCACTCCGCGCAATACTGATCTGCCCATGTGACATTTCCGTCCGGTCGCCAACTCCGCGTTACGTCTGCGCCCCCGTGTGGGGTTCGATCGTGTAGCCCTTTGGAGCAGTCGAGCCGCTTGAGGCGGTGCTGGCGCACATCCTGGTCTGCAGATGAACGTTGCACGCAGCACAAGACGTCGGGTGAATATCGTCTGACAGGACGACAGAACGCGAAACCCGACGTCCCCGGCACCAGTAGCGCGAGTGGCTTTTGTCAGCGGCTGAAGTCCAGCACAATGCGGCCTTCGATCTGGCCGGCCTTCATGCGGTCGAAGATACTATTGATCGAGTCCAGTTTTTCCGTGGATACCGTGGCTTTCACCACACCGCTGGCGGCAAATTCGAGCGCTTCCTGCAGATCGCTACGCGTGCCGACAATGGAGCCACGGATAGTGATGGCCTTCAGCACCACGTCGAAGATCGGGGTGGGGAAGTCTCCCGGAGGCAGGCCGTTCAGCGAGATCGTGCCACCGCGTCGCACCATGCCGATAGCCTGCGAGAACGCCTGCGGCGAGACTGCGGTGACCAATACACCGTGCGCGCCGCCAATTTCCTTCTGCAAGAAAGCAGCAGGGTCGGTAGTGCGAGCATTGATTGCAACTTCGGCACCGAGCTTGCGCGCGAAAGCGAGCTTCGCGTCGTCAATGTCGACGGCGGCCACGCGCAGGCCCATTGCCCTCGCATACTGTACGGCCACGTGGCCCAGACCACCGATTCCCGAGATCACCACCCACTGCCCCGGCCGTGTGTCGGTGACCTTGAGACCCTTGTAGACCGTCACCCCAGCGCACAGGATCGGCGCGATTTCGATGAAGTCGACATTCTTCGGCAGCAGACCGACATAGTTCGGATCGGCCACCACGAACTCGCCGTAGCCACCGTTGACGGAGTAACCGGTGTTCTGCTGCTTCTCACACAGCGTTTCCCAGCCCTGGAGGCAGTGTTCGCAGTAACCGCAGGCGCTGTAGAGCCACGGCACGCCGACGCGATCCCCTTCCTTCACGCGTTTGACATTGGCACCAACTGCCGACACGAATCCCACGCCTTCATGGCCGGGAATGAATGGCAGCGACGGCTTGACCGGCCAGTCGCCCTGCGCCGCATGCAGATCGGTGTGGCAAACGCCGGACGCTTCGATCTTGACCTGGATCTGGCCAGGGCCAGGCTGCGGCACGGGCACCTCGTCGATAGTCAGAGGTGCGCCGAACGCGCGCACGACTGCGGCTTTCATCATGGCTGGCATATGTGGCTCCTTCTACAGGTGGCGCGTCGTCAACAGCGGGAAACATGCCATAGTCACGCGGCGTCGGACGCCAGAGTCATGATATGAATCAGGATCCGGATGGTCCAGAACTGAACACGGACTGTGGATCGAGACCGTGGCCCCGGACTACCAGAACCCCAGAATCTTCCACCAGATACCTCCTACTACGGCGAAGATGACAAGTTCAAAGACACACATCACCGCGCCGACCCGCCACCATTGCCCCATCGTCACATACCCGCTGCCAAATATGATCGGCGATGTGCCGGTGGCATAGTGGGTCAGCGTCATCATGATCGCCGAGCCGGCGGTCATCATCAGCATGAAAGGTGCGATATAAGGCTGCGGAATCAACTGCGCGCCCACTGTCAGAAAGGCCAGCATCATCGCGCTGATATGGGCAGTGGTACTTGCAAAGAGGTAATGGGAAAACACGAACGCCAGCACCAATATGGCGGCAATCGAGAGCCAACCCATTCCACTGGCGGCAATGGCATCGCGCATATCGGCCGAGAACCATGCGATTACGCCAAGCTTGTTGAGCTGTTCCGCGAGCATTACCAGAGCGCCGAACCAGATCAGGGTGTCCCAGGCGCTCTTCTCCGATAACACATCATCCCAGTCGATCGTGCCGGTAATGATCAACGCGAACAGGCCGAGAAAGGCGACCACCGTCGGGTCGAGCGTGAACGTCGGCCCCCAGATCATTGCCGGCACGTTGGCCCACAGAACCAGCATCATGGCGAAGACACCAATCATGACGCGCTCTTTGCCACCCAGGGGGCCCATGCGAGCAAGCTCACCCTTGGCGTATTCGATCGCATTGGGGGTCGCCTTCAGTTCGGGCGGACAGAGCACGCGAATAACAAGCGGCATCAGAAGCAGGCAGACGAGGCCTGGCAGCAGCATGCACAGCGCCCAGGTGGTCCAGCTCAGGTGAAGCGACTGGCCACTGGCCTTGGCCACGTAGTCGACGACCAGGGGGTTCGGCGCGGTGGCGGTCACGAACATGGCCGAAGTGATCGGGTTGGCGTGGTAGTTGACCAGTGCCAGATAGGTACCGACTTTTCCCTGCGTCCCGTTAGCCGGATCAGAATCGAAGGCGCCTGCAATCGACCGCATGATCGGGTGCACAATGCCGCCGCCGCGTGCGGTGTTGCTCGGCGTGAATGGCGCCAGTACCAGCTCGCAGATCGCCAGCCCGTAGCCAATGCCGACCGTCCGCTTGCCCAATAGCGCGATGAACATCAGGCCGATGCGACTGCCCAACCCCGTCTTCTTCAGGCCGCGCGAAATCAGGATGGCCACTACGATCAGCCAGATCAGCGGACTATCAAAACTGCTCAGCGCATCGGCAATGGCGCCCTTGGACGAGTTCGAGGTCACTTGCGCCAGTGACACGATCACGATTGCCATCATTGCCATCACACCGATCGGCATCACCTTGAGAATGATGGCGACGATCGTGGTCAGAAAGATGGCGACCAGATCCCAAGCGTTGTCCTTCAAACCAGCCGGCGTCGGTGTGAGCAGCAGCGTGACAAGCACAACCGTGGTGATGATGGCCGGCGTCAGCCGAAAAGGCACCACGGACATGAAGTAGCGATATGTCGCGACGATCTTGGCGAACATCTCCGAACCTCCTCGAAAAGGACACGGCGAAATGAAGACAGCCAAAGTCTCCGCGTCTGCCGACACGAACTTCTGACACGAACAGCTCTACCCGGCTGTGCCGCGCACTTCCTACACTCAGAAAATCCTGATTGAAGGACTCCGCCAGCGGAAGTGAATCTTTTCGAAAATTGGATGAAAAAACTAAAAACCGGGAATCCTTCGGCCGTGATGCCGGGAAGACGGCGCCTGCCGTCAGGGATCAGGCTCGCCCGACGACAGGCGCGACGGTCCATCTTGCAGCGCTGGCTGCACACAATTTTGGAAGCGCCCCGCGTGGACATATGATTGATTGGCGCGCCGGCTGGTGAGAGTCAATATGCACGTGGGATCGGGCATCCACTCGTGCCGCAAGCAGCACCTTGCCTACATATGCTGACTTCGCGCGACAAATCGCCTTTGGCATGGGGGAAGATCCGCCACGTCCAGGTGAGTGAGCAAGTCATTTCTGACCAATCAGTAGACGTTTCATCAGCGGGAATCATGGGCCATTCACAGAGTTCAGCTACTTACTGGTCGATGGATCGGCGCATGAAGAAGTCGTGGCTTCGGCGGGCGTTACCTATTCTGGCCCTGCTGGTGGCCATAGATATCCTGGTGAATGTATGGCAGTCCTACTATGACTTTCGTGCAATCAACGCCCTGGCCGCCCGGCTACTGGATGTGCAATCTTCCCTGATGGCCGGACGTATTGCAGATCAGTTTCGCGACGTAACTGCGTTAACGAGCGGAACGGAGCGTCTGCTCGATACGGGCACACTCACGGACGCCACACTTGTCAATCTCACCGAGGCTCTGGATAACCCATTGAGACGCGCGCTAATCGGGGTGTTCGATCCGCAGGGTGAGCATCTGCTTGCCAGTTCCCGTCCAAGCTTCATGAACGAAGTGCCGCCGCTTGACCAGATTTTGGCAAGAGTGCGAGCCAATCCGTCAAACGCCGTCATACTCCCCGTCGCGTGGGGCGAGCGTGGCGCGGTCGTGGTCGCCAAAGGGCATCAGAACCGGGCGATCGACCTTGATGCGGTGGTCGTCATCATCCTGACCTACGAACGCCTTGTGCTTGACGGCGTGAACCTGGCACCCGGCACCTCCGTTCTGCTATTGGATAGCGAACACCGCCTGGTGATGCGTGATCCGGAGCATCCGACACTAGCCGTTGGACAGGTCCTGCGCGAAGCTCGCGGGCGGGCCGGACCAACAACCGCAACGCAATATGCTTCCTCGCAAATCGACGGTATCGAGCGTTTGGTGTCCACACGAAGCATTGCGACACGGCTGACCCCCGACCACTGGACGGTGGCGGTCGGATATTCGGTCAGCAATTTCCGGGAGGGCTTCTGGCGGAGCGCTTACATCAATGCGGCCGGCGCCGCTGTCATGCTTCTCATGTTGGTGAGTGGCATTCTGCTGATCCTCCACGAGCGTCGTCTGCAGGATCGGGTCGAGAGGTTCGCGAGCATGGTGTCAACCATTGTCAAGAACATGCCGACGCCCGTTGCCGTAGTCGACCATGACACGGAACAGATCCTCCTGACTAACGAAGCCCTACTCGCTGAATTCGGCGCTGTGGCCGGAGCGGGGCAATCATTCTCCCGGCTCTTTGCGAACGCCGCAGACTGGTCGCAGGTATGCGCGACCCGTATGGATGAAGCCATTCCCATGCTCACGCGAGACGGAACGCTATACATGCTGGTGCATTGTGCTCAGCTTGAGTTTGGGGACGAATCAGTCACGTCAAAATTGGTACTTGTCACACTGGTCGACGTCAACAGCCAGCAACAGATGCTCAAGGAGTTGCGAACCCAAGCCGACCTCGATGCACTGACCGGGCTCGCCAACCGCCGCTATTTCGAAAACGCAGCCCAGACGGCAGTCATGCACGCCCGCAAGCAAGGCAGTGCCTTGTCGATACTCGCGCTCGATCTTGATCTATTCAAGCGGGTGAATGATACCTACGGCCATGCCGCTGGCGATCGCGTTTTACAGGTGGTGGCGCGNCAATTCGAGGGCGCATTGCGCAGCACTGACCTTGGCGCGCGAATTGGCGGAGAAGAGTTCACCGCAATCCTGTTCGATACGGCACTAGGACAGGCGCAGGTGATCGCCGAGCGCATCCGCGCCGCCATCCAGAATACGCCGATCATTCTTGAGTCCGGAGAAGCAATCACGCAGACCGTGAGTATTGGCATCGCGGCGTACCGCGAGGGCGAATCCGACCTCGCGGCAGCGCAGGAACGGGCGGACGCCGCCCTCTACAGTGCCAAGGCAGCGGGGCGAAACCGAGTCCATGTGTATGTGCCCGAGACGTCTGCGCCACAGGATGCCGGCTAGGTACGGAATGTCGGTTTGACCATCGCAAACGGCCGCCTGGCCTGGGTGGCTCTGGATACGCATGGGGTGCGGACGACAAATGTAGGCAGAGAGCCTCACCCAGGCATCACATTGCAGACGAAGCGCCTGAGACTATTCTTACTCTGATCCTTCGCTTTCCTGGCACTTGAAGATGCGGCGCTCGCCCGCTCTTCAGCCGACCCTTGGCTCCCTGCCGTCCATCCTGGGGTACGAAATGATCAAGCGCATCACAGTTGTTTCGGCTTCGGTTGCCCTTGGGTGTCTCGCGACGGTCGTCCCAGTCCTCACCAGCCTCTATGTCGCGAAAAAAGACGTCGAGCGACGAGAGCGTGCCGAGATTAAGGACTTCGCCAATAAGGCGATCATGCGCGCGGAAGTTGTCACGTCCCAGGCCTTTGCCGCCCTCAATGATCTTGACCAACAGCCGGGTGCGCCTTGCTCGCCCCCCAACCTCGAACATGCGGCACGCGTGATCTACAACTACCGGTACGTCCAGGATGCCGGTGCATACGCCGATGGGCTATACCTCTGCTCGCCACTGCTCGGCGACGTGCGCGCGAAGGATCTAACGTTGCCTCCCCCGGATTATCAGAACAATGAGGGGTACTCCATGTGGTTCAGGCGGAAGAGTCCGCTTAGCAACGAGCGCAATGACCTCCAGATCGGACGCAACGGCCGTTACGTCTCCATCGATCGCGGTTCTTACGTCGACCTGATCGACCCGGCCAAGCGTCCCATCGCGGCAATCCAAATCCCCACAGGAACGCTGATCGCCGTCTCAACCGGCGCCGACCCAGGCGACATGCTCAACGCCTGGAAGCAAAGTGGCAACGTGAAGAGTGACGAATGGAATTACGCCGTAGCCCAGTCTTCAACACGACAGATCGCCGTCGTTGTGAAATCCCCGCGCAGCAGTATCGCCGGCAACTGGCCGAAGTTGCTGGCTGCCTGGCTTTCCATTGGCGTCACTGCGGGTGCATTGCTTGGATGGCTTGCGTACAAACGCATCTCCTGGCAGTTCTCATTCCCGGCAACCCTTGAATGGGCCATTTCACGGCGCAAGATCGACGTTGTCTATCAGCCGATCATCCGCATCGCCGACAACGAATGCGTAGGCGTCGAGGCGCTCACGAGGTGGACCCTTCACGGTCAATCGATCTCACCCGAGGTATTTGTGCGAGTCGCCGAGGAAAATAACCTCATCCAGTCTTTGACAGACGTCGTCCTCGAGAAGACCATCGCGCAGCTTGGCAAGACGCTCGTCGCGAATCCCACGTTCTATGTCTCGATCAATGTGAGCAGCGAGGATCTGCGCAGCGTACGCTTCCTTAACCAACTCACGTCGTCGCTCGCTGGGACGGGCATCGCCCCCCGGCAGATCCGAATCGAAGCGACGGAGCGCAGTTTCATGAATACGGAAGAGACACGAGGTGTCATTGCCGCGTTCAGGGCAGCCGGCCACCCCATCTACATTGACGACTTTGGAACAGGCTACTCGAGTCTGTCTTATCTGCAATCCTTCGAGATTGACGTTCTGAAAATCGACAAGTCGTTCGTCGACACGATCGAGCAGGACACTGCCTCAAGTGTTGTCGCTCCCCACATTATCGCGATGGCTCATGACATGGGCTTGGAAATCGTCGCTGAAGGTGTGGAGTCGGCGGTTCAGATCGCATGGCTCCTCGAAAGAGGCGTGCATTATGCGCAGGGCTGGTATTACGCCAAGGCGATGACGGCGAGCACACTCGCAGCATGGCTTAGCAGAGTTCATGCGCCACGCCAGGCAGTCAGCTTGGCGACAAGCTAGAAGATCCATGCGCATCGACGCTCTTAGCATGATTCGGCGAGACGGCAAGGCGGCTAGAAAGCATCGCACTGGCAGTATGACGGGCCGAAAGAGCCTGGAGCGCAATCACTCTGACCTGATCGTCGTGGGGTATCCGCACTCTGCAACGGCGCTGGCTGTGAGCCTTTGATCTGGACCCTCCCCTCCGAAGCGCCTGGCGCCCCTCTCTCTAGCGCTCAGGATCCCGCCGCAAGGGACTCGCTCAGAGATGGCGATAGAGTATGGTTCCCGGTCCGATGGGCGGGCCGGGTAACACAGCAACACGTGGGACTTTTGAGGGACCAGAGCGGGACGCAGCGAAGGACCACAACCTACGGTCGGAAAATCGCCCCCCAGAAAAAACAAAACCCCGGAAGACCGCGATCTTCCGGGGTTCGCCGCCAATACAGATGTAGTGGCGGAGACGGAGGGAGTCTCCGGAGAATGATGGGGTCTCCCCCGGCTCTCCAATCTTCCACAAAATCAAGCCCTTAGCGACACCCCGAACTCCGCACTGGTACGGTCAGCGGCGCACGCGTGGTACGGCCGACCGAGCCCTCGGCCGACACCCTAAGCATAGCGCGGCGTGCGCCGCCACGCTCGCCCACCGGTGTGCCGGCTGCCTGCGCCGCAAGTCCGCCCGTGTTCTATGATTCAGACGCTAGCCAGGCGGCCGCCCCCCGGAGGCCACCATGCCCCCTCGCGCGCCACCTCCTGCCAGCCCCTGCGAGGCCATCCGCGCGCCCCTGCAGGAGCTCTGGGCCCGTTATCGCGACCCGCCCACGCCGCCCCGTGCCCCACGCGCCTTGCCCGCCGCCCCGCGCCCGCGTGCGGCCGCG